>Ga0255139_1000028_pt1 | contig 66421 bp, 59 predicted proteins | sample Law_Colum_RepB_8_FD_188549 | JGI IMG/M metagenome (GOLD analysis project Ga0255139, IMG submission 188549) | Freshwater microbial communities from St. Lawrence River, New York, United States - Law_Colum_RepB_8d | ecosystem: Environmental > Aquatic > Freshwater > River | place: USA: New York...
CGGCAGCTCATTGTTTTACAATCCCGCCCCTTACGCAGCAACCAGCCCTCCGCAATGCCCGGGTGGCGAAATTGGTAGACGCAAGGGACTTAAAATCCCTCGACCGAAAGGTCATACCGGTTCGATTCCGGTTCCGGGCACCAATAAATTCAACAAGATGTGATATTCCTGTAGTTATTTCCGACGTCGAGCCGATTTCATGCAGGCGACTTGTAGCCTTGCCAATCTGCTGCTCTGCCGGCCTCAATTTCAGATCAGATGGCCATGAACAAATTCATCCCTCACATTCACAAGCATGCACTGGCTATCGCGACAGGGATCTCAGCGATACTTGCAGCCCACGTGGCTAACCCACAAGAGATTGCTCCGTCGGTGCAGCTTCAGCCGGCTACTGTGACCGATATTCCCGCCATAGCCAAAGCGATGGCGCAGAATGTTGCTTCCTCCGGAATGCCCAGGAGTTATGCAGAACCCTCCAATGACTACTATCGCGAGATATTCAAAGGACGAGAGAACTCCCCCGAAGCTGTCATCGAAAGATTGATGATTCGTTATGACTTGAATATCTATGACGGAGCTGTGTGGCAGATCGGGTTGTCCCTGCAAAAAAATTCTGCCTACCAACAATTGGTGGACGCGCAGACACAGCGCCTGTTAAGCGGGGTATCCGGTAATCTTGGCATTCTGGCTCAGTCTCCCGCGTTCATCTACAACGGGCAAATTGTCATCGGCGAAGAATCCTGGCTCTTTCGTTCCATATCCGAAAGTTATGGACCCATGACAGATCCACTGACCAACAGCTCCGTGGCTCCGGCAGGATTTCCTCAAGCTGAGCATGGTTTGCATAAAACCGATTTTCGACCGGTGCTGGGGGAAAATGCGTGGGCGACACTGATCGGCCCGCTGCAAACTGCCTACCTGAAATATGGCGAGCCAATTCCGATGGATTCACCGGAGATGCAGCTCGCTGTCAGCAAGTTGCCGAGCTTCGAGATCATGCAGGATGCCCTCACCGGTGGCGTTCTTTATGCGCCCACTGGCACGTCTGGAATACAGGAGGGAGGAATTTCCGCTGAGAACAATCTCTCGCTGCTGGCTGGCCTGCGTATGTTGCGAGAGGCAATTGGAGAAAGAGACCTGAACACGACCAGGCTCATTGATGCACTCATTACCCGCGACGCCAAAGGCCCGGGCATTGAAGAGTATTTCAAGGAGCGTGTTTACAATCCTGTCCAGGGAATATTGGGTTCAGGTGGCTTTGTGAGCCGTGGCGCAGATGGCAGCTCTCACTATTTGGCTTACGAGAATCTGGCGGTGGATGTACAAACCTGGGGGCTGACGGTACTGGGAGCGGATTGGGTGGATGCGCAATTCGGTGCAGGCACCGCGTTCAAAATCTGGAACAACACGAAAGAGCGAGCGGGCGTGGTGCAGGACGGTGTGTTGCAGGGGGTCGGTTATACCGATGGCGAGGGTATGCTTTCGGGCGAATGGACACTGGGCGCAGTGCTGATGGCAAGGGAAGTGGCCAGGACCTATCGCAACAGTCATCCCGATTGGGCTCAGGCGCTGACAAGGGACGCAGACTCCATGCTGCTCGGCGTCCAGGCGCTGAAAGTCACCAACCCTGACAGTTCAATCGCTTATTTGTACGCCAGCATGGATGGCCCGACGGGGTTTGGCTGGATGGCCCGACGCATCCAGCACACCGGAGCAACCAGTGGCTGGATGATATTCGTACTTTCGAATTTCAATCCGTTTGTTTTCGGGGGCGGTCTTTCAAGACCTTGATCCAGATAAAACTTTGCGCAATTACTTCCAATGGCCCCGCTTCCCTGACGCCAGATCAACGTTTTTACCTCCGTGTCCCCATACCTTTCGTTCACCTCAGATGAACTTATTCAAACAAGGGAGAGAAAAGGCGACCTCAGTGGTTATGGGTTCACCACCACGGATCTGGGGTCGGCAAAGCATCTGCCGACAACTGTCACGGCGCTGTATTATTTCGGCATCAGCAGCAGCGTGGTGCGTCCGTATATCGGCCTGGGTGTCAATTACACCACTTTCTTCAGCGAGTCGCTGGGCAATCAGTGGCTACTGAATGCCTCATTCTGGCACATCGACACTCACACAGGGGCGGCAGCGAGTCCGCAGCCGCGCGGCTTCCTGTTATCCCGACATTCATTGTATGCTGAGTCAAAGGCTCCGCAAGCGAGCCCTCTATTCGCCGCACTCCTGTGGCTCCTTGGACCCCGTGGCGCAAATCCAGTCTCTATACATCGTCAACATGCTGGTGGGTATGACACTCGCGGGCTGTATTGCATTTTTAGCCGGTCGGCGCGATCGTGACCTGGCGCTCTGGGCGCTGGCGTTCGCGTTCACCGGCGAAACGCCCCGTGCCCAGACCGAAGCGATGCTGGGCACTGTGCGGCAGGGCTGTGCCACCATGGCCAGACCGGCTGCCTGGTCTGCGCTGCGCAAGGGCGCTCTCGCCACACGCTTCACATGGGACGATGTCGTGCGGCGTTATGTCAGTGAACTTTATTCGCCGCTGCCCTGAGCTTCTTTCATGACTGCACTGCAAAGGCGTCTGATTCCCTTCGTTTTCGTGTTCATCTGGAGTACGGGCTTCATCGTCGCGCGCTATGGCATGCCCTATGCCGAGCCGATGACCTTCCTGTTTCTGCGCTTTTGCGGTGTGCTCATGATCATGCTGCCGCTGTGTCTTCTGGCCCGGGTGCAGTGGCCCGTGTCCCGGCAGATCGCGCACATTGCGCTGGCCGGCATGCTGTTGCAGGCGGGCTATCTGGGGGGCGTCTGGGCGGCGATCAAGCTGGGCATGTCCGCCAGTCTGTCGGCGCTGATTGTCGGCCTGCAGCCCATCATTACCGCCTGGCTCGGTGCGCTGGTGGCCGAGAAAGTCTCCGCGCGACAGTGGCTGGGACTGCTGACCGGGCTGGCAGGCGTGGGCATGGTAGTGATGGCAAAGTTCACCCTGATTGGGTTGACGCCGGCCAGCCTGCTCCTGTGTCTGCTGGCGCTGGCGAGTATCACCACGGGCACTCTGTACCAGAAGCGTTTCTGCCCCGGTTTCGACCTGCGGGCCGGCTCGGTGATTCAATTTGGCGCCTCCGCGCTGGTGTGTCTGCCTTTCATGTTCCTGTTCGAGACTCGGGAGATCGACTGGCAGCCCCCCATGGTGGCGGCGCTGCTGTGGTCAATCGTGGCGCTGTCGATCGGCGCGATCTCGCTGTTGTTCATGATGATCCGTGATGGCGCGGCAACTCAGGTGACGAGCTATCTGTATCTGACACCCCCGGTGACGGCCTTGATGGCCTGGGTGCTGTTTGCGGAACCCATTACGATGACGACCCTCCTGGGGACGGCACTGACGGTGCTGGCCCTGCTGTTGGTGCTGCGCCCTGGTTCGCGGCCCGTTTCTGGCCTTTTGCCGGCCGACAGGCTATAAAACGGTACAGTCTGCCACCCGAGGTCACCATGTTTCGTTTCGCCGCTCTGTCCATTCTCAGTGCATGCCTGTTTGCCTGTTCCGACCCTGCGCCCACAGGTGCTGACACTGCGACTGTACAGCAGGCGACTGCCACACAGGAGCCCGCCAGCCCGTGGACTCTCGTCGAAACCGTGACTAAAACCGGCGACGAGATCGTCATCCCCTATCGCAAATACCAGCACCCCAACGGGTTGACCGTGCTGCTGCACGACGATGATTCCGACCCGCTGGTGCATGTCAACATTACCTACCATGTGGGCTCCGCGCGCGAGGAGCCTCAGCGTTCGGGCTTCGCGCACTTCTTCGAGCACATGATGTTCCAGGGCTCCGCCAATGTGGGCGACGACGCGCATTTCCAGATCGTCACAGAGGCCGGCGGCACCCTCAATGGTTCTACCAGTACCGACCGCACCAATTATTTCCAGACAGTGCCTGCGAACCAGCTGGAGACCATTCTGTGGCTGGAAGCGGACCGCATGGGCTTCCTGCTGGAAGCGGTGACTCAGGAGAAGTTCGAGATCCAGCGCTCCACCGTCAAGAACGAGCGTGGTCAGAATGTCGAGAACCGTCCTTACGGACGCGTGTATGAAGCCCTCATCGCGGCGCTGTACCCCAGCGGACATCCGTATTCCTGGCCGGTGATCGGCTACCCGGAAGACCTTGATGCAGCCACACTGGATGATCTGCGGCATTTCTTCCTGCGCTGGTACGGCCCCAACAACGCCACGCTGATCGTGGCTGGCAATCTCGACGAGCCGGCCACGCTGGCCATGATCGACAAGTATTTCGGCACCATCCCCACCGGCCCGGCCGTGGAGCGGGCCGAGCCTCAGGCCGTGACGCTGGATCAGGACCGCTATGTGTCCTATGTGGATCAGAACGTGCGCTTCCCTCTGCTGGTGATGGCCTTTCCGTCGGTGCCCTACAGTCATGCAGATCGCGTGCCCTTGCAGGCGCTGGCAAGTATCCTGGGAGGAGGGCGCAAGTCGCTGTTCTATCAACAGTTCGTGCTGAGCAACCGGGCCATCGACGCCAGCGCCTCCAACAGTGCCCAGGAACTGGGTGGCATGTTCAGCCTCGAGGTGCAGCCGTTCCCCGGAGCCGATCTTGCCCAGTTCGAAACGGACATCCGCGCAATTCTTGCCGGCTTCAGCGCGCAGTCCATCAGCGACGAAGATCTGGAAACCTTCAAGGGCCAGACGGAAGCGACCTTGATCAACGGTCTGGAAAGCGTGCAGGGCAAGGCCTCGCGGCTGGCACTCTACGATTATCTGCTGGACAACCCGGATTACCTGCCGCAGGAGCTGGAAGCGCTGCGCACCCTGACCAAGGAGGATGTGCTGCGTGTATTCAATCAGTACCTGGCCGGCAAGCCTGCCGTGTTGCTGAGTGTGCTGACGAAGGAGGCGCCCGATGCGCCAACGCAGCCGGACAATTTTGCGCCCACACCGGCGCTGCGCGTAACGTCTTCGGAGCTGGATGCACTTGAACCACGCCCTGTGGCGGACAGTTTCGACCGCACTGAGCGCCCGGGCGCCGGTCAGACGCCACTCGTGGAAGTGCCTCCGTTCTGGCAGCAGACTCTGGCCAATGGTGCGGAAATCATCGGCACCGTAAGCGACGAAATTCCCAGCGTTACCTTGCGCCTGAATTTCCGTGGCGGCCACCTGCTCAATGATGCGCAAACCTGGGGCCTCGCCCGCCTGACGGCGGCGTTGCTCAATGAGGGTACTACGGAGCTGAGCGCGGAGTCTTTCGAAGCCGAATTGCAGAAACTTGGCAGCCGCATCATTGTCAGCGCCAGTCGCGAACTCCTGCAGGTCAACGTCAATGCCCTGAGCCGCAATCTCCAGCCCACCCTGGCACTGCTGGAACAGCGCCTTCTGCAGCCAGTGTTCACCCAGGCTGACCTCGACCGCCTGCGACGTCAGCAGATTGAATCTCTGCAGGCCAATCGCGAAGAGCCCAGTGCCATCGCCGACCTGGTGTTCGACGGCTTGCTGCATGGCCGCGAACACGCCTTCGCTGTGCCGGTCAATGGCAGCATCGAGACGCTGGAGGCCATGACGCTGGAGGATGTGGAGGCCTTCCGACAGGCCGCTTTAAGCACCGGGGCACTGCAGATTGTGGCCGTGGGCGATGTCGAACAGGGCACTCTGGTGCCGGCGCTGGTATTCCTCGATGCCTTGCCCCGGGAAGCGCCTGTTCTGCAGCCGCAACCGGCACTGCCTGCACATGAAGGCAATACACTGTATCTGGTGGACAAGCCCGGTGCCGCGCAGTCCGAGATCCGCATCGGCTATGTCACTGACATGCCCTGGGATGCCACGGGACGCTACTTCCGATCCTCACTCATGAACTATGTGCTGGGCGGCGCCTTCAGCAGTCGCATCAATCTCAATCTGCGGGAAGACAAGGGCTATACCTATGGGGCCCGCAGTGGCTTCTCCAGCACCAGCATTCCCGGGCCGTTCACCGCTGCCGCCAGTGTGCGCATGGACAGCACGGCGGACTCCGTGCGTCAGTTCGTCAACGAGATTACGGCTTACCGCGACACCGGCATCACCGACACCGAGCTGGCCTTTACCCGGGCAGCCGTGGGACAGCGGGACGCACTCAATTATGAGACCCCGGCGCAGAAGGCCGGCTTCCTGGGCCGCATCATCGAATACGATCTGCCAGCGAGTTTTGTGGATGAGCAGAGCGTGATCATCAACGACATCAGTCGCGACGAGCTGAATGCCCTCGCGCGCGAAACACTGCCCTTTGAAAAGATGGTGTTGCTGGTAGTAGGGGACAAGGCGACAATCGGGGAATCCCTGACCGCTCTGGGCTACCCGATTGTCGAGCTCGACAGCGCCGGGGCCCCGGTGAATTGAAGACGCCGCCCCGCCGCCGCACGCCCGTCAGTTTCGATACGGACAGGAATTTCGACGATCTCGCCCCGCGCTTCGCCCGCAATGTCTATGGGGGCTTGAAGGGCGCTTTGCGTCTGGCTGTGCTGCGCCGTGATTTCGAGGCGCAATGCCCGCAGGCCTTCCAGCCGGCAGGAGAACGGCCTTTGCGGGTTCTGGACGCCGGCGGCGGGCAGGGGCAGTTCGGGCTGCAGCTTGCCGACTGCGGCCACGACCTGACCCTGTGCGACATCTCCGGCGAGATGCTGGCCCTGGCCAGGGCTGAGGCCGCTGTCCGGCAACTGAGTGGTGTCGAGTTTCTGCAGTGTTCCATTCAGTCCCTGGCTGCGCAGGTGCGCGACGGGCAGCGCGCGCCCTACGATCTGGTGATCTGTCATTCCGTGCTGGAGTGGGTCACGGACCAGCCGGGACTGCTGCTGGATCTGCAGGTGCTGGTGCGCTGTGAAGGGGTGTTGTCGCTGACCTTCTACAACCGCCATGGTCTGGTCATGAAGAATCTGCTGCGAGGAAAACGACCGCCGATTCTGGATGCAGACTTCGTGCCCAGCCCCGGCAGCCTGACCCCCACCCGTCCGCTCGACCCGGTGCAGGTGTTGCAGTGGCTTGACGCTGCCCATTGGCAGCGTCTGTGCCACAGTGGCATTCGCGTCTTCCATGACCTGTTGCTGACAGAAGAGGGGCGGGCCATGCCACCTGACATCCTGTTGGCCCTCGAACTGGAATTGTCGCAGCAGGACCCCTATCGCGCGCTGGGTCGTTATCAGCATGTGCTGGCGAAGCGGCTATGTCCGGGCAGGCAAACAGGGTAGAATCGCGCCTCGCTTGCCGGCCACCCTGTCTTGCCAGCATCACTCCTTCCACGCGACACGCATTCACGACATCGTTGGCTTTCATGAAGACACTGCAATTGAACAAAGGCCGGGAGTCGTCACTCTTGCGCCGCCACCCCTGGATATTCTCCGGCGCCATCGACAAGGTCAGTGGCAGTCCTGCTCCGGGCGAAACCGTCCGCGTCTGCGACGCCAGCGGTGCACTTCTGGGTCTGGCTGGCTATTCCCCCAGCTCACAGATCCGTGCGCGCATGTGGAGTTTCGATGGCAAGGAAACCATCGATGCTGCCTTCTTCGAGCGTCGTCTGCGTGCCGCAATTGGCCGCCGGCAGGCCATGTTGAATGACCCGCTGCGTACCGGTTGTCGCGTGGTGTATGGCGAATCCGACGAGCTGCCCGGCCTGATCGTGGACCGCTATGGCGACTTCCTGGTCTGCCAGTTCCTGTTCGCAGGCGTCGATGCCTGGAAGGCCGAAATCGTCAAATTGTTGCACACCCTGCTGCCTTGCCGAGGCATTTACGATCGTTCCGAAGCAGCAGTGCGGCAGCGCGAAGGCCTGCCTCCGGAACAGGGCCTGTTGTGGGGTGAGATGCCTCCGGAGCTCGTGGAAATCAACGAGAACGGCAGACTTTATGGCGTCAGCATTGCCCATGGTCACAAGACGGGCTTCTACCTGGATCAGTACGACAATCGGGAGATGCTGCGCACACTCGCATCAGGCCGCTCCGTGCTCAACTGCTTCGCCTACACCGGCGGCTTTGGCATTGCGGCCCTGCAGGGCGGTGCCAGCCACGTGCTCAACATCGACTCTTCTGCGCCTTCGCTGGATCTGGCGGCGGGGAACTTCCGCCGCAATGGTTTCGAGGACGAGCGCTACAGCTTCCAGTGCGCCAACGCCTTCGAGATTCTGCGCGAGCTCAAGCAGGCCGGCAGGCAGTTTGACATCGTGGTGTTGGATCCACCCAAATTCGCCGAAACCAAGGCACAGTTCAAACGCGCCGCCCGTGCCTACAAGGACATCGCCCTGCAGGGTGCTGCCTTGCTCAGCCCTGGCGGGTTGCTCGTGAATTTTTCCTGCTCCGGGGCGATTGACCTCCCGCTGTTCCAGAAAATCACCGCCGATGCGGTGCTCGATGCCGGGCGCACCGGTCAGATTCTGCACTACATGCACCAGGCTTCTGATCATCCTGTTGGGTTGCCTTTCCCGGAAAGCCTCTACCTGAAAGGCCTGGTGTGCAGGATTGATTGAGGTGAGGCTATAATCCCGCGCCCTTTGCGGGGGATGGCTCGATTCCTGCTTGCTTCAGCGGGAAAGGCCAGTGAAGACGTACCAGATGCTTGCAGTGCGAGTTCGGAGATTTGATGAAGATTGCCGCCATAGTGACAGACATTGAGGGGACCGCCGGAGGAACGGGGTTCAGCCATGATGTCCTGATGCCTTATTCGCTGAAACACCTCGGCGCATTTGTCAGAGAACACCAGGAAGAGCGCGATGTGTTGCGGGCTCTGGTCAAGGTGAGTGAAAAGACGGGTGTTCCCCTGCACAATCTCGATGGCATCATCCGCCAGCTTCAGCAGTGGATTCGTGATGAAGATGCCGTCACTGAGCTCAAGACTTTGCAGGGCATGCTCTGGGAGAAAGCCTACAAGCAGGGGCTGTTTCAGTCCCATGTCTATCCCGATGTGCCTGCAGTACTGCAGCACTGGCAGCAGGAAGAGCGCAATCTTTACGTCTATTCCCACGAATCCATCAAGGCCCAGCAGTTGTTCTTCCGCTATTCCACAGAGGGCGACATGCGTCTTCTGTTCTCAGGGTATTACGATTCCACAATCGGCCCGAAGGATGACCTGCAATCGTATGTCCGGATCGCAGAGGCCATTGCCCTGAAGCCAAAGGCCATCCTCTATCTGTCTGATGATCGGGGTGAGCTGGATGCGGCTGCAGCGGCTGGCTTCAATACGACGTGGCTGATCCGGCCTCAGGACACGTCCCTCGATCCGGAGCGGGTGCGCCTTAAATCACCGCATCCAGTGGTAACCAGTTTCGATCAGATTGCTGTGAGCTAATGTGCTCAGTCGCCCGAATCTGCAGGCTGCAGGCACTGCTGCAGGGCGTTGCACAGGCGCAACACCACAAATGCTTCGAAGTTTTCCACTGGATCAGACTGTTCTGCGAACGCTTCCATGAGGGTGACCATCTGGGCAAGGGCGATGCTGCGTGCCTCCCCTGGCGACGAAGTTTCGATGGCCTCAGCGGCATACAGGACATGGTTCCAGAACTGGACGTTGGGATTGCTGTCGGTCATGGGCAGGCCTGTTGACACGTAGAGCCGGAGTGGCAGTCCAGAATGGTAAGGCTTTCGGCGGAATCCGCCAAGGCGCACAACAGAAACAGGAGAGCTGAATGAGCGTGATCAGAATCAATGCAGAGCAGGCCAGTGCCATGCTGGCTGACGGGGCACTGGTGGTGGACATCCGCGATGTGCATTCCTTTACGGCAGGCGCAATCGAGGGGGCAGTTCATATCACGGCAGACAATGTCGATGACTTCATCGCTGCCAGCAATCCTGCGACGCCCTTGATCGTGTGCTGCTACCACGGCAATGCCAGCCAGGGTGCTGCGGCCTATTTCTCCGAGAACGGGTTCCAGCAGGCCTGCAGTCTCGACGGTGGCTACGAAGCCTGGAAGGATTTTCAGGACGGCGGCTGGTAGAACTGCCAGGTATTTCTTCCAAGCTCCTTGGCCTGGTACATCGCCGCGTCAGCGTGAGTCATCAACGCATGCTCGTCACTGGCATCCACACCGAACATGCTGATGCCGATGCTGACCGTGGTGCGGCATTGAATCCCATTGATCTGCAGCGCTGACGCAAATCCTTTCAGTACATTGTTTGCCAGCACGGCGATCTGCTCCTGCGCGCTGACCTCGTGCACGAGAATCACGAATTCGTCGCCCCCCAGGCGTGCGACCACATCCGTAGAGCGCAGCGGCTTGCGCAGACGCTCGGCGATTGCTTTCAGAAGTGCGTCTCCCAGCAGATGCCCGTGTGTGTCATTGACTTGCTTGAAGTGGTCGATATCGACAAAGAACAGAGCGAACGCGTGTTGCGGGTAACGCTGGGCCATTCGTGTAGCGTGACTCAGCAGTTCGTTGAACATGGTGCGGTTGGGCAGGCCGGTCAGAGCGTCGTGGGTGGCCAGATACTCCATGCGGGCGGCAAGTCGCTTGCGTTGAGTGACATCCCGGGCGATGCCACGATAGCCCTGGAATGTGCCTGCTTCGTCCAGCACGGGCTCGCCACTGAAAGCCAGGTAGTACTGCTCGCCCACGCTGTTCACGAAGCTGAACTCACACTCGCGGAAGCGTTCTCGTTGCCTTAGCAGCCCGCGGAATTCGTCCCAGCTGATGCTGCAGGGCTCTATGCCTGGCATGTCCCACAGGGGTTTGCCCAGCAGTGTGGCAACGGCGTCGCGATTGACCGGGCTCACGATATGGCCGTCGTAGTTTCTGAACCGCAAGCCGGCGTCTATCTCCCAGTAAAAGTCTGAAGACAGCTGGGTCAGGCTGCGGAAGCGTTCTTCACTCTCGCGAAGCACCCGGGTCGCGTCGTGTCGCTCCTGGGAATTCTGAAAGTTGTTCAGCGCAAACGAAATGTTGTCGGCCATGCTGGCGAGCAGAGCGACTATCTCTTCGTCGAAGGTGTTGCGCTCAAAGGAATAGAACAGCAGCACACCCACTGGCAGTGCGCGCAGATGCAAGGGGAAAGCGGCTGCGCTGAGAATGCCGCCAGCGGCGATCTGGTCACGCCATGGCAGGCTGCGCGGGTCGACCAGAAAATCATTGCTGAAAGCGGGTTTGAGGGTGTGGAACGCTGCGCCAACGAGCCCCTGTCCCTCCGGGATACTGGCATTCAAGGGCACTCGAAGGGCCAGCAAGCGTTCGCTGAACTGACCGGCAACTGCTACGGGCCGCATGGAGTCGCCATCCGGGGTCAGAATGGCCGCCACTGAGAACCTGCCACCCTTGACCACGGCTTCGCACACCGTCGCAAAGAGTTCTTCCCGGGACTGAGCCCGCAGCATGGCCGCATTGGTTTCTGTCAGGGCCGAATACATGCGCTGCAGTTTGGCGGTGCTGCGGATCATTTCCATGCGCCGAGTCACGTCGCGCATTACCCCGATGATGATCCAGCGCCCGTCGATGCAGGTGGCCCGGCTGTAGGTTTCCAGATCTCGCACGCGCCCCAGGGCGTCGACGCTGACGCTGGCACGGCGACTTGTAGTGCCGTCCAGAATCAGGCGGTCGTAGCGCTCTGCCAGTTCTTCAAGACTTTCCTTCAAGACGTCGAGGTCGGGGCCTCTTTTCAGCAATTCCTCGCGACTGAGTCCTGTGTTGCGGCATACAGTGTCGTTGATATCCACAAATTTCATGGTATTGCGGTCCACCAGATAGATCATGTCGTCGGACATGTCCACGGCAGCGCGGAAGCGTCGCAGGGAGAGTTCGCTGCGGACCTGACGGGTGATGTCACGCGCGAAGCAGTGATAGCCCAGGAAGGCTCCCTGGTCGTCCCAGCGAGCCTTGCCGCTTATGCTCAGATAACGCTCTGTCTCATCGTCACTGGAAGCGGCGACCTGGCAGATCAGTTCGCGGAAGTCGCGGCGAGCCTCGCGAATCGCAAGATGGGCGCGCCAGCTCTGACCGGACCCGGTCACCAGAAAGCCGCCGTCCCACAGCGTTTGGCCGGGCAGGTGGCCAAGCAGACTGGAGCCTGCCACGGAACTCGGGCTGTGACGCAGATGGGTGCAGATGTAAGCTGCTCTTCATGCCAGTAGTAATCGGCGCACAGGTCCAGCAGTGCCCAGAGACGCTCCTCCGACACCAGTCCCCAGGCCTTGTCCTGCGAATTGCCAGACATCAGCCAGCTGTCGCCAGTCGGGAACAGGCAGTCCGCACAATGGCGAGTGCCTGAGCGATTTCGTCGGCAGTCACATTCAGCGGCGGCAGCAGACGCACCGAGTTGCCACCGGCCTTGACCACCAGCATGTGTTCGTCCTTGAGCGCGTAGATGAAGTCGGCGTTGCTGATGCTGCACTTGAGCCCGATCATGTAGCCAAGGCCGGTCTGTTCGGAGATCACGCCGGGGTATTCATTGATCAGTTCAGCCAGTCCGGCACGCAGCTGCGCCGCACCTGCCATGGCTTCCGTGAGAAAGCCCGGTGCCAGAATCACATCCAGTACCGCGTTGCCGACAGCGGTCGCCAGCGGGTTGCCGCCAAAGGTGCTGCCGTGCGTGCCAGCCACCATGGGCGCGGCCACGCGCTCGCTGGACAGGCAGGCGCCAATCGGGAAGCCGCCGCCGAGGCCTTTCGCGGAGGCCAGCAGATCGGGCACAACGCCGGAGGCCATGTAGGCATACAGATAGCCGGAGCGGCCTACGCCCGACTGCACCTCGTCATACATCAGCAGAATGCCCTTCTCATCGCACAGGTCGCGCACCTGCCTGAGATAGTCGAAGGGGGTCAGGCGAATGCCGCCTTCACCCTGGATAGGCTCCAGAATGACACCCGCCGTCTCCGGCGTAATGGCGGCGCGCAGGGCATCGATGTCACCGAAAGGCACCTGGTCAAACCCGGGGTCGCCCGTCAGGAAGCCCTCGATGTGAACGGGGTTCTTGCACGCGGCAATGGGTGCCAGGGTGCGGCCGTGGAACGAACTGGTCAGGGAGATGATGCGCACCCGCTGACTTTCGCCGCGACTGTAGTGATAACGCCGCATCATCTTGAAGCCGGCTTCCACTGCTTCCGTACCGGAATTGCTGAAGAACACGCGGTCTGCAAAGGTATTGTCCACCAGGCGCTGCGCAAGGCGCTCAGTCTGGGGAATGCGGAACAGGTTGGAACTGTGCCAGATACGGGTGGCCTGCTCCTGCAGTGCCTGCACGAGATGGGGATGGCAATGTCCCAGGCAGTTCACGGCGATCCCGGTAGTGAAGTCGAGGTAGCGCTCGCCTGCTGGTGTATAGAGCCAGCTGCCCTGGCCGCGCTCGAATTCCAGGTCCGGGTTGCCGTAGTTGCTCATCAATGCGGAAATCATGCGACCATCCTTTTCAAGTCCAGTGTGGGGCTCAGGGCGTAACGTATACTGCGTGGGGTTGCGGGGCCGGAATGGCAGGCGCCGGGCCTGTTTTTCCAGAGGCGCGATCATGCCTGATCACCCGTCAGCATTCAAGCCGCCAGCCCACAGACGGCGGGCCTTCTGCCTGATCTGACAGGCTGCTTTCCATCCAGCTCAACGAGGATACATACCATGTTTTCACGCAAGCCTGATTCCCTTCCCACGGCGGCCACGGCGCTGCCGGGGCGCGCTGCGCCAATGCAGATCAGCAACCGTCATTTCGTCAACGGTCAGCCCTATCGAGCACCGCTGCCGGCGCACCTGCAGCAGGCTGTCTTCGCGCTGGGGTGTTTCTGGGGTGCCGAGCGGGTGTTCTGGCGTCTGGAAGGCGTGTTCAGCACAGCGGTGGGTTATGCAGGGGGCATTACGCCGAATCCTACCTATGAGGAAGTGTGTGGTGGCTGGACCGGCCACACGGAAGTGGTACTTGTGAACTACGATCCGCAGGTGATTTCATTCAAACGACTGTTGGAAGTGTTCTGGGAATCCCATGACCCTACGCAGGGCATGCGTCAGGGGCATGACCGGGGCACCCAGTACCGCTCGGCAATCTATGCACTGACTGCTGAGGCCTTGTCGGCGGCACTTGCCAGCCAGCAGCAGGTTCAGGCGTTGTTAAGTCCTGAAGGGCATGGCTCTATTACTACTGAAATCAAAATGTTGGATGCGTTTTATTATGCAGAGGATTATCACCAGCAATACCTCGCCAAGAACCCCAATGGCTACTGCGGCATTGGCGGGCTTGGACTCAAGTGTGTGCTGGACTGAAAAAATCGCGGATCTGGTCTTCCTTGGCCATGGCGTCGTGGAATCCCGGCGCGATGAGGCGCTGACAGTAGCGCTTCTCGAACATCAGCAGGCTGAGCACGCTGCTTGAGCCTGAGTCCTTCACGAACAGGCGCAGGGCGCGGGGCAGGTCATCAAAATACTCTGCCGCGATGGTGTTCAGGTTCTGGCTGGGTGAGATGTCCAGCAGGCAGATGGGTTTCAGGCCCAATGCGGCTTCGTCCTGCAGTCGCTCCGGGGGGATCAGCGGCAGCAGTTTGTTCACTCGGCGCAGGGCTTCCATGTCATTGGTCAATGTGTCCACGAAAGCGCTGTTGAGGATATGGGCAAGAATCTGGGTGAGTGACGGATGCGAGGGCGCTGCATCCCTGGGTGGGCTGCCTGGCTTGTTGCTGCTGACGCCCACGGCCAGGATGCGGTCGGCTCCCAGCTTGATGGCCGGGCTCAGGGGCGATAGCTGGCGGATGGCGCCGTCACCAAAGAACTCCCGATTGATCCGCACCGCCGGAAACAGTGTGGGAATGGCGGAAGACGCCAACAAATGCTGCACGCCCAGGGTACTGCGAATTCCCACTCGATGAGCCTTGTGCCAGTTCTGCAGACCCGCTGCGCCCTGGTAGAACGAGACCGATTCCCCGCTGGTATAGCCCGATGCGGTGATCGCAAGAGCCTCGAAATACCCGGCCTCTATGCTGCGCTGCAGCCGCTCGAACTTGATCACCTTGCCCAGCAATGCTTCCAGTGGGGCATTGTCGAGCAGCGACGCCGGAGTATCCCTGCGGCGGTTGGCCAGAAAGGAGAACACCCAGTTCGAGGCGCTGCTGATAAGACCACCGGAGTCGAGCCGGTACACCTGGTCGCTGCTGATATTGTTCCAGACAAACTCGAGCGTGCGCACGCCGGTGCGCAGGCGCTGTGCATGGGTGGCAATGGACGCGGCATTGAGCGCGCCTGCCGAGGCGCCGGTGATGATCTGAAAGGGATTGCTGGCTTCACGGGGCAGGATGTTGGCGATCGCGCGAAGTACTCCGACCTGATACGAGGCGCGTGCGCCTCCGCCTGAGAGCAACAGGGCACGCTTCTCTGAAGCTCCGGCACAACTCATGACCACGGGGCAGACACTCTTGGTGGGGCAGGTGAATGCGACGATTCTAGCCGCAACCGCGATGGTCTGTCATGGAAGCGTTGGCATGGCTTGCGATCCGCCAGCCGCTTTGGACTATACTCAGCCCTGCTCACACCGCCCTGCGGCGGCAATTCAGTGCCAACCACGGAAACTCAGCATGTCAGCGCCAAGCGCAGTTCCCAATGTCGACCAGCTGGTCATCGCCATCTCGTCGCGCGCCTTGTTCAACCTTGATGAGAGTCATCAGGTTTACGAGCAGCATGGCCTTGAGGCCTACCAGCAATACCAGATAGCCCACGAGGATGAACCATTGCAGCCAGGCGATGCCTTCGTGCTGGTGAACAAGCTTCTGGCGCTGAACGAACTGCTGGGAGAGGCCCGTGTCGAGGTCATCCTGCTGTCTCGCAACAGTGCCGACACAGGGCTGCGCATCTTCAATTCCATCAGTCACTACGGTCTGAAGATCACCCGCGCGGCATTCAGTGGCGGTGAGAGCCCGTATCGCTATATCGCGCCGTTCAATTGCCACCTGTTCCTTTCCACGGACGGAAGTGATGTGCGGCATGCGCTTGAGCAAGGCGTGGCGGCTGCCACCATTCTGCCTTCCAAGGTCAGCGCCAATCCTTCCGGGCGTCTCAAGTTTGCGTTTGACGGTGACGCCGTGCTGTTCTCTGACGAAGCAGAGCGCATCTACAAGTCCAGCGGTCTGGCCGCGTTTACGGCCAGTGAACAAAAGGCGGCCAATCAGCCGCTGTCAGGCGGACCCTTCAAGCCTTTTCTTGCTGCCTTGCAGCGCCTGCAGATGGCATTCCCGCCTGGGGAGGCGCCACTGCGAACTTGCCTGGTGACTGCGCGTTCAGCGCCTGCCCACGAGCGGGTGGTGAAGACGCTGCGGGCATGGAACATCCGCATCGACGAATCACTTTTTCTTGGAGGCAAGGAAAAAGGCGCCTTTCTGCAGGCTTACGATGCAGACGTGTTCTTTGACGATCAGCAGGCCCATTGCGATTCTGCCCGCCATCACGTGGCGACCGGGCATGTTCCCAGTGGTGTGGCCAACAATCCGCCAGCAGACAAGCAGGGGGAGAAATGAAGCTTCAGCAATTGCGTTACGTCTGGGAAGTCGCGCGCAATGGCATGAATGTGTCGGCGGCTGCCCAGTCGCTGTTCACTTCGCAGCCTGGCATCAGCAAACAGATTCTGCAGCTGGAGGAAGAACTGGGCGTCCAGATTTTCGTGCGCAACGGCAAGCATCTGAGTGGGCTGACACCGGCCGGTCAGCGCATTCTGGAAGAGGCAGGTGCCGTGCTGTTGAGGATGGACAATATCCGCGCCATCGCCCGGGAATTTACGGATGAAAAGTCAGGCAGTCTCTCCATCGCCACTACCCACACTCAGTCCCGCTACGTGCTGCCGGCCATCATCAGCCGCTTTGTGAGCCAGTATCCTTCAGTGTCCCTGCACATGCATCAGGGCACGCCGCTGCAGATTGCCGAGATGGCCGCTCGCGGTGCGGCCGAGTTCGCCATCGCGACAGAGTCCATGGAGCTGGCGGGAGACCTGATCATGATGCCTTGTTACCGCTGGAACCGGGTGCTGCTGCTTCCTCAGGGCCATGCTCTGCTGGCAGTGGAGCGGCTGACCCACGCCGACATCGCGCGATTTCCGATCGTGACCTATGTGTCTGGATTCACGGGACGCGCCAAGCTGGATGACGCATTCAAGGCCCACGACCTGGTCCCGCATGTCGTCGTGACGGCGGCGGATGCCGATGTCATTAAGACCTATGTGCGGCTGGGGGTGGGCATCGGCATTGTGGCCAGCATGGCCTGGGATGCCACGAAGGATGCTGACCTGGTGGCTGTGGATATCAGCCACCTCTTCGATTTCAGCACCACTCGCATCGGCTTTCGCCGGGGCGCGGTGCTGCGAGGCTACATGCTGGATTTCATCGAGATGTTCGCGCCGCATCTGCACCCGGCACTCATTCGGGCGGCCATTGCCACCACGTCGCAACACGAACTGGATGCATTGTTCGCTGCTGTGCCTATTCCCATCCTGCGCTGAACCGGTTCAGCCGGGCATGCGGTCGCTGGATATCACGCCGGGCTTGTGCAGTCCGCATTCCCTGGCAGTCGCTTCTTCCCACCACCAGCGGCCTTCGCGTTCGTGCTGATTTGGTCCGGTCGGACGGGTACAGGGTTCGCAACCAATGCTGACGAAGCCGCGCTCGTGCAGGGGGTTGAAGGGCAGCTCCAGCAGGCGTATGTAGTCCCAGACTTGCTTCGAGGTCCAGTTGGCCAGTGGATTGAATTTCAGCAGGGGCCGGGCGGCAGTAGAGAAGGCCTTGTCCAGCTGAGCGACAGACACTTCTGCGCGGGTAGGGCTCTGGTCGCGCCTCTGCCCGGTAATCCAGGCGTCCAGCCCTGCCAGCTGGCGACGCAGCGGTTCGACCTTGCGTATGCCGCAGCACTCTTCATGGCCGTCTTCATAAAAGCTGAACAGCCCCTTGGCACGGGTGAGCGTCTGCAGCTGTGCCGCATCCGGGCTCATGATCTCGAGGTCGAGGTTCCAGAGTTTGCGCACCTGCTCGATGAAGCGCAGCGTTTCCGGGTGCAGGCGTCCTGTGTCCAGGCTGAACACCTTGATTTGCTTGTTTGCTTTCCAGGCCATGTGCACCAGGGCGACATCTTCCGCACCGCTGAAGGAGACCGCGATCGCAGGAATCTCGCTCAGGATGTGACGCAGAATTTCACGCGGCTCAAGACTCTGAAATTGTGTATTTAGTTCAACAAGTTGATCGCTTCTTATCATGAGATGCTTCACTTTTTCCGGAGGGCTGGGGCGGCGAGGGCGCGGGGAACCGGACGGCGGTCATTCTCTCCGATTTGCAGGGGCCGGTAAACCGGCACAGCCGTCGCAGCGCGGCGTCCCGCCTTGCATCGCCCCCATGATCTGGGTACATTGGCGCCTCTTTGAATTTCAGCCTTTGGCGAAGGGGAATGGCGTTGGAAGTAGTCTGTCTTGATCTGGAAGGTGTGCTGGTCCCGGAAATCTGGATTGGTTTTGCAGAACGTACCGGCATCGCAGAATTGCGTGCCACCACCCGGGACATCCCCGATTACGACGTGCTGATGAAACAGCGCCTGAAGATTCTGGCGGATCACAAGCTGGGCCTGCCGGACATCCAGGCCGTCATCGCGGAAATGAGCCCAATGCCCGGTGCCCGCGAATTCGTGGACTGGCTGCGGGAGCGTTTCCAGGTGGTCATTCTGTCGGACACTTTCTACGAGTTCTCCCAGCCATTGATGCGTCAGCTGGGCTTCCCGACACTGTTCTGTCACCGTCTGATCACCGACGAGAAGGGCATGGTCGTAGACTACAAGCTGCGTCAGCGCGACCCGAAACGCCAGTGTGTCAAGGCCTTCCACGAGCTGAACTACCACGTGATGGCGGCCGGCGATTCCTACAATGACACCAGCATGCTGTCTGAAGCTGATCTGGGAGTGTTGTTCCGTGCCCCGGCCAATGTGATCGCCGAGTTTCCCGAGTTTGCGTCCGTCACTGAATATGACGAACTGCGCCAGGCCTTTCTCAAGGGTAGTCCGCGCCAGCTTTCAATGTAAGAATTGACCTTCGAGTATCATTTCAACACATTGATTATGTTGTTTATTTTGTCGAAGCATTCCTGATATTCCTGACTGCAGACGGAGTCGGCCACCAGGCCGCCTCCGCCCCAGCAGTACATGTCCTGCCCCTCGCACAACAAGGTGCGAATCATGATGTTCGTATCCATCTGGCCGTCGAATCCCACATAGCCAGCGCTGCCGCAATACACCCGCCGGGCATCTGGCTCAAGCTCCGCAATGATTTCCATGGCACGTTGCTTTGGCGCGCCAGTGATGGAGCCTCCGGGGAAGCAGCTGCGCAGCAGATCTATCGGCGTTTGCGGCGCCTCCAGCCGGCCGCGGATCGTGCTGACCAGGTGATGCACATTGCTGAAGCTCTGCAGTTCGAACAGCTTCTCCACTTGCACCGAGCCTGTCGCGCACAAGGAACCTAGATCATTGCGCAGCAGGTCGACGATCATGAGGTTCTCGGCTCGATCCTTGTCGCTGTTCAGCAGCTCGTCAGCCTGCGCGGAGTCCAGAAGCGGGTCAGGCGACCGGCGCCGTGTGCCCTTGATCGGCTGAGTCTGGACCTGCTCGCCGCGCACCTCCAGGAAGCGCTCCGGTGAAAAGCACAGCACGCTGCTCGCGCCATCGCGGATGAAGGCGGAGAAGGGACTGCGGATGCTGCCACGCAGCTGCAGGTAAGCGCCCAGCGAATCCCCGGAGAAACGCGCACTGAAACGCTGCGCCAGGTTCACCTGATAGCAGTCGCCGGCTTGAATGTAGTCCTGCACCCGCGCAAACGCTGCGGCATAGGATTCGGGAGTGAAGTTGGACGCGAACCCTGTCTCGAGTGCAAAGCCAGGCAGCGCAGGCGGTGGCTGCTCCAGACAGGCGAGAACCCTTTGCAGCGTGTTGACCGGACAGTCGGGGAGAGCGAACAGCTGGCTCGTCTCCCGGTGGTGATCCACCACGATGCCCCAGTCGTGAATGCCAAAGCGGGAATGCCCGTCATAGCCCACGTAGCCCAGTGCCCCCCCCACGAATGGCAGGCCCAGCAGTTCTGGCGGCAGAGGCTGCGTCGGGGCATGGCTGTGCAGGGCTGCAGACAACTGTGAAAACAGCGCCTCCTCTCGGAATACGGAGGGTGCCAGTCGGCGGTCGGGCATCGAGTAGCTGAGGGTATGGCGTGGCAATGCGCTCAGAATGTCATGGCGGGCGCCGAGCCCGGGCGGATGTGCCACGGCACGCAATCCGCTGTCCAGCATGACGAGCCCGGGTAGATCGGCAAGGCGTCGCAGCAACAGGCTGCTGTCGTCGGAATAGGGTAGCGTACGGACGAAGTAGTCGCTCAAGGCAGCAATTCAACCCGCAAGGCCAATGATGCCGAGCGTGCCGTGCTGGTGAGCCGGGCGTCTGTCACGGGAACCTGTGGAGCGTCATCGAGAATGACGTACCAGCCATTGAACCCGATCTCCAGTGCCGAATTGACGACCTCGGTGCGGCGGCTGCCATCCAGAGCGACCGTCTCGCGTGTCGCGGCAATCGTTAGTGCAATGCGCTCGCCGCGCACCTCGGCGCTGACGCTCAGGCTCTGCCCGTCACGCTGACTGTCCTGCTGCAGCATGAGGCCATGGGGGCCGAAGACCGGGCTGATCTGAGCGGTGGCATTGCTGCGGCTGAAGTAGGCATGTTCGCCCTCGGTCAGGACAATGCTCTGCAGCGAATGGTCAGCGCCCGGCGCGGTCTGCACCGTGGTGAATGTGCTGGTATCTCCGGGACTCTGCGTCACCGGGCTGCCATAGGCAAAGTCCACGCTCAGTCGCAGCTGTCGTCGCGGCACGTCCAGCGTGTCGATCAGCGCCTGGATCTGCTCCAGATTGGCGCGCGAGGTGCTGATGATCAGGTTGTTGTCGATCTGACTGATGGCACCGCGCTGGTCAAGCACTGGCGTGATGGCCGCGCGGATGGCGTCGGGTTCGCGATGCTGCAGACGCACGATCTCGACAACGGCCTGTTGCCCATTGGCGGGAGCCTGGGCCAGGCTCAAGGGGCAGGCAAGCAGTGCGCTGAACGCCAATGCGGCCAGGACAGAGCGGTGCAGAAACAGGCGCGTATCAGTCATCATGCGGGTCTCGTGGCAGAAAGGTCGGCGGCTCAGTCGTCGCTTTCTTCGTCATCGGCCAGGTACAGACAGCCATGGTTGTACAGATCAGTCATCAACCGGGCACCCTCGGTACTTGCCAGGAACGCGTCCAGCCAGTCCACTGGTTCGGTGAACGGGTCGCACAGTTGTGGCAAAAGCGCGCCCAGTGCCTTGGAGCATGGCAGCAAATGCCCGTCGGCGTAAAGGTCCGCCCCGTCATCATGATCCGTGAAAGCCAGACGCGCCGCGGGATTGCGCAGCAACACTTCGCCCTCGTTCAGGTATTGCAGCAGTGCCTGCACTGACAGAGGCTCTGCGCTGGCATTGCTCAGCTCTGGATATTTCGGGCTGGTCATGTAACGGCCAAACCAGCGTCCGGCGCGGCGCTTGTCCAGCAACTGCGTGCGTACCAGGGCGAGAAGCTGCTCCGCCACGTCGGTATGCAGCTCACCGGGGCGCGCCGGCAATTGTGGGTCGCTGTCGATGTAGCGCAGGTCGGGTGGCAGGTCCTGCACCAGCGCGGCGCTGAAATCGTCGAGAATCTCGGCGACGGAGGGCGTCCGGAAGCCAATCGAATACGTGACGCTGTCGCCTATGGCGATGCCGTAGTGGGCGAGATTGGGCGGCAGGTAGAGAATGTCGCCCGACTCCACGATCCAGTCTTCCTGCGGTTCGAAGTTCTTCAGCAGCCTCAGGTCGGTATCGGGCATCAGAGGGCTTTGACTGTCCACCGCCCCGCCAAGCTGCCAGCGCTTGCGCCCCAGCCCCTGGATCAAAAACACATCGTAATAGTCAAAATGCGGGCCCACGCCGCCGCCATCGCTGGCGACACTGATCATGACGTCGTCTATTCGCCAGCGCGGAATGAAGTCGAATTCCCGAAGCATGTCGCGTACGCCTTCATGCCACTGATCCACGGCCTGCACCAGCAGGCTCCAGTGAGTGGGGGGCAGGGAGCTGAGATCCTTTTCCGTAAACGGTCCATTGCGCACCTTCCAGCCAGCACGGGCAGCATCGCTCTGTACCAGCCGTGATTCAACAATGGACTCGCAGGCCAATCCGGCCAGTTCGTCCGGGGAAATCGGGTCGGTGAAGCCGCCCGAGCTGCGGATCAGCAGGGGTTTCTTCTGCCAGTAGTCCCGCAGGAAAAGTTCGCGGTCAAACGTCTTGGGCAGCAACCAGGGCGTCATACCTTGCGTGCCTGCTCCACCGCATTGCCAATGTAGTTCTCCGGGCGCAAGGCCCGCAGCAGCGCTTTGCCTTCCTCTGGGATGTCCAGTGCCTCTACAAAGTCAGCCAGTACTTCCTGCGTCATCCGTTGCCCGCGTGTCAGAGCTTTCAATTTTTCGTAGGGCTGGTCGACGTTGAACCGGCGCATGACGGTCTGGATCGGTTCCGCCAGCACTTCCCAGCTGGCATCCAGGTCTGCAAGCAGAGCCTGGGGGTTGACCGAGAGCTTGCTCAGTCCCTTCAGTGTGGCGTGATAGGCGATGACGCTGTGGGCAAACCCCACGCCGATATTGCGCAACACTGTGGAATCCGTGAGGTCACGCTGCCAGCGCGAGATCGGCAGTTTTTCCGCCATGTGCTGCATGACGGCATTGGCGATGCCCAGGTTGCCCTCGGAGTTCTCGAAGTCGATGGGATTGACCTTGTGCGGCATGGTGGAAGAGCCCACTTCGCCGGCAATGGTGCGCTGCTTGAAGTAGCCCAGCGAGATATAGCCCCAGATGTCGCGGTCCAGATCGATCAGGATGGTGTTGAAGCGGCAGACGGCGGCAAACAGTTCCGCGATGTAATCGTGGGGTTCAATCTGCGTGGTGTACGGGTTCCAGCGCAGTCCGAGTGACTCCACGAAACTGCAGGCATTGCTCTGCCAGTCCACATCGGGATAGGCCGACAGGTGCGCGTTGTAGTTGCCGACGGCTCCATTGATCTTGCCGAGAATCTCGCTCCCTGCGAATTGCGTGTACTGGCGCTCCAGCCGCGCGACGACATTGGCGATCTCCTTGCCGACTGTTGTCGGCGAGGCAGTCTGTCCGTGGGTGCGGGACAGCTGTGGCTGGGCTGCATGTTCATGGGCCAGTGTGCGCAGGGTGTCGATCAGTTGGCGCATCAGGGGCAGGACCACCTTGTCGCGACCATCCCGCAGCATCAGGGCATAGGACAGATTGTTGATGTCTTCCGAGGTGCACGCGAAATGGACGAACTCCATCTGCGCAGCCAGCTCCGGATGGCTCTGAACCTTTTCCTTGAGGAAATACTCCACAGCCTTCACGTCGTGATTGGTGGTGGCTTCGATCTGCTTGACGCGCTCTGCGTCTGCCAGAGAAAAATTCTCGGCTATGGCGTTCAGAAGGGCAGTGCCGGCGTCGCCCAGTGGCGGCGCTTCCGTGATTTGCGGCATGGCGGCCAGTCCTTGCAGCCAGCGAATTTCGACAATGACGCGATAGCGGATCAGGGCGAATTCGCTGAAATAGGCGCTCAGGGCGTCGGCCTTGTTGCGGTAGCGGCCGTCGATCGGAGAGATCGCGGTCAGGCCGTTCAGGGGAAGTGCTGTCATGTTCTTGTCCTGCCAATCGGATGGTTGATTCGGAGTCTGGCGCGCCGGCAAAGTGCTTCAGTGCACGGTGATCAGCCGGCGCCGTACGTCGGCCACGCAGTCGCGAATGCGTTTTTTATATACAAACAGATGCCAGCGGCGGCCGCCCAGCTGCTGCCACAACAAAGCTGAACGGATGCCGGACAGCAACAGTGCGCGAATCTTGTCGGCGACATCCTGTTTGCGCAGATGCTCGGGGACGCCCTTGACATGGATACGCATTGTCAGGCGGCTGATGGTGTCCTGATAGAGCGCTGCCAGCACGGCAAAATCATATTCTTCCTGACGGTCAGCGGGAGATTCGCCGCAGCCTGGCTCCTGGCGTTCGGCCAGCAGGGAATGTCGTATCTGCAGGCGCTGGCGGATAAGGGTCTGCATCGCGGGGACACTCATCAGCTGTTGCTGCAGGACAGTCATGCCCAGCACATACTTGATGGGCTCGGCAAATTCCTTCACGCCGTCGTTGCTCAGGGAGTGTTGCAATGCTTTCAGGCCGTTGCTGAACAGCGCGACATCCGGGTAAACCTCGTCGACGGAATCGGGCGACAGCACCAGCAAGGGCGCGATGCACGCATTCACCAAACGCGTGTCGGCGCGGCCGGTAGTGGCCAGGGAATGCACGAGTTGAGCGCACTGCGCCACCACTGCAAGAGCGATGTTGCGGTACTCCCACTGACTGAACTTAGCTGAAGTATTCTGCAATGACAGCTCCTCCAAGGCACACTTCGCGCTGATAAAACACGATCGTCTGGCCGGGGGTCACGGCACGTTGCGGCTCTGCAAAGGTGACCAGTACGGACGCAGCAGAAGTGCCTGCGCTGGTCAGCGCCACAGTACAGGCCTGGTCTGCCTGACGGTACCGGATCTTTGCCGTGCACTCCAGAGGCAAGTCAGGTGACTGATGGTTGATCCAGGCCACCTGGGTGGCCAGCAAGGCGGACGAAAACAGGCTGGGATGATTGTTGCCCTGAGCCACAAGCAATACATTGCGGCGCAAGTCCTTTCCCACGACGTACCAAGGGGCCTCACCGTGTTTTTGCAGCCCGCCAATGCCCAGTCCCTGGCGCTGCCCGTAGGTGTGGTACATCAGGCCCTGATGCTTGCCGACCACTTCCCCCTCCACGGTTTCTATCACACCGGGCTGGGCCGGAAGATAACGTTGCAGAAAGTCCTTGAATTTGCGTTCGCCGATAAAGCAGATACCGGTACTGTCCTTTTTGTCATGGGTTACAAAGCCGTGCCTGGCAGCAATTGCCCGGACTTCGGTTTTCTCCAGCTCACCCACGGGAAACAGGCTGCGTGCCAGGCTGGTTTCGTTCACGGCACTCAGGAAATAACTCTGATCCTTGTTGGCATCCAGCCCCTTGAGCAGCAGAGTCTGGAGACCGGTGGACGTCATGCGGTGGCCGATGCGGGCGTAATGTCCGGTGGCTATAAGGTCGGCGCCCAGTACCGTTGCGTAGTCCAGGAAGGCTTTGAACTTGATTTCGCGATTGCACAGGATGTCAGGATTCGGAGTGCGGCCAGCGCGATACTCCTGAATGAAGTGTTCAAACACGTTGTCCCAGTATTCGGACGCGAAATTGGCAGTGTGCAGGACTATGCCCAGCCGGTCGCACACTGCCTGCGCGTCGGCCAGATCAGTCTTGGCGGTGCAGTATTCTGTGTCGTCGTCCTCGTCCCAGTTCTTCATGAAGAGGCCTTCCACCTGGTAGCCCTGCTCCAGCAGCAAAAGTGCCGCGACAGAGGAGTCGACGCCGCCGGACATGCCTGCCATTACTCGCGTGGAAGCAACGGGCTTGACGGATATTGCGCTCATGCAAGACTCGTGATCAATGCAAGCGGATGGCGTATGCCGGCCAGATAATCATCAATCACGCGCAGGACGATCTGACTGCGCAGCTGGTCCTTGCGCAGCTCCAGGTCTTCCCGGCTCATCCACAAGGCGCGCAGGACCCCTGTGTCAAGGGCGCGCTCGGGGTGGTGCTGCAAAGGCTCTGCCACAAAGCACGTGCGGATGTAGCAGGTCCCATCGGCCGTGGTGTAGTGATACAGGCCAAGCAAACTGGTCAGGTGGACGTCCCAGGCGGTTTCTTCCATTGTCTCGCGCAGTGCGCCTTCCTGCAGCGTCTCGTTTGCTTCCAGATGACCGGCCGGCTGGTTGTAAAGGATCCGGCCTTCGATCATTTCTTCTACTATCAGGAAGAGGCCGTCGCGCTCGACAACGGTTGCCACGGTGCTGTGAGGGTGCCACTGAGTCATGAAAGGGGGCTGTCTGCTGGTTTTCGGGAAGGTGCAATGCTACCCGAAAAAGCACGGCAATGCTCTGTCGAATCGCTTCAGCTCACTGGACAATCCGTGGATAATGATCGTCCGAATCTTCTTGGCGAGCAGGGCTGAACATGAGTGGATTGACGCATCTGGATGCGCAGGGCAATGCCCGAATGGTCGATGTTGGCGGCAAGGCTGTCACTTCTCGCGTGGCGACAGCAGTAGCGACGGTGCGCATGCTGCCGGATACCTTGCGCCTGATTGTTGATGGGGGGCACAAGAAGGGGGATGTTCTTGCAGTGGCCCGCATTGCAGGCATTCAGGCGTCGAAGAAGTGTGCTGATCTCATTCCCCTGTGTCACCCGCTCATGCTGACCCACGTTACCGTGGATTTCACCATCGACGAGGCCGAAAGCCGTATCCGGATCTCTGCGACCTGTGGCCTGGATGGCAAGACCGGTGTCGAGATGGAAGCGCTTACGGCCGCGTCAGTGGCCGCGCTGACCATTTATGACATGTGCAAAGCCGTGGACAAGGGCATGGTCATCGAGAACATCTGCCTTCAGGAGAAAAGTGGTGGTAAATCAGGTCATTATGTTCGTCAATAAATGTGAATTATCTGCAATTTCCACGACTGAACCGGGAGTCCATGCAGTATGTTGAACATTCACTATTTCGCCAGTTTGCGCGAGACGCTGGGGCAGGGCAGTGAAGCGCTGGCATTGCCGGCGGACGTGCATGATGTGGGCGCTCTTGTCATGCATCTCGCGACACTGCGCGGAGACCCATGGACGGCCCTTGAAGACCGCAGTCGCGTGCTTGTGGCGGTGAACCAGACCATTGTTGACCATGCCCATACCTTGACTGGCAACGAGGAAGTTGCCTTTTTCCCGCCAATGACAGGGGGTTGAGCATGCTTTCCGTGCAGAACAGCGATTTTGATGCCGCCGAACTTTACCGGCAGTTGCGTGCTGAGGCGACCAATGCCGGCGCGATCGTGACGTTTTCTGGACTGGTGCGTGAATTTTATGAATCTGCGTCGCCCGGCGAAGAGCCGGCAGTGCAGGCCCTGGTGCTGGAACACTACCCCGGCATGACCGAAAAGGCGCTTTCGGAGATTGTTCAGCAGGCCCGGTCCCGTTGGGACGTGCTGGCGTGGCGTGTCATACATCGTGTCGGCGAGCTGCACGCGGGCGATCAGATCGTCTATGTGGGCATTGCGAGTACGCATCGCGGCGATGCCTTTGCAGCAGCCGAGTTCATCATGGACTATCTGAAGACCCGGGCACCGTTCTGGAAGAAGCAGCGGACTGAGGCAGAATCGCAGTGGATCGAAAGCCGCAGCGCCGATGAGCAAGCCCGCGCGCGCTGGGACAAGCGCTAAACCTCCACCATGGTCCAATCTCCTGGTTGGAGAGCGCCCAGAGCCCAGGGCCCGACCGCAGCCCTCACCAGGCGCAGCGTCGGCAGTCCGACCGCCGCCGTCATGCGCCGCACTTGACGGTTGCGCCCCTCAAACAGCGTGATCTCAAGCCATGACGTGGGAATGTTGCGCCGCTCTCTTATCGGAGGAGTCCGCGGCCACAGCGCGGGTTCTGCAAGCCGTCGCGCGTTCGCCGGCCGGGTCATGCCGTCATTGAGCAGCACCCCGGCGGCCAGTCTGGCCAGGGCCTCGTCGCGGGCGATCCCTTCCACTTGCGCCCAGTAGACTTTTCCCATCTTGTGCTGCGGGTCGCTGATTCTTTGCTGCAGGCGCCCGTCATCGGTGAGCAGCACCAGTCCTTCGGAGTCCCGATCCAGTCGTCCGGCCGGATAGAACCCCGGCACGTCCACGCAATTTGCCAGGGTAGGGCGTCCCTCGTCATCGGTGAACTGCGACAGCATGTCGAAGGGTTTGTTCAGAAGAATCAGTCTGGCCATAGGTCTGCTCTGGGGTGGGCGGGCGGCTATTCTAACAAAAGAGCTGCTGCTACAATGCCGCCAGTTTCAGCCAGAGCATCAGGCTCTTTCGTATCCCCGCAGTGCAGAGATCAAGTCCCGTATCCCGTCACTGAAGACCTCCGGTGAAGTCTGTCCACGTAATCAAGGAAAAATCATGGCCAATGCTCCAACGATTATCTACACCATTACTGACGAAGCGCCTGCGCTTGCCACTTATTCGCTGCTGCCGATCATTCAGGCATTCGCAAGGCCGGCGGTCATCAACGTCACGACCAAGGACATCTCTCTTGCGGGTCGCATCATTGCCGGTTTTGCTGATGTACTGACGCCCGCACAGCGGCAGTCGGATGCCCTCGCTGAGCTGGGCGAGCTGGCCCAGACGCCGGAAGCCAACATCATCAAACTGCCCAACATAAGCGCCTCCATTCCGCAATTGCAGGCCGCCATCAAGGAATTGCAGGCCCACGGCTATGCGATCCCGGACTACCCCGAAGTCGCCGTCACAGAAGCTGAAAAGGACATCAAGGCACGTTACGCGAAAGTGTTGGGTAGTGCCGTCAACCCGGTTCTGCGAGAAGGCAACTCGGACCGCCGCGTGGCGGCACCAGTCAAGGCGTTTGCACGCAAGAATCCGCACTCCATGGGCAAGTGGAGCCCCGACTCCAAGTCACACGTCGCGCACATGAGCGACGGTGATTTCTATTCCAGCGAGAAGTCGGCTGTGATGGCGGCGCCAGACAATGTCCGCATCGAATTTGTGGAAGCCGACGGGGCAGTCAAGGTGCTGAAGGAGAAGACGGCATTGCAGGCAGGTGAGATCATCGACGCTTCCGTCATGCGTTGCGGTCAGCTGCGCTCGTTCTTTGCAGAGCAGATCGCCGATGCTGCCCGTACCGGCGTCTTGCTGTCGCTGCACCTGAAAGCCACCATGATGAAGGTGTCCGACCCGATCATGTTTGGTCACGCCGTCACCGTGTATTTCGAAGACGTTTTCACAAAGCATGCCGCTGTTTTCAAGGAACTGGGCGTGGATCCGGCCAATGGTCTTGGCGATGTGTACGAGAAAATCAAGAAGCTGCCGCAGGCCCAACGCGAGCAGATCGAGGACGATATCCAGGCCGTGTACAAGACACGTCCTGCGTTGGCCATGGTGGACTCCGACAAGGGCATCACCAATCTGCATGTTCCCAGCGATGTGATCGTGGATGCTTCCATGCCCGCGGCCATTCGTGCATCCGGTCAGATGTGGGGCACTGACGGCAAACTCCACGACACCAAGGCCATGATTCCTGATCGTTGCTATGCCGGCATCTATCAGGAAACCATCGACTTCTGCAAGAAACACGGGGCATTTGATGTCAGCACGATGGGCAGTGTTGCCAATGTCGGCCTGATGGCTCAGAAGGCCGAGGAATACGGTTCGCACGACAAGACCTTCAAGGCGCCGGCCAATGGCGTGGTGCGTGTGGTCAATGCCGCAGGCGCTGTACTGTTTGAACACAAGGTTGAGCAGGGCGACATCTGGCGCATGTGCCAGACGCGGGATCTCCCCGTACAGGACTGGGTGAAGCTCGCTGTAGTTCGTGCTCGAGCAACGTCAACACCCGCTGTGTTCTGGCTGGACAACAAGCGTGCGCATGATGTCGAGCTGATCAAGAAGGTGAACGTATATCTGCAGAATCACAATACGGAAGGGCTCGATATCCGCATCATGTCGCCTGTCGAAGCGATCCGCTTTTCTCTGGATCGCATCCGCGATGGCAAGGACACGATCTCTGTTACCGGCAATGTGCTGCGGGATTACTTGACCGACCTGTTCCCAATTCTTGAGTTGGGAACAAGTGCAAAGATGCTGTCCATCGTACCTCTGCTTGCGGGTGGAGGTCTGTTCGAGACCGGTGCCGGTGGCTCCGCGCCAAAGCATGTGCAGCAGTTCCTCGAAGAGGGTCACCTGCGCTGGGATTCGCTTGGTGAATTTCTGGCATTGGCTGTTTCACTGGAAGATCTCGCCATGAAGTCTGGCAACAACAAGGCTCAGGTGCTTGCAGACACTTTGAACAAGGCGACTGGTCTGTTCCTCGACAATGACAAGTCACCCACGCGACGTGTAGGGCATCTGGATAACCGCGGAAGTCACTTCTACCTGGCGCTGTATTGGGCGCAGGCCCTTGCTGCCCAGACAGCAGATGCAGCTCTGCAGGCGCATTTTGCACCTGTGGCAAAGTTGTTGACTGAGAACGAAGCGCGCATCGTTGCAGAGCTCAATGGCGTGCAGGGAAAACCCGTGGATATCGGCGGGTATTATCAGCCGGATAATCAGAAAGCCGCCCATGCCTTGCGTCCGAGCACGACGTTCAACGCGGCGATTGCCAGCCTCTAATCACGCACGCAAAGCACCCTCATTGGCGCTATTCCAATGAGGGTGACATTTCGCAAGGTTCGATCAGGGCGATTGCGCTATGCGATCAGTCAGCTGCCATTGACGGCGTGTGACTCTGCATGCTCCTGAACAATCGGTCGAATATTGGTGGCGTGCAGACCCTTGGGGCCTTCGATGGTCTCGAAGGTGACGGTCTGGCCTGCCTTGAGGGTCTTGTAACCATCCATCCCGATTGCGGAGTAGTGAGCGAAAAGATCGTCGCCCCCATTGTCCGGAAGAATGAATCCAAAGCCTTTTGCGTTGTTGAACCACTTCACTTGCCCAGTACCCATGGCAATGCTCCCGTGTAACGTTTTGTTGTTATTGTTTACTTAGGAAATCCACTAGCTCATTTCATATAACGCAATGATTTAGGCTTGTCAATTTTAGAAGCCACAGCCTTGATGGAGTGCTGGTGCATTTTGGTGCACGGAAGTGCCAGGCGCGAAGGTCTATTTCGAGCGCATCGCGGCAATGAATCCTTTACCTTTCGCGAACGTATACAGCGTATGATTGTCAAGCTGACTGACTGGTCGAAACCGCCAGCCAGACCGGCATTCATCGCAATGAAACAGGAAATTGCAGACGATGTGGAAGACAGACAGACACGCACCATACCCGCCAGAACCGAGGAGTCAGGCGATGGGTGAATGGAATGCAGGTTCGGGGGAAGAACGCGACAGCGGCCTTGCAACCTCATCCGTCCGCCCCAAGCTTGCACAACCACCACTGTACAAAGTTGTGTTGTTCAACGATGACTACACACCAATGGACTTTGTGGTGGATGTCTTGTGCTCCTTCTTTGCCATGAACGTGGAGAAGGCGACGCAGATAATGCTGAAGGTGCATACTGAGGGCAAGGCCGTCTGTGGAGTGTTCAGCAAGGACGTCGCGGAAACCAAAGCGCAGCAGGTCAATGACTATTCGCGAGAGTGCGAGCAACCGCTGCTTTGCAATGTGGAAGTAGACAGATAACCGGAAGACTGAATCATGTTGAGCAAAGATCTTGAACTTACTTTGAACAGCGCTTTTTCGGGAGCCCGCAAGAAGCGTCATGAATACATGACGGTAGAGCATCTGCTCCTTGCGCTCCTGGACAACGAAGTTGCCGCAGATGTGCTGCTTGCGTGCGGTGCTGATATTGCCCGACTGCGCACAGAGCTCACCGAGTTCGTAGATTCCACCACACCAGTGATCCCCGAGCCCGAAGCCGGGCGGGAGACACAACCAACGCTGGGCTTTCAGCGCGTTTTGCAGCGCGCAGTATTTCACGTGCAGTCATCGGGCAAGCGCGAAGTGACAGGTGCCAACGTCCTTGTTGCTATTTTCAGCGAACAGGAAAGTCATGCCGTCTATCTGCTGCGCCAGCAGGACATCGCGCGAATCGATGTTGTCAATTACATCACCCATGGCACCTCCAAAGTCCCAGGCCATGACGGTCAGCCTGAATCTCCTCAGCCTCGGGAGAGCGAGGAAGAGGCCCCGGAGCGAGCAGCCAGTGCGTTGGAGAGCTTCGCCACGAATCTGAACGAGCAGGCCCTGCTGGGCAAGATTGACCCCCTGATAGGTCGCGACGAAGAAATCACGCGAGTCATTCAGGTTCTGTCGCGCCGTCGCAAGAACAATCCCTTGCTGGTAGGGGAGTCGGGTGTTGGCAAGACTGCAGTCATTGAAGGTCTGGCCCGGATGATCGTGGAAGATCAAGTGCCGGACATTCTCAGAGGCAACGTAATCTATTCACTGGACCTCGGGTCGCTGCTTGCGGGCACCAAATACCGCGGTGACTTTGAAAAGCGCTTCAAGGCCTTGCTTGGTGAATTGAAGAAAAATCCGAAAGCGATCCTTTTCATAGACGAGATCCATACCATCATTGGCGCTGGCGCAGCATCGGGGGGGGTCATGGACGCTTCCAATCTGCTCAAGCCCGTACTGACATCGGGTGACTTGCGATGTGTAGGTTCCACCACGTATCAGGAATACCGTGGCATCTTTGAAAAGGACCGCGCCCTGTCGCGACGCTTCCAGAAGATCGATGTCAACGAACCAGACGTGGAAACGACCTATCGCATTCTCAAGGGTCTGAAGTCGCGCTTCGAGGAGCACCATGACCTGCGCTACAGTGACAATGCTCTTCGGGCAGCCTCAGAGCTGGCCGGTCGCTACATCAATGATCGCTTCATGCCCGACAAGGCCATCGATGTGATCGACGAAGCTGGGGCCTACCAGCGCCTTCAGCCAGCCAGCAAGCGCAAGAAGTTGATACAGGCCCAGGATATGGAAAAAGTTGTGGCTGCCATCGCGCGCATTCCGCCGAAGCACGTTTCCACTTCAGACACCCGGGCGCTGAAAAATCTGGAAGAGAACTTGCGCATGGTGGTGTTTGGTCAGGACGAGGCTATCGACAATCTGGCATCAGCCATCAAGCTCTCGCGGGCCGGGCTCAATCATCCCGACAAACCAATTGGGTCCTATCTGTTCTCCGGCCCAACGGGTGTTGGCAAGACAGAGGTCAGTCGTCAGCTGGCGAAAATTCTTGGCATCGAGCTGCTGCGTTTCGACATGTCCGAGTACATGGAACGGCACACCGTTTCGCGTCTGATCGGCGCGCCACCCGGCTACGTTGGTTTCGATCAGGGAGGATTGCTGACGGAGGCCATCGCCAAGGCGCCGCATTGCGTGCTGTTGCTGGACGAGATTGAAAAGGCGCATCCGGATGTCTTCAATCTGCTGCTGCAGGTAATGGACCACGGTACCCTCACGGACAACAATGGTCGCAAGGCGGATTTCCGCAATGTCATTCTGATCATGACCACCAACGCGGGTGCACAGGAAATGTCCCGTGCCTCCATTGGTTTCAGCAGACAGAATCACAGTACGGATGGGATGGAAGCCATCAAGAAGATTTTCACGCCTGAGTTCCGCAATCGCCTGGATGCCATAGTCCAGTTCGGCGCACTCACGATAGAGACAATCCGCACCGTGGTAGACAAGTTTCTGGTGGAGCTGCAGGTGCAGCTGGATGACAAGAAGGTGACCCTTCATGTGGATGAATCAGCAAGGGACTGGTTCGTGGAGCATGGCTACAGTGAAACCATGGGGGCGCGACCCATGGGCCGGCTTATTCAGGACAAACTCAAGAAAGCCCTGGCCGAGGAGATTCTCTTTGGCGAACTTGTCGATGGCGGGGAAGTGCAGGTGTCCATCGTCAATGACGAGGTCAAGCTCGCCATTACCGGTCGACGCAGCGCAGAGGAGAGAGTGTTGAGCAAGAGCGAGGGGTGAACCCCTCGCTGGCTTAGCGGGCGCGGTAAGTGATACGGCCCTTGCTGAGGTCGTAGGGTGTCAGTTCCACCTTGACCTGATCGCCGGTCAGAATGCGGATGTAGTTCTTTCTCATCTTGCCGGAGATGTGGGCCGTCACGATGTGGCCATTCTCAAGCTTCACACGAAACATGGTATTGGGCAGTGTATCCACAACCTCACCATCCATTTCGATCTGATCTTCTTTTGCCATCAACAAGCATTCCTGATTTGGTAAACGGGCACTGACTGTGTGCCGGGACAAAAACGTGCGCGCATTTTGCCTCATCCGCGCCGGATAAGCAAAATCTCGCGCAAATCTGCCGCGAAACCGGTTCGATCTGCAGTGCTCATGTCAGCAACAGCCACTTTGTCCCTATCAGCAGCTCCAGCGGACGAAAGTCTGTCTTGTAACGCATCTTGTCGCAGTCCTTGATCCAGTAACCCAGATAAAGGCAGGGCAGGTTGAGTCGCCGGGCCTTCTCTATCTGCCATAGAATCACATAGGTGCCCAATGAGCGTGCAGCCTGAGCGGGATCGAAGAAGGTGTACATCGCTGAGAGGCCGTGGTCGAGCTCGTCCAGTACACACAGCGCCACTACGGATTGTTCGTCATGAAATGCAAAAAAACCAGTTGTCGGTGTAGTCGCCGCTATGAACGCGCGATATTGCTCGAGGTTTGGCGGAAACATGTCGCCATCGGGATGGCGCTGCGTGATGTAACGGCAGTACAGTTCGAACAATTCCGGGGTATCCGGGGTCGTGATCTGAATACTGCGCAAGTCCTGATTGCGTTTCCACAGGCGCGCGAAACGCTTGTTGTGCGTGAACTCGTGAACTCGCACGCGACAGGAAATGCATGCCTCACAGTGATCGCAGCCCGGGCGGTAAAGATGTGTTCCGCTGCGTCGAAAGCCCGCGGTGACAAGGCGACTGTAAAGCTGGGTACTGACGGGCTGCTCCGGGTCCATGAAGACGGTACGGGCTTCCCTGTCAGCAAGATAACTGCACTCGTGGGCCTTGGTTTGAAAGAATCGCAGCGACTGAATGTCGTCAGAGGTCATCGACACTGATCTCCATCTGCCAGGGGCCCCTTTTGCCCGGCGCATCGCGAAAGTGCTGCAGGTACGTCTGGAACTCGCCCCTCGGCATTTCCCTGGCACCCAGGCTGTACAAGTGTTCGCTGGGCACCTGACAGTCTATGATCTGAAAGTGCCAGGCCTGCAATTGCCGTGTCAGCCAGACAAGAGCTGTTTTTGACGCATTGCTGCGCAGGCTGAACATGGACTCACCGAAAAACAGTTGCCCCATGGCAATGCCATAAAGACCTCCCACCAATTCGCCTTCCTGCCATACTTCCACCGAATGCGCGACAGACAACGCATGCAACTGGCAATAGGACGTCTGCATTTCGGGTGTTATCCATGTGCCCGGGTAGACTTCCCGGATCTGTGCGCAATGGGCAATGACCTTTGCAAAGGCCGTATCAAGGGTGACATGGTAGTGGCCGCTGCGCAGCAGCTTGCGCATGCTGCGGGAAACATGCAGTTCTTCCGGATGCAGCACCATGCGTGTGGAGGGTGACCACCAGAGGATCGGCGGCTCTTGAAACCATGGGAAAATGCCCTGTTCATACGCTTTTACGAGTCGCTCCGGGCGCAGATCGCCGCCGACGGCCAGCAGGCCATCGGGGTCGCGCAGCGCGCGGTTGACTGGGGGAAAGTGCAGCTCGGTCGCACTCAGCCAGGGCAGTTTCGACATGGTCTTGCGCCTCACAGGCTGGGCGTCAGTTGTCGAGGAACTTCTCGGCATCCAGTGCGGCCATGCAGCCGAAGCCCGCCGAAGTGATGGCCTGGCGATAAATGTGGTCGGCGATGTCACCTGCGGCGAATACCCCCGGCACGCTTGTCTGTGTTGCATTGCCATTGATGCCGCTGTGAATCACGACATAGCCGTTGTGCAGCTCCAGCTGGCCTTCAAAGATATCTGAATTGGGTTTGTGGCCGATGGCGATGAATACGCCGTCGACGTTCAGGGCTTTCTGACTGCCATCCCCGGTACTGGCTATTCGCAGGCCGGTGACGCCCATTTCGTCTCCAAGTACTTCTTCCAGGGTATGGTTCCATTCTATCGTGATCAACCCGGATTTGACTTTCTCGAACAGCTTGTCCTGCATGATCTTTTCGGCCCGCAGGAAATCGCGTCGATGGACCAGGGTGACATGCGAAGCGATGTTGGACAGGTAAAGCGCTTCCTCGACAGCGGTATTGCCGCCTCCGACAACAGCGACAGGCTTGTTGCGGTAGAAGAAGCCGTCACAGGTGGCACAGGCGCTGACACCTTTGCCCATGAACGCCTGCTCCGAAGGCAGGCCAAGGTATTGTGCGGAGGCTCCGGTAGCGATGATCAGCGCATCACAGGTATACACCGTACAGTCGCCCCAGAGGGTGAAGGGTGTCTTGCTCAGATCGGTTTTCTGAATGTGGTCGAACACGATCCTGGTGTCGAAGCGTTCTGCGTGAAGGCGCATTCTTTCCATCAGGGCCGGGCCCTGCAGGCCTTCGACGTCGCCGGGCCAGTTGTCGACATCTGTCGTGGTGGTCAGCTGACCGCCCTGGATCATCCCGGTGATGACGACTGGCCGGAGGTTGGCGCGGGCTGCATAGACAGCGGCGGTATAGCCGGCAGGCCCGGAGCCGAGAATGATCAAACGTTGGTGCTGTACATCGCTCATGAGTTGCTGATTCCTGTATGCTCTCGGGGTACTTGGGTTGCAGATGGGGTCGTGAGGCTTCAATTGAAAGACCGCCTGATCAACTGGCGGCTATTCTAGTGGATAAGCACGCCTTGCTCATGCAATTTTTCAATCCGCGCAGACATGCTGTGGCGGTGGATGCGCGGTTTGCGGCAGTGGAAAAATTGATTATGATGACGCCGGTGAAAAACTAGAATTTGATGCAATATGAATTTGCAGGTATTTGAAAAGTTTGAAAAATAAATCAAACAAGAAAGTCGATAAAGAACAGCAGCTTAGTTCTGTGACGCAACGCATCGTGCGCGAAGGCACCCTGATCCTGAGTTTTCTGGCCGGGCTGTTTTTGTTCATTGCCTTGATCAGCTACTCGTCGACTGACCCAGGCTTTACCACAACAGGCTCAGGTGATGAGGTCAACAACCTGGTCGGTCATATTGGTGCCTGGATTGCTGATCTGCTTTATCAGCTGTTCGGCTATTTCGCCTATCTGTTTCCCCTCGCTCTCGGCCTGAAAGCCGTTTCTCTGCTGCGCCAGCCACAAGTGCCTCAGGAAGTATTTTCCTGGCCCATGTTTGCATTGAAGCTGGCAGGGATCGTGCTGCTGGCCGTGGGGGCCTGTGCACTGGCCACCATGCATTTCGAGATTGACCAGAGCCTGCCCTGGCTGGCTGGTGGCGTAATTGGTTCCATGATGGTGGATGTGACAGTGCCTGTGTTCGCCGTCATCGGAAGCACATTGTTGTATTTCGCTATTTTCCTGTTGGGCCTGACGATAGCCGTCGAGATTTCGTGGCTGCGCGTTGTAGATCAGACGGGTTTCCTGACGCTCTCCCTGTTTGGTCTGGTGCGGCGCTCCCTAGGGGGTTGGCTGGAGAAGCAGAAGGAGCAGAGTGATACCCGGCAGATTCTGGAGACTCGCAAACGGGCCCTGGATGTGTACATCGAAAAGGAAAAGACCCGTGTGCCGCCGACCATTGCGGCTGCGCCGAAAGCGCCTTCCGTAAAAAGCGCCCGCGTCGAGAAAGAGCGGCAGGGACGTCTTTTTACGGCTCCCAATCCAGGCGACCTCCCTGCCATTTCGCTGCTGGATGAGTGGACCGGAATTACCAAGGCTGGTTTCTCGAAAGAGTCCCTGGAGGCCATGTCCCGGCTGTTGGAGCTCAAGCTGAATGACTTTGGTATCGAGATACAGGTAACTGCCGTAAACCCCGGTCCGGTGATCACGCGTTTCGAAGTGCAGCCTGCCCCTGGCATCAAGGCCAGCCGCATCACCGGGCTTGGCAAGGATCTGGCCCGCTCGCTGGCACTGGTAAGCGTGCGTGTGGTGGAGGTCATTCCCGGAAAGACAGTGATCGGCATCGAAATTCCCAATGAGCACCGCGAAATGATCATGCTTAGCCAGGTGCTGGCCTCACCTGACTTCGACAAGTCCGGCTCACCGGTAAGCATGGCCCTGGGCCACGACATCGTTGGCAAACCCGTGATTGTGGACCTGGCAAAGATGCCCCACCTGCTGGTCGCCGGCACCACTGGTTCGGGCAAGTCTGTGGGCATCAATGCCATGATCCTGAGCCTGCTTTTCAAGTCCACACCGCAGGAAGTGCGCATGATCATGATCGACCCCAAAATGCTGGAGCTTTCGGTATATGACGGCATTCCTCATCTGCTGACCCCGGTGGTCACCGACATGAAGGATGCGGCCAATGCCCTGCGCTGGTGTGTGGCCGAAATGGAGCGCCGCTACAAATTGATGTCTGCACTGGGTGTTCGCAACCTGGCCGGTTACAACAAGAAGGTTACAGATTCGACCAAGGCCGGACAGCCAATTCTGGACCCTCTCTGGCGCCCCGACCCGATGCAGCTGATCGAGGAACAGCAGCCGCCGGTGCTCGAATCGCTGCCAGTCATCGTTGTGGTCGTCGACGAACTCGCCGACATGATGATGGTCGTCGGCAAGAAGGTGGAGGAGTTGATCGCCCGGATCGCGCAGAAGGCCCGTGCGGCCGGAATCCATCTGATCCTCGCAACGCAGCGACCATCGGTGGATGTGCTGACCGGCCTGATCAAAGCGAATATTCCGACACGCCTGTCATTCATGGTGCAGTCCAAGATCGACTCCCGCACGATTCTGGGAGAGGGCGGGGCTGAGCAGCTGCTCGGTCATGGTGACATGCTGTTCCTCCCTCCCGGTGGCGGTGTTGCAACGCGTGTCCACGGAGCGTTCGTCAGCGACGAGGAAGTGCATCGTGTGGTAGCAGACTGGAAGTCCCGCGGCGAACCTGTATACATCGACGAGATTACCCAGGGAGCAGACGAACGCGACTACGGTGGCGGCGGCAGTGACGACGATGGAGAGGGTGGCGAAGAGGATGATGCGCTGTATGACGAAGCGGTGGCATTCGTGACCGAGTCGCGCAAGGCATCCATATCAGCCGTGCAGCGCAAACTGCGAATCGGCTACAACCGCGCGGCACGCATGATCGAAGCCATGGAATCAGCAGGAGTCGTTTCCGCCATGAGCAGCAACGGCAGTCGTGAAGTCATAGCGCCGCCCCCACCACGTTAGCCAGGATCCCCCCATGTCGCCCAAGCGAAAATTTCTCCTGCGTTTCTTTTGCGTGCTCACGGTCATGCATGTTTTCGCTGTCAGTACCGTTCATGCCCAGGACGAGGCCGCCGTGCAGCTGAACGGTTTGCTCAGCAATATTCAGACTTTTCAGGCCGATGTGCGTCAATTGATTGTTGAATCCACAGGCGGAGTGCTGGAGGAGAGCTTCATCAAATTCAAACTCAAGCGCCCTGACGGCTTCTATTGGGAGACACTGGAACCCTATCCGGAACTCATCGTCACCGATGGCGCCACCCTCTGGAATTATCAGCCGGATCTGTTGCAGGTCACCATTGAAGAATGGGAGTCCGAACGTTCAGAGCTCGCAGCGCAACTGCTCAATGGCCGCATTGATGAGATCGAAGCGGACTACTTCATCACTGGTGGCGACATCGGCAACGGTTCGGCCTGGGAATTCGTGCTTGAGCCAGTGGATCCCGCGAGTCTTTATGAGCGCGTGACGCTGTATTTCCGCGAGGGGCGACTCGACGCTATCCATGTGGACAATGGCAATGGGCAGCGCACGTTCTGGGAGTTCTTCGAACACATTCTTGATGAGCCTCTGGCGGACGATGTGTTCTTGTTCGTTGCACCCGAAGACATCGAAGTGCTGGACAATCGCAGCGCCCCCTGAGGATGACCATGACAACTGGCGTGACGGTATCGCTGTTTGCCGATGATGAGGGCCTGGAGGCGTCGCCAGAGCATCTCGTGAACATGGCCACTCAGCCATTGGCCGCGCGCATGCGTCCGCAGCAGCTTGCCGACTTCATCGGACAGGAACATCTACTGGCCCCCGGCAAGCCGCTGGGCGAGGCAATCCGGAGAGGGCTGCCGCACTCCATGATTCTTTGGGGGCCGCCAGGTGTTGGCAAGACCACACTGGCACGCATGCTTGCCAAGTCCAGTGGTGGTCACTTCGAGAGCCTTTCTGCAGTCCTTGCCGGGGTCAAGGACATTCGCGCCGCAGTGGAGCGCGCCGAAACTCGCAAGCGTGCCAACGGGATGGGCACGGTGCTGTTCGTGGATGAAGTGCACCGTTTCAACAAGAGTCAGCAGGATGCGTTCCTGCCCCATGTGGAGGACGGCACGCTGATCTTTGTGGGAGCGACTACCGAGAATCCGTCGTTCGAACTGAACAATGCGTTGCTGTCGCGAGCGCGAGTCTATCTGCTGCGCTCCCTTGACGATGCCGATCTGCTGCGCGTTATCGAGCAGGCGCTGCATGATCGCCAGCGCGGGCTGGGTAACCGGGCTATCGTGCTTGCCGATGCCGCAGCTCTGCGCCTGGCAGTAGCCGCGGATGGCGATGCCCGTCGCGCGTTGAACCTTCTGGAGATCGCCGTTGATCTGGCGTCAGAGCACGAGAGCGTGCTGAACATCGATCTGGGTCTTGTGGAGTTGGTGCTGCAGGGCAGCGCGCGACGATTCGACAAAGGCGGGGACGTTTTCTACGAACAGATATCGGCCCTGCACAAAGCGGTTCGTGGCTCCAGCCCTGATGCAGCACTGTACTGGCTGGTGCGCATGCTCGATGGGGGTTGTGATCCCTTGTATATCGCACGCCGACTTGTTCGCATGGCCAGTGAAGACATCGGCAATGCCGACCCGCGGGCATTGCAACTGGCGCTGCAGGCCTGGGATGCGCAGACGCGGCTTGGCAGCCCGGAAGGTGAACTTGTCATCGCCCAGGCCGCGCTTTACCTGGCCTGCGCTCCAAAGAGCAACGCGGTTTACACGGCGTTCAATCAGGCACGGGCTGATGTCCAGAACGGTCCTTCCCTGGAAGTTCCCGCGCATCTGCGCAATGCGCCGACGGACTTGTTGAAGTCCCTGAACTACGGTTCTGACTACCGCTACAGCCATGACGAGCCGGGAGCGTATGCGGCTGGAGAAAATTATTTTCCGCCACAGCTCCAGGATACCCGTTATTATTTCCCCACCGAAAATGGCCTGGAACTGAAGATCCGCGAGAAACTGCAAGCATTGCGCGAGCTCGATCGGCTGAGCCCACGCCAGCGCTATGCCGGCAACACGCAACACAGGAAGTCAGAATGATGGTGTATTCTCTTGCCATTGCCGCAGGTGGTGCGCTCGGAGCCTTGTCACGCTATTGGCTGATGCTCTGGGTGGCTGCGCTGGGTGCCACGCGTTTTCCCTGGGGAACCTTGCTGGTGAACGTGCTCGGCTCCTGCGCGATCGGCGTGCTCTATGTGCTGATCAGTGAAAAACTGGTACTCACTGAACACTGGCGGGCACTGCTGGTGGTGGGTTATCTGGGTGCTTTCACGACGTTTTCCACGTTCTCGATAGATGTCCTGCTGCTGCTTCAGGAAGGGCGGGTGCTGCCAGCAGCGGCCTATGTGGGAGGCAGTGTACTTCTGTGTCTGACCGGCGCCTGGCTTGGCATGATGCTGATGCGGGCGCTCTGAACAAGGCGATTTTGATGACTACGAAACAGGAACTATAGACTCCATGCTGGATCCGAAATGGTTGCGCACAGAACCCGAAAAACTGGCGGCTTTGCTGAATAAAAAACACTTTTCTCTGGACATCGCGCAAGTCAACGCGCTGGACGTTCGCCGTCGTGAATTGCAGCAGGAAACTGAAAAACTGCAGAACGAGCGCAATGTGCGCTCCAAGCTCATTGGGCAGGCCAAGGCCTCCGGGCAGGACGTCGCTCCGCTGATGGCAGATGTAGCCACGCTGGGGACGTCACTGGAAGAGAACAAGAAGGCACTGGCCGAGGTGCAGGATGCTTTCAACGATTTGCTGATGCGCATCCCGAACGTGCCACAGGAATGTGTCCCTGACGGCCTTGATGAACATGGCAATGTGGAATTGCGCCGCTGGGGCAGTGCGCGCCAGTTCGATTTCGAGATCAAGGATCACGTTGCCCTTGGTGAAGCGCTTGATGCCCTGGATTTCCCGGCTGCCACCAAACTGACCGGTGCTCGATTCGTCGTGCTGCATGGCAGCACCGCGCGTCTTCACAGGGCACTGATCCAGTTCATGCTTGACCTGCACACGCGCGAGCATGGATATCAGGAAGTGTACGTGCCCTACATCGTGAACCGAGAGTCTTTGCTGGGTACGGGCCAGCTTCCCAAGTTCGCCGAAGACTTGTTCCGGCTTGAAGGAGACAATGAGTACTACCTGATTCCAACCGCCGAAGTTCCGGTGACAAATCTGGTCCGCGACAGCATCGTACCGGCTGAGAAAATGCCGCTCAAGTTTGTCTGCCACACCCCGTGTTTTCGCAGTGAGGCGGGCAGCTATGGCCGCGACACCAGGGGCATGATCCGCCAGCACCAGTTCGAGAAAGTGGAGCTCGTGCAAATGGTCAGGCCGGAAGAATCCGACGCTGCACTGGAAGCGCTGACTTCACATGCCGAAAAGGTGCTCCAACTGCTGGGCCTGCCTTATCGCGCCATGCTGCTTTGCGGCGGCGACATGGGGTTCAGCGCAGCTCGCACCATCGATCTGGAAGTCTGGCTGCCCTCGCAGAACTGCTATCGCGAAATTTCCTCCTGCAGCGCGTTCGAGGACTATCAGGCTCGCAGGATGCAGGCGCGCTGGCGCAATCCTGAAACGGGAAAACCCGAACTACTGCATACTTTGAACGGCTCGGGCCTGGCAATTGGCCGAACTCTGGTGGCTATTCTGGAGAATTTCCAGAATGCGGATGGCTCAATCACCATCCCGCAAGTGCTGCGTGGTTATATGGGTGGAATGGAACGTCTTGTCTGAGACAAGGCGCTGCCTGCAATATCACATTCTGTGGAGACACACTGCATGCAGTTCCTGCCTGTATTCCTGAACGTTCGCGCACAAAACTGCCTGGTGGTGGGCGGCGGAGACGTCGCCTACCGCAAGGCCGTGTTGCTGGATCGCGCGGGAGCTCGACTGCGCGTGGTGGCCCCCGAGATTGAAGCCCAGCTGCAAGCGCTGGTGATCGCGGGGGCAGGGGAGATGTGCTTGCGCGAGTTTCACGACAGCGACCTGGAGGGGGTATTTCTGGCCGTTGCCGCGACCGATGACGAAGAGGTCAATGCGGCCGTTTCCGTGGGTGCCAAGGCCCGGGGTCTGCCGGTCAATGTGGTGGACAAGCCTTCACTTTGCAGTTTCATCGTGCCCGCCATTGTCGATAGATCCCCCGTGGTGATCGCAATTTCCAGTGGCGGTGCGTCGCCGATTCTGACGCGCAAACTCAAGGAAAAGCTCGAGACCATGATCCCTGCCGGTTACGGGCGGCTGGCCCTGTTGCTCGGCAGTTATCGTGGCCGTGCCAAGAGTGTTATTGCTGATTTCAAACGCCGCACGCGCTTTTGGGAGGCATTGCTGGCAGGTCCGTTTCAGGAAATGGTCCTGGCGGGTAAAGAGGACGAGGCACGCAGACACATTGAACAACAACTCGCGCTTTCCGAGCATCTGGATATTCGCGGGGAAGTTTTTCTTGTCGGTGCAGGCCCTGGCGATCCCGATCTGCTGACCTTGAAGGCACTGCGTTTGATGCAGGAAGCCGATGTGGTGTTGTACGACCGTCTGGTGTCGAAGGAAATTCTGCAAAGAATCCGCCCTGACGCTGAAAAAATCCATGTCGGCAAAGAGCGGGCAAACCACACGCTGCCGCAGGAGCAGATCAATGAGATGCTGGTGCGTCTTGCCCTGGAGGGCAAGAAGGTCCTGCGATTGAAGGGCGGAGATCCCTTCATTTTCGGGCGCGGCGGCGAGGAAATCGACTCGCTTGCCGAAGCGCGGATCCCTTTTCAAGTAGTGCCCGGCATCACAGCCGCTTCTGGCTGTGCCTGTTATGCGGGGATTCCTCTCACGCATCGCGATTGTTCGCAATCCGTGCGCTTCGTGGCAGGCCACCTGAAGAACGACAGTCTGGACCTTGACTGGCCTGAGCTGGCCAAAGACAACCAGACTGTGGTGTTCTACATGGGATTGGTGGGGCTCGACATGATCTGCGCACAGCTGATTGCACACGGCATGCCGGACACCATGTCGATTGCATTGGTGCAACAGGGCACAACTGCCAATCAGAAAGTGCTTACGGGCACATTGGCCACCATGCCTGCCATTGTGAAATCGGCTCAGGTACAGGCGCCTACCATCATTATCGTAGGCCGCGTGGTGGAATTGCAGCATCGCTATGCGTGGTTTCGAAAATCGGCCCTGATCACAGGGCCGGAATCGCAGGACGCGTTCTCTTGAGAGAGCGCTTGCGCTGTCAAACTATCAAGTCGTAGTCGCGGCGCAAAATGTCGAGAATTTCCTGTCGCGGGTTGTCAGACAATTCGATGCTTTTGCCAACGATCTTTGCGGCGATATCGAGATAGGTGCGCGAGACCTGCATCAGAATCTCTTCTGGCAGGGCGTTGTCGCGCGCCAGTGCAGCGCGCTCTGGCATGCGATCCTTGTTGAGCAGAATGTCCGGATCCGGGAAATAACTCAGCAATTGCTGACGGAATTCTTCCTTGGATTTCTCGATCACTTCGCCGGCGCGATAGGAAGAGCCATCCCAGATGCGCGATGAATCCGGCGTGCCTACCTCATCCATGTAAATCAGTTTTTCCTGCCCCTGCTTGTCAGTCACGTAGCCGAATTCGAACTTCGTGTCCACGAACACCTGGTCAAGCTTCTCCAAAGCCGTGCTGATAAGCCCGAAGCCTTCCCGAAGCAGCTTTTCGTAAAGGTCGATGTCCTGCAGATTGCGAAAGTTGAACGCTGCGAAGTTGTGCTCGATGTCCTGTCGCGTGATGTTCACATCGTCAGACTCCGGAACGCCGGGAATGCCGCGCAGAATGCCTTTGGTTGATGGAGTGATGAGCAGTTCCGGCAGGCGTTGATCCTTCATCAGCCCGTCAGGAATGATAATCCCGCAGAACTCGCGCTCGCCTTTGCTGTAGGAGCGCCACATGGAGCCAGTGATGTACTGGCGGCAGATGGCTTCAATCATCACTGGTCTGGCTTTCTGCACTATCCACACGAATGGGTGGGGAATCTCGAGAATGTGACTGTCAGCAAGTCCTTGTTCCTTGAACATTCCGAACCAATGATTGGAAATGGCATTCAATGCCGCCCCTTTGCCTGGGACGCCATTGAGGCCCCCCTCGCCATGCCAGATGCAGTCGAAAGCGGAGATACGATCGCTGATCACCATGATGGCCAACGGTGCATCAGGTGCAACGTCATAGCCGCGCTCTTGTATCAGGCGTTTGCTGTCTTTCTCAGTGAGCCAGTAAACGGAGCGGACCTTGCCACTGTGCACTGGTTTGTCAGTGCGGATCGGCAAGTCGTTGTTGATGGCAAGTACGCGGTCAGCGAGGCTTCTGGCAGTGCTCATTGAAAGAATCCTGTGGGTCTGTTGCAGTGATCGGGGGGTGAATTTGACGAGCGCGAATCATAGCAGAAAGCCTTTCATGCGCCACGGATGTGCACTCTCAGAAGCAATTTTCGGGGCGGGGCAGGCCGGCTATTTTCGCGCCAAGCAGTGCCGGATTGCCGGGAAAAAGCGTCAACAGATAGACGCTGCGTCCCTTGTCCGGCCCCAACTTTCGAGACGTGAATTTGACCAGTGCGCGCATCGCCGGAGACAGGCCATGTGCTGCGTAGAACTCGCGCAGCAGGAGAATGATCTCCCAGTGCGCAGCGCTCAGCTGCAGTGACGCAGCACTGGCCAGGCCTGCGGCAACGTCTTCGTCCCAGTCCTCCAGACAGCGCAGATATCCGTCCTCGTCCAGCTCGATCCTGCGTTGATCCTTCAGCAACAGGCAGTTCATGTGCAGGGTTCCATGGATGTTCAGAACCAGTGAACGGATTGCCGGTGAGCACAGGCAAGAGCGACGAATCCGGTATGGTCGACCGCCGATATGAAGTCAGGCAGAGCATTCTCGGCGAGTCCTCGTGCTGTCAGGTCATCGCGCAGAACACAGCACTGCAACCCTGAAAGTTCGCAGCCTTGCCCCGCGGCCAAATCCTCAAGCGTGCGGACATTGTAGATGCCGTCCTCGATCAGCAGGATGCAGTCGCCCGCGCGCGCAACGCGCAGGCACGAAGACAGCAGATCAGAATTCAGGGAATGTTTGTTGACTGTATGCAGGGTTGTCACAGCGTGAATACCACATCGGATTGGCGAATGATTTCGGCGATCTTGTCTGCATGACAAAGCATGACTTCGATAGCCAGCTGATCTGGTAACAAGCCGCGCCGCGTTAGTGAGTCCTGTTCCGCATAAACCTTGTCGACATCATAAAGGGGCAGTGCTGCCAGCGCAGCACTCAGGTCTTTTGCATGGATATTGCCAGCCTGTTGGTTGGGCAGCAGCTGCAGTACGCCTTCATCCATGAAGACCAGTGTCACGTTCTGGTCGAAAACCGCCGCGGACAGAACCATGTCCAGGCATGCCTTTGCGTAGCCACTGCCGTAAGGTGACCGGCGACTGATGAAGGTGAGATTCCTGCGTCCGCTCGCATTGCTGGTCATTATGCTCAGGCTCCGAAACTGAGGACGCGGTCGGACTTCAGGCTGGCATCCACCAGCTGGCCCAGCCCTGACAACACAGCACTTTCCAACAAATTGCTGCCGCTGCGTTCATAGCGCACAGATTCTCTGGCATCCAGTACTCCGCGCTTGAGGGCCGACGAAACGCAACTCACGGCATCGATTTCATGTTCGAGTATCAAAGCGTTCCAGGCCCTTACCAGATCGTACTCATCTTGTGCCGGCACACTGAATGCACTTGTGTTGTGGACGCCATCATAAAAGAAGAATACACGCACAATTTCGTGGCCCTGCTCCAGTGCGGCCTGTGCAAACCGCAGAGCACTCAGAGAGGCCTGGCTGGAGTAGGGAGCTGCGTACAGGACGATTGTGAATTTCAAGGCGTGCGCTTCCGTTGCCGATCTTCAGAAATGAAAAGCCCCGATCGGGACCGGGGCTTTCGATGACTGGCCGTTCTTGCCTGCTTACTCGTCGCCAGAGAAGGCAGTCAGCAGGTGTATCAGGCTCATGAACAGGTTGTAGATTGACACAAACAGCGTAATGGTCGCGAGGATGTAGTTACGCTCGCCCCCATTAATGATCTGGCCAGTCTGGTGCAGGATGATGGCACTGGAGAACAGCATGAAGCCCACTGATATGGCCAGTTGCAGAGCAGGAACCTTCACGAAGATACCCAGAATCATCGCCGCCAGCAGTACAAACATCCCTGCGGTGATAAAGCCGTTCAGGAAGGAAAAATCCTTGCGCGACACCAGGGCATAGCCAGACAGACCCAGGAAAATAAAGGCTGTACCACCAAGGGCAGTCGTCACGACCTGACTTCCGGCGCTGGTGGACATTAGACCACCAATCAATGGGCCAGTGCCGTAGCCAATGAAACCGGCAAAGGCAAACATGGTCAGAAGACCCCAGGCACTCTTTGCCAGAGCGTGAGTGGCGAACAGCAGCCCGTAAACGCCAATGATGTACATCCAGATGTTCATGGGGGCCGCATTGGTGCTCACGAACGCCATCAATGCACTGAAGGCGAGCGTCATGCCCAGCAGCATGTAAGTATTCTTGAGAACCTTGTTGACTGCGAGAACCGATTCACCGGTATGCGCAACATCCATTACATCAAACTGACTCATAGTGATCTCCGTTGTGTCTCTGTGCTGTTGAAGTCTGTAAACAAGACTGCAGGTGGCTCGCCAAAACTGCTCCTGCACGTCAGGGATATGAGGTCAAACCCTCGATATTTCAATATCCTTGGACCAAAGGACCGGCGAGGGCCATGATACATTGCAAGTCTTCAAAAGCAATCCCTTCCGCGCCGAGCCTGCGCTGCAGCTATTCTGTGGTTGACTGAACTTCATTTTTCAGTAAGATTGGCCCCCGTCGCGGAGGGGTGGCAGAGCGGTTGAATGCACCGGTCTTGAAAACCGGCGAGGGTGTGAGCCCTTCGAGAGTTCGAATCTCTCCCCCTCCGCCATAATTTCCTGCCACATCTTTTTCATCAATCTGCACTGCTGTTGAATTTCCCGGTTCGCTTTTGCACAGGATTGCCTTGGTTCTGGTCTTGTCCTGGCATTTGTCAGCCCTCGTATTTGATTTATGCTCTGCATTTCAGGGACTGCCTGAAAGACTTTGAAATCGAATTTTGAATTCCTCGCCTCAATACGTTAGTCTGCCCGGGCAGGCGTGAGAGGTATGGCTAATAACAAAAACCAAGCTTTATCAGGAGAGTCCAAGATGAGTACGGCATTTAAGGTTGTTTCACGAGTCATTGTCACGGCCAGCGCTATTGCCTGTGCACCGTTGGCTCTGAGCCAGACTGGCACCAGCGTCGATGCTGGGGACTGGCCGGTCTATCACGGCAACGAATTTTCGCAGCGCTATTCCCCCCTCGATCAGATCAACGCAGAGAATGTCGGTTCGCTGGAAATCGCCTGGCGTTTTTCCACCCCAAACTTCGGGCCGGCCATTGACTTCACGAATCCGTCCACGCCTCTCGAGATTGATGGTGTTCTGTACGCCAATGTCGGTGTGACACGCAATATCGTGGCGCTGGATGCCACAAGTGGCGAGCTGCGCTGGATGTGGCGCCCGGAAGAGGGTGAACGTTTTGACAATGCTCCTCGCAAAGGGGCGGGTCGCGGTGTGGCCTACTGGACTGACGGAACCGAGAAACGCATTTTTCAGATTTCTCCGGGTTACAATCTCGTTGCGCTTGATGCGGAAACCGGCCTTCCTGATCCCGAATTCGGTGAAAGCGGTATCGTTGACCTGATGGTGGGTCTGCGAAATGCTGAAGACGAGCGCTTTGACAATATTGACATCGGATCGTCTGCACCTCCCTTCGTCATGAACGATGTCATCGTGGTCGGTGCAGCCCATGCCACAGGGGGCAGACCGCGCTCCAAATCGAACGTGAAAGGCGATATCCGTGGCTTCGATGTGCGCACCGGTGAACTGCTGTGGACATTCCACACCATTCCGGAGTCCGATGAGTTTGGTGCCGAGTCATGGCTCGAAAACAGTGCGGAATACACCGGTAACGTAGGCGTCTGGGCACCCATGTCCGGCGACCCGGAACTTGGACACGTATACCTGCCGGTAGAAGACCCGACAGGGGACTACTACGGTGGCGACCGACCTGGTTCGAACCTGTTTTCCAGCAGTCTTGTGGCACTGGACATCAAAACCGGGGAAAGACAGTGGCACTATCAATTCATCCATCACGACATCTGGGACTGGGACGTGCCAGCGGCTCCGTTGCTGATCGACCTGCCCAGCGGGCGCAAAGTGGTGATGTCGGTGACCAAGCAGGCGTTTGTATATGCCTTCGACCGGCTGACTGGTGAGCCGATCTGGCCGATCGAAGAGCTGCCGGTGCCTGCGGGCGATGTGCCCAATGAGTGGTACTCGTTGACCCAGCCATTCCCGACCCGTCCGGCGCCATTCGACCGTCAGGGTTTCACCGAAGACGATCTGATCGACTTCACACCGCAGCTTCGCGCCATGGCACTGGAAGCGGTAGCTGGATTCCGCCTGAGTCCAAGTCTGTATTCCCCGCCGTCTCTCACTGAAGCACCGGATGGCACTCGTGGTTTGCTCAGTCTGCCTTCCTCGACAGGGGGTGCCAACTGGGAAGGTTCTGCGATAGACCCCGAAACCGGCATACTCTATATCCCTTCACGCACTCAACTGCAGACATTGTCACTGGCCAAGAATCCGACCTCTGACATCGATTTGAGTCAGAATGTCGGTGTTCGCGTTCCTCGAGTGGAAGGTCTGGAAGTGGTCAAGCCGCCCTATGGTCGTGTCACTGCCATTGACATGAATTCCGGTGACCACCTGTGGTGGATTCCGAATGCCGACACACCCGCGCGAATCGCCAACCATCCTTTGCTGCAGGGCGTAGATCTGCCAGCAACCGGGATCCCAACACGTTCAGGTGTTCTGCTGACCAAGTCCCTGCTGTTTGTTGCAGAAGGAATCGGCACCGCCGATGCGATGCCGAGAATGCGTGCATTCAACAAGGAGACTGGCGAACTGGTGGCACTGATGGAGCTGCCGGACAATCAGACAGGTTTGCCGTTCACGTATGAACACGACGGCAAGCAGTATCTGGCGCTCTTCGTTGGTGGCCGCAGTTCGCCTGCTCAGCTGGTAGTGTACGCGCTTCCGTAAGCAATCGACTTGTTGTTGATCCATAGCGCCCCGGTCCATTATCAGTGGATTCGGGGCGCTTCGTTTTTCGGACCCTGCCATTTTTGATATTGACCTTGGAGACCCTATGCATTGCTTCCAGATATCCATTGGCCTGTTTGCGCTGAGTGTTGGTCTGGCCACTAATACTGTCCGTGCGGCGGAAGCGGGAGCAAATCTGCCCGATCTCGTCAACCGCATAGATCTTGTTCGTCATGATGCTCCGCCATTGGCGCTCTTCGGACCTCACGCCGTTGGGGTAAAGACGCTCATGCTCTCGGACCCGGGCCGTATCGATGTCGTCAATACCCAGACTGGTTCCGACAATGTCCGCTATGACCGCCCACTGACGATCGAAGTCTGGTATCCAGCCATGGCAATGGCCGGTGCAAGTGGAACTCAATATTCGACAGAAACACGCAATCTTTCGATCATGGCGACACTGCATGGATCAGCAGTGCGTGACGCGGAGCCTTTGCGGGATGGCGACGACTTTCCGCTGGTCATCCTGTCCCATGGGTATCCCGGCAATCGTTACCTGATGAGCCATCTGGGGGAAAATCTGGCGAGCAAGGGATATGTGGTGGCGTCCATTGATCACACGGACAGCACCTATCGCAATCAGAAGCCCATTGCGAGCACTCTTTACAATCGAGCCCCGGATCAGCGTTTCGTGCTGAATAGTCTGGCTGATGCCTCTGGCACCACTGGTAATTTTCTGGAGGGCGTCCTGGATGCCGACAACACCGCCTTGATCGGCTTCTCGATGGGGGGATATGGCTTGCTTAACAATATCGGGGCGTCGTACAACGAGGCAATGATCGACTCGGAACTGTCCCCCGCCAACGGTTTGCTGCGCGAACTTACTGATGCCAATCCTGGATATCGCGATGTGCTGGACACGCGCATCAAGGCAGCCGTAGCCATTGCACCCTGGGGCATGAACTCCGGATTTTTCACGCCTGAGACACTGCAAAAAGTAAATGTCCCTGTATTTTTCGTGGCTGGCACTGTCGACAGCACAGCGGGCTACGACAACGGCACACGGGCGATTTTTGAGAGCACGACAGGCACAGATCGCTATCTGCTGAGTTTCGTCAACGGCGGACACAGCGTTGCTGCCCCCATTCCGATCCCGCAGGAAATTCTGCAAACAGTAGACAAGGCGGGTGCCGGGCACTATGCAGACGGCGTGTGGGATACCGTGCGCAGCAACAATATTCTCGCGCACTACGCAACGGCGTTCCTGGATCTGCACCTCAAGAACATGGCTGTCCGTGAGGCTGCTCTGAGCGAGCTTCCGGAGCGCAGTGTCGGTCTGACGATCGAGCACCGCGCGGCGGGAGAGTAGTACCCGTCACATCAAGCTTGTTTGAAAGCTTCTCAAGGGCTGACAATCCGCTGGCCATTGACCCAGGTCTGCGAAACTGTCGCCTTCCAGATTTCGGTCGGTGCATCGGCGAAGATGTCCTGATCGATGAGGAGGAAATCGGCCGCCTTGCCAGGCTCCAGAGTTCCCAGCAATGTTTCCTGATGGCCGGCATACGCCGCATCAATCGTGAAACTGGCCAGCGCTTCAGCTGGTGTCATGCGCTCTTCGGGGAACCAGCCTTCCGGCGGCTCATTTTGATGGTCCTGACGAGTGATGGATGCATGCAGGCCGAAGAAGGGGTTGGGTGACTCCACAGGAAAGTCTGAGCCATTGGCAATGATGGTGCCGGCATCGAGCAACTTGCGCCACGCATAGGCACCTTGAATACGGATTTCACCGAGGCGGTCCTGAGCCATATTCTTGTCGCTGGTGGCATGTGTCGCCTGCATCGATGGAATCACGCCGAGTTCTGAAAATCGCAGAATGTCTTCATAGCGCAGCACCTGGGCGTGTTCGACGCGGTGTCGGCGATCACGCGTGCCGGTTGCCGGAATCAACGTAGCAAAGTGATCCAGCACAATCTTGTTGGCGTTGTCGCCAATCGCGTGGATATTGACTTGGAAGTCTGCCCGCATTGCCTGCTCCATCGTCTTGTACAGTTCCTCCGGCTGAAGGAGCAGCAGTCCGCGATGGCCAGGCATGTCACTGTAATCTTCGATCAGCGCGGCTCCACGACTGCCCAGAGCGCCGTCAGCCGAGATCTTGATACTGTTGATCGTCAGCGTGCCGTCTGCGCTGGTGAAATGGCCAGCTGCCAGCAACTGGGGCAGTGCCGGGTCACCCGCTCCCAGCATGATATTGACGCGGACGGGGAGCGGGCCTTCCTGCAGCAGGAGTTTGTAGGCCTCGACGGTACGGGCAGATACGCCAGCATCGTGCACGCTGGTCAGCCCTTGGGCACTCAATGCCAGCAATGCACGACGAAGGGCGAATACTTGTTCTTCGACGTTCAATTGAGGAATGTTGGAGGTGATAAGGTCCATTGCGTTGTCCACAAAGGTGCCGGTCGGTCGCCCTTCAGTATCGCGAATGATCTGACCGCCATCGGGGTCAACCGTTGCGGCATTCACGCCAGCCAGCGCCATGGCGGCAGAGTTGGCCCAGCCTGCATGTCCATCGACCCGACTGAGCCAGACCGGGGTATCTCCAAAGTATTCATCCAGACTGGAAGCAGAGGGAAACTCATTGCTGTCCCACAGCACTTGATTCCAGCCACGGCCCTGGATCCATTCCAGATTGCCATTGGCTTGCTGGAAGGCTCGAATGCGCTCCACGGCTTCCTCTTCGGATTCGGTGCCAGTGAGATCTACACGCAGAAGGCTCAGTCCGTAACTCAGGATATGACCATGAGCGTCGATCAAACCGGGAATGAGTGTCTTGCCTTCGCCGTCAATGACGGTCAGCCCCTGGGTGTCGGGCAATGGTTCATCTGCCGCAAATACGCGATCTATCTTGGCGCCTGTGAACTGCAGAGCCGAGAATGTTACGAGTTCACGCTCCGCATTCACTGTGTAGCCATGCACATCGGTGATCAAGGTAGTCTGTGCCTGCGCTAGTCCGAACATGCTTAGAAAGGAGGCAGCGGCAATGGCCCTTGCAACAGTTTTTGCCAGGGGTGAATGCAGATCGAGGTACATGATGAATTCCGTTATGAAAATGTGTGAAGGTCTGGATATGCAGCAGAGGCATTCCATTGTGTGAGCGCACCACTGCGCGCTATAGTCCGCCAGCAATCCCGCGCCAAGCTCAATTGAATCCGTCTCGGGTGAATAATAATGAAAACAACAACTGAATACACGCCCCATCACGATGCTGAAATTTCCATTCAGGACCTACTGCGTCGACGCCTGCTGCAATTTCTGGCATTGAGTCCTCTGTCTCTGAATGTCAGTGCGCAGAACTCACCTTCGAGCATTGCAGTCGAGAAGCTGCACTGTTTCGCACTTCGTGTCACGAATGTGCAGCGTTCACTGGACTTCTATCAATCGTTGTTCGGAATGCCTGTTCAGGCACGCAATGGTGACGCCATTAGTCTGCGCATCGGTGACGGTCCGCAGTTCCTGTCTCTGCAGCCCTGTCTCCCGGGAGAGATGCCGGGTATCAGTCATATTGGCCTGAGTATTCCGCCAACCCAGGCTGGCACCATTTCGGTGCGGCTCGACACGCAAGGATTTCAACGTGCGGATCAGCCACCGGCCAGTGAAGCATTGTTGAATACAGCCATGCACTACTGGTCCGCAGGCAGCACTGATGCCGGTGTGTTTTTTACGGACCGCGAAGGCTTGCTGTTGCAACTATGCAGCAACACCTTCTGTGGATCAGCCGATGGTGACTGCGATGCGCTCGAGGCGGCGCCGGCTGGCGGATTGCTGCAATTGCAGGAAATCAATCATTTCACCAATTACATGACACATGCTCCCGCCGCCAATCAGTTCTACATGGATCTTTTCGGTCTGCGTTATCAGTCATACCAAGGGCCGACAATGCCCACTATCGGTGTGGGAGATGGCCGTCAATTCCTGATGTTTGTAGGCGGGGCACAGGAGGGAGTGCCCAGCAATCCAGCGCGTATTGATCACGTCAGCCTCAGTGTCACCGACTTCAATGTTGAACGGATACTGGCAGTGCTGACGGAGTTCGGACTTTCTGCACGGCAGGACCCCGCAGTAACGCCAGCATTGTCGCACTGGATCAGTTTGCGCATGCCCAATCGTGGTGGTGCGGAAGGAGGTACACCAGAACTTTATTTTTCAGACCCAGATGGACTGCATATTCAATTGCAACATGTGGATTACTGCGGAGGAGGGGGTTACCTTGGCGACCAATGTGCACCTCTGGAATGAGAGAGTGTGACAATAGGTCACTTTGGTGGACGCTTTGACAGCAGCCGTTTATCCTTGATCTTTTTTTCCAGCTGAGTGTGGCTTGCTCAGTGTTTTTTCTTAAAAATTCTACTCATGGTGAAACGTTTGAATTACCGAACTGCACTACCGGCAGTCATTGCCTGTCTGACCACCTCCAATTTACTTCATGCACAGAATGCCGCAAGCAGCGTCACGCCTGTGCAACTTGCGATCAACGACCATGAGACAATTGCTTTGCAGCGCCACGACCACAGTGACGCCAATGTTGATGTGGATGGTCGCATTGATGAAGCGGTTTGGGGGCGTGTTGATGCAATCAATCAGATGCGTGTCATTGATCCCGATACACTGGAAGGAGTGCCATATACCACGCTGGTGCGCTTCTTCTACACGGAACGTGGTCTTTATGTGTCCTTCGATATGGAACAACCGGCTGAAAGCATCGTGCAGCGCATAAGCACGCGCGACAATCTGGCAATCAACCGCGACACCGTTTCGATGACACTGGATACGTCAGGTCAGGGTCTGTTTGGCTACTGGATGACGTTGGCGCTTGGGGACAATCAGGCTGACGGCACCATCCTTCCCGAACGTCAATACTCCACTCAATGGGATGGAGCCTGGTACGGCGCTACGGCTCAGACTGATAGGGGCTGGTCTGCGGAATTCTTCGTCCCATGGGGGCAGATGGCTATGCCTCGCGAGGATGGTGTTCGCAACATTGGCGTATACACCGAGCGCAAGGTCGCCTTTCTGAATCAGACGTGGGCCTGGCCGGCAATTCCCGAGTCCGACTCCATTTTCATGAGCAATCTTCCGCTGCTGCAACTGGAAGGTGTCGATGTGCGCCAGCAGTGGAGCGTATTTCCTTACGCGTCTTCTACATTCGACGAAATTGACAGTGAAACCGACTACAAAGCCGGTTTCGATGTGTTCTGGCGACCGTCCAGCAACTTCCAGATGACAGCCGCCGTCAATCCTGACTTCGGTTCCACAGAGTCAGACAACGTGGTGGTCAACCTGACTGCCAACGAAACATTTTTTCCTGAAAAGCGCTTGTTCTTCCAGGAAGGCCAGGAAATCTTCAATACCACACCGCGTTCCACCGGCGCCAACGGCAAACGGCTGTCCATCGTGAACACACGACGCATTGGTGCACGTCCAAGAGCGCCAGCACTGCCTGCCGGCATCAGCCTGCCTACCCGCGAGCGCATTCGTCCAGCTGACTTGCTGGGCGCGGTAAAGATGACGGGGCAGGTTGGTGCCGTACGTTATGGCGTGATGACAGCGATCGAAGATGAAAGCGAGTTCGCCGCCGGCGGCCAGCGCTTCTATCAGGATGGCCGCGATTTCGGCACTTTCCGCATGATTTACGAAGACAGTGTTGGCGCTGCATACAGGGGGCTTGGGTATATGGGCTCACTCGTGCAGCACCCCGTTTCGGATGCTGAAGTACATGCTGTGGATTTCCACTATCTGGTGACTGGCGGTCGCTGGAATGTAGACGGTCAGATCATTTCCACCGATACCGACGAGCGAGGGCAGGGCAAAGGCGCATTTGCCGACATCGTCTACACTCCCCGTCAGGGCCTGCGTCACACTTTCCAGATGACCTATCTGGACGATAAGTTTCATGTGAACGACTTCGGTTTTCAGGAGCGCAATGATTCCCGCGAGCTTTGGTACCGATTCGAGTGGGTGAAATCAGACCTGAAGCTGGTGCGCAACTTTCGTTTCAATCCCTTCCTGCGCTACGAAGAGAATTCCAACGGAGACCGTACCAACAATGCCTTCCCGGTACTCGCTGCCAATGTGACCCTGAACAATCTCGCCCGGGTCAATATCGGCCTCCAGCACTTCCCCAAGCGCTACGATGACCAGAACAGCTTCGGCAATGGCACGTTCGCGACAGCGGAGCGCAACAACTTCAACCTGAGCTATCAGACCAACACCGCACGCCCTGTAAGCTATACCGTCGGGATGAACACTTCAGGTGAGTTTGAAGGGGGCAATAGTGCAGGGGTCAACACGGGCATCACCTGGCGTCCGCAGGACAATATCGCCCTTAATGCCGAACTCAGTTACGACGATCGTGATGGATGGCTGCTGCACCAGGAACGTCAGAATTTTACGACGTTCCAGGCAGAGCAGTGGCGTTTCGACATGAGCATGGACTACTTCCTGACCGCGCGTCAGCAGTTGAGCATGTCCTTGCAGTGGGTAGGTATCGAGGCCGACGAGGATGAGTTCTACACGCTGCCAGCGCACTTGCCGACCAAGAATCGCGACCTTGTAAAACTCTCTGCCAAGCCTGCGGGCCCGACAGACAGCTTTGGATTGTCGCAGCTCAACTTCCAGATGCGTTACCGCTGGCAAATTGCACCGCTGTCGGATCTGTTCATTGTGTACACCAAAGGCGACAACAAACGCAGTGCGCTGATGGCCTTCGATGAACTGTTCGACAACTCCTGGGAGAACCCGCTGGGCAGCGAACTGGTAATCAAGCTGCGCTACCGTCTCGGCACCTGACGCCAGGCGCTCCAGCTACTGGCTGTGCGCTGCAATAAAAAGGCCCTATCTAAGAGGGCCTTTTTATTTGTGAGCGTGTTGCCGCTGAGCTGTGTATCAAAGGCTGGAGGCGCTCAGGTTGCTGCCCGCACTCGCATCAGCTGTCATCGGGCTGCCCAGCATCTGGGCCATGTCGATCAGGATATAGCTGCTTTCCACAAGCAGAGGATCGTCTTCCTGAGCTTCCTCTTCGGCTTCAGTCTCTTCCGGTGTGGTGATTGCCACTGCATCAGGATCGAGCTCATCTTCGGTTGGCTCTTTCCACTCTTCCATCGGCAGTCCTTTAAGGAACAGGCGCATATTGTTGGCATTGAATTCCGCCAACCGATTATCGTCACGTTCCTTGCGGACCGCTTCTTCATTCAACGAAAGCAGAGTGCGTTCTCGCATCTCCCGCGAGCGTTCAATCTGCTCTGCCAGGTAGATGAAATCCGGATCGCTGGACACTCGCTCGTCGTGCTTGACTTGCAGGTCAGTCAGGATGTCCTTGATAGGGAAATAGGTGTTGTACTCCACTGGACGCACGGTGTCCCAGGGAAGGGCGCCGTCAAGATTGCTTTCGCCCATTTCTTCAATAGCCTGATAACGATCAGGGAAAAGAATATCGGGCATCACACCACGATGTTGAGTGCTGGCACCGGAGATACGGTAGAACTTGGAGCGCGTCAGTTTCACCTGACCATACTCCATCGGGATGATTTCCTGCACGGTACCTTTGCCAAAGGTCTGGCCACCCAGAATGATGCCGCGCTGGTAATCCTGAATGGCACCCGCGAAGATTTCTGACGCTGAGGCACTGGCGCGGTTCACAAGAACGCCGAGCGGCCCATCGTATGTGACTTCCGGATTGCCATCGCCATAGGCACGCACGAAGCCGTTGCGCAGACCGGAATAACGGATCTGCACGGTATTGCCAGTATCAATGAACAGGCCTACGAGATCATTCGCTTCGGTCAGTGAACCACCGCCGTTATCCCGCAGGTCCATCACAATGGCATCCACGCCTTCGGCTTTAAGTTCTTCCAGCAGTACTTTCACATCGCGTGTGGAACTCTTGTAATCGGGCTGTCCAGCCGAGGCCGCTTCGAAGTCGAAATAGAACGTGGGCAACTTGATGATGCCAACTTTGTAGACACCTTCGTTGTAGGTAACTTCCAGTACTTCTTTCTTGGCGGACTGATCTTCAAGTTTGACAGTGTCCCGGGTAATCGCGACGACATGCGCCTGCGTTTCGCCTGTGGCTTCTGCCGGGATTACATTCAGGCGCACAACGGTGCCTTTTTCGCCTCGAATCTGGTCGACGACATCATCCAGACGCAAGCCGATCACATCTTTCATTTCGCCATCCGCGCCCTGCGCTATGCCAATGATTCTGTCACCTGCCTTCAATTCCTTGCCACGTTCCGCAGGACCCCCCTTGATGAGTTCCACTACCTTGGTGTACTCCTCTTCGCTGGTCAGCTGTGCACCGATGCCCTGCAGAGACAGGCGAAGACCCATGTTGAAGTTCTCGGAGTCCCGGGGTGAGAAGTAACTGGTGTGCGGGTCGATGGTGCTGGCGACTGTGGCAAGATAAGACTGGAACACATCGCGATTGTTGGTCTTGAGAACTTGATTCAGCTGGGTACGGTAACGCTTGCTGAGCCGCTCCTTGATCTCTTCGACTTCCAGATTGGCGAGCTTCAGGCTCAGGGCACTGTTCTTGACCCGTTGCCTCCACAATTCATCCAGATCTGCTGTTGTCAGCGCATAAGGCGCCTCTTCCCGGTCGATTTCGATGCTTTCTTCGGCAGTGAAATCATAAGAAGGCAGATGGTTCTCAACCTGATCAATTGCATACACGAGTCTTTCGAGCAGACGCTTGTGGTAAAGATTGTAGATCTCGAAAGCCGGATCAATGTTGGCGGATTTCAGTGTGTCATCAAGCGCAGTGCTGTAAATGGACAGCGAATCCACATCTTCCTGAAGGAAGTAAAGTCGTGAGCCGTCCAGTGCCTTCATGTAGGCATCAAAGACTTTGTCAGAGAACTGGTCGTCGAACAGGATGCGCGAGTAATGCTTCTCTTCGAGCTCTGCCAGCAGTTCAGCCGCGGTTTTGCCATACACTTCCTCGGAAACAAGAGGCGCATACAGCGTCTCAACATCCAGCACTGGATTGAGGACTTCGGGCTCTTGCGCAAGAACCTGCCCTGCACCGAAGGCCAGTATCAGACTAATGGCCGTCGCCAGCTTTCGGTATGCTGCCGGCTTACGGATTTCTGAGTGTCGGTCAAGAGTCAATTCAGATGTCTTCATAGCGTTCCGCACCGTTGTTTTAGCTGCTCATTCGTGATTTCGATAATGACTTATAAACCATGCCAGACCTTTATTTCCAGCTTTTCATCATGTGCACCGAGTCTACCCCTGTACATGGGATTCAGGAAGCTGCAATGTCGTTCACTCCTGTATCTTCTTGTGTCTGGCACTGGCGTGGCGTTCGGCGCGCTCGACGTCAATATAGCGGTCGGTAATGGCACTTGAACCGTGTCCGGCGTCATCGCGTACATGCTCGCGAGGGCGGTGTTTGACGTCCTCTGAAATTCCCGTGTGGCGCAGCCAGTGCACGGTCGCTGCAGAAAGTCGCTCGGCCTCTTCCATGAAACCGTCTGAACGCAGTTTTTCTTCTGCGATATCAAAGCATTGCTGAACAATACCGCGAATCTGCCGGGTACTGGTGATGCCTCCATTTCCGCGGGTCTTGTGTATCAGCGGTGTAGCCTCGCCTGGCTGGGGCAGGGGGGGCATGCCGCGCGAAATGCGGTAGCGTCGCAGCGCGTCCAGCATGCTGTTGCTGACCGAAATTTCACGCTCCTTGTTGCCTTTGCCTACGGTCAGGAACCACCAGTTACCTTCGGCATCCCGTTGAAAATGTCCCATCTGCGGAATCCAGCGCGGCGTCTCTACCAATTCTGATATACGCAGGTAGAGAGCAAAGAGCGCATTCATGATGAACAGGGTGCGCTCATGCACAATCGGATTGTCTTTTGCCAGCGCCTCTGTGGTTTCAATCACGAAGGACCATTGCAGCGGCGACAGTCGCCGTACCTGACTGGTGGACTGATGTTTGCGAATGAACTTGCTCTTCTGGCGAATCTGCGCAACCGGATTCGCGCTGATGTGGTTTTCCTGTATCAGAAACGAAAAGTAGCTGCTCAATACGCTGAATACTGATTGCAGTGCTGACTGAGAGCACGTGTAGGGGCCATCGGCACACACGTACGGACGCCACTCCGGATTCGCCGTGCGTTCGCCGTTTCGCGAGGTAAAACGCGCAACGTTCTTGTCGCCGATCCACGCAGAAGGAGGGTGCCGTGCGAACTCGAGATAGGACTCGATGTCTTCACGCTGAACGGCCGCAACGGCCTTGCCCGCTACCAGCCAGCACCACTGCAGGAAGTGCTCCAGCTCCCGACGATAGGTGGAGAAGGTGTCTGGGCTGCCCCGATAGCTGTAGAGAAATTCCGACGCGAACTGGTAATCGGTGAGGGCAGTTTCCAGTGGTGAGTCTAAAAGATGATCCAGGCTCCGCAGTGGATGCCGAAAGGGATTGGGCATCTCTTCAAGAGTATCGAACAAGGGAGACGGGGCTTTGGTTTTGCTCATCGTAAGTTACGTTATGGGGGTTGCTGACCAAAAAGTAAAGGGTGGGGGCGGGCACTCTGGTCGCTGACGAGTGTTCTGAGCTATTCTGACGTCGAAGTCGTCTTGTCGAACGGCAGAAAAGTGTTCTGATCCCTTCAGGAGTTATCATGAAATCGAATTCAATCGCACCAAACAGACTATGGAAGCAACTTTCAGCCGGACTGTTCACTACCTTTGTCGTTCTCGGCAGTCTGCCGCTCAGCGCGCAGGCCCAGGACGCACCTTCGGTAAGGGACATTCTGAATTACAAATCCTACAGTTCGACATTTTCCAGCGCCGGACAGCCAACACGCGAGCAGTTGCCGCTCATCAAGGAAGCAGGGTACGACCGGGTCATCTACATTGCCTTCAGCACTGTCGGGCCTGCCATTCCGGAAGAAGATCAACTGATCAAGGCTCTGGGACTGGACTATCTGCACATCCCGGTGGATTTCAACAATCCGACCATTCGAGACTTCAATGCGTTTGCGGATGCCATGAAGCGTGAGCCGGATTCCAAGACCTTGCTGCATTGTCAGGTCAACGCGCGCGCCACGGCCTTCAGTTTTCTGTATCGCGTGATCTATGACGGCGTTTCCGTGGAAGAAGCAAAGCGCGACATGAACACTGTCTGGCAACCCAACGCCGTGTGGCGCGACTTCATATTTGCGGTATTGGCAGAAAACGGCAAGTCGGCAGAATGCCCGGGCTGTGACTGGACGCCGCCGCCACCAAGGACCAATTGAGAGCAGGGTGTCTATCATTCCAAGTTCATTCTGAGTTTTGCCCCTCTATTTCCGGTAATCTTTATTACCGGAAATAGAGGAGTGTTCCGAAAGCTCCTCATTCAAGTCATAAATCTTTTTTTTACAATCAGCTGCATTCATTTCTTAATCTATTTTCTTGGAAGCACTTTCTGGCTTCCATCGCTTTAGCAACAACGCATTGCTCACGACACTGACACTGCTGAAGGCCATAGCGGCTCCTGCAATGACAGGATTCAGCATGCCGGCAGCTGCCAGTGGAATCCCGACCAGGTTGTACACAAACGCCCAGAAAAGATTCTGGCGAATCTTGCGGTACGTGCTACGCGAAATTCCAATGGCGCTCGCGACAAGCAATGGATCGCCACGCATTAGAGTGATCCCCGCGGTATGCATGGCAACATCGGTGCCCGTGGCCATGGCGATGCCAACATCAGCCACTGCCAGCGCGGGTGCATCATTGATGCCATCACCGACCATCGCTATGGTGTCGATCGGCGTTTTCAAGCGTTTGACGATCGCCGCCTTGTCCGCTGGCAGGACATTGGCGTAAACCTTGTCGATTCCTGTGTCCCGCGCTACATGATCGGCACTGCCCTGGTTGTCACCTGTAATCATGATGGTCTTGATGCCAAGACGCTGCAGCTGCGCAATGGCCTGCGCCGCCGTCGGCTTGACTTGATCGCCGAATGCAAACAGTCCCAGCAATGCAGGCGAATCCTGCGTTTGTGCAAGCCAGGAAATACTTTTGCCCTGGGCTTCCAGCGCATCAGCCTGGCCCTGCAGCGGACTGATATCCACGCCAAGCTCGTGCATCAAACGCGATGTGCCCAAGTGCAGTGATCGGCCATCAAGGCTGGCAGACAGTCCGCGGCCGGGGATGGCCTTCACTGTGCTGCACAGCGGAATGGGCAGCGTTGAGTGACTTGCCGCATCAAGTATGGCCTGCGCGAGAGGATGTTCGCTGCCGCGTTGCATTGAGGCAGCCATGCTCAGCAACTGTGCCTGTTCAATTCCATACGGTTGGCTCAGCGCAAGACTGGGCTTGCCAACGGTGAGAGTCCCTGTCTTGTCGAATATCAGAATGCTTGCCCTGTGCATCAGCTCAAGCGCTTCCGCATCCTTGATCAGAATGCCGTGGTGTGCTGCAACACCAGTACCGGCCATGATTGCCGTCGGCGTGGCCAGCCCCAGTGCACACGGGCAAGCTATTACCAATACCGAGACGGCATTGATGATGGCTTGCTCCACATCACCGTTCCAAATCCACCAGCCCGACAATGTGGCGAGGGCAATCACCAGAACCACGGGGACAAAAATCGCACTGACCTTGTCGACCAGATGTTGAATAGGTGACTTGCCTGCCTGTGCTTCTTTAACAAGTCTGATGATGCGCGACAACGTGGTTTCGCTTCCTACCGCCAGCGTTTCAATCACCAGAAGGCCGGAGGCGTTGATTGCCCCGCCGGTCACCTTGTCGCCGGGCTGTTTCATGACGGGAAGACTTTCGCCGGTCAGCATGGCTTCATCGACTTCGCTGGCGCCCTCCAGAATGCGGCCATCGACTGGTACTTGTTCACCCGGCTTCACAACCACCACATCACCGGGACGAATACTGGCAATGGCTACGAGTTCTTCCGCATCGTTCTTGCGACGCAAGGCCATTTTCGGGCGCAGGGATTGCAGCGCTCTGATTGCTGCCGTGGTTTGGCGCTTTGCGCGGCCTTCCAGCCACTTGCCCAGCAGAACAAGGGTTATCACAACTGCAGAGGCCTCAAAGTAATAGTGCCCCATTCCAGAGCCTTCCGAGCGCAGAACCTCAAAAACACTCAGGCCGTAACCTGCGCTTGTACCAAGGGCGACCAGCAGATCCATGTTCCCTGCGCGTGCCTTCAATGCGCTCCAACCTGCAGCATAGAAGCGCGCACCCAGCCAGAACTGCACAGGCGTTGCCAGTGCCCACTGTATCCAGCCAGACAGCATCCAGTGGAAACCGGCAAGATCGGCAAGCATGGGAATCAACAGTGGTGCCGACAGCGCTGCACCGATCAATACCGCACGCGCTTCCCGACGCTGGCTCAATGCGTAGTGGTCCGTATCTGTTGGGGATTCTTCCTTGCTTGCCACTGACGCGCCATAACCCGCTTTCTCCACAACGCGGATCAGGTCGGCCGTAGTAATTGTACTGGTGGAGACATCCACACTGGCGGTTTCCATGGCGAGATTGACGGCAGCACTCTGCACGCCTTCCAGTGCCTTCAAGGCTTTCTCGACACGCCCTGCGCAGGAAGCGCAGGTCATCCCTTCCACCTTGATCTGTAGTCTGGTGTGGCGGGCGTCGTTGTTCATGAGCAATTTCCTTGTTTCAGGAAGGGGTTCGCATGGTCACAAATTCTTCTGCTGCACTGGGATGAATACCTAGCGTCCTGTCGAAGTCCGATTTGGTAGCACCCATGGCGATGGCGATTGCCAGCCCCTGCAGAATCTCGGCTGCAGCATCGCCCAGCATGTGGGCACCAAGGACCTTGTCTGTAGCACTGTCCACGACCAGTTTCAGGAATGCCTTCTCCGCGCGACCGCTCAGAGTATGGCGCAGCGGCGTAAATCTGCTGCGAAACAACTTGATCTCGATGCCCTTCCCGCGAGCGGCATCTTCACTCAGACCCACTGTCGCTATCTCCGGGTGGCAGAACACGGCTGTCGGGATGTTGTCATAGGTCATCTCCCGCTGCTCGCCACCAAACAGGCGGCGGGCGAGGAGCTGGCCCTCCGCCAGAGCCACGGGGGTAAGCGCCACACGGTCGATGACATCACCAACTGCATGGATATTGGAAATGCTGGTTGTAAAGTGCTGGTTGACGACTACGGCGCCGTTGGCAGAGAGCCTCACACCGGCGTTCTCCAGCCCCAGACTTGCTGTGTTTGGTGCTCTGCCCGTGGCAAACAACACATGTTCCGCAACAATTTCCGAGCCATCCTGCATCGTTGCGACGATACCTCCATGTTGCCGTCGCAGTCCGCTGACTTCTGCGTTCAGACGCAGCGTTGCATACTTTGCAAGCTCTGTCTGGAAGTGCGCTGCGACTTCCGTGTCGAAGCCACGCAGCAATGTCGATCCACGATAGGCAAGAGTGGTTTTTACGCCAAGTCCGGCAAAAATGCCGGCAAATTCGACGGCAATGTAGCCGCCACCCACGATCAGAATGGAGGAAGGCAAGGCTTGCAACGCAAAGGCATCGTTGGAATTGATGGCAAGCTCGCGGCCAGGAATGTCAGGAACGAAGGGCCAGCCCCCTGTGGCGATCAGAATCTCCCGGCAACGCAGCGTCTGATCGCCCACTTTGACGGTATGGCGATCTACCAGTGTGGCGCGCTCTTCAAACACTTGCACACCGGCATTGCGCAACAGATTGAGATAGATGCCGTTGAGCCGTCCGATTTCTCTGTCCTTGTTTGCCATCAGAATGGACCAATCAAAATGTGGCCGCTCGGGCAAACTCCAGCCATAACCAGCGGCATCCTCAAAATCATGGGCATAATTCGACGCATAACTGAAGAGCTTCTTGGGGATGCACCCGACATTGACACAGGTACCGCCAAGATAGCGCTCTTCCGCCAATGCCGTTCTGGCGCCAAGACCCGCGGCAATTCTTGCGGCGCGCACGCCTCCTGAGCCTCCGCCAATCACGAAGAAATCCAGATCAAATGCTGTCAATTTGCTTGTTGCTCCTGCTGGAGCCTCTGATCTCAAGATGTTTGAGTCATGGAAGGCTAGTCGCTATGATCCCAGATATGCCTCCACCCTCACAGATTTTCAAGCAGTCATGACCCAGCTAGGGCTCACAGCAGTCAATACAGAGGCCGGAGCGATTGCCATTCCGGACGGGCAGTTGCACTTTTTCCCCGCCGCCTTCACCTCTGGTGAGGCAGATGCATTGTTCGAAAATTGCCTGCACTCTCTGCCCTGGCGTCAGGACGACATCGCCATTGCTGGCAGGCGAATACCGATTCCCCGCCTGCAGAACTGGTTCGGGGATACCGGCATGGACTACAGCTATTCAGGCATCATTCTCGCGCCCTTGCCGTGGACAGACGCGTTGCAGAGGATTCGCGAGCGAGTGCAGCGTTTATGCGGACATCAGTTCAACGCGCTGCTGGCCAATTGCTATCGCAACGGCATGGACAGCGTTGGCTGGCACAGTGATGACGAGCCGGAGCTGGGAATGCTGCCCGTGATTGCTTCTGTCAGCTTTGGCGCAACACGCACCTTCGAAATGCGCCACATTGCAGATCGTTCGCTCAAAACTCTGCGTTTACCTCTTCATCATGGCAGTGTGCTCATCATGAGTGGTAATACTCAGCAGTTCTGGCGCCATCAGATTCCCAAGGAAAAGGGTGTAACACTGCCGCGGATCAATCTGACATTGCGCCATATCATTCCTGTATCGGAGCGAGGCTGAGATGGACCACTTCGATCTTTGCATAATCGGTGCAGGTGTGGCTGGACTGGCTGTCGCTGAAGAGTTCTCTGCAACTATGCCCTCCTCCTTTTCCATCCTGCTTGTTGAACAGAATGAGCGCTTCGGACAAGAGACCAGCAGTCGCAATAGTGAAGTCATTCACGCAGGAATCTATTATCCGCCAGGATCGCTGAAGGCAGCACTTTGCGTCGAGGGGCGTGAACTGCTTTACGCCTATTGCACGCGACACGTCATCGCCCATCGGAAGTTGGGAAAACTGATTGTGTCCCAGGACGACGAAGTCGGGTATCTGGAAACCTTGTTCCGAAATGCCGAAGCCAATGGTGTTGCATCGTTGCAATGGCTGGACAGCGTTGATGTCCTTGCGAAGGAGCCTTTGGTCAAGGCAAGTGCGGCATTGTATTCTCCGGACTCGGGGATTGTTGACAGTCATGGCTTGATGCAGAGCCTGCT
>Ga0255139_1000029_pt1 | contig 64509 bp, 63 predicted proteins | sample Law_Colum_RepB_8_FD_188549 | JGI IMG/M metagenome (GOLD analysis project Ga0255139, IMG submission 188549) | Freshwater microbial communities from St. Lawrence River, New York, United States - Law_Colum_RepB_8d | ecosystem: Environmental > Aquatic > Freshwater > River | place: USA: New York...
CTGAACACTGGCTATCAGACTTTGGGCTTGCCGTAATCTTCAATGGCTTTTCGCAGGCCGCGCTGACGTTCGGCGAAATTGAAGACTACATGCGCAAGATAGCTGGCGTCGTTAAAGGCTTATTCCCGCTTGTCCGGCAATGACTATTCTTCAACAGCAGCGGGCTTCTGATTGCGCTTGTCGGCTGACAGTTTGAACAGCACCACGAGCAACAGGATTCCGAGACCAACAAACTGATTCAGCTCCGGGAACGCGAGCTTCTGCCCTACATATACCAGAATCAGCGCCAGTACATTGCGCACCCAGTTCTCGCCCACCACACCAGTCATATGGCTGCCAATCCAGATACCGGGAATGGAGCCTATCAGCAGCGTGCCCAGCAAACCATAGTCCACCGTTCCCAGACTTGCATGCCCAATCCCCGCCACCAGCGTCAGCGGCACAGCGTGCGCGACGTCAGTGCCCACAATCCTGTTGATGTGCACTTTCGGATAGAGCAACAACAGCGCAGTGACACCGAGCGCCCCGGCACCGACGGACGTGAGCGTCACCAGAAAACCCAGCACCATGCCCAGCAGCACGGTCAATACGGTGATTGCCTTTGGACTGACACGGCGATCCTGCCGGGATGATTTCGTCAACTCATTGCGAAACAGCACGGAGAGGGAGGTCACCAGCAGCGCGATGCCGAGCCAGAACTTGATCTGATCGACCAGAGCGCCAGACTCCAGATCCACGTCTGCAAGATAGAGGGTAGTGATGAAAGAGACGGGCACGCTGCCTGCTGCCATGGCACCGACGATGCGCCAGTCGATATTGCCCAGCTTGCCGTGCGCGACAATGCCAACCGTCTTGGTGATGGCGGCGTAGAGCAGGTCTGTTCCCACCGCCACAGCAGCATTGACATTGAACAACAGCAGCAGGATTGGCGTCATCAGCGAACCACCCCCGACGCCAGTCAAGCCAACAAGCCAGCCCACTATGAATCCGGCAACGATATATCCCAAGTCAAACGGCATGCTGCCTCCTTCCGAAAAGCAGGCACTATATCAGCCGTCTTAGACAAATAGTAAGACTAAAATCTTCTGATTAATAACCAAAGGGAATAAAAAAGGAAGAGCGCACCTGTTCAGGGGGCGAGTCGCTCCACCTTCCAGTGCTCACCCGCCTGCAAGGTGTACTCGTAGCGATCGTGCAGGCGGTGCTGCCCGCCCTGCCAGAATTCGATCTGGTGGGGACGCACGCGATACCCGCCCCAGAACTCCGGCAGCGGAATTTCCCCTTCCTGATACTTGCGACCAATGGCTTCCCACTGCCCGACCAGTACTTCCCTCGATTTGAGAGGTCGGCTCTGGGCCGACGCCCATGCAGCAAGCTGACTCTCTCGGGGGCGCGCGTGGAAGTAGTCACGGGACTCTGCGGCGCTGATCTTCTCAGCCACGCCTGACACCTCCACTTGCCGCTCGATGCTGTGCCATGGGAAGTGCAGACTGACCTTGGCATTGCTGCCAAGCTCGCGCGCCTTGCGACTCTCGTAATTGGTGAAGAAGGTGAAACCCTTGTCGTCGACGCCCTTGAGCAGCACGATGCGCTGACTGGGCTGACCATCTCGGGCAACCGAGGCCAGGGTCATGGCGTTGGCGTCAGGCAATCCCATGTCGATAGCGTCCTGCAGCCAGCGCGAGAACAGGTCAAGGGGGTTTGCCGTCAGGTCGGCGTTGTCGAGCCCGCCCTTGAGGTACTCGCGGCGTATTGCTTGCAGATCCATTGTGATTCCTTGCGATGACACGGGATTCGAGCAGTGGCGATCAGGGCAGCAGTTCGCCGTATTCCCACACCTGGGGACGGATCGTACCTCTCGAGTAATGGAAAGTGCCCGGCCCGTGCTTGTCATTGGCGAAAAACTCGCCGACGTACCTCTGACCGTCCGGCCAACGGTAAGTTCCCTGGCCATGGTAGAGATCATTCTGGAATCCGCCGGTGTAATTCTCGACGTTTTCCGACAGCCAGAACTCCGAATATTTATTGGGCGTCCAGTCTTTCACGCCAAAGAAATAAGACCCCTGGCCTTCGCGCTTGTCGTTGCGCCACTGGCCGATGTACAGGTTGCCTTCGCCGTTCCAGTAGGTGCCACGACCGCTGCGGATGCCCATGTCCCAGTTGCCGTCGTAATACGCACGGGTGGTGACAGTCAGCATTTCCTCCAGCCTGCCATTGCCGTGATATTTGCCGTCCTTGAAATTGCCACGGTAGAGGTTCTTGCCCACATTGGTGGTGATCTCCAGCGTGCCATACCCATTCTGGCAGTCGTTGTGAATACAGGCGCGGCTGATCTCCTGGAGCACAAATTCAGCTTCGCGCAACTGCGCCTGCGCATTGGAAATCAGCAACAGGGCCCCTGCAATTACCGAGACAACAAGACTGTGCGACATGACTCTTTTCATGGTGATCTCCTCCTTTGCAAACTAGCGTCCCTCAACCGATATGCCGCAGCACAGTGAGAGGACTGGTGTTGACGACACGGCGCGTGGCCATGACACCGAGCACGGCAATGACACCCATGCCTGTAAGCGGACCGGCCACCCAGACCCAGTAATGCAGGTTGAATTCCTGCTGGAACACCTGTGTCTGCAGGTAATACAGGCTGCCTTCCGCGCCAAGCGTCGCGATGATGCCAGCTATGAGGCCGATGCTGGCGAATTCAATGAACAGACTGCTCAGAATCAGTTTGCGGCCCGCACCCAGTGTACGCAGGATGGCATTCTCGCGGAAGCGCTCATCCAGCGTAGCCGTGACACAGGCCAGAAGCACGAGGGCACCACAGGCCAGCACCAGGAAGGCGATCAGTTCGATGGCCGAGGTGACCTGAGCGATGATGGTCTGGATCTGTTCGATCAGAGCATCGATCTCAATGACCACGATGGTGGGATATTCGCGCAGCAGTTCGTTGATCAGCGACTTCTGCTCCATGGCCATCAGCGCTGTGGACAGGTAGGTGCCGCCCATGGCGTCCAGCGTGCCCGGCGAGAAGATCACGAAGAAGTTGGGCTGCATGTTGTCCCAGCGCACGCTGCGCAGACTCTGCACCTGCGCTTCGATCAGCTGGCCCTGGCCGATGTCGAATTCGACGATGTCGCCCAGACTGGCACCCAGCCGCTCGGCATAATCATCCTCCAGCGACACGAAACCGGGCTGGGGATTCTCGTCCCACCAGGTGCCGGCGACAATCTGGTTGTCACGGGGCAAGCCCTCGACCCAGGTCACCTGTCGGTTGCTGACGCGGCGGCGACTCTCGCCTTGCTCGCCCTCTGCGCCTTCGGCAGCGGCGCCCGCGTCCTGGTCGCCAGCCCGCTCGGTCACACTGTTCTGTTCGCCTTCGTCATCGTCGTCATCATCCCAGCGCGGCGTGGGCATCTCGCCGTTGATGCGGGTGATGCCCGCGCTCATCATCGGGAAGAACTGGTTCGGTTCCACGCCATTGCTGCGGAAGAAGGTCTCGATGCCCGCCACCTGGTTGCCAGTCACATTCATCAGGAAATGGTTGGGCGTGTTCTCGGGCACCTGGGCCTGCCAGTCTTCGATCAGGTCGGTGCGCAGCACCGTCAGTACCAGCAGACACATGATGGTGAGCGAGAACACCAGCACCTGCAGCGTGTTCTGCTTGCGACGGCGGCGCGTAGCCGACATGGCCAGCTTCCAGGCGCTGCCGGCCTTCATGCCGACAGTAGTGCTGGAGCGCAGGATCAGCCAGGACAGGCCCGACAGCACCACCACCACACCTGCCACCGAGAGCACCAGAATGGAGGTCAGAAGGACATCCTGGCTGTACCACAGAATCAGCACCAGCGAACCCGCCAGGCCGATGCCGTAAGGCAGCCGCGCGCTCAGGGTATTGTCGTCAAGGTCCTTGCGCAGCACGCGCAGCGGCGAGGTCTTGCGCAGTGACAGCAGCGGTGGCAGTGCGAAGGACAGCAGACAGATGATGGCAGTCAGCGAGCCCACCACGTAGGGCGAATAGCCCGCCGGCGGCAGCACGATGGGTATGACCGAACTGAGCGCCTGCAGAATCAGCGAATGGATGCCCCAGCCCAGGAAGGAACCGATGATGATGGCGAAGAACACCAGCACCACCTGAATACCCATGTACAGGGACATGATCTGCCCGGACGTGCAGCCCAGGGTCTTGAGAATGGCCACGTAGTCGAAATGGCGTTCGCTGTAGCGCCGCGCGGTCAGCGCGATCGCCACCCCCGCCAGCAGCACCGCGAACAGACTGCCCAGCAGCAGGAAACTCTCGGCCTTGTTCAGAGCATCGGCCACTTCGGCGCTCTCTTCCCGCACATCGCTCATGCGGAATTCGCCGGCAGCCAGGACATCCACCCACTCTTCGTAGTCCACCAGCTCTGCTTCGTCACCGGCAAACAGGTAGCGGTAATTGACGCGACTGCCCACCTGAATGACCTGAGTAGCGGGCACATCGGCCGTGTTGAGCATCAGGCGGGGGCCGGCATTGTCCATCATGCCGCCCTGCTGGCGGTCGGGTTCCTGCACGATCACGCGGGTGACACGCAGAGACGCCTCTCCCACGTACACGGTATCGCCGATGCTGGCATTGAGGGCCGGGAGCACGCGCGACTCCACCCAGACTTCGCCGGGGGGCGGTCCGCCTTCGATAGGCGCACCTGCGGTGAAGGGCTGTTCCGCCACGAGCAGCTGGCCGCGCAGCGGGTAGTCAGTGCTCACGGCCTTTGCCGACACCAGCACATTGCCCGCGTCTGAAAACACCATCGAGCCGAAGGACATGGTCATGGCTGTCCGCAGACCGCGGTTTTCCGCTTCTGCCAGCCACTCCTGGGGCGCCTCGCCCCGGCCACTGAGCACACGGTCGGCAGCCAGCATGTTGGCGGACTCGGCCAGCAGAGCCTGCTCCAGCCGGTCGGTAAACAGCGCAATTCCCGTGACCGAGGTCACGGCCATCACCAGCGCCAGAAACAGCAAGCGCAGCTCGCCGCCCCGCCAGTCGCGCCACAGCAGGCGCAGCGACAGACGCAGCAGGGTTGCCAGCGTCAGTGGATCGCCCTGCACCCTGCGCGGCGCGGGCTGCGCCTGGGCCGGCAACGCACTTTGCAGCTCAGTGCTCATGAGCAACCTCGGGCACGGCATCGGCATTGATCTCGTCGCTTACTACTTCGCCTGCCACCAGGCGGATGGTGCGGTGGCATTTGCGCGCCAGACGCTCGTCGTGGGTCACCAGCACCAGCGTGGTGGCGTATTCCTTGTTCAGGGAAAACAGCAGCTCGATCACCCGGGCGCCGGTGGCGCTGTCCAGGTTGCCCGTGGGCTCATCGGCGAACAGGATGCGGGCCTCGGACGCGAACGCACGGGCAATCGCCACGCGCTGCTGTTCGCCGCCGGAGAGCTGATTCGGATAATGGTGGCAACGCTCGCCCAGCCCGACGCGGGTCAGCAGCAGAGTGGCCTTTTCGCGGGCGCGATTGTCGTTCTTCAGCTCGATGGGCAGCATCACGTTTTCGAGCGCAGTCAGACTGGGCAGCAGCTGGAAGGACTGGAACACGAAACCCACCAGTTGCCCGCGCAGCACGGCGCGCTGCTCTTCATCCAGCGCTGCCAGGGAATGACCATCCAGACTGACGTCACCCGAGGTCCCGGTATCCAGGCCCGCCATCAGTCCCAGCAGGGTGGATTTGCCGGAGCCCGAGGCTCCCACGATGGCCACGGTCTCGGCTTCACGCACCGTCAGGGAGATGCCCTTGAGAATGACCAGATCACCTTCACTGGTGGTGACGCGCTTGACCAGATTGTCGATTTTTATCATGTAGTCCTGCTCTGCAATGCCTGTGATCAAAGGAAAATGTGCTCGCTCTCAATACGCAGCCGGGCGGCAAACCGGTTCATTCTGCCTCATTGTGCATTGGCGGGCGAACGATTAAATTGGCGGCACCGTTCACCCCAGAGTACCCGTTGAAAGTCACACGAGAACATCATGACCCAGTTCGTCCTGCATTCCTTGCGCCAGACCTTTGCCCGCCCGCTGCTGCTCCTGGTGTTGAGCCTTTGGACATTGCAGGGCCTGCAGGCGCAGACCGACAAGCCGGTGATTCTGGTCTTTGGCGACAGCCTGAGTGCGGGCTACCGCATGGAGGAGGCACAGGGCTGGGTGGCCTTGCTGGCCGAGAAGCTGGCGGCGCAGAACAGTCCATTCGAAGTGATGAATGCGAGTGTGAGTGGCGAGACCACGGTGGGCGGCCTGGCGCGCCTGCCTGCAGCTCTGGCGACGCACCAGCCCGCCGTGGTGATTCTGGAGCTGGGAGGCAATGACGGCCTGCGCGGCCTGCCCGTGGCGAACATCCGTCAGAATCTGATAGAGATGGTGAAGCTGAGTCAGGCGGCGGGCGCCAAGGTCATCCTGGCGGGCATGCAGATTCCACCCAATTATGGTCCCCGCTACACCGGCCCGTTCGCGGCGCAGTTCGGGGAGATTGCGGCCGAGTTCGAGCTGCCGTTGATCCCCTTTCTGATCGACGGCATCCCGCAACAGCCGGAGCTGATGCAGGATGACGACATTCACCCGCGCCCAGAGGCCCAGCCGCTGATCGTGGACATCGTCTGGCCGGTGCTCGAGCCGGTCCTGCAGTCGCTGCATCCGCAGAGCTGAATATTGGTGTGGGAGCGGGCTTGCCCGCGAACATCCCTCCATCCCGGCCGCACCCCGTCGTCTCCCCGTGCTGCGGCTGACCTGCGCCGCTCCGCGGCACCAGGCTCAAGCGGCTGGGGGAGTGCGGGGCTGGGACGATCAGCGGCATAAAAGACCCGCACCGAGTGAGCAAAGAGACCGTGGCTCTTTGTGACGCGAGGGCACCCAGGATGGGTGCGGGTCAGCCGCAGAGCGACCCAGCCCCGCACTCCCCCAGCCTCATGCACCACCCCCTACTTGTAATGATTCCGACGACTCCTGTCATCCCGATGCCGGTCATCCCAATCCCGGTGATTGTCATGGCGACGCTCATACCGCCAGTCATCGCGGCGCTCATGACGACGCTCATGGCGACGCTCGAAACGCCTGTCGTAGCGTTCTTCGTAGTAGCGATGATCCACGCGGGGAACAACCCGGTACACCCCGAACGGTTCGTAGCGGATGCGCGGGCCGATATAGACATTGATCTCCGGCTCGTGGCGGTAGCGAACCTCGGAATACGGAGAATATTCGTAACTGGTGATGCGCACCGTCGTGTGACGATCCGAGGCCGAGGCCGGGACGGCCAGCAGCGCGAGTGTCGCGGCAGCAAACAGAATCAGTGCAGTTTTCATGGTCAGGCTCCTTGCTTGCATCATGGCGGCATGATTGCCCCCTGATGCTCAGTCTAGGCTGCGCGACTGAACTGCACCTGAACGCGCGGCACGCTGCCGCGTGGCATCTTGAAAGTCCGACTATTCCCCGGTGATGACGTGATACTGACGGATGACGTTTTCCAGCCCCTGTTCCAGCGACTCCACCACCAGCGCGTGGCCGATGGAGACTTCCAGAATGCCGGGGATCGTCAGGAAACGCCCCAGATTGTGCAGGTCGAGGTCATGACCGGCGTTCAGTCCCAGTCCCAGTGCCGACGCTTCGGCCGCCGCCGCGCGATAATCCGCGAACACCGCACTTTCCTTCGCCGTGCCGAAGGCGCTGGCATAGGCTTCGGTGTAGAGCTCGATGCGGTCAGGCCCCTGCGCCTTGCCAAGCGCGGCGGCGTGGCGCACCTGCTGCACGTCCGGGTCCAGAAACACGCTGCTGCGCACGCCCATTTCCCGCAGCTGGCCCAGCACCTCGCGTAGCAAGGGAGCCTGACGGGGAATGTCCCAGCCGTGGTCGGAGGTCAGCTGGTCCGGCGCATCGGGCACCAGTGTGCACTGGGCTGGCTTCACCCGCGCCACCAGCGCCATGAACTCCGGCGACGGGTAGCCCTCGATGTTGAACTCCACCCCGGGAAACTCCTTCAGCAGGGCGGTGATTTCCACCACGTCCTGCCGGGTGACATGGCGCTCGTCCTGCCGCGGATGCACGGTGATGCCCCGCACGCCCATGGCGATCAGCCGGCGCACGAAGACCAGCAGATCGGGATAGTTGCGGCCGCGGGAATTGCGCAGCAGCGCCAGCTTGTTCACGTTCACACTCAGTACTGTCATGGGGCATCCGGTTTGAGGAATTGAAGCACGATGCGGTAGAAGGTCTCGGGCTTCTCGGCATGCAGCCAGTGCCCGGTGTGCATGATGACCTTGGTACGTGCGTGGGGGAAGCGCGCCAGGATGTCATCGCGGTAGTGCTCGGTGATGTAGTTCGACAGGGCCCCTTTCACGAACAGCGTCGGTCCTTCGAACGGGCCCGGGGCAGCAGGCTTCTCCCGCAGGCGTTCGTAATTGCTCTGCAGCACCGGCAGGTTGATACGCCAGTGAAACCCGCCTTCCGGATTCTTCATCAGATTGGTCAGCAGAAACTGGCGCACCAGCTCATCCGGCTCGTAGGGCGCCAGGATGTGGTCCGCTTCGGTGCGGCTTTGCAGGGCGGCCAGATCGATGGCCAGCAGGCCGGCGAAGATGTCGTCGTGCTCGCCCCGGTAGGTGACCGGCGCGATGTCCGCCACTACCAGATGATCCACCCGCTGCGGCGTACTCAGCGCCACCTGCATCGCCACCTTGCCGCCCATGGAGTGCCCGAGCAGATGCGCACGCGCAATGCCGTGGTCGTCCATGAACTCGAGCGCATCCTGGGCCATGTGCGTGTAATCCATCTCGTCGCTGTGGGGCGAGGCGCCGTGATTGCGCAGGTCCAGGCCATAGACGGCAAAATGCTTGCTCAACTGCCGGCAATGCCAGCTCCAGTTGCCCAGACTGCCGAACAGGCCATGCATCACCAGCAGCGGCTCGCCTTGCGTGGAGAATTGTTTGCAATGCAGCTTCATGCGCCTTCAGAGCCCGGCGTTGAGCAGCGCCAGCACGTCGTCGTGATGCGACTTGGTGGTGACCTTGTCCATCACATGGGCCAACCTGCCCTGCTTGTCGATCAGGAAACTGGTGCGCAGGATGCCCATGAACTCGCGGCCCATGAATTTCTTCAGGCCCCACACGCCGTATTGCTCGGCCACGGCGTGGTCGACATCGGACAGCAGCGTGAAGTTCAGGCCATCGCGCTCGGCAAACTTCTTCAGACTCTTCACGGGGTCGGGGCTCAGCGCCAGCACCACGGTGTCCAGCGCGTCGAGTTCGCCCCGCACATCGCGCAGACCACAGGCCTGCACCGTGCAACCAGGGGTCATGGCCTTGGGATAAAAATACACCAGCACCTGCTTGCTGCCGCGGAACTGCGCCAGGCTGACGGTATTGCCGTGCTGATCCTGCAGGGAAAATTCGGGGGCGGGTGCGCCGAGAGCGGGGAAGGTCATGGGTAGTCTCCTGTGTACGGGCGGCCCGGGTTGGGCGGCCATTATAGCCACGCCGGGGAGTACGCGGCGAGCGGGATGGCGGATTGTCTGTGGTGTGTCTTGGCCTGAGTGGGAGCGCGCTTGCTGTGGGAGCGGGCTTGCCCGCGAATGAGCGCCGCTACAGTTGTCTGCTGCCCGGGAGGAGGTTTGCAGACACGCTTCAAGTACATCCCTGTAAGCTCGGCGCCCGCCATCCCTGGCGGGCGACGGTCTGCAAACCTCCTCCCGGGCAGCAGACTTCCGGTCCAGTGCCACACCTCGCGGGCAAGCCCGCCCCCACCCAAGCCAAGATGCACCCAGGGCACTCGCGCCCTGGCCGTCTCGCCACATTTAGAGGGACGCTGAGGGATACACAACGTCCGTTGTCGCGGCCCTGTCCGGCGCCACGGCAAGCAGATAGAATCCGGCCCCATGAGACGTCCCGTAAATTCCATCGTAGTCCTGACCGGCGCCGGCATCTCCGCCGAATCCGGCATCAACACCTTCCGCGCCAGCGACGGCCTGTGGGAAAACCACCGCATTGAAGACGTCGCCACCCCCGAAGGCTTCGAACGCAACCCCCAACTCGTCCATCACTTCTACAACCAGCGCCGCCGCCAGCTGCTGCAGGACGACATCCGCCCCAACGCCGCCCACACCGCCCTGGCCCGACTCGAACACGCCTTCCACGGCGAGTTTCTGCTGGTCACCCAGAACGTGGACAACCTGCATGAGCGCGCCGGCAGCCGCAAGCTGCTGCACATGCACGGCGAGCTGCTGAAGATGCGCTGCACCGAGAGCCAGCTGGTGTTCGACATCCGCGACGACCTGGGCTTCGACACCCTGTGCCGCTGCTGTGGCACGCCGGGCAATCTCCGCCCGCACATCGTGTGGTTCGGCGAGATGCCGCTGCACATGGCGCAGATCAACCGCGCGCTGGCCACCTGCGACCTGTTCTTGTCCATCGGCACCTCGGGCAATGTCTACCCCGCAGCCGGCTTCTACCAGAGCGCCAAAGTCAGCGGCGCGCACACGGTGGAACTGAATCTGGAGACGACGGGCTCCAGTTTTGACGAACACCGCTACGGCAAGGCCGGCACGCTGGTGCCGGAGTATGTGGAGTGTTTGTTGAGTCCGGTGTGAGTCAGCCTGCCTTCAAGAAACTCGTATCAAGGTCTCTGTAATCTCGTAACAAAGTGCAGTGAATTTCATGCCGGGGCGCATTGGAAACGGACTGGTAGAGGTGATTTTTGTGAATGCTCGTCCAAGCAGAATTAGAAGTTTGTGAGCAAAGGCAGGTACTGCGTGCGGTATCAGAAAGTGCCGCCATCCATGGCGGCGGGTTCGCGAGCAGGGCTCGCTCCTACAAGGTCGCGGGCACCTCGGGGATGCGCGCCGCGATCACTTCCTGGCGTGCACGGCTGATGCCGTAGATCACGCGTTCGCCCACCGCACTGCGGTCCCACGCCCAGGACTGGCCCTCGAAGGGCACGTCGATGGTGGTGACGTATTCCAGGGTCACGCCCTGCTTCGGAATGCGCAGCACATGCAGCTCGGGCAGGTCGTGGCCGGTGACATACAGCAGGCCGTCGTCGCCCCAGTCGCCGCCCGAGCAGGCACTATCACCCCAGGTGGCGATGACCTGCGGCGGGAACAGCCAGGCCTGCAGCTCCTGCCAGTCGTCGTTGAACTTGGCCACGTGGGTCCAGCGCTGATCGAAGCCGGGTGTGGTGCCGCCGTCGTTGTAATTGGCGAAGCAGGCCCACCAGAAACCGTCGCGGCGCACTGCCCATGTGAGCGAACCAAGACGCAGGCCGAGCGCGTGACTCTCCAGCGGCTGCAGCGTGCGCGCATCATAGATTTCCAGCGAGCTGGCCATGGGCAGCTGCGAGAAGTTGGAGTGCGACAGCACCAGCCGGTCGCCATCCAGCCAGCCTGAGTTCAAGTGGATGATGGCCCCGTTGCGGGGGCCGAACCACTCGGCCACACGCTCGCCGGTGTCCTTGCGGTGCTTGACCAGCGCGTGATTGCCGATGCCATAGAAGTGCTCGGCATCCACCGCCACGCCCTGATTGGCCTCCATGATGTGCCAGCGCTTCAGCTCGGTGCCCACCAGTCCATGGCGGGTCAGCTCGGGCACCGGCGCGGCGGGCAGCGAGCCCAGCCATTCGCGGTAAGCGGTGCGCAGGGCCTCATTGCCCTGCTCCGCCGCGAACACACGACCGGCCAGCCCGGTGGCGGCAACGCCGGCCGTGGCGACTGCGCCCTTCAACAGACTGCGACGTGACAGTATGTGCATGCTCAAAACCTCTTGGTGACTTGCAGATTCCAGCTGCGGCCGGTCAGCATGGACTGGCTCACGGACGGATCATAGCCGAAGCTTTCTGCGGCCAGTGGCGGTTCTTCGTCGGTCAGGTTCATCACGCCGAAACGCACGCGGGTGTCGCGCAGCATCGCGTTGCTGGAGCCCGTGAACTGATAGCCTACAGACAGGTTGTAGGTGACGACACTGTCGATCACCCGGCGATAAATGGTACGGCCCTGAGTGAAGAACGGTTCGATGTAGTCCGGTTGCCCCAGACTGTCATAGATCGCCTGCGTGGTGGTGGCACCACCATCATGGGTTTCGCCCACGTGGTAGATACCCAGACCGGCATTCCACTGATCCTTGCGCCAGAAAATGTTGCTGGTGCTGCGCAATTCAGCGGTCCCGGAGGCCAGCATCAGATTGTTGATGGTCGGGGCCACGTTGGCCGGGGACAGGGTCGTCTCCGCCATGTCCATGTACGCCCACTCGGAACTGAACACCAGGTCGCCGATCGCAAGACCACGCAGCTCGTAACGGAAGCCAAGATCGATCCCGCTGTGCTCACTGGAGGACAGGTTCAGGAACGGCTGGTTGCGTGAGAACGTGCGACCGGCGGCAGCAACCTGCTTGCCCGGGTTGGCGGCGTTGTACGTAGCGAAGGCCGCGATGTCTTCCGGCGTCAGCGCGTAACGCTGTACATCGGGGTCGCCCTTGTAGTTCGCCGTGCCACTGCCCAGATCGATGTTGCCGATGGCCACGCCGGCTGCACGCTGCTGCTGCGTGTACGCGGCCAGCAGGGCCACGTCACTCTCGTTGATCTGCGCGACGCTGCGCTGACCCAGCAGATCGCTGCGGCGAATGCGCCACCAGTCGGCATTCACGCTCAGGCCTTCCACGAACGGCACGTCGATGACGAAGCCATAGGTGTCACCCTTGGACTCCTGCGGGGCCAGATTCGGGTTGCCGCCGAAATAGGTGCGCATCACGTAGGGGCCTTCGTTCAGAGCCGGGTTGCGATAGGGGTCGATGTCGCCCGCCCCTGCCGAGATGCTCCAGCGCGGGCTGGTGTACAGCGCAGCCAGACTGGGCGCCATGAAGCCTTCATTGTAGGAGGCACGCAGCATCATCCACTCCGCCGGCTTCCAGTTCAGGCCGATCTTCGGCTTGGTGGTGCTGCCGAAATCGCTATAGCGCTCGCTGCGGGCCGACACGTTCAGTTCCAGACGATTCACCAGCGCGATGCCGGCCTCTTCGCTGACCAGAGGCACCATGATCTCGGCGAAGGCGCTGGTGACATCGCGGTCACCCAGCACGTCCGGACGCGGCGGGTGCAGCAGGAAGTCGTTGTTGGTGGTCTCCAGTCCTGAACTGGCGGGGTTCTCGCCGCTGAAGGGAGGACGCAGGTCTTCCAGATCTTCCTTGCGGTGCTCGACGCCGAATGCCGCCATCACATCCCCTGCCCACCAGCTGAACAGCCGGCCGGACATGCGTGCGTCGGCGCTGGCGATGGTGGCCTGGGCGTCGCGGGCGAACACGGCGCTGAAGGAATCCACCACGGCCTGCGGATTGGCGTACGGGGCATTGGCGACGACAGCGCCGTTCTGCACCTTGAAGGTGTAGCCGAAGGGGTTGTAGGCATTGGCATCGGTGCGGCCAATCGCAGCGTGCAGCAGGCTCTCGCGCACGTCCGGATACGCTTCGTCACTGCCGTTCACTTCGTTGAAGAACATGGACGATTCCCACGTCCAGGTCTCGCCAAGCTCGCCCTTCAGGCCGGCAGTGAAACGCAGCACGTCGGAGTCTGTCTCGATGACTTCGGGGGAAAGTCCCGCCAGGGTCATCTGGGTGAAACCCACCGTTCTTGGCGCACCGGTCAGGCGCGGCGTGCCGTCGGCATTGGGCGCCCCGCTCACGTGGTAGAAGCGCGAGCCGAAGGGGTTGTAGGGATTGTCCAACGGCATGAGCATCAGCTTGTCAGAGGTCGGGCCGTTCAGGGCCAGGGGCTGCCGCTGCATGGTGGAGTTGGCCACGTAGTAACCGAACTCGGAGAACGCGGTGACCTTGTCGCTCAGGTCGTACTCGCCTGCCAGATAGGCATTGCCGCGCTTGACTTCCGGCGAGGCGAAACCGAACTGGTTGAGGTCGAGGAAGAACTCGGGGTTGGCAGTGCGGCTGGGCGCAGCCGTGGTCAGCGCGGGCGTGCCATTGACCTGGCGGAAGTAGTTGTTGGCAGTAAGGTCGGCCAGTAGCCGCGGGCGGAACGGCCGTCGAAGGGACCGCCAACGGCATTGAAGGGAGCAGGCGCGCGATCGGAATTGAAGGAGGTCTTGCTGAAATCGCGATCCGTCAGCGCGATGCTGTCGCGGGTCAGCGCTTCCAGACTGCCGATGAAGCGGCCACGGCCGTCGGCGAAACTGGTGGAACCGAAGGTCAGCGCCAGCTGGGTGTTCTCGCCGCCGCCATGCTCGGTGCCGCCCTGCTGCAAGGACACTTCCACGCCGTCGAATTCGCGGCGCATGATGTAGTTGATTACGCCGCCCACGGCGTCAGAGCCGTAAATTGACGAGGCGCCGTCGCGCAGTACTTCGATGCGGTCCACGCCCTGCGTCGGCAGCTGGTTCACGTTCACAGCCTGGGACAAGCCGGCCGTCATCGGGTTGATGGCCATACGGCGTCCGTTCACCAGCACCAGCGTGGCCGTGGCACCCATGCTGCGCAGGTTGACGTTGGCGTTGTCGCCGCGCGCGCCGGAGGAGCCAAGTCGCGTTTCATTCTCAGGCAGGTTGACTACGGAAGGCAGCGAGCTCAGCAGGTCCACTGGCAGCAGCGCGGAATGCACCTCCATGGCCTCTTCGCCGATGACCGATACGGGCACCACACCATCGTTGATCATGCGGCGGATGTTGGAACCGGTCACCAGCACTTCCTCGATCTGCGGCGCGTCGTCGGCAGCAGCGCCAGTGGCAGGTGCCTGGGCCATGGCACCGGAAGCGGCGCCCATCAGGAGGCTGGAAAGTGCCAGCTGCACCATGAAGCACAAGGGCTTCCTGCGCAGGCTCGGCAGAGGTGTCACAGTCAAAGGGTTGGTGCAGGAAATGGGGGACGTACGAAAATTCATGGGCAGGGCTCCTCTGGCGCTCCGCAGACAAACGGAGACGGCGATGTAAGTGCCGCGAAGAGTTCTTCGGGCACGGTTCGGAGCTCAGGATAGAGAGATCGTGCGACAGAGGGATGGCAGAAAGACGGCAGTAGCGTGACAGGGGGATGACGGTGGGAGCTTGCTTGCAAGCGAACTGTTCGCGGGCAAGCCCGCTCCCACAGCAAGCCCGCTCCCACAGCAAGCTCGCTCCCACCGGCAGGCCCGCTCCTACAGCAGCGCCTCCAGCGCCTGCGGAAAACACGGCCGCCCCTGCGCGTCCACCGCCGCCACAACGAACCGGGCATTCAAGATTGGCGTCCCGTCATTGACCAGTGTGATGTGCTGCGTGAAGGCCATCCGCAAGCGCGATACACGCTCGGTCTGCACTGTCACGCAGAATACATCGCCACTGCGCAGCGATCGCAGATAGTCGAGTTCCGCTCGGATCACCACGACATGCACGCCGGTGGCTGTCAACGCGGCAAAGTCCACGCCGCGGGTCTTCAGATACTCGTGGCGCGCGTGTTCCGTATAGTTCTGATAGACGGCATTGTTCACCACGCCCTGCAGATCGCATTCGTAGTCCCGCACCGCCATGTCCAGAGAAAAAGGCTGCATCGTTCACTCCCGGGGTCGCTGGCCAGTATTTCTGCGCTGGATCATACCACCGCCCCGGATTGAGTCGGTTCCCGAATTTGCATAGACTCCGGACAGCTTTCCTTTCCGCAGACAAGGATCTTCATGCCAGCACTGACTGTTCGCCCGCGCGCCCTTCCCGCCCTGCTGTTCGCCGTCCTGCTGAGCGCCTGCCAGACCGGCGGCCCCCAGGCCGCCCAGGGCGCCATCCCGCCGGACGCCGATGTGACCACTCTACAGGCCGCCATGGTTTCCGGCACCCTGAGTGCCGTGGCCATCACCGAACACTATCTGGCGCGCATCGCCACGCTGGACCCTGTCCTGCGCTCAGTGCTGGAAGTGAACCCGGACGCGCTGACCATTGCAGCGGCGCTGGACGCAGAACGCCAGGCCGGACAGGTGCGCTCGCCCCTGCACGGCATCCCGGTGCTGCTCAAGGACAACATCGACACGGCGGACCAGCTGCACACCACGGCCGGCAGCCTTGCTCTGCTGGACGCGCCAGTGCCCGCCAGCGATGCCTTTCTGGTCAGCCGCCTGCGCGAGGCTGGCGCGGTGATTCTGGGCAAGACCAACATGAGCGAATGGGCCAACTTCCGCTCCACCAACTCCTCGAGCGGCTGGTCGAGTCGCGGTGGCCAGACGCTGAACCCCTATGACCCGACGCGCACGCCCTGCGGCTCCAGCTCCGGCTCGGCCGTGGCGGTGGCGGCAGACTTCGCGGTGCTGGCCGTGGGCACGGAAACCGACGGCTCCATCGTCTGCCCCGCGTCACACAACAGCATCGTCGGCATCAAGCCATCACTGGGACTGGTGTCGCGCGTCGGCATCATTCCCATCGCCCATAGCCAGGACACGGCCGGCCCGATGGCGCGCACGGTACGCGATGCAGTACTGCTGCTCAATGCGCTGGTGGCGGAAGACGTGCAGGATGAAATCACCTCGAATCTGCGCACCCGCACGCCGCTGGACTACACCGCCTTCCTGCGGGAAGACGGCCTGCAGGGCAAGCGCATCGGCGTGATGCGTCAGCACTTTGGCCGCAACGCCACTCTGGATGCCCTGATGGAAACCCAGCTGCAGGTGCTGCGTGACGCCGGCGCTGAAGTGTTCGACATCGCCATCATCCCTGCGCGCAGTTTCGGCGCGGCGGAGACCCAGGTGCTGCTGTTCGAGTTCAAGAATGATCTGGAGAACTATCTGTACGAGCGCGGGGGAGAATTGCAGACCCTGGCGGACCTGATTGCCTTCAACGAAGCCAATGCGGCAGCGGTGATGCCGTACTTCGGACAGGAACTGTTCCTGCAGGCGCAGGAGACGACCAACCTGGGCGACGCCGACTATCTGAGCGCGCTCGGCTACAGCAAGGCCTTCAGCCAGAGCAGCCTCAACAGCGTGATGCAGGACCTCGAACTGGATGCACTGGTGGCCCCCACCAACAGCGTTGGCAGGCCGTTGGACCCGGGCGGCGACGAGACGGAGGGCTATGTCTCCAGTGCCAGTCTGCCGGCCGTCTCAGGCTACCCCAACATCACGGTGCCCGCCGGCTACCTGCAGGACTTTCCCATCGGGCTATCGTTCATGGGCCGGCAGTACACCGAACCTACGCTGATCGCCATCGCCTATGCCTATGAACAGGCAACCCTGGCCCGCCAGGCGCCGGCACTGCCGACGCCCTGAGCGGGCCTGCACTTCAGTTGTACACCACGTCACGCACGATGGCGCGCATGTCGCTGACGCCCCGGCGGAAGGCGTCCACGCGGATGCGCTCGTCATTGCCGTGCACGCCGGTGGCCTCGCCCACTTCGGTGATGATCGGGTCGAAGCCGTAACTGACGATGCCCTGATCCCGAGTGAAATGGCTGTCGGTGAAGCCGGTGCTGACCGAGGGCAGCACGCGGGAGCCCGGGTGCAGCTCGCGGGTGACGCGCTCGATGGCGCTGAACAGCCGCGAGGTAGTCTCGGAGATCGCCGGCGTGAAGGCCATGATCACGTCCACTTCCACGCCGGTGTCGGCAATCAGCTCACTCAGCTCGGCCACGAAGACCTCGGAAGGACGGTCCGGCAGAATGCGGCAGTCCAGCTCGGCCCAGGCTTCAGGCGGCACCACGTTGATCTTGGAGGAACCACTGAGCCGGGTCATGGAACAGGTGTCGCGGATCAGCGCATGGCGCCCGGGATTGTCTTCCTGCAGGCGCGCGAGAAAATCCGGGTCCTGCACCGCCAGGGACATATTGCTGAAGGCCACACCCCAGTCATCACTGCGGCCTTCGGCGAGGCCTTTGAAATAAGTATCCACCGGGCCGACCACACGGGGTGGGAACGGGTTCTCACGCAGGATGGCCAGCGCGTCGACAATGCGCGTCACCGAACTGGTGGTGCGTGGCGAGGAGCCGTGTCCCGGCACGTCCACGGCCGTCAGGCGCAGCCACACCGGCACCTTCTGCGTCACTTCCACACCAAACACGATGTCATCCCCGGAGCGGCTGCCACTGCCGCCTTCGTTGAGCAGCAAGCCGGCGCCTTCGAAGATCTCGGGGCGGTTCTCGATCAGCCAGCCCACGCCGAACTCGCCACCGGCCTCTTCGTCGGCACTGGCCACGAACACCACGTCACGGTTCAGGGGCAGGCCTGCCCGGTGCAGACTGAGGAAGGCGGCCAGATGGGAGATGCCGGTGCCCTTCATGTCGCGGGCGCCGCGGCCCAGGATGTAGCCGTCGCGGATCTCGCCCGACAGCGGCTCGATGGTCCAGTACTCCATCTCGGCGGGCACCACGTCGGTATGCTGCAGCAGGATCAGCGCCGGCTCGTCGCCCCCCTCCAGCCGCGCCCAGATATTGCCCCGTCCTGGTGCGCTCTCGGCCGTTTCGAAGGCAATTCCTTCGGCTTCGAAGATGCGCGAATAGAACTCCACGGCACGGTATTCGTTGCCAGGCGGGTTGATGGTATCCACCTTGATGAACTCCTGAAGCCACGCAACCGCTTCATCTTCAATGGTTTGCGCCTGCAACGAGGCAGGCAGCAGGCTCAACAGCACCAGCAGGGCGTAAGGACGCATGGAGGCAGATCTCCCAGAGAACAAGTGTGAAAGTACAGGGTTTGGAGTCGAAAGAATCGAGGCAGCAAGAGCTGTGCCGAATTTTCCGACTACTCGATGACTGGCTTGCGGAACTGCCCGTACAGCAGCTCTTCCACGTATTCCACGCACTTGAATTCAATCAGCTGCATGCCGGGGTCGAGACGGCGATACAGCGGCATGCTGATTGTCCAGGGTTCGGTGAACACTTCCGGATCGGTGATGGTGGCTTCGTACTGGATATGGTTCGCACCCATGAGCGTGTAGCGTTCCTCCACCACCAGCTGATAGCTGTGCCAGTTGCCGGCGCTGTCGAACCACGAGTCAGGCATCTGGCCGGTCACGGTGATGACCAGCGTGTCGCCTTCCCAGTGTCCGATGTTGTGGCCCATCCAGCTGTCCACCTGTGAGGCGAAGTCAGGCTGATCCATGTAGACCATGCGGTCGGCGCCGGCAAACTCATAGGTGATGAGCGTGGTGTCGGGCGCCTGGAAAATCTGGAAAGGGTAAGGCAGGTACGTCGCTCTTGGCACCCCGGGCAGATAGCATTTCACAATCGGGTCGAGCTGCAGCCAGTTGGCCTGGTTCTCCAGTTTCTTCTGGAGCGCCTCGGGCTTGTAGGGGATGTTGCCGCCCTGCACCACGCCCATGCCACCGGGGATCGCCGCCAGGGCGCCCATCTCGACCACCGGCCCGGGGCGGGACGCGTGGGTCTGCAGATCCCAGTGGGCAGTGCCCAACGTCTGCCAGATGCCGTTGAAATCCGGCTTGCCATCGGGGGTGCGGGGAATGTCGCTGCTCTGTGCAAAGAGCGGCGCACTGGCCAGACTGCACAGTGCGACAAACAGCAACATAGAGTTCTTCACGATCTTCTTCATGTCCAGACCTTCTTCCTGTTCAGTTGCCGCTTGAATCCACCCAGGTGCCCTCTTCCACGCGGGCGCCGCGCAGAATGTTCACCATGCCGTAGTTGCCTTCGTGACAGGCGTACTCGTACAGCTCGTCTTCCGTCTTGTGCATCGGCACCAGCACGGTGACGGGGGCCACGAAGGCCTGGGGGTCATTGACGGTGAAGACATAGTGCACCTCGTCGTCCGCCACGCGGGTGAAGCGCTCGGTCAGCTGCATGTTCTTCGAGATGCCCGTGCCGCGAAAACTCTGGGTCTTGTCGGTGAAATTCCTGGTTTCCACCACCAGGGTGTCGCCATCCCAGTAACCGCGGGAATCGCCGGTCCACTGTTCCACGTTCTCCGGCAGGTGCGGGCGCCCGTCGATGGGCACGATGCGGGCCTCATGAATCATCTCGTTGAAGATCACGAAGTGGTCGCCATTCTGGAACAGCTGCACATTGTTGTTGTACATGCTGGGCATGAAGGGCGGCACGGAATTGAAACCCAGCAGGCAGCGCTCCGAAAGCCCGCGGTCCTCCGGGCCATCCTTGCCGATGCCACCCACGGCGAAACGCACGGGCCGCTCGCCCTGGATGTCGGGACCCAGACCGCCGAAAGCCACAGGAGCCCCGGCCACGCGGGCCGGCATGCGGCCATTCGGAGGATCGATGATCAGCGAGGTGCGGCGATTGTCTTCCAGCGGCAGGCCTTCGACCCAAAACTGGTTGTAGCCACCCACGCCGCCCTGGGAGGAATTGCCATCGGAACGTGCGATGTCTTCCAACGCTTCGGCGCGGATACGCGCCACGTCGTCGTCGCTCAGGAATTCCTGATCGGCATATTGAGCCGGACGTTCCAGAGGCGTGTTCGAACTGAAGTTCCACACACCGCGAAGATCGGGCTGACCCCATTCATTGCGCGGCGCAATGTAAGGGCTGTCGGCAGTCTGTGCCATTGCGCTCAGTGGCGCGGCGAGACCGATGGCAACAACGAATGAAACCAGGCGGCTGAGCATGTTCTTCCCCTTCTTGTAATGGGTCATGGAAGTGCAAGGCAGGGTAATCGAGCATCCCGGTTTATACAACGGCCTTGCGGGCAACGGTTCAGCGTTCCGAGACGAGCAGGCCGAACTGGTCTATTTCGATCAGCACACGGGTCATGGCGGTAATGTCGAATGCCGCCGACTGCGAGTTCTGGTGCTCGCTGAACACCAGCACGTGCACGGCCTCACGATGACGCGCCGGCAGCGTGGGCGATGCCGAGTCGAAGCCCTGGGGAATGACGGTGTTGACGATGTCGAAGCGCTCGGCCTGCGTCTCGCGCAGTTCCCGTTTGCGTGAGTACCAGCTGAAGGCGGTCATGGCCTCGGCGCCCGCGATGCTGTCGTCGTAGAAGAAGACGATATCCACGCCGCTGATGAGGATGGAGTTCAGGTCCAGACGGCTGGTGATGCGCACACTTTCCAGCGCAGTCTCCGCGCGCACCGGCCCGGCCCACGGCAAGGCAAGCAGCAGGGCAAGAAGGCACATACGATGGCGAAAGAACACTGACATGGCTCACTCCAGAGATTTGCAGGGATTGTAACGCCAGGAAGGCTATGGATTCATGCTAATATAGTTTATATGTTGTTATTAATCATATAGTTACATTAGTCACTCCGACTTCTCACGTACTTTGTGCGCTGCTTGAGCTTGAAGTATATTCAACAAACTTGCCTATGTTGGCAAGCATCCGATACTCCAGAATCCTGACCGTTTCTTGGCGTGCAGCACGCCGCAATCCAGCAGGTCTAAACAATCGTATTTGTCTCATGTTTTCACTTGCAGGTGCCATGGATGCAGTTACTCCAGAAAAATTTTGATAATCGCGAAAGCCTGACAGATTTTGTAGCCGCCCTCGCGCCTTGGGCAGCAGGCGGGCCCAGCCATATTCAAGGCGGCAGGCAGTCGGCGGAGAAAATGCTCGCACGGGTTGATCCTGTTGCGTACGGCCGCACACGAAATTTTGGTGATGGAAAAATAACCGGGCTCTCGCCTTATATTCACCACGGCATTCTGAGTCTCAATGAAGTGCGTAATCACGCCCTCAGCCGTTGCGGCGAACCGGTGCAGATCACCAAATTCCTTCAGGAACTCGCGTGGCGGGATTTCTGGCAGCGGTTGTTATCCGCGCATCCTGAGTGGGCGTGGGACGATATCGAGCCATACAAAACTGGTTTCAGCGCGTGCGATTATGCGGGCGTATTGCCGGCGGACATTACCGATGGAAACACCGGCGTCGCGTGCATCGATGCGTTTATCAAAGAGCTGATACAAACCGGTTATGTCCATAATCACGCCCGCATGTATCTGGCGAGCTATGTAGTCCATTTTCGACGGGTAAAGTGGCAGGCTGGCGCCCAATGGTTTTTACACCACCTTCTGGATGGCGATCTGGCCAGCAATAACTTGTCCTGGCAATGGGTCGCGAGCACCTTCAGCCACAAAGCCTATCTGTTCAATCTTGAGAACGTCAGCAAGTATTTCGGCGGACAGGTCGACACCTCACCGCAGACCAATCAGCCGCTTCACGCAAGTTATGAAACGCTCCAAGAACAACTTTTTCCAAATTTGAGCAGGTCACTATGAACCCGGCGTTGATTTGTTTACACGAAGGCGCCCTGCGGATAACGCACCCGATTTTTAATGTCGCACCCATTGGCACGAAGGCAATTTACGTGTGGGATGACGAATATCTTCGCCGAGCAAACTACAGCCTGAAGCGACTGGTCTTTATTTACGAGACCTTGTGCGATCTCCCCGTCGATGTTGTTCGCGGCGATACGCGAACTATCGTTGTGGCCATGACACCCTCAATGCTTTACGTGCCTGCGACCAATAATCCCTCGATTCTTTCAAAATTTGCGGGCATCACCCCAGCGACCCCTCTCAATGTCGTCGACGACGACGTTTTTGCAGTCATGGAAAAAACAACAGAAGCCCGCCGCTTTTTTCAATACTGGAGCAAGGTGGAAAAAAGTGCTTTCCTTCACAACGGCGGCGCACCTGCCTGACGATCTTGTATGCCGGCAGAACGGTCTGGATACACCATGAAACAGCTCGACATCCATATTGCAAAAACGCTCACCTACAGCGGCACGTTGCCGCTGATCGGGTCTGTAATCCTGCTGTATTTTCCAACGCTACTGCCCTTGGCGCAGCTGGACGGGGCGTTCATCGCCAGCACCTACAGCGCAGTAATTATCTCTTTCCTGTGCGGCATCCACTGGGCTGCTTATCTGTATTTTACGGACAGATGCCCACGCAATCTGCTGATCATCAGCAATGTCGTGGCGCTGCTCGCGTGGGTGTCATTGCTGGCGACACATCAATTGGCCATCACGCTACTGCATATTTTTTGCTTTGTGTGTCTGTTCGGTCTGGATATGAAGCTGCGCAGTGCTGACATCCACGCGGAGTGGTTTTTTCACTTGCGGCGCAACGCGTCGATCATTGTGGTGATCTGCTTGTTGTTGATAGCAGGGGCGGTGCAAGGGCTTGGATGACTAAATCAGTCGCAGTCTTGGAAAGTTGTTTTGACGTCCCCGTATTTGAGGTGGGGTCTGGGGAAGTTGGTTTGATCGACGCGTTTGGAACAGTTTTCGTCTTCGCTGGCTGGGCATCATTATTGCGAGTAAATAAAATTGCCGGCGTCCACCGTTACATCGAGAGACATATGGCGCAAATGAGAAAGGCCTGCATTTCTGCAAGCCTTTGAGGTAGTGGTGCCGTCACCAGGAGTCGAACCCGGGACCTACTGATTACAAGTCAGTTGCTCTACCAGCTGAGCTATAACGGCATTGAAACATGACGTCTTGGACGTACAGGGCGCGCATACTACCAATCCTTCCACGGCCGAGCAACGACTTTTTGCCAGGGCTTTCATTGAACCCCCCAGGATAATGCGCTAGCTTAGCCCTGACTCTGTACCCTTCATCAGCACCCAGGCAGAACCCAGCAATGACAAGCCCCAGCCGCAGCAGATCATGGCAAAAACTCGCTTCGCATTACCTGAATCTGCACTCCGCCGGGACCACCATCTCCCAGCTTTTCTCTGAAGATCCCCAGCGCTTCGAACACTTCAGCCTGCGCTCCGACGCACTGTTTCTGGACTATTCGAAGAACCTGCTGACGGCCGAAACCCGCGAACTGTTGCTGGACCTCGCACGTGAGACTGGCCTGCCCGACGCCATCAAGGCGATGTACCGGGGCGACCGCATCAACAACACCGAGAATCGCCAGGTGCTGCATGTCGCCCTGCGCACCGCCTTGCCGGAGGCCGACCCTGAGTACAACGCCGCCGTGGCCGCCACACTGGCGAAGATGGATGCCTTCGTGACGCGGGTGCATTCCGGCGACTGGAAGGGATACACGGGCAAATCCATCGCGACGGTCATCAACATCGGCATCGGGGGCTCTGATCTGGGCCCCGCCATGGTCACCGAAGCACTGCGGCACTGGCATGTGCCTCAGTTGCAGACAGTCTTTGTATCCAATGTGGACCCTGACCACATGCGCACGGCGCTGGCTGGGGCTCACCCACAGACCACTCTCTTCATCGTGGCCTCCAAGACGTTTTCAACGCTGGAGACGCGCCAGAACGCCGCACTCGCCCGCCGCTGGTATCTGGACAATGGCGGCGACGAAACGCAGATCGCCCGTCATTTCGTGGCTGTCTCAGCCAATGTTGCCAAGGCGCAGGCCTTCGGCATCGACCCCGAGAACATCTTCCCGCTGTGGGACTGGGTAGGCGGGCGCTACTCCCTGTGGTCCGCCATCGGCCTGCCCATCGCGCTGGCCTGTGGCATGAACACCTTCCGCGAGCTGCTGCACGGCGCCAGTCTGATGGACTTACACTTTCGTGACGCACCACTGGACGCCAACATGCCTGTCATCATGGGCCTGCTGGCCGTGTGGTACTGCAGCTTTGCAGGCGCAGGCAGTCAGGCGATTCTGCCCTACAGCCAGGCCTTGCACTTGTTCCCGGCGTTTCTGCAGCAACTCGAGATGGAGAGCCTCGGCAAGTCGGTCGACAGGGATGGCGAAGCCCTGCGCATCGGCAGCGGTCCCATTGTCTGGGGCAGTGCCGGTACCAACGGACAGCATTCCTTCCATCAGCTGCTCCATCAGGGCACTCACCTCATTCCCGCTGACTTCATCGGCATCGTGCACACTCAGCACCTCCAGGATGCGGACCAGCACGTGCACCTGCTGGCCAACTGCTTCAGCCAGAGTCAGGCGCTGATGCAGGGCAAGAGTGACGAAGATGCCTTGGCAGAACTGCTTGCGCAGGGCCGCGACGCCGCCAGTGCTCATGTGCTCGCGCGCCACAAGCGCATCCTTGGCAACAAGCCCAGCAACACCCTCCTGCTGGAGCAGCTCAATGCCACCGCGCTCGGCAGCCTGATCGCCCTCTATGAGCACAAGGTGTTCGTGGAAAGCGTCATCTGGCACATCAACGCCTTTGATCAGTGGGGCGTGGAGCTGGGCAAGCAGCTGGGTGATAAGCTGTACGTGGCTCTCACGGATACTGCCGAGTGCGCAGCCTTCGACGGCTCGACGAATGGCCTGATAAATCACTGCCGGGACGCTGATGAGCGCGCCTGAAAACAAGTTGATCATCGGCAGCGAGGAATGGTGTGCCTTGCCGACGCTGGGCATTCCGGCCATCAAGGTCCGGGTGGATTCAGGAGCGCGCACCTCTGCGCTGCACGCCTTCAGCATCAAGACATTCAAGCGCGATGACGCCCTCTGGGTAAGTTTCGAAGTGCACCCCCTGCAGCACGATCGTCGTACCATCGTCCGCTGCGAGGCGCTGGTTGTGGACAAGCGCGCAGTAAAAAGTTCCAGCGGCCTTGCCGAAAAGCGCTATGTCATCCGCACGCCACTGCAGCATGACGGGCAAATCTGGGAGATCGAACTGACGCTCACCAACCGGGATTCCATGGGCTATCGGATGCTGCTGGGCCGCGAAGCCATGGTGGGCCGCGTACTGGTGGACCCGGCTGCGGGTTTTCTCGGGGGAGACGTTGCCGACGAACACCTGGACTCTCACTATGCCGAACACACCCGTGAGAGCTCTGGGCTGCGCATCGGTGTGCTGGGCAGCAACCCCGATCTGCCAAGCAACAAACGCATCATGGAAGCCGGCGAGGAACGCGGTCACCGCATGTTCTTCTGCGACATCAAGCAGTGTTACATGAAGCTGGATGCCGAAAACCCCGAAGTGCATTACCGGGGCGGTCGCATTCTCAACACGCTGGACGCCGTGATTCCCCGAATCCGCCCCGAGCTGACGTTCTATGGCTGTGCACTGGTGCGCCAATTCGAGAGCATCGGCATTTACTCGCTCAATTCCGCCGAAGCGATCAGCGGCTCCCGGGACAAGCTTTACGCCTTGCAGGTACTGCTGCGACATGGACTGAACATTCCGACAACAGGCTTTGCCGACAGCCCGATAGAAACCGGCGAGCTGATCGACATGGTCAACGGAGCGCCGCTGGTGGTGAAACTGCTGGAAGGCCCGCAGGGGCGTGGTGTGGTGCTGGCAGAAACCCGCAAGGCGGGCGAGAGCCTGATCAACGCCTTCAAGTCACTGCAGGCGAACTTGCTGGTGCAGGAATATATCCAGGAGGCGAACGGCAAGGATCTGCGCCTGTTTGTCGTGGATGGCAAGGTGGTAGCCACCATGCAGCGGCAGACAGCGACGGGGGAATTTCGCTCCAATCCGCGCCGCAGCGTCACCGCGTCCACGATCAAGGTCACTGCCGAGGAAAAGCGTCTCGCCACCAAGGCTGCCCGGGTACTGGGGCTGAAAGTAGCCGGCGTGGACGTGATACGTTCGCGCAAAGGCCCTCTTTTACTGGAGGTCAATTCCGCGCCGCGCATTGAAGACATTGAAGAGGTCACCGGCAAGGATGTGGCCGGCGCCATGATCAGTGCCATTGAGCGGCAGCTGGGTTGGAAGCGACCTTTGGCCACGCCACTGGAAGCGAGCAAGCGACCATGAGCCGCGCGCGTTTCCGCAAGGGCACAAAAGCGGACATGGACTGGCTCTATGCCACGTTCAAACGCACCATGCAGGACTTTATCGAAAAAACCTGGGGGTGGAACGAACTGTTCCAGCAGCATGGTTTTGTCGAGAACCTGCCGCCGCGCAGCTTTGTGATACTGAGGGACAATGACGTCGATGTGGGCGCCTGCAGCATCCTGGAAAAACCGGATCACCTGTGGCTGGAGATGGTGCTGGTGGTGCCGGAGCACCAGAAGCGCGGCCTGGGTGGGGAGCTGGTCCGCCATGCGCAGTCGCTCGCCACACAGAAGCGCAAACCGCTGCGTCTGAGTGTGCTGCGGATCAATCCGGCTCAGCATTTCTACCAGCACCAGGGCTTCACGAATTACGCGCAAGACGACTGGAGCCTGAAGCTGGAGTGGCTCCCCCGCCTGTAGGAGCGGGCTTGCCCGCGAAAGTGCTTGTGAACGGGCTATTCAGCAGGATCAGTTCGCGGGCAAGCCCGCTCCTACGACCGTGCGATCAGTCCATCAGCGCCAGCAGCTCCGCCGTTTTGGCCTCCATCAGCGCCGTATCGGCGCGTGACTCGACATTCAGCCGCACCACCGGCTCGGTGTTGGACATCCGCAGATTGAAGCGCCAGTTCTCGAAACTCATGCTGAGTCCGTCGGTGAAATCCATCGCACTGGCAGATGATTCATATTGGGCCTGCACTTTCTTCAGCAGTGCCGCCGGGTCCTGAATCGTCCGGTTGATCTCGCCGCTGGCGGGAAACGCGGCCATGCGCTCGGAAACCAGCTCTGACAAGGTCTTGCCGGTCTTGCAGATCATCTCGGCCACCAGCAGCCAGGGAATCATGCCGCTGTCGCAGTAGGCGAAGTCACGGAAGTAATGGTGGGCGCTCATCTCGCCACCGTAGATCGCGTCTTCCTGGCGCATGCGCTCCTTGATGAAGGCGTGGCCAGTCTTGCACTGGATGGCTTCGCCGCCGAACTGTTTCGCAATCTCGATGGTGTTCCAGGTCAGGCGCGGGTCGTGGATGACCTTGGCTCCCGGCACCTTGCGCAGGAAGGCCTCGGCCAGCAGCCCCACGATGTAATAGCCCTCGACGAAACCTGCGTGCTCATCGAAGAAGAAACAACGGTCAAAGTCACCGTCCCAGGCGATGCCGATGTCGGCCTTGTGGGACAGAATCGCGTCGATGCTGGGCTGACGGTTCTCGATCAGCAGCGGATTGGGCACGCCATTGGGGAAGTGGCCATCGGCCTGGTGATGCACCTTGATGAAATTGAACGGCAGGTGCGGCTCCAGCAGATCCACGACTGCTCCGGCGCCGCCGTTGCCGGCATTGACTACCAGCGTCAGCGGCTTGAGTGCCGATACATCGATGTAGCTCAGCAGGTGCTCGACATAGGCGGGCTTGGTGTCCTGCCATGTCAGGGTGCCCCGTGTGCCAGGCGGTGGGAAGTCCCCTGCCTCGGCGATCGCCTTGATCTCGTTCAGCCCCGTATCGCCACTGATCGGTTTTGAGTCTTCCCGCACCAGCTTCATCCCATTGTAATCCTTCGGGTTATGGCTGGCTGTGACGACAATGCCACCACTGGTCTTCAAGTGTGATGTGGCAAAGTAGATTTCCTCTGTGCCGCACTGCCCGATGTTGATCACGTCCACACCACAGTCCAGCAGGCCCTGCGTTACCGCATTGCACAAGGACTCGCTGGTCAGCCGGATATCGTAGCCCACCACCACGTTTTTCGGCTTCAGCCACAGGGCGTAGGCCCGCCCGATGCGGTAGGCGATGTCGTCGTTGAGCTGATCCGGAATGCGACCGCGGATATCGTAGGCCTTGAAGCAGTGGATGACTGTTTTCATGTCGGTTCCCGTTCCTGTGGCAAGTGCTTATGCCTTGTGCTTGCGGTAGAGGTGCGTGTAGTTGTAATTGGAGGCTTCCATGAAACCTTCAATGCTGCCGCAGTCGAATCGGCGGCCCTTGAACTTGTATGCAAGAACACGACCCATTTTTGCCTGCGTCATCAGCGCGTCGGTAATCTGAATCTCGCCATTGCGGCCCGGCGGCGTGTTGCGCAGGATGTCGAAGATGTCCGGCGTCAGGATGTAGCGGCCGATGATGGCCAGATTGCTGGGGGCCACTGCCGGATCGGGCTTCTCCACCATTTCCCGCACGCGGTACAGCCCTTCGGCCTCCAGATCGCCGGCAATGACGCCGTACTTGTAAGTCTCGTCCCGCGGAATCTCTTCAATGGCCACGATGCTGCAGCGGTACTTCTCATACAGCCTGACCATCTGCGACAACACGCCCTCGTCGTCCGTCACACAGTAATCATCCGCGAGTATCACGGCAAAGGGCTCCTCGCCGATCAGCGACTCGCCTGTCAGGATCGCATGGCCAAGGCCCTTCATCTCGATCTGTCGGGTATAGGAGAAGGAGCAGTTGTTGATGATGTGGCGGATATCCTTGAGCGCCCACTCCTTGTCCGTGCCGGCAATCTGATGTTCCAGCTCGTAGCTGATGTCGAAGTGGTCTTCCAGTGCGCGTTTGCCCCGGCCCGTGACGATGGCCATGCCATGGAGTCCCGCAGCCATCGCTTCTTCAACACCGTATTGAATCAAGGGCTTGTTCACCAGCGGCAACATCTCCTTGGGCATTGATTTGGTCACTGGCAGGAATCGGGTTCCATAGCCCGCTGCTGGAAACAGGCATTTTCTGATCTTGTCCATGATGTCTTGCTGTTACCTCACTGAGAATGAATGCGAATTGCGAGAGCGCATGACTGGCGCGCTCTCAGGATTTTTCCACCTTGCGGCCGTAAATGTCTTCAAAACGGACGATGTCGTCTTCGCCCAGATAGCTGCCCGTCTGGACTTCAATCAGCTCGACTGGCGTCGCGGTCAGATTCTGCAGACGATGGGTGCTACCCAAAGGAATGAAGGTGGACTCGTTGGCGTTCAGCGTGAACACGCGATCGTCGCAGGTCACTGTTGCACTGCCTTTGATCACGATCCAGTGCTCCGCCCTGTGATGGTGCATTTGCAGGGAAAGCGAGCCGCCGGGCTTCACCACAATGTGCTTGACCTGGAATCCGGCGCCGATGGCGAGGGATTCATAGCTCCCCCAGGGACGATAAACCAGCACATGGTTGACGCTCTCGGCGCGCTTGTTCTGTTCGAGCTGCTGCACGATGCGCTTGACGTCCTGCACTCGGTCGCGGGACGCGACCAGCACGGCATCCGCTGTCTCCACAATCACCGCGTTGTCCAGACCGACAGCGGCCACCAGGCGCGAATGGGAGTGGATATAGCTGCCGGTGACATCCGCGCACAGCACGTCACCGGTCAGCACATTGCCGGATGTGTCTTTTTCAGAGGTTTCCCACAGCGCATTCCAGGCGCCAAGATCGTTCCAGCGCGCATCCAGCGGCACCACGACGGCGTCCCGTGTCTTCTCCATGACGGCGTAGTCGATTGACTCACTGCGGCATGCACTGAAAAGTGGCAGGGGCACGCGCTTGAAGTCCACATCTTCTTCTATTGAGGCTACGGCAGTGCGGCAACTGGCCAGGATATCGGGGGCATGCTGCGCCAGCTCCTGCAGATACCTGCCAGCCTTGAACATGAACATGCCGCTGTTCCAGTAGTAGTCACCGCTGGCGAGATAGGCCTCGGCTGTTGCCAGATCGGGCTTCTCGACAAAGCGCTGTACTGCATACCCGTCGGCCGGCTCTGCCCCGACCGTGGCGCCGCGCAGGATATAGCCATAACCCGTCTCCGCAGAGGCCGGCACGATGCCGAAAGTTACCAGCCTTCCGTCGCCTGCCAGTTGTGCACCGCGCGCGATGGCCCGACAGAGTGCCTCGCTGTCGCGAATGGCATGATCGGCTGGCAACACCAGCAGAATGTCTTCCGCATCGGCCAGCAGGGCGGCCAGTGCAACCGCTGGCGCCGTGTTGCGACCAATCGGCTCGAGCAGAATGGTGGCCTGGGGGATGCCAATGTCGCGCAATTGCTGGGCCGTCAGGAAGCGATGATCTTCATTGCAGATCACCATGGGAGCCCCGCGGTTTGCCAGCGAGGCAAGGCGCAGCAGCGTGGCCTGGAAGAGTGTGCTGTCGGCTGCGCTCTGGGCGCGCCCGGTGGTCAGGGAAGCAAACTGTTTGGGGTAAAGCTGCCGGGAAACCGGCCACAGGCGCGATCCCACGCCACCTGCCAGTACTACGGGAATGATCATCGTTGCGTCCTGTTTTCCACTCGCTTCGGGCGACTCGCCCGGGGCATTGTGGTGTGGTGAATCCGTCCCTTTCAGGGGTGCGCCAGTGTGCCACAAACGCCTCGCAAGTGCCTGCTGCCCCCGTGGAGCGGTGTAAAATTTTATCGATTATTTCCATTTGCCACGATAACATCGCGGCCTTTGAGAAAGGGGGCGACCGCCCTGACGCTATTTCGATGTCTATCGCTGCGAACACTCACTTTATGAATGGCCATATCCGCAAGAACTCCTACACCCGCGACGAGCTGCTGGAATGTGGCTACGGCCGCATGTTCGGCCCCGGCAATGCCCGCCTTCCCGTAGGCAACATGCTTATGCTGGACCGTATTGTCGAAATCAATGACACCGGTGGCGCGCACGGCAAAGGGGAAATCATCGCGGAGCTGGATATCCGCCCGGACCTGTGGTTCTTCGCCTGCCATTTCCCGGAAGACCCCGTCATGCCCGGCTGCCTCGGCCTGGATGCCATGTGGCAACTGGTCGGCTTTTACCTGGGCTGGCGCGGCAATCTCGGCAAAGGGCGCGCACTGGGCGCGGGGGAAGTCAAATTCAGTGGCGAAATTCTTCCAACCCACCGCAAAGTCGTCTATCAGCTTTCATTGTCGCGAGTTATCGAGCGAAAGTTGGTGATGGGTATCGCGGATGGTACAGTGTCCGTCGACGGCAAGGAGATTTACGTTACCAACGGCCTGAAAGTCGGCCTTTTCACACCCGAAAGCAGATTTTGATCGCATTCCAGAGTTTTCTTCAGAGGTTTTTATGAGACGCGTTGTTGTCACCGGTATCGGTATTGTTTCTTGTCTGGGTAGCGACAAGCAGACGGTATTGGAATCGCTTCAGCTCGGACGCAGCGGCATACGCTTCCGGCCTGAATACAAGGAGATGGGCCTGCGCAGCCATATTGCTGGCTGGATAGATCTTGATCTGCCCTCTCTGATTGACCGCAAGATCCTGCGTTTCATGGGCGATGCTGCGGCATTCGGCTACCTTTCCATGGAACAGGCAATCAAGGATTCCGGCCTGAAAGATGACGAAGTCTCCAACATCCGCACCGGCATCATCATGGGTGCCGGAGGCTCGTCCTCCGCCGACCAGGTGGAAGCGGCCGACATTCTGCGCACCCAGGGCGTACGCAAGATTGGCCCCTACCGCGTGACACGAACGATGGGCAGCACGGTCTCTGCATGCCTGGCAACGCCATTCCGGATCAAGGGCGTCAATTACTCAATTTCTTCCGCCTGTGCCACGAGCGCCCATTGCATCGGCAATGCGGTGGAGTTGATTCAACTGAACAAGCAGGACGTGATCTTCGCAGGCGGCGGCGAGGCAGAGCACTGGTCACTGACCAACATGTTCGACGCCATGGGAGCACTGTCCACCAAATACAACGATACACCTGACAAGGCTTCACGCGCCTTCGACCAGGATCGTGACGGCTTCGTGATTGCAGGCGGAGGAGCCGTTCTGGTCATTGAAGCGCTTGATCACGCCATCAAGCGCGGCGCAAAGATTTATGCCGAGATTACCGGCTATGGCGCCACTTCGGATGGCTATGACATGGTCGCGCCCTGCGGCGAAGGCGGCGTGCGTGCGATGAACATGGCCTGCGCCACAGCCAGCGGGCCGATCGACTATATCAATATGCATGGCACCAGCACGCCTGCCGGCGATGTCTCGGAACTGCGCGCCATCCGCGAAGCCTTCGGCGAAAAGCGCCCGCTCATCAACTCCACAAAATCGTTGAGTGGACACTCTCTTGGCGCTGCCGGTGCTCAGGAAGCCATATACAGCCTGCTGATGATGGAGAACAACTTCGTGTGCGCTGCCGCGAACATCGAGAATCTTGATCCGGAAGCAGAAGGCCTCAACATCCCCCTGCAGCGCGTGGACAACGTCAGGCTGGACAGGGTCCTGTCCAACAGCTTTGGTTTTGGCGGTACCAATGCCAGCCTGGTATTCGAGCGTTACAATCAATAGCCGGCCATCAGGCTTGCAGAAAATGAGTCCCATGTCCGTGACAGGTACTGGCAGACGACATACAAACAGCAGAATCCTCGCCTTGTGGCTTCTGCTGTGCATTCCCATCGTCTTTCTCTACTCCTCCACACTTCAGGCGCAGGCTCTGCCAGGTGCGGGCCGCGGCCTGTTGTCGGCGCCGACATTCCTCCCCGTCGAAGAAGCCTTCACGTTTTACACCAGCCTGCCCGAACCCGGCGTCATAGGGGTGCACTGGCAGATTGTGGACGGCCACTATCTCTACAGGGAAAAGTTCAGGTTCATGCTGCGACTGGGGGAAACCGAACATGCGCTTTCGCCACTACTGCCCCAGGGCAGCGCTCACGAAGATGAGTTCTTCGGAGCGGTGGAGGTGTACTTCTCCGACATGAATGTCCTCCTCCCATTGCCCGCAAATGCGATTTCCGGCCCCGTCACGCTGATCATGGAATATCAGGGCTGCGCCTCGGCTGGTCTTTGCTACACGCCACAACGTCGCGAAATCGATCTCGAATTGTAGCGAACGGAACGCTTGAATCGCCTGCTGCACACAGCCGCAGGCAAAAGTTGTTCTGCTTCGGAATTTATGGTGAAACTCTGGAAACATTCTGAGAAAATGCCGGCATAATTGCCAAACGCGATGCTTCTGTGAGGCTGCGTTGCAGGCTGACAACACGCTGACATACCAGGGACTGCTCACGATGGCCACCATACTTGTCCTGCACGGACCCAACCTGAACATGCTGGGCAGCCGAGAACCTGCGGTCTACGGCTCGGAGACCCTGGCCGACATCAATGCCAGACTCAGCTTCCAGTGCATCGAAGCCGGCCACCACCTCCAGCACCTCCAAAGCAACGCCGAATACGAACTGATAGACCGCCTGCATGACGCCCGCAACGAAGGCGTCAACTTCATACTCTTCAACCCTGCAGCATTCACCCATACCAGTATCGCCCTGCGCGATGCCATTCTGGCCGCCGACATTCCGTTCATCGAAGTGCACATCTCCAATGTGCACAAACGCGAGGCATTCCGTCACACCTCGTACTTTTCGGATATTGCCGTGGGGACCATTACCGGACTCGGCTCGCAAGGGTACGACCTGGCGCTGCAGGCTGCATTGCGCCACGTAAGGAAATCCTGATTCAACACCTGTCACTGACTGAAAACACCAAGAAGAGAAGCTCACATGGATATTAGGAAAGTCAAAAAACTGATCGAACTGCTGGAATCGTCTGACATCGCGGAAATCGAGATCAAGGAGGGCGAAGAAGCCGTGCGGATCAGCCGGGTCTCCAAGCATGCACCTGCCCCGATCCATACTTATGCAGCCCCCATGGCAGCTCCGGCTCCAGTAGCCGCAGCGCCGGCAGCAGCTCCAGCGGCCGCCGCTCCAGAAGTGGATAGCAAGAAATTCAGCGGCAACATCATCAAGTCGCCCATGGTTGGCACCTTCTATCGCTCGCCATCGCCTTCCTCACCGAAGTTTGTGGAAATAGGTCAGCACGTCAAGGTTGGCGATGTCATCTGCATCGTGGAAGCCATGAAGATGATGAACCAGATTGAAGCCGATCATGCCGGCGTCGTCGAAGCCATTCTTGTTGAAGACGGCGAACCGGTTGAGTTCGATCAGCCGCTGGTCACGATTGTCTGAAACAGCACTGACTGACCTGTCATTCACCTCACTAATAGGTTCGAATTCATGCTTGATAAAGTTCTGATTGCCAATCGCGGCGAAATTGCACTTCGTGTCCTGAGGGCGTGCAAGGAGCTGGGCATCAAGACTGTCGCTGTGCACTCCAGTGCAGACCGTGACTTGATGCACGTCCGCCTCGCCGACGAGTCCGTGTGCATCGGCCCAGCCAGTGCCACCGAAAGTTACTTGAACGTTCCTGCCATTATCAGCGCCACGGAAGTGACCGATGCCGTCGCCATCCACCCCGGCTATGGCTTCCTGTCGGAGAATGCCGATTTTGCCGAGCAGGTCGAAAAAAGCGGGTTCATCTTCATCGGCCCGCGGCCCGACACCATTCGCCTGATGGGTGACAAGGTATCGGCCATCAAGGTGATGCGTGAAGCCGGCGTGCCCACCGTGCCTGGTTCCGATGGCCCTGTCGATGACAACAAGGATCGCACACTGGCGATTGCCCGCCAGATTGGTTACCCCGTAATCATCAAGGCTGCCGCCGGCGGCGGCGGACGCGGCATGCGTGTCGTGCACAGTGAAGCGGCTCTTCTCAAAGCCATTTACGTCACTCAGTCGGAAGCCAAGGCCTTCTTCGGCAGTGGCGTGGTGTACCTTGAGAAATTCCTCGAGAACCCTCGCCATGTAGAGATACAAGTGCTGGCCGATGGCCAGGGCAATGCCATTCATCTGGGAGATCGCGACTGCTCCATGCAGCGGCGCCACCAGAAAGTGCTGGAAGAAGCCCCCGCGCCCGGCATACCTGCCCACATCCGTCAGCAAGTTGCTGAAACCTGTATACGAGCCTGCGAGAAGATGAACTATCGTGGCGCCGGAACGCTCGAGTTTCTTTACCAGGATGAACAGTTCTATTTCATTGAAATGAATACCCGCGTGCAGGTTGAACATCCCGTAACCGAGATGGTCACAGGCATCGACATCGTGAAGGAACAACTCAAGATCGCCAGCGGCGAAAAGCTTTCCATCAAGCAGTCAGACGTCAAGATCAAAGGCCACGCCTTCGAATGCCGCATCAATGCCGAAGACCCGGTTACTTTCCTGCCCTGCCCTGGCAAGATCAATCTGTTCCATGCGCCGGGTGGCAATGGCATCCGGGTCGACTCGCACATTTACAGTGGCTACACGGTGCCCCCGTACTACGATTCCCTGATTGCCAAACTGATCACCTATGGTGAAGATCGTGCAGGCGCTCTGGCACGAATGAGCAATGCGCTGGACGAATTGCTGATCGATGGCATCCGCACCAATACAGCACTGCACAAGGACATCATTCGCGATGCGGAGTTTCAGAAAGGGGGGGTCAACATCCACTATCTGGAAAGCAAGCTCATCGGCCACCACAAGATGCCGGCGAAATAATGCCCTGGCAGCAATTGCAGGTTCGAGTATCGGAAGCTGGTGCCACCCTTGTGGAGGACTTGCTTTCCGAGCTCGGCGCCGTCTCCGTCACCTTGCAGGACGGCGAAGACCAGCCAGTGTTTCAGATCGATCCAGGCACCACGCCAATCTGGCGCACGACAGAAGTCACTGGTCTGTTCGAGTATGACTGCGATATGGAAGCCGTCGCCGCCTCCCTGCGCGAGCACGGCCGCATCGACCCGGACGAACCCATCATGGTGGAGTATGTGGAAGACGTGGACTGGGAGCGTGTCTGCATCCAGGACTTCAAGCCCATGCAGTTTGGCGAACGCGTCTGGATCTGCCCCAGCTGGGAAGAGCCGCCCGTGCCGGACGCTGTCAACATCCTGCTGGATCCGGGACTGGCGTTTGGCACCGGGACGCATCCGACCACGGCACTCTGCCTGGAATGGCTGGACGCTCAGGCGCTCCAGAACAAACTCGTGATCGACTATGGCTGCGGCTCAGGCATTCTCGCAATCGCGGCTGTATTGCTGGGTGCCAGCCGTGTCATCGCCATCGACAATGACCCTCAGGCGATCCTGGCCTCGGAAAGCAACAGGGGTCTGAACGGCATCAATGCCACACAGATGTCAGTCCATCTGCCGGGCGTTGCTGACCATCCGCAGGCGGACATACTGGTCGCCAATATACTGTCCGGGCCGCTTGAGCAACTGACTCCCGTCATCGCTGCACTCGTAAAACCAGGTGGTCGCCTGATTCTATCTGGCGTGTTGTCAGTGCAGACTGCGTCACTGCTGGACAGCTACCATCCGTATTTCGACATGTTGCCGCCGGTCATGCGAGACGAATGGGTGCGGGTCGAGGGCATTCGCCGCTGACCGTTTTTGAACAATCCAACTTGTAAGAATATTGTTGTGCAAGAAGCTTATGGCCCTGTTCATCACGCAATGTCCGCACTGCCAAACCACGTTCCGCACCAGCGTTTCACAGCTGCAGTCGGCGGACGGAATGGTGCGATGTGGCGCCTGCCTTAAAGTATTCGTCGCTGATGACAATCTGATCCCTTCTGCCGACCTTCAGACCAAGGATATTCCCATGTCTGAAGAGCAGGACGAGGGTGATGAGCTCGCTGAACCTTCAGTCGAGATACCAGAAGTCCCGGATCCTGTCTTCACCCTCGAGACAGTTGACGCCAACGCCGAGCACAGTGAACCGACCTTCAGTGAATCGGGTCCGCACTGGGAAATCATCGATGAGACCACCGGTCAGGATCAGCCCGCCGATTCTGCTGTTGTGACTGCCGAAGCCCGAGGCACGGCGGACATGGCACCCGGGGCAGAAGCAGACCCGCTGCCTGCCCCGGGACTGCGGGTCGAAGCCCCTGCTGTGGCTCAAGCCCTGCAAGGGTTCAGCGCACTGGATGACGACTTCACAATGCTGCGGGGTCCGGGCATTTCTGCAGACGGACCCGCCATGCACAGGGAACACCTGGAGACCATTGCCAGAGCCGGAGATAATCTGGAAATTGACTGGCATGAGACTCAGGGGAAACGTCAGCGTTCAGCCTGGTGGAGTGTTTCAGCATTCCTGCTGGTTGCTGCTCTGGCAGGGCAGATGGTGAGTTCGCAGTGGTACGAACTGGGTCAGAATTACGCTCTGCGCCCCTGGCTCGAGCGCATCTGCGATACCTTTCCTTGCACATTGTCACCAATGGCTGACTTGCAGGCGCTGCGCAGTGACAGTCTCGTCGTCCGCAGTCATGCAGAAATTGCCAATGCCCTTAATGTGACACTGATATTTCGCAACGAATCTGCATTCGACCAGGTTCTGCCTGTCCTGAACCTGCATTTCATGAATGCCGACAATGAGCTGATCGCAGCCCGCCAGTTCACTCCCGACGAATATCTGCCCGCAACATTGGCAGACATGGCTGTGCTCCCGGCAGGCGCGCCGGTGCAGGTGTCTTTCGACATTATTGATCCTGGCATCGAGGCGATAAATTATGAAGTCAGTTTCGGCCCACAGGTACCCCGTTGACAGCGGATCAGGTAGGCGCCTGGCCCGGAACCTGAACCCTGCCCAATAAATCGCACCCTATTTTGGCCTTTCCCAAGTACCAGCTGCTCGCTATTATCATTTCATCACAAGCCTCAGGTTGGCGACAGTTTGACCTCCCTGAACGATACCAGAGTCCTCTTTCCCGTGATTAGAATCGGTAGACATTCACTCAAGCAGCGCACGATCCTCGCCCCCATGGCGGGCGTCACAGATCAGCCTTTCAGAGACCTGTGCGTCAGCATGGGAGCCGGACTGGCTGTGTCGGAGATGCTGACCTGCAAGCTTGAGTTGTGGTCCAGCGACAAGTCCAGAACGCGGCTTGCCCGCTCCCGCCATGGCGGCCTTCATTCTGTCCAGATTGCTGGCGCGGATCCGGCGCTGATGGCTGAGGCTGCCCGGCAACATGTCGACCTTGGGGCTGACATCATCGACATCAACATGGGCTGCCCAGCCAAGAAAGTATTGAAGAGGGCAGCAGGCTCCGCGTTGTTGAAAGACACCACACTGGTCGCTGACATTCTCAAAGCCGTCGTGGATGCCGCTCAAGTGCCTGTCACCCTCAAGATTCGCACCGGCTGGTGTCCGCAGTCGCGCAACGGCGTCGAGGTTGCGCGCATTGCACAGGACTGTGGTGTACAGATGTTGACCGTTCACGGACGCACGCGTGAATGCCGGTTCGTGGGTTCAGTGGAATACGACACAATCCGTGACATCAAGTCTGTCGTTACCATACCGGTCATAGCGAACGGCGACATTTGTAATGCACGCAGCGCGCGTGACGTCATGCAATACACAGGCGCAGACGGTGTCATGATCGGCCGGGCAGCCCAGGGCAATCCCTGGATCTTCTCCCAGATCAATCACTATCTCGCGACCGGCGAAGAACTGCCCGACCAGTCGCCCAAAGACAGGCGCAACGCGCTTCTTGCGCACATGTCACAAGTCTACGCACTTTACGGCGAATTCAAGGGAGTGTTGTTTGCACGCAAGCACGTGGGGTGGACTACAGGTCAATTGCCCGATGCCGGCAATTTCTGGAAAAGCTTCAATCAACTGAACACTCCTGCGTTGCAACTGAACGCCGTCGAGAATTTCTTCGACTCGTTGCTCAACCACAAGGAAGTTACACAATGAATATTCTCGAAGAACCCAGCCCACGAAGAAACTTTCAACCCTCAGAAATGGGAGCTAGTGCCGAGATGCAGTCATCGTCGACGTTGCGCAAAGAAGTCGAGCGTTCAATGGAAAAATACTTTTCCCACCTCGGGGAAGCATCTGTCACAAATCTGTATGACCTGGTACTCAACGAAGTCGAAGGCCCACTTCTGGAGGCGGTCTTGAAACACACAGGAAGCAACCAGAGCAAGGCCTCTATCATGCTTGGTTTGAACCGTGGTACCCTGCGCAAGAAGCTGAAACAACACGGAATGTTGTAACCATAGCCTGGTCAGCGCTAAATTTTCGACAGGATTGAACGCACGGATTCTCCGATCCTGTCCACTAAAAGACAGACCTTCCCGACTATGTCCACAGCCAATACTGCCGTCGTTCGGCGCGCTCTCATCAGCGTGTCGGACAAATCCGGCGTTGTGTCATTTGCCAAATCTCTGCACAGCGCCGGCATCGAAATTCTCTCTACAGGAGGCACGTACAAGCTTCTGCAGGCAGAGCAAATCCCTGCCATCGAGATCGCTGACTACACCGGCTTCCCCGAAATGATGGACGGCAGAGTCAAGACTCTGCATCCAAAGGTTCACGGTGGCATTCTCGCGCGGCGCGACATCGATCAGGCAGTGCTGCAGACACATGGCATTCCGACCATTGATCTGGTCGTCGTGAACCTCTATCCCTTCGAAGCCACTGTCGCCAAACCAGGCTGCGATCTGCCGACGGCCATTGAGAACATCGATATTGGCGGGCCCACCATGTTGCGTGCTGCTGCCAAGAATCATGCATGGGTTGGAGTTGTCGTAAACCCTGCCGACTATGACCGCGTCATTGCAGAACTTCGCGACAACGCAGGGGCTTTGAGCAATGCCACGCGCTTCGACCTTGCGGTGCGCACCTACGAACACACCGCGGCTTACGATGCAGCCATTGCCAATTATCTCGGCCGCCTGGTGCCCGCACGATCTGCAGAAGAGACCTTGCCTGCCGCATTCCCCCGCACTTACTCGACACAGTTCATCAAGAGTCAGGACATGCGTTACGGCGAGAATCCTCACCAGAAGGCGGCTTTCTATGTCGAGAAACACCCGCAGGAGGCCAGCATCAGCACCGCTGTGCAACTGCAGGGCAAGGAGCTGTCTTACAACAACATCGCCGACACGGATGCTGCGCTGGAATGCGTGAAGTCCTTTGCAGAGCCCGCCTGCGTCATCGTCAAGCACGCCAACCCCTGCGGCGTGGCCATTGCTGACAGCATCACCCGGGCTTACGAACTGGCATTCCAGACTGACCCGACATCCGCCTTCGGGGGCATCATCGCCTTCAACAGAGAGCTGGATGCCGCCACGGCGCAAGCAATCATCTCCCGCCAGTTCACGGAGGTGATCATTGCCCCCAGCGTATCAGCGGAAGCACTGCAGGTACTTGCGGCAAAACAGAATGTGCGGGTTCTGAGCTGCGGACAATGGGCCGCGCAACCCGGGCCGGCACTGGACTACAAGCGCGTCAACGGCGGCCTGCTGGTGCAGGATCGCGACATTCACCAGATCAGCGCGGACGATCTCAAAGTGGTCACACGCCGCAAACCTGCGCCGCAGGAAATCGCGGACCTGTTGTTTGCCTGGAAGGTAGCCACCTTCGTCAAGTCCAATGCCATCGTGTACTGCCGCAACAACCAGACCATCGGCATTGGAGCCGGTCAGATGAGCCGCGTCTACAGTGCGCGTATTGCCGGCATCAAGGCAGCTGATGAAGGGCTGGAAGTGGCGGGTTCGGTCATGGCATCCGATGCATTCTTCCCTTTCCGTGACGGCATCGATGCCGCTGCCGCTGCCGGCATTCGTGCCGTCATACAGCCCGGTGGCTCCATGCGCGACGAAGAAGTGATAGCTGCAGCAGACGAAGCGGACATGGCCATGGTTTTCACTGGCGTGCGGCATTTCCGTCACTGAGCCACGCAGCTTTGGGAAGTACTCCAAACGGAGAGAACGCAGGAAACATTATGAATGTACTGATCATCGGCAATGGCGGACGTGAACACGCCATTGCCTGGCGCGTAAAGCAATCGCCGCAGGCCGGAAAAATCTATGCAGCCCCTGGCAATGCCGGCACTGCAACCGAGGCCGGCGTCGAGAATGTGCCCATCGACACTCTTGATTTCCCCGCTCTGCTTGCCTTCGCCAAGGCCCATGATGTGGCGTTGACTATTGTGGGGCCCGAGGCACCGCTGGTGGCAGGCATCGTCGACTACTTCACCACGCATGGTCTGCGCTGCTTCGGTCCGTCACAGAATGCCGCCCAGCTGGAAGGCTCCAAGGCCTTCACGAAGGACTTCCTCCACCGCCATGGCATTCCCACGGCGAAGTATCGCAACTTCACTGACATCGACGCCGCCATCGCCTATATTCACGAGCAGGGCGTTCCGATCGTCATCAAGGCCGACGGACTGGCTGCTGGCAAGGGCGTGATCATTCCCCAGACGCTGGCCGAGGCCGAGTCCACGATTCATGACATGCTCTCCGGCAACAAGTTCGGCAATGCCGGCCATCGTGTGGTGATTGAGCAGTTCCTGCGCGGCGAGGAGGCCAGCTTCATTGTGATGGTGGATGGCAACAATGTCCTGCCGTTCGCGACTTCACAGGATCACAAGGCGCGGGACGACGGCGACAAAGGGCCGAATACCGGCGGCATGGGGGCCTATTCGCCAGCGCCCGTGGTCACGCCGCAGATTCATGAGAAGGTCATGCGCGAGATCATCATGCCGACGGTCAATGGCATGCGCGCCGACGGCAATCCCTACACCGGCTTTCTCTATGCCGGCCTGATGATTGCCGACAATGGCGATGTCAATGTGATTGAATTCAACTGCCGCTTTGGTGACCCGGAAGCGCAGCCCGTGATGATGCGTCTGCAGTCCGATCTGATCACACTGTGCAATGCCGCCATCGACGGTCAGCTGGATCAGCAGAGTGCCGATTGGGATCCGCGTCCGGCAGTGGGTGTTGTGCTGGCCAGTGGCGGCTACCCGGATGCTTACGCGAAAGGCGACGTAATCTCCGGACTGCATACCAATACCGCCGCTGACCGCAAGGTCTTTCATGCCGGCACCACGCTGCGTGGCAGCGATGTTGTCACCAACGGTGGCCGGGTGCTTTGTGCCACGGCACTCGGCGCAACAGTCACAGAAGCTCAGCGTGCAGCATACGAACTGATCGACACTCTGCACTGGAACAATGTCTATTTCCGGCGCGACATCGCGTACCGTGCCATAGCGAGGGAACATGTCTGACTCACAGCGCTCGCAATTCTCAGGGCTGGACCAATTGATCGTGCAATTTGACCAGGCGCTGCGCACATTGGTACCCGGCAGCAGCGCCGCACAGCGACCTTCGCCGGCATCACGCCTCGACGACGAAGCTTTCGCCGACGCCGAACATCGCAAAATAACCGGGCTCATGCGCATCAACCATACCGGGGAAGTGTGCGCACAGGCGCTTTATCAGGGGCAGGCATTGACTGCCCGTCTGCCCGATATTCGCCAGGCGATGGAACATGCTGCGCAGGAAGAAGTGGATCATCTGGTGTGGTGCGAGCAGCGGCTCCGGGAGCTGGACAGTCACCCCAGCGCCTTGAACCCGGCATGGTACGCCCTGTCGTTCGGAATGGGAGCTGCGGCTGGACTGGCGGGCGACAAGTGGAGCCTTGGTTTCGTAGCCGAAACCGAACAGCAGGTCAGCGAGCATCTGCAGGAACATCTGGAACAGTTGCCACGAAATGACGCCAGGAGCCGAGCGATACTCGAACAGATGCTGGTCGATGAGCGTATTCACGGCGAGACCGCGAAACAGGCAGGCGGCGCGGCACTGCCACCGCCTGTCAAAGTCGCCATGAAACTGATGTCAAAACTGATGAAAGGGCTCGCTTACCGCGTCTGAGGCACTACTCAGGCACAATCTCGAAGTCGTGAGTCACATGCACACCGCCCTTTTCGAGCATGATGGTCGCTGAACAGTATTTCTCCGCAGAAAGGGCGACGGCTTTCTCTACCTGCTTCTCGCTCAGATCCTTGCCACTGACACGAAAGTGCAGGTGAATCTTTTCGAACACTGCAGGTATGGCATCGGCTCGAACTGCCGAGACATCGGTCTCGCAGCGCGTCACATTCTGACGAGCTTTCTTCAGGATGGCGACCACATCGAAAGACGAACAACCGCCGACGCCGAGCAGCAGCAATTCCATCGGACGGAACCCTACGTTGCGGCCACCACTCGTCTCAGGCCCGTCCATCAGCACCGCGTGGCCGCTGCCGGACTCACCCAGAAACATTACATCGTCTATCCAGCGTATCGTTGCTTTCATGTTTGGCTCTCTGTCATCAGTCTTTTTTCAGTAAACGCCACGGTCAGGCACACTGGCCCCTTCGTGAACGGCGGCGTGAGAGTAACACAGGCCGGCGTCGCCGACGAAGTGTGCAGTCATTCACACCATACACAGACTATGGTATACATCTGCCACGTTCAAACCACAGCCTGGATGGCATAGTCGAATCCCATCCACCGCGTGTTGCCGTCGAGGAGATTCACAATATGGCGCTCATGGCCATTACGCCCCATATCAAAGATCTGGAAAACTTCCTGACCAATTGCCATCGGCGTCGATACCCCAATCGCAGCACCATCATTTACGAAGGCGACACCTGCAATACCTTGTATTACATCATCGAAGGGTCCGTTTCCGTGGTGCTGGAAGATGATGATGGCAAGGAAGTTGTCATAGCCTATCTGAACCCCGGCGACTTTTTCGGGGAAATGGGGTTGTTTGAACAAAAGGAAGCCCGCAGTGCCTGGTGCCGCGCACGGACCGCCTGCGAGATCGCAGAGATCAGTTACGCGAGCTTCAACAACTATATCCGGCTGCACCCCGAAATTGTGTTCACCATCGGCAAGCAGATGGCCCACCGCCTTCGCAACACCACCCGCAAGGTCGGCGACCTCGCGTTCTACGATGTCACTGGCCGCATCGCCCGCACCTTGATTGAACTGAGCAAAGAGCCCGATGCCATGACACATCCGGATGGCATGCAGATCAAGATTACCCGTCAGGAATTGGGGCGGCTTGTGAATTGCTCGCGGGAAATGGCAGGGCGCGTGTTGAAGACTCTGGAAGAGCAGGACCTGATCACGGTCAAGGGCAAGACCATCGTGGTATTCGGCACGCGCTGAAACTCAAGCGCTCACTCGGTCGCGAACTGCATGCCACCGTTGCGCGCCACCTGCAGGGACTCTCGCAACTTCTTCACCTGATCCAGCTTTTCCGCCTTTTCGCGCCCCTGCAGCGGGCCACTGGCCAGATACCCTTCCGCCATTCGCAGCAATCCCGGCACCTTGCCGTACTCCGCTGCATTCAGAGCAAGTTCTGCCATATGAATACTGGAATTGACTGCGACGACGACAGTCAGTGTCCCCAGATGCCGGGCCGTTGACTCGAGTTGCTCAGCCCGTACCTGATTGCTCTGATACAGGCGCCGGATGATGACCATGGCGTCGCTGATGTGGTTGCGCACACGTTGCACATCCCGCTCGTTGCTCAGACTGGTGCGCTTTTCGGCCTTGGTTCCGCGGGCTTCGTTCGCAGGCTTGTCCCCTTTGGCGTCACCTGCGCCGGCCGCAGGCGCGGCACTGGCCTGGCGAATCTCCTGCTCAAGGTCGGCACGTCCCGGGTCCAGTTTCTGGATGCGGACCAGATCGGCCTTGAGCGCCTGGTTCAGAATGCGCAGTGTTTCCGCATTGTCATCCACTTCCTGCAGTCCGCGAATGACGGCACGCGTTTCATTGCGGCGACGATCGAGCGCAGCAAGCCGGTAAAGGCGTATGACATTGCCTTCCTGTCGCTCCTGCGCGTAACGGGCAAGCACCACCGACCCGACCATGAGGACAAGCAGGAACACAATCATGTACAGGCTGGAAAGCACCATCACACACCGGAATACAGTAAAGGCGACGCACACTGGCGTCTCACAATCTGTTATCGGCGCAATCGGCGCGAGGTTTACAGAAAAACAAACAGAAGCAGCAAATTAAATCAGCAGCCCGATCCAGACCAGAGCCACCATGGCCATGGCCAGAAATACCGCAGCCGACCCAATATCCTTGGCCTGGCGTGAGAGCTCGTGAAATTCGAGGCCGACACGGTTCACCACCGACTCCACGGCTGTGTTGAGCAATTCCACAATCAACAGCAGCAAGACGCTCCCGATCATCAGCACCCGCTCCAAAGACGACTCGCCCAGCCATAGCGCCAGGGGCGTCAGCACAACGAGTCCCACAACTTCCAGACGGAAGGCTTCTTCAGAGCCGAATGCGCTGCGCAGTCCGGCGATGGAATATCCTGCCGCCGCAATCACTCTGGACAAGCCTCTCTTCTTGGGGGGGACAGGGGGCGTGGCTTCACTCATGATTGATGAACATCTCCTTCAGTCGTAGTCCAGGATCGGGTGCCCGCATGAAGGCCTCTCCAATCAGAAATCCGTATACGCCCCTGGCAATCATGGCATCGACGTCTTCGGGCGTGTTGATGCCACTTTCGGTCACCAGCAACTTGCCGTCCGGCAGACGGGCTGCCAGTCGGATGGTGACATCGAGGCTCGTTTCGAACGTATGCAGATTGCGATTGTTGACGCCAATCAGGTCGAAGCCGGCATCCAGGGCGATGTCCAGCTCAGCCTCGTCGTGCACTTCCACCAGCGTGTCGATATCGAGCTGACGCGCATAGTCGGCCAGTTCGCGCAGCCGCCGCGACTCGAGGGCAGACACTATGAGCAACACACAATCCGCTCCCAGAGCTTTCGCCTCGGCGATCTGATATCGATCGATCATGAAATCCTTGCGAATGACAGGGAGCGTGCAGGCGGCACGGGCCTGCTGCAGATATTCATTGGCTCCCTGAAAATACTCACGGTCGGTCAGCACGGAAAGACACGTGGCCCCCGCTTCCTCGTACTGGCGTGCGATGGTAACAGGGTCGAAGTCGGCACGGATCAAGCCTTTGCTCGGCGAGGCCTTCTTGATTTCGGCTATCACGGCTGGCTTGCGCGCCAGGATCCGCTGACGCAGCGCGCCGATGAACGCGCGCTTGTCTTTCACATCGGCGGCGGCCTTCTCCAGATCGGCCAGGCTGCGAACGGCGCTGTCCCGCCCTATTTCGCGGTGCTTCTGCGCGATGATGTCTTCCAGAATGGTGGCTTTGGACATGACGACAGCCCCTCTCTAAAGACTCTGGCTGAAAGCGGCCAGGGCTTCCAGCTTGCGCAGGGCGTCGCCACTGCGCAGGATTTCACGGGCAAGCTGCACTCCGGCAGCCATGTCTTCAACCACGTTCGCGGCATAGATGGCAGCGCCTGCATTCAGGGCCACGATATCGGCCGCTGCTGCATTGCGCCCGGTCAGGGCATCGCGCACCATCGTCAGGCTTTCCATCGGTGTTGCGATCTGCAGCATGGCAAAGCCGTTGCGGCGCTCGATACCGAAATCTTCCGGGCAGATGGTGTACTGGCGAATGCTGCCATCCTTCAGTTCGCCCACCTGTGTCGTTGAGGAAATGCTGATTTCGTCCAGTCCGTCGTCAGCCGCCACGATCAGGACATGCTCGCTGCCAAGTGCCTTGAGCACTGAGAGCATCAACGGAATCCAGGACGCCGCATAAACACCCAGCAACTGATTCGGAGCGGAGGCTGGATTGGTCAGCGGCCCCAGCAGATTGAAGATGGTGCGCACACCAATTTCGCGACGCGGGCCGATTACGTGCTTCATGGCGCTGTGGTGTCCCGGCGCAAACATGAATCCAACGCCCAGTGTTTCAATGCAGCGCGCAACGGCGGCAGGCTCCAGTGTCAGTTTGACACCAGCGGCCTCCAGAAGATCGGCACTGCCACTCTTGCTGGTGGCGCCGCGATTGCCATGCTTGGCGACGCGGGCGCCGGCACAGGCAGCCACCATCGCCGAAGCTGTGGAGATATTGAAAGTATCTGTTCCAGAACCACCCGTGCCGCAGGTGTCCACCAGATTGCGCTTGTCGGCAATATCAACCTTCGTGACCAGCTCACGCATGACTGTCACGGCGCCCAGCAGTTCAGTTTCACAAACACCTTTGAGTTGCAGGGCGACCAGAAAGGCTGCAATCTGCGCGTCCGTCATCTGTCCGGTCATGATGCCGCGCATCAGTGCCGTCATGTCTTCTGTCTGCAGATCCTGGCGCTGGGTCAGCTGCCGTATCGCAATCTTGATATCCATGGGTTTACTTGTCCTGGTGTCGTCTCAACGCTGTCCCGCATCGAGGAAGTTCTTCAACAGTAGATGACCGTGCTCACTCAAAATGGATTCCGGGTGAAACTGCACACCTTCTACAGCGAGTGTCCTGTGCCGGACGCCCATGATCTCATCCCTGTTGCCGGCTTCATCCTGAGTCCACGCAGTGACTTCGAGGCAGTCCGGCAAGGTCTTGCTGTCGATGACCAGCGAATGATAACGCGTTGCCGTGAAGGGATTGCTCAAGCCTTTGAACACGCCCTTGTCGGCATGGTGAATGGGCGAGAGCTTGCCGTGCATGACTTTCTTCGCACGGATCACATCACCGCCAAAGGCCTGGCCGATGCCCTGATGACCGAGGCAGATTCCCAGCAAGGGAATTTTGCCGGCAAAATGCTTGATGACAGGCACAGAGATTCCAGCTTCATTCGGTGTGCAGGGGCCCGGTGAGATCACGATCTGGTCCGGTCGCATCGCTTCTATCTGCGCAATGCTCACAGCATCGTTGCGATAGACTCGCACGTCCGCGCCCAACTCGCCAAGATACTGAACGATGTTGTAGGTGAAGGAATCGTAGTTGTCGATCATCAATAGCATGGCCAGGCTTTCCTCATGGGCGGTCTCGAAGCGGGAAGGATTCTAGCACGGAAGTTGCGCGGCGCTGCCTTTCAGAGCGCCTCGATCCCGAAGACGCTGCGCAGCACGGTACCAGCCGCAAACGCCAGACCGGCAGCCGCCCCCCCTGTGACCAGGGTCTGCAATCCAGCCTTCAGCACTGGGCGGGCGAAGACCAGGCTCTTGAGCATGCCAATGGCGAAGAACATCACACAGGCCAGCCCGCTGCTGATCAGGAACTGGCGCGCCGGGTCAAGACCCGGAACCAGCATCGGCAACAAGGGAATCACGCCCACCGCAAGGAATGCCACGAAGGTGGTGCCACCTGCTTTCCAGGGATTGAGAAACGTGGTTTGCAGGCCGTACTCCTCCTGCAGCATGGTATCGACCCACAAGGCCCGATTGCGGGTGATTGTCTCCACGATTTCTTCCAGCAGTGCCCCGTGGAAACCTTTGCCCGCGAAAATCTGACGGATCTCTTCACGTTCTCCGTCCGGGATGTGTTCGATATGGTGCTCCTCAGTGCGCCGGATACTCTCGACGTATTCCTGCTGCGCTCGAACCGATTCGTAGTTGCTCACGGCCATGCTGAACCCGTCCGCAAGCAGATTCGCAAACCCAAGCACCAGTGCCACCATGGCGGGGAATCCAGCGCCATAGGCCCCGGCCACTACCGCAAAAGTCGTGACGCAGCCATCAATCGCGCCGAGCACGGCATCAGACACATGGGAACCGCCCGGCTTCCGCCGCAGGCGCTGCCTGACACGCTCAGGAAGATGATTGGAAGCGAGCGTTTCGGACACGGATCTGGTCATGTTGCGGGCACCTCCGCTGCCTTCGCGCGCAGAAACAACTCGGGACAATCCACAATCGCCAGCGTCGCTGCATCAGGAAGACAATCCTGCTGCACACAGGCGAGCAAGGCGGGGTCCGGATCACAGCACGTCCAGCACCGCCTCATGGTTTCCGAACCCCATCATGCCCCGGCGCTCTGCCGGCACCAGCCAGCCCATGGCCTTGACGGTGACTGCCATTTCGAGCGGACCTGCCCCGCAGAACAGCCAGCGGAAATACGTTCCGCGGGCAGTGTCCGTTGGCGCGGGTGCCAGCCTTGCTGACGGAAACTGATCTGCCAGATAGGCACAGATCGCCGCCGTTTCTGTTACCACCGTGCCTCCGTGGACAATCGCCGGCACTTTGCCCATCGGGTTGATGGCCAGGTATTCCGGGCTCTTCATCGTGGTGCCATATTCCAGCACGATCGTCTCGTAGGCAGCCCCAGTCTCTTCGAGCATCCAGCGCACGATCATGCCGCGGGACTGGGGATTGGTGTAAAAGCGCAGCTCAGCCATGACTCAACCCTCTCAGTCGATGAGGCGCGGAATGAACTTCGTGACACCCTGGATCGGGCCGACTTCACCGGCATAGACATTGCCATCGCGATCCACGGTCACGCCCTCGCCCATGGAGCCATAGCCACCCATGCCCGAAGCGCGCTCGGAGACGTGCTCGGGCACGAAGTACAGCACTTCGCCGGTACGCGCATTGCCCACCCGCAGACCCTTGCGCCAGCCCGGGTTGTAGTCCGGATCGGACTCGGAGTCGATGGCGTAAAGCATGTCATTGTCGTCAATGAACAGTCCGCTGATACGGCTGAACTGGTACCAGGTGTCCAGATGCGTGCCCTGCTGATCAAAGATCTGAATGCGGCGGTTGCCACGGTCAGCCACGAACAGCCGGCCCTGGGAGTCCATCGCCAGCGAGTGGGGAGAACGCAGCTGGCCATCCTCGAAGCCCCATTCGCCGAAACTCATCAGGAAGGTGCCATCCGGCGCGAACTTGGACACCCGGCTCTTGGAGTCAGGGCCAGGCGCGTCCTGGAACTGGGCGCCGTGGGTCTCGGCCACGAAGATGCTGCCATCGGGTGCCACCAGCACGTCATTGGGCTCGGTGAAATGGGTGGGCGGGTCGCCCAGCTCGCCGGGCGTGCCCAGCGTCAGCAACAGCTCACCCGTCGGGCTGAACTTGAGGACGGTATTGCCTTTGCCGGCGGCACCGGGATTGGCTTCCAGTTCGCGGGCATTGGCGGCACGGGCGTCGACGACCCAGACATTGCCTTCTTGATCCACGTCCATGCCATGGGGCCAAAGAATCAGACCAGCACCGAAACTGGCCACGACGTTTCCATCCGGGTCGAGCTTGACGATTGGGTCCAGGTCAGAGCCAGCGCAGGAATTGGCGCCACAGCGATCACCGATCCACACATGACGGCCATCGACGTCGATATTGATGGCGCTGACCGAGCCCCAGGTGCGGCCTGCAGGAGGATTGCTCCAGTTGCGCACGGTCTCGTAAGGATTGGGCAGATTGTTGACGGGCGGCACTGCGGCGTGTTCCGCAGGACCGGCGGCACCGCCCTGTGCCAGCGCCAGCGACGACAGGCTGGCAAGTATTGCGCTGGCAAGTGCCTGACGCAGGAAATGACGGGGTCGGGGGCGGGAGGTGCCGAGGGACTTCTTGAACATCTTCTTCTCTCCAGTCGGGTAAATAGGGTAAAAACCCGTCCCCGAGCCGAACAACGAGAGCGCCGGGAAAAGGTGGTGCCGAACATGAACGCTCCGGCACACAAAGTCAACGCCTGGAAAGCCTGGCAATGGCGTTCATCGTGGTTTGCAAGGACGAGCGCTCAGCTGACCGGCCGGCTCAGTTCATAGGCACACATATTGACCACGGCGGCGAGATTGAGTGACTCAATGGCACCGCTGCCCGGAATCATGAAGGCCCGTGCACCCAGCGCGGCGGTCTGCACACGGGGCACTCCCCGCGCCTCATTGCCGAAGATCAGGCAGGTGCTGTCGCGGAAGGCTGGTGAGGCCAGCGGTTCACCCTGCATGTCCAGACACGCCAGATGCGCGTAGTTCTGCGGCAGTGACTCCAGCGGCACATCCTGCTCGATCGGCACATGGAACAATGCCCCCATGCTGGCCCGCACCGTCTTGGGATTGAACGGGTCCACCGAGTTGGGGCCCAGCAGTGCACGAAAGCCACCAAACCAGGCCAGCGTGCGCAGAATGGTGCCCAGATTGCCGGGGTCCTGAATCTCGTGCAGGTAGATGGCCCGCTCGCCCGCAGGCCGCGTTGCCCAGCCCTGCTGCACGGCGGCCTGCGGAATCAGCGCCACGATGCCCTGGGGCGTGTGGGTGTCGCAGATCTGGCTCATCTGCTTCGCGGTGATCACGTGTTTGCGCAGGGGCGATTCCCACTGCGCGAAAGCCGGCGTCACATACAACTCGCTGGCCCGCAGGGGCGCCTTGTGCAGGGCAGCCTTCTGCAGCTCCAGCACCAGATGCTCTCCCTCGGCTATGAACCAGCCGAATTCGTTGCGGTATTTCTTCTGCTGCAGTTTCTTGACGTCGTCCAGACTCAGGCTCATCGCATGCCCTCCTGTGAGTTGTCAGCCAGCATGGCCAGCGCCAGTGCCTCGGCCACCTTGATGCCATCAACGCCGGCAGAGAGTATGCCGCCGGCATAACCCGCCCCCTCACCCGCCGGGTACAGCCCGCGTGTGTTGAGGCTTTGCAGGGAGTCATTGTCGCGGGTAATGCGCAATGGCGACGAAGTGCGCGTCTCGATGCCGGTAAGCACCGCGTCCTCGCGATCAAAGCCGTGAATCTGCTTGCCGAACACCGGCAGCGCCTCGCGGATCGCGTCGATGGCGTAGTCCGGCAGCGCGCTGGCGAGATCGCCCAGCAGCACGCCCGGTTTGTAAGAAGGCAGCACCTTGCCGAGCGCCCGGGAAGGCGTGCGCTTGAGGAAATCGCCCACCAGCTGGCCCGGTGCGCAATAGTCCCCACCGCCCAGCGCAAAGGCGTGTTCTTCCAGACGCTCCTGCAGCTCGACGCCCGCCAGGGGGCCGCCGGGGAAGTCCTGCTCGGGACTGATGCCCACCACGATGCCGGCATTGGCATTGCGCTCGTTGCGCGAATACTGGCTCATGCCGTTGGTCACCACGCGGCCCTCTTCCGAGGTGGCTGCCACCACGGTGCCGCCCGGGCACATGCAGAAACTGTAGACGGCGCGGCCATTGCGGGCATGGTGCACCAGCTTGTAGTCGGCAGCGCCCAGATCGGGATGCCCCGCGTATTTGCCAAGCCTGGCCTTGTCGATGAGGGATTGCGGGTGTTCGATGCGAAAGCCGATGGCGAAGGGCTTGGGCTCAAGATACACGCCGCGCCTGTGCAACATGCGGAAGGTATCCCGGGAGCTGTGCCCCAGCGCAAGCACCACATAACGACTGCGCAGCGTTTCACCACTGGTCAGCGTTACACCCGCCACCCGGCCATTGTCCAGCAGCAGGTCTTCAACACGGCTCTCGAACCGCACTTCGCCCCCCAGCGCAATGATCTCCTCGCGCATCGCGGCCACCACGCCCGTCAGACGAAAGGTGCCGATGTGAGGTTTGCTGACGTAGAGAATTTCCCGGGGCGCCCCGGCCTTCACAAACTCGTGCATGACCTTGCGCCCGTAGAACTTCGGGTCCTTGATCTGACTGTAGAGCTTGCCGTCCGAGAACAGGCCTGCCCCTCCCTCGCCGAACTGCACGTTGGACTCAGGAGTCAGCGTGTTCTTGCGCCACAGGGCCCAGGTGTCCTTGGTCCTTTGGCGAACGTCCCTGCCGCGCTCCAGCACAATCGGGCGGAAACCCATCTGCGCCAGCAGCAATGCGGCAAACAAGCCGCAGGGCCCGAAGCCGATGATCAGCGGACGCTCCTGCAAGCCCTGCGGCGCCTGCGCAACCGGATAGTAAGCCGTGTCGGGCGCGCGTCCCACATGGCGGTCGCCGGCCAGCCGGGCCAGCACTGCGTCCTCGTCGCGAAGTGCGACATCCAGAATGTAGACGAAGCAGATTTCGCTGTTCTTCTTGCGTGCGTCGTAGCTGCGCTTGAAGACGCTGAAGTCCCGCAGGTCAGCGGCTGCAATGCCGAGACGCGTCAGAATGGCGGCGCGCAGGGTGTCGGGAGAATGGCCGAGTGGAAGAGCGAGTTCGGTGATGCGGATCATGGCAGGGACCTGGCCGGTGACACCGGCAGAGGAGATTGTAGGCCGGCATTGTACACGCGAAGCGCGAGGCCACGCACGGCGCGATGCGTGACGCTTGCCTGCCGGCGCCACGGCACACTAGAATTGCCGCGGAATCAGGCCATTCTTACCAAATCGCAGGAATACCGGCATCTCAATCACTTTCGTCCCGCCGCTCCCTCCGAGCGCGCTGCAGCGCATATTGCACGTCGATGACGATGACGCCATCCGTGCCATTACGCTGGTCGCTTTGGAACACGTGGGCGGTTTTACCCTGCAAAGCTGCAGCAGCGGCAAAGAGGCCCTGCAATGCATCGAGGCCTTCGCGCCACAAATGATTCTTCTGGATGTCATGATGCCGGAACTGGACGGTCCGACAACGCTTGAGCTTCTCAAGCAGGAGACGGATCTCGGCAAGGTGTTGGTAGTCTTCATGACCGCCAAGGTGCAGGAGCAGGAGATCGCGCGCTATCGCGCACTCGGCGCCTGCGACGTCATAATCAAGCCTTTTGACCCGATGACTCTGTCGGAACGATTGCACCGCATCTGGATTCAGCACAATGACTAGCAACAGCGAAACTCTGCAGCAGGAAATGGCTGCTCTGCGCCTTCAGTATCACGAGAATCTGAGCGGCGAAATCTCGGAGCTGCTGCATCACAGCACCCTGCCAGAGCTGGAAAACCTGGAACAACGCGTCCTGACCCAGCTGCGGGATACCGCGCATCGCCTGGCAGGCTCTGCACTGACCTTTGGCTATGAACAGATTGGTCTGGCACTGCGAGCGCTTGAGGGCACCCTGGACAACACACTCGCAGGCCAGATGCGCAGTGCCGAGCGTATCCGCAAGGCGCTGGAACAGGTGCATAACTCAGCCATGGCTCTCGATTTGCCGGCAGCGCCTGGTCAGCACAATGGCGTGGAGGCCGTCACCGAGGACGACGGCGCTGCCCGTCGCCCGGAGGACCTGCATCTCTACGTGCTGGAGGACGACCCTTCCACCAGCGACATGCTCAAGTTGGGTCTGTCCAGCTTCGGCTACCGGGTGACCACCTTTGTCGACATCAATCTGCTCACCGCCGCAGCGCTGGCTGATCATCCGGACGGTCTGATCATCGACACCGAATACAGTTCCTTTTCCGACCAGAATCTCGCGGCAGCCGCCAATGCGATGCAAGAAAACGGCATGGATTCGATTCCTATTCTGGTGGTCAGCGAGAACTCCGGCTTCCTGGAAAAACTGCACGCTGCACGCCACGGCGTCGTCGCCTTTTTGAACAGACCCATCAGCATTCCCGCGCTGGAATCAAGCCTCGAAGGCGTAATGCAGCACCAGACGCGCTCGCCCTATCGCGTGCTGCTGATTGATGACGACGTGTTCTCCATGGAGCATCATCGCATCATGCTGGAAACCTGGGGCATCGTGGCCAAGTGCGTGTCCAATCCCGTTGATGTCATGACCGTGATTGACGAATTCAAACCCGACCTGCTGATGATCGACCTGAACATGCCCCTGTGCAGTGGCATCGAGCTGGCAAAGGTCATTCGCTTCCACAAGCAATGGATTCATATTCCCATCATCTTTCTGTCGGGCGAGCTCAATGCCAATCGCCAGATGATCGCCCTGAAAGCGGGAGGCGACGAGTTCGTCACCAAACCGGTGGTGGAACGTCCCTTCGTGTCCATGATTCTGATGCGCGCCAAACGGGCTCGACAACTGGCGGAGCTGATGATCCGCGACAGTCTGACAGGCCTGTTCAAGCACACCGAGATCAAGGACCGCCTCAGCCATGAGCTGGCCCGTGCGCGCCGCAACAGGACCACCGTCAGCGTGGCCATGCTGGACATCGACAAGTTCAAGCGCATCAATGACACCTACGGACACCTTTCTGGTGATACCGTCATCGCCACCCTCGCGCACCTGTTGCGCCGCGCCTTGCGCACCACGGACATCGTCGGCCGCTATGGCGGCGAGGAGTACATGGTGGTGATGCCCGATTCCGATGAGGCCAATGCCATCCGCAAGCTCGACCTGCTGCGCCGGGAATTCGAGGCTATCGGCTTTCACCACAAGGACATGGAATTCCACTGCAGCTTCAGCGGAGGCGTCAGTGACTCGGACAGTTCCGACAACATCGACCTGCTGATTGAAAAGGCAGACATGGCGCTGTATCGGGCCAAGACCCAGGGTCGCAACCAGATACTCGGCGCCATGCCGGAATGAGCATCCTGCCGTCCGCGACCAGGCATGAGCACTAAGGCCCATGGCGAGATCCAAGAGCAGCCATCGCTGGATGGAAGAGCATGTCAACGACCCCTGGGTGAAGAAGGCTCAGGTGGATGGTTACCGCTCCCGCGCCAGTTACAAGTTGCTGGAACTGATCGACAAGGACAAGCTGGTGCGTCCCGGCATGGTGGTGCTTGACCTGGGCTCGACCCCCGGGGGCTGGTCCCAGGTGGTCGCCCCTCTGCTGGGCAGCAAGGGTCGCCTGATCGCTTCAGACATCCTGCCCATGGACCCGATTCCTCAGGTGGATTTCATACTGGGGGACTTCACCGAGCAGGAAGTTTTCGACCAGATCAGCGCCACCCTGAATGGTGCCGCCGTGGATCTGGTGATGTCCGACATGGCACCCAACATCAGCGGCGTGGATGCCGCCGACCAGGCCTCGTCCATGTATCTGGTGGAGCTGGCCCTTGACATGGCCGTGCAGGTTCTCAAGCCCGGCGGCAATTTCGTCACCAAGGTATTCCACGGCGAAGGCTATGAAGAGTACCTGAAGGTCCTGCGCACACACTTCGACAAGGTGGTGGTGCGCAAGCCCGAGGCCTCACGCTCCCGTTCCCGCGAAGTCTATGTGCTGGGCAAGGGACGCCGCCATGCCTGACACCCATCGCTATACCCCCGCTACTGCCATCGCTGTCGTCGTCGCCAACATGGTGGGCACCGGCGTGTTCACCAGCATCGGCTTTCAGATAATCGACATCAAATCCAGCTTCGTCCTGCTGATGCTGTGGCTGGTGGGTGGGCTGATGGCACTGTGTGGCGCACTGACCTATGCGGAGCTTGCCAGTCGCCTGCCGCGTTCGGGCGGCGAGTACAATTTTCTGAGCCAGCTGTATCACCCGGCGGTGGGGTTCATCTCGGGATGGGTGTCGCTCACAGTGGGGTTTGCCGCGCCGACGGCACTGGCGGCCATGACCTTCGCAGCCTATCTGGATTCCGCCACCGGACATCTGCTGCCCATCAACCGCCAGGTGGCCGCGCTGCTGCTGGTGGGAGTGATCACCTTCGTGCACGGCCGCAATCACAAGGCCAGCGGTGGCCTGCAGAACTGGTTCACCATCATCAAGATCATGCTGATTGCCGTGTTCGTCATCATGGTCACTACTACTGTCACTGCGCCGCAGACGGTCAATCTGCTGCCCTCGGAAGGCGACGGCGCCCTGCTCGCCTCCAGTGCCTTCGCCGTGGCACTGATCTATGTGAACTATGCCTACACCGGCTGGAATGCCGCCACCTACATCACCGGAGAGATCGAGAACCCGGCACGCTCGGTGCCCCTGGTGCTGATCGGCGGCACGGCCATCGTCATCGTCTTGTATCTGGCCCTCAATGCCACCTTCCTGTACGCAGTGCCCATGAGCCTGCTGGAAGGCAAGCTGGAAGCCGGAGTGATCGTGGCCGAGAACACCTTCGGCCCCACCGGGGCAATGTTCATGGGAGGCATTCTGTCCCTGTTGCTGATCTCCACAGTCAGCGCCATGCTGATGGCGGGGCCGCGGGTGCTGCAGGTGATGGGGGAGGACTTCCGGCTGTTCAGATTGCTGGCGGTCAAGAACGAAGGCGGCGTGCCGCGCCGCGCCATTTACACACAGGGCGGGCTGGCGGTGCTGTTCATCCTGTCGTCCACCTTCGATTCGGTGCTGGTGTTTTCGGGGTTCATTCTGGGGCTGAGCTCCCTGGCCACCGTGCTGGGGGTTTTTGTACTGCGTTACCGCAAGGGCGATGGTCGCGTGCCAGGAGTGCGTTCCTATCGCACCTGGGCCTATCCGCTGCCACCGCTGATCTACAGCACCATCATGGTGTGGACACTGACATTCATCACCCTCAACCGGCCCGTTGAGGCCGGTGTAGCGGGCATCATCATCGTGCTGGGCTTCTTCAGCTACCTGCTGACTGAAAAACTGTCACGAGCACAGGAAGGTCCACCCTCTCACTGATCGTGCCAGTGCAGGATGCCGCCGTGGATATTGGCCACGCGCTCATGCCCTGCGGCCTTCAGAATCGTGATGGCCATGGACGAGCGCCTGCCTGAGCGGCACAACGTGACCACGGGCTTGTCCTTCGGCACTTCACCTACCCGTTCGCGCAGGACACTCAGCGGGATCACCAGGGCGCTGTGCAGGCCGATTACCGGCTCGCCCAGTTCGTCCGCTTCCCGCACATCCAGGATCGTCACCGAAGGCTGATTCTGGACAACCCATTCCGGCTCCACCTCGGGAATGCCGGCAAAACTCACATGCAGGTCGGCCCAGTCGGGTTCCTGGGGCAGGTGGCCACTCTCGGGCATGCCGCTGCGCAGATTGTTGGGCAGCGCTTCGTCGATCTTCTTCGGGTGCGGCAGCTGCATCGCCTTCATGTACTGCACGAAGTCTTGTTCACTCGCCCCACCGCCCACGCGGGGATTGTGGCGCTTTTCCTCACTCACCGACGAGCTTGTCCGTCCGTTGTAGTCATGCGCCGGATAGATGGCGCAATCATCCGGCAAGCTGAACAGCTGTTCCGTAATGGAATGATAAAGCCGCGCGGGGTCGCCCTGCTGGAAGTCGCTGCGCCCGCAGCCGCGGATCAGAAGGGCATCGCCGGTGAAGACCATGCTGTGGTCAGCCAGCACGAAGCTGGTGCAACCGTTGGTGTGTCCTGGAGTCGCCCGCGCTTCCAGTGTCACGCCCTGCACGCCGAAGCGCTGACCATGCTGCAGCAGCATGTCGACGTTCACCGCCCCTGCCTGGGCCGACAGCGCGATCAGGCAGCCCGTTTTCTGCTTCAACAGCCATGCGGCGGTAATGTGGTCGGCATGGGCATGGGTATCGGCAACGATCTTCAGCGTCAGGTCCAGTTCCCGCAGCATCGCAAGATCGCGCTGCGCCTGTTCGAACACCGGGTCGATCAGAATGGCTTCGCGACTGTGTTCATCGGCCAGCAGATAGGTGTAAGTGGACGAAGCAGCGTCGTAGAGCTGGCGGAATATCATGGTATGGACTCTCCTGAGGCGTTGGTCGCCGCATTGAAGCGGTGTTTGTTGGCTTCCAGCAGACGAAAGATGTCCCGCGTGGTCACGATGCCCTCGATGCGGTTGTTGGCATCCACGACGGGCACACAGGCAATGCCCCGGTGGTTGAACAAGTAAATGGCCTCGAAGACATCGGCAGTTCTCGGCAGGGTCCAGGGCTTGCGGGTCATGATCTGGTGAGCGCGCTTGTTGAGCGTTGCTGCATCCCGCGCGGATTCCAGTGGCGTGCCGATATTGGGGCTCAGCGCCTTGAAAACGTCGCGGTCGGTGATGACGCCATACAGAATGCCGTCCTCCTGCACCAGCAGATGGTGGAAGGGTGCGACGTCAAGAATCTGCTTGATGGCCCGCACGCTGTCGTCCAGCTCGACAGTCACCACTGGCCGGGTCATTATTTTCTCCAGAATCATTGTCTCTCCGTGGCCACAGACAATCTGCCTGTCATGCCTGTAACATCGTTGCTGTTTTCCAGTCTCACTGCAGTATCCGCTCGTCACACCCCAAAGAACAATAGCACTGGAGCCTTGCCCATGACCCGTTCTCTCGTCCGACTGCTTGCACTGCCCGTTTTACTGCTGTCCTGCGTACTCGGCACGAGCGCCGCGACCGCGCAGGATTTCGTATGGGCCCCCGCGCTGCCCGTGGGTGCCAGCCTGCCCGCCATCGACGCCGTTGATCAGAACGGACAGCGCCACACCTTCGCCGATCTCACCGGCGAGAAAGGCCTGGTGCTGGTGCTCAGCCGTTCCTTCGACTGGTGCCCCTACTGCATCGCACAGCTGGAGCGGCTCGTGGATGTGCAGGATGAGTTCTCGGCACTCGGTTTCAACGTGGCGGCCATGACCTATGATCCGGTGGCTACGCTGCTGGAGGCTCAGGAGGAATACGGCGCCACCTTCCCGCTGCTTTACGACGAAGGCAACACCCACGTGAAAGCCATGGGCATCCTGAACACGCAGTACAGCCCCGGCGAGCGCGCCTATGGCATCCCCTATCCCGGCATCTTCCTGCTGGACGCCCAGGGCGTGATCCGCGCAAAGCTGGCCGAGCAGGACTACAAGCTGCGGCCGGAATTCAGCCTGGTGCTGGAAGCGGCAGCAGCTCTCTGAGGCCTGGGTTCACTGCGCGTTGAGATTCCAGTTGTAGGGAATGTCGGCGCGCAGCCGGATCTGGTCAGGCAGGTCGCGGTAGCGACGCACGAAGGCTTCCACGCCGCCCGCACTGTCGAAATCGTCTTCAAACCAGTCGAAAATCTGCGACACCCGCACCCGTGAGCCGTCCTGCTGCAGGCCTTTGCTGGCATTGTCGAGAAACGCCTGTGTCTGTTCCTGCAACTGGGCATCCAGGCGCTCGGCGCTGAAAGACTCGCGGCGCAGATCAGGACAGCTCAGGGACGCGCAGACAATGGCGAAATGAATACGGGGCTCGCCCATGGGGCGCAGGATCTGGTGCTCGATCTCGTCCAGTGTGACCGTTCTGCCCCCTAGACTCCCCACGGGCTTCTTCCAGACGGGCGAGAACAGCGAACCCGCATCACGAATGCTGGTCAGCGGCGCATTGTCGATGACCATGCGGATGGCGTAGACGTTGTAGACATTGATGTAGAAGGCCAGCTTGTCGGCCTCGCTCTGCAGAGATTCAAGCGGATGGCTTTCGATCTGTGCAAGCAATTGCGGATAACGCGGGTCCTGCGCCCAGGCGGCGTAGTCGACACCGTGAAAGCCAATGCCCTCGCGCTCGACGGGCGCCACATGGGTGGCCAGCAGTTCGTCGTAAAGTGTCCAGTCCTGCGCATGCAGGGTCGCCGGCACCAGCAACAGGCTGGCCAGCAGCAGAACGGTGCCGGCAAGACCGCTGCCTAGAGTCTCGTGTACGATGTCGATGTTCACAATGCTGTCTCCGCCAAAGGCAATCACGAGTTTCAATACCTTGCAAAGGGACTGATGGATCACCCGCATGTTACACAATGATCAGGACGAACAGTTCTGAAAGTGTGGGTGTGGGAGCGGGCTTGCCCGCGAACTTGCTCGACAGAGTCTGTTCGCGGGCAAGCCCGCTCCCACAAGGCCCGCTCCCACAAGTTACGAGCCCAGGCGATACCGCAGTTTCACCACCAGCGTGTCGACGATGGGCTCTGACCAGGCTTCGGTCAGCAGGCCACCGAAGTCGTCGTACAGCGTGCCGGGCAGATTGGAGCCCCGGGTGTACACCACGAAGAGGTCGGACAGCGGCGCGATTTCCCAGCGATAACGGGCCTGGAAAGTCATGCGGCTGATGATGAAGTCTTCGTCGGTCAGGTTGGGCTTGGCGATGGGGTTCAAACGCTCCAGCTTGCGCGGGCTGACCTGCCAGTAGCGATCTTCCTGCGCCTTCAGGCCCGTCCACTGCATGCTGAAACGCACTTGCTGCTTGGCACTGATGAAGTAGTCCATGGTCATTTTTGGCGCCCACTGCGAGGACTCGAAACTGGTGTAGCGTCCGGCGCCCTTGTAGACCAGCAGCGCTTCACGATCGTTGTACTCCAGATCCACGCCCATGGAGAACGTGTCCACCGGCCGATAGCTGAATCCGGCAGAGGAGGTCACCGACTTCGGCCCGATGTCTTCCTGGTCGAAGCTGATGTTGGCGGTGTAGGACAGCGGGCGGCCCGGGTCACTGCTCCAGCCGAAGTTCACTGACCAGCGCTCGGGCATGCGGAACTCGCCACTGCCACGCCCAAGGCGGTCATCTATGCGCGGATTGAAGTAGCGCAGACCGGTGCGCAACTGGGTGTTGTCCAGGAAGGTATAGCTGCGATTGAAGAACAGGGCGAGGCGCGAAGGTTGCCCCGTGGTGTTCCACTGGTTGACCAACTGGAAGCTGCTGTTGCGTGAGCGCAGACCCTCGATGTTCGACTCGTTGAGATTGAAGGTGTACTCCGCCTGAATCTGATCATTGCGGCTGATGAAACCCAGGTCATTGATGTCCAGTGTGTCGTCCAGATAACCCAGTGCAACCCGATGCTGCCGGCCACGCTGCGGCTGGTAGATAATGTCGCCGAAGGCACCGGCACCGGTCACGCCATCGGCATCGCTGTAAAGGAACTGACCGTCGGCCACCCAGCGCGTGTCTGCCGAAAAATAGTGAACGTCGATTCCATTGACCATCGCGTCGACACTGTCATGTGACACATCCGTGCCCATCCAGCCAATCGCACGGCGTCCGCCGCCCGTGGTGTCCTCATACAGAAGTCGCGCGACGGCGAAGTCACGGCCTTCGGCCTCCAGCTTCACCCGGTTGCCAAGGCGATCGCGGCCACGGATCTCGGAATCGTCTTCAGCGGCCATCAAGGTGCCATAGCGCCAGTTGCCACTCTGCCCGGTCAGCTTCACGGCGCCCAGCAGATCGGAAGGTTGACTCAGATCAGTGGCACTGACGGTCACGCCAGTGGGCACGGTAAACAGCGCCTGGCCTCCGATGCGGCGGGTGTTCAGCATAGTCGTCGGGCCACCGGGGCCACGTGCCCCCTGGGAGCGCGGTGAGGTGTTGAAGACATCCTGCCCTTCCAGGAAGAACGAGCGCTTCTCAGGAAAGAATGTCTCGAAGGCCGTCAGGTTCACTACCACGTCATCAGATTCCACATTGCCGAAATCCGGATTCAAGGTCGCGGAAATCTGCGTGTTGGAAGAAGGACGCCAGAACACTTCCGCACCCGTGCGCGCAGTGGTCTCTTCCTTGATGGCATCGTACGTCGTGGACACATAAGGGTAATAGGTGATCTGGGTGCGGGGCTCGATGTCCTGCAGCTCGACCTTGTGAAACGCGGAGAGAAACTCGTTCACCGTCTCGGGCAGCGCCGGGAAAGACCAGGTCTCTCCTGTAGAACCTATCTGACGCTCGGTGTAGATACCCATGCGGCGCACGTCGGCTGCCACCTGCGGCAGTGAAATCATCGACCAGGGCACGAATATCTCAGCAGACCAGCCGCCTTCCACCACACTGGTTTCGGCATCCCAGGAGCCATCCCACTGCAGGTTCATCTGCCGCTCGGGAAGGATGGTGCCATCAGTCATGGAGCCACCCAGGTTGATGCGCATCATGTAGCCATAGAGGCCCTCGCCGGACGGGTCAATATTGAAAACAAACCCGTCACGCTCCAGCCGGGTGTCCCGGGAGGTCATGCGCGCCACGATGGTATCGGCAGGCTGATAGTTCATCACGCCCACATACATGCCGCGCTCGGTGTAGAAAATACGCGTATGGGTCTCGTAGGCTGGCTCGGCCAGGGTGTCCGGAATCACCACGCGCATGCCGTCGATAGAGGGAATGTTCTGCCAGACGCCCTCGTCCATCCTGCCATCCAGCCGAATTCCTGCGGCGTCTTCGTCGACCTGGGTAAGCTGGGGAATGGCGTCCTGGGCATGCAGCAGCGGGCTTGCCAACACCAGCAAGGCGGTGGAGACAGCGGCAGCGAGCGACGCGCGGGGCACCGGATTGAGCAGTTTAGGCATTTGATAAATCTCGAATTGTTTGAATTTGTTGAAACAAATGACAGGCAGGTATCTTGGCAAAGGTGCAGCAATATACCCTATCCAAAGACCATGATCCTCTTTGATTACAATTAGTTGCAATACTCCCCCACGCGCTGCGGCGCTTCTGCCTGACCCTTTAAGAATTCCTTAAGACTCACTGCGCATACTGCTCGCCAGAATCCCGAAATCTCTTGCAGAGCCTGCTCCCGAGTTTACGCTGCCCGATGCTGCTGGCAACACCATCAGTTTGAACCAGCAACGTGGCAAGATTGTGTATGTGGATTTCTGGGCATCGTGGTGTGGTCCGTGCCGCCAGTCCTTCCCCTGGATGAACGAGATGCTGGGCAAGTACCAGGCGCAGGGCCGCGACACGCTGGTCAGCGTGGAACGGGCAGTCTTCGCGAACGAAGGCATCGCCTTCGACCTCGATGGCAACGCGGGCACCGCGGCGAAACTGCTGGGCGCCATCGCCGGACGCAGTGCCGTTACCAACAAGGTCTATATGGGCACAGTGCTCGACCTGCTGGACAAGGGTATGTCCCCGACCGACATCGCCAGCCTGGCCATCTATGTGGTGCGCGGTGGCGACACCAGTTCCCGCGGCATTGTGGGGCTTATCTATCAGAACCTGGCGGGTGTCGCACCGGACGAGGGCACCTTTTCACAGTTTGCCGGTATGCTGGACCGTGGTGAGCTGAGCGCCGGGCAACTGGGCGTGATGGCGGCGGACCATGCATTGAATGTGGGCAATATCGATCTCGTGGGGCTGGCCCAGACGGGGGTCGGCTTCGCGTTGGTGTAACGTACTGTTTCACAACTCTCCTGCTTGAGGAGAGGTTTCTGTGGGAGCGGGCTTGCCCGCGAACGGGCACTGCCAATGTCGTTCGCGGGCAAGCCCGCTCCCACAGCACATGCCGTCCATGCGGCATCATGCCGCATGGACGGCACGTGCCGAAGGCACAACAATGGCCTCATGTCCCCCACATGAGGCGCCACGTGCCATGCTATTCAGCAAACAGCTTTTCCACAGCAGCATTCTCCTCGGCCTTGCCGCCCTTGCCACTGCAACTCAGGCTGACGAAGTCGCCCTGCGCTTCGCCGCCGAAGTGAACGGCGCCGCCTTCAGCTGCGGCCAGGACTATTCTCCCGTCGGCACCACCGGCTCTACCGTGACGCCTGGCGACTACCGTTTCTTCATCTCCTCTGTCGCGCTCCTTGATGCGGCCGGCAATGCCGTGCCCGTGGAACTGGCTCAGGATGGCATGTGGCAGCACGCGAATCTGGCCCTGCTGGATTTCGAGAACGGCAGCGGCCCCTGCATCAATGGCAATGCCGCGTTGAATGACGTGATCAAGGGCAGCGTTCCCGCAGGTCATTACACCGGTGTGCAGTTCACCCTGGGCGTGCCCTTCGAACTGAATCACGCCGATGTCGTGCTGGCGCCGTCGCCCCTGAATCTGAGCGCCATGTTCTGGAACTGGCAGGGCGGGCACCGCTTTCTGAAAGTGGACATGAGCACCTCTGGCCGTCCGATCACGGAAGAAGACCTCAAGCGTGCCTCGTCCCCCATGGC
>Ga0255139_1000030_pt1 | contig 63621 bp, 65 predicted proteins | sample Law_Colum_RepB_8_FD_188549 | JGI IMG/M metagenome (GOLD analysis project Ga0255139, IMG submission 188549) | Freshwater microbial communities from St. Lawrence River, New York, United States - Law_Colum_RepB_8d | ecosystem: Environmental > Aquatic > Freshwater > River | place: USA: New York...
GCTGAACGCTTGTCACCACTTCCACCCGAGTGGGCGTTGCTGAAGACATAGTCATATCCATGGTCGTATTCCTGTTTCTTAGTTTAAGGAATACCGACGGGACTGTGTTTCAGGGGGCTAACTCACAAAACCACTTGGCTAGGCGTACATGCCCGAAGTGCAAATAGTGCGTTGTATGAGTTCTGCTGAACGATATCCGGTTGCTTCTTGTCCAAGGCAGTAGAAACTAAAAACTTATATATCTCTAGTTGTCGCGGTACGGGGGCATATCGATATTCATCGACAACAACCTCGTTAAGAGTTACAGCACTTGGTTGTTCAATGATGCTTTTGATATCAGTTAGCTTGATCAACTGCACCGGATCACGAGATAAAACCACGTCAACACATGTGGAAAATATGTAGACGCAGTCCTCAACACCCGCCTCGTACTCATCGTCTTCATGTTCCAGGTCCTTGCGAATATCGTAGGAACGAAGGAGCTTCTTATAGTCCGGACGGGTAACAAGCCCAATGCGATATGCCAGCTCGATTGTTCGAAGAACACTGTAGTCCTCGATATCTTCAACTCGAATTACTGGGGGTAACTTATGCTGCTTGGCTGCTTCCGCTGCAACATCAATACCCGCAATAACGATCTTTTCCTTAAGGTCATGAATGCTCGCATTGAATATTCGCTGACACGCACTGCTCGGATCAGCGTGCAACAGCTTTGTCACGCGCTGAACGAGCTGCTTGGCTTTCCATTCTGGCCGGATACGGTCTAACAAATTCCCAACGCCGGAAGCCTCGATAACTTCATGATTTGGCGTGACGTGTATTGGTACCAATTTACTCGTCATAGTCAGTTCATCTCTCTCTATTCACCGAACAACTCGCGCAAACGAAAACGCGCAAGGGCGACAGTTGCAGAGGCGGTGGCAGCAGCAATAAGGCCGCTAACCAAAACCGTGACCCCTAACAGAGGATGCAAATTTTTGGCAACCATCCAAACCGAAATTAAGCAAGCAGCGAGGCCAACCAAACACCATCCAAATGCCACCAAAATCCGCGCCTTGAGCATTGGATATTCCGGCCACTCGATCAACACTTTACGCCCCCCACTTAACGAAAGAAGATCAAAGGCTTCCTTGTAGCTAAAGACAAGCATTCCAATCGACAGCCCCGCTGCAGAAAGACCCCAGCCAACCGAATCACTCATCGGCTTGAGCAGCATATCTGCCCACGTTGGTTCGTATGTATAAATGGCGAGCGGCACCAAAGCAAAGAGCAGCTCCGGCGAAACGAAAACAGAACGCAAAAAATCCGTGAACCGGTTCATGGATGCTCCAAACCACGCTCGTCGTTAATTTTTTGGAACGCTTCAAGAGCATGATTGAAAAGTCGTTTCGGCTCGGGATCGCCTTCGAACAGGAAGCTTTTCTGGTTTTCGCTGGTTCGAACAATGACTAGCCGACCATGCTCCAGCCCCTTTACACGCGCACGGCCATAGCCGTCCGCCGCCATGAGCAACGCCGCATCGCCCAACCCATCTAAGAGCGGCTCCATCAATTCAAGTAGGTCGGCTGGAGGCAAGTCGGCAAGTACCGCCTTTGCAATTTCCGGCAGTTTGAATCGCCCCGGGTTTTGAGGAGGCTCCACACTTTGAGAAGATGGAGCCATGAGCAAGAAATCAAACCGTTTTTCACCCGAGGTGCGCGAACGCGCTGTCCGCTTGGTGCTCGAACACCGAGGCGAATATCCCTCCCTGTGGGCCACCATTGAGTCCATCGCACCCAAGATCGGGTGCGTGCCGCAAACCCTCAACGACTGGGTCCGCCAGCACGAAGTTGATGCAGGCGTGCGCGATGGAATCAGCTCTGACGAGCGAGCCCGTATCAAAGATCTGGAGCGAGAAGTCAAAGAACTGCGCAAGGCCAACGAAATCCTCAAGCTGGCGAGTGCTTTTTTTGCCCAGGCGGAGCTCGACCGCCGACTGAAGTCTTGAGCTCTTTTATCGACAAACACCGTGACACCTACGGGGTCGAGCCGATGTGCAAAGTGCTGCAAATCGCCCCGTCTGGCTACAGGTGCCATGCAGCCCGCAAACGCAAGCCCGAACTGCGCTGCGCCCGAGCTAAACGTGATGAAACGCTGATGCCTCAGATCCAATCCGTCTGGCAGGCCAATATGCAGGTCTATGGGGCCGACAAGGTCTGGCACCAAATGAACAGAGAAGGTCTGCAGGTAGCTCGTTGTACGGTCGAGCGACTGATGAAACGTCTGGGGTTACACGGCGTGCGCAGGGGCAAGGTCGTGCGCACCACGGTCCCAGATAAAGCAGCACCGTGCCCGCTGGATCGCGTCAATCGCCAGTTCAAAGCAGATAGGCCCAATCAGCTGTGGGTGTCGGACTTCACCTACGTCAGCACCTGGCAGGGTTGGCAATACGTGGCCTTTGTGATTGATGTGTTTGCCCGGCGGATCGTAGGCTGGCGTGTCAGCAGCTCCATGCGAACGGACTTTGTACTCGATGCGCTGGAGCAGGCCTTGTTTGACAGACAACCCGAACGCTCGGATACCTTGATACATCACTCCGACAGGGGGTCTCAATATGTTTCCATTCTTTATACCGAACGCCTGGCTGAGGCAGGCATAGAGCCCTCGGTGGGCAGCCGTGGCGACAGCTACGACAACGCCCTGGCCGAGACGATCAATGGTCTGTACAAGGCCGAATTGATCCACCGCCGTGCGCCTTGGAAAACCAAGGAGGCACTGGAACTGGCAACCCTTGAATGGGTAGCTTGGTTCAACAATCACCGACTGCTCAGCTCGATTGGGTATATTCCACCGGCTGAAGCTGAGGCGAATTACTACCGGCAACTTGCCGGGAGGAACGAGACCGAGGTCTCAACTTAAACCAACCAGCCTCCACGATACCCGGGGCGATTCAGTTTGGTATCAATACCCTGTGGCCCCTCCTCTTTGATCACCGCCTCTGTAAGCTTGCGCTTTCGCAAGTATTCACTCAGCGATTTCCAACAAGGACCAAACAATGGGTTGGGAGGAAAAATAGTCGCATGCAATTCCATGATCACACTCATGCCTGAAAGTCGAGAGACAAAGGTCCGAAGATCTGCAATTGGCTCTATATCGCAACCGACAAAGAATTTTTGATACTTGACCTCCACAAGATCCTTAAACACCTTTTCGAACTGCTCGCGAGGGAAGCTATTCCAGATATGGCGGTATGCCAAGCCACTAAAACCGGGCAGGTATACGAACGGGCTGGAAACATCAATCAAATAGGGCACCGCTGCTGCAGCAGATGCATGCTGATCCTCTTGGACTACCTCTACTGCACCCACCTGTCGATATTTTGCGATCTTTGCGTAAAACCCTGTTTCCTGTCCTGGTGCACCGAAAGATTGAAAGTCGATGAAGCTGTAACGTGTCCCTTGGTATTCGATCGTCGCAGGCTCGCGCATAGCTTCAACAATTTTTTCCGCCGTCAGTTCACCCCGCTTGCGTACCCTGCCAAGATAGAACTTCGCTTGCTTTGTCATTTTTCCTCCCTACACGCTAAATTGGTTAATCAATATCGCCTGCCTTAGTACCTGAGCACGCTGGAGATTGGTGTCAACATCTGATTCGACTTCGCGATTGATGGACAAGAGGCGGTCAACTTCAGCAACGATTCGGACTTGTTCAGCCATTGGTGGCAAGGCAAAGACCAACTGCCGAATTTTTCCTTGAAACAAATTTGCCTGTGCCGTCTGTGTCTTGCGGTCATTTATCTGAGATTGCCCGAGTGGCGACTGCAAGATGTAAGCCATTAATTCTGCAAGCACGATAACTGGCCTAAGAACAGCAACACTACGAACCAAAGTAAAACGCAAGCCAGAAGGAACTACACATGATCGTCCAACAGTTCCGGAGCATGACAAAAGAACATCGCCGGCTTGAATTTCAATTCGCCGCGCAATTCGTTCGTATTCTTCTTCAGGGACATAGTCGACATCCTCCAAAGCTAGACGGCCATTCAACACATTACGGGCAGACAATAAAAGCACCCCATCAGGGGTTCGTCGTGGCGTGATGTGCTCGCCATCGGTAATGACAGATGTGAGTTGATCGCCTGAAGCCCACACCCAACCTTCGGGCAATACACAAAAGTCATTTGCATTAGGTGAAGAAGGCTCTTTGTACTTACCACGCCCTGCCCACTTCGACCGCCGCTCATCAAGAATCCGTTGTAAAAGCTGTTCGCCTGTTTCGTAGCTGCGGCCTTCGCGTTGGGCGATGCTGGCTTCGGTTTCGACGAGGCGGCCTTCGACGGCGGCTTTGAGGACGGAGGCTTTGTAGCGTTTGAGGTTGGCTTTGACGCGCTGGAGGTTGGCGACGGCTTCGTTGAGGAGGGAGAACTGTTTTTCGAGTTCAGCGACGATTTCTGTTTGCTGCTCTGGTGGTGCAACAGGAATCGGAATTTTGTTCATCATGGACTGACTCAACTTTGGTTGAGCTGTACCAGTCACGTATGCCGATAAATTAATTGAGTTGATGTAATAAGCCAGATACGCATTTGAGAATCCGGGCTTGCAGCGCAAGACATGTGCATGGTTGTTGACCCAGACCTTACCGCGAGTCAGAAACGCAAGTGGCTTTGAGCGTGTGAGCAGATTCGCGCCATCCTCGCCAATCAAAACAAATTCACCTTCGTGTGTGAATCCATCAATGGTGTCAATAACACCAGATGCCCCGTAGTACGGAAAAGCTCCTTGACGCGACTCACGTTCGCTCCGTGAAATAGGCACTCTTCGCCCGTCATGGTTTTCAACGTACTGTCCCAAGGGAACCCAACTCCACCCGTTCGGCAATGGGCGGGACATTATCTCTGCAGATTGGTCCTTACTCACGCCACCAACTCCCGATTCATCGCCTCAATCACCTGCCCCAGCTCCGCGCCAAACAGCTGATGCACTTTGCCCAGGCCGCCTTCGCTGTTGAAGGGGGCGTATTCAAAGTCGTCGGGCTCGATGCCCAGGTTCGCGGCGATGTGGTCTCGGATCATTTCTAGCCAGTGCAGTTGTTCGGCGGTAAAGGTGTGGCCTTTGGCCGCTTGTTGTTGGGCCAGCCACGCGTTGTAGTTGCTTTGCACGCGCTCTGGGTATGGCACCAGTTCGTTGTCTTGCTGCATGGCAAAGCGCACCAGGCTGACCAGGTCGGTCAGAAGGCGGCGCTGGCTGGCGCCTTTCACCTTGGTTTTGTTGAGCGCGGCATAGGCTTGCCACAGCTGGCCTTCGTCTATCAAATGCGGCGGGGCGTGCAGCGCGTCGGCAAGGGCTTTCACGTCGGTGTATTTCAGCGGAGCGCGGCTGGGGCGGTTGTACAAAATTTGCAGCGCGGTGATTTCGTCTTTGTGCTGGGCAATGAATGCTTCAAAGCTTTGCACCAGGCCTTTGGCGCGTTCGCTGGCGGCTTCGCTAAAGCCCGCATGAATCAGCTCGTCTTGCGTGACGATGTCCACCACCAAGTCGGCCTTTTGGCGCAGCTGCAAGATCAACTGGCGGAGCGCGGGGTTGGCAAAGGGTTTGGCGGCTTCCACCAGTTTGGCTTGCGCCTCGCCGGGGGCGGTGTCTTCATCCACGTTCAGCGCCTGCACAATGCCGCTGGCCAAGTCGCGCAGGCTTTTGCCGCCGCTGGTCTCCAGCACTTTGGCGTGGTCGGCGGGGCTCAGGTCTTTGTCCAGCCGGGCCAGGCGGGCGGCCACGCTGCTCAGCACTTCGTCCTCCACATTGCCCAGGCTCACGGCTTGCAGCAGTTTGTCCAGGGGCACGGTTTTCTTCGTGTCCATGGGGCGGCTGTCGGTTTTGTCGCGCTCGCACACGCCCACGGCGTCAACGATCACAAAGTGGTCTTTCACTTTGGCGTCGGGCGTCACGGCTTGCAGGTCGGCCGGGTTGCACACGCGCACGCCACGGCCTTTCATCTGCTCAAAGAAGCTGCGGCTTTTGACCGAGCGCATGAACACCACAATCTCCACCGGCTTGATGTCGGTGCCGGTGGCAATCATGTCCACCGTCACGGCCACACGCGGAAAGTAGCTGTTGCGAAAAGCGCTGATCAGGTCCTCGGGCTTGGTGCCGCTGGTTTTGTAGGTGATCTTTTGCGCAAACTCGTTGCCCTTGCCAAACTCTTCGCGCAGGATTTCCACGATCTTCTCGGCGTGGTTGTCGTCTTTGGCAAAGATCAGGGTCTTGGGCACTTCGGTTCGGCCAGGGAAAATTTCGCTGTGTAGCCGGTCGCGGAAGGTGGTGATGACTTTGCGGATCTGGTCGGGCGTTTGCACGCTGCGGTCCAGCTCTGCGGGGTCGTATTCAAAGTCTTCGTCGAGCTGCCAAGCGTTTTTGCGGCGGGTGGCTTTGTCCAAGGTCTCCAGCCAAAAGCCTTTTTCAACCTTGGCACCTTTTTCGGTCACTTCGGTCTGGATGCGGTACACGTCGTAATTCACGTTCACGCCATCGGCCACGGCCTGGGTGTGGCCGTATTCCATGACCAGGTTTTGGTTGAAGAAGCCAAAGGTTTGTTTGTTGGGCGTGGCGGTCAGGCCCACCAGATAAGCGTCGTAATACTCCAGCACTTGCCGCCACAGGTTGTAGATGCTGCGGTGCGCTTCGTCGGTGACCACGATGTCAAACAGCTCAATCGGAAAGGCCGGGTTGTAGCCAATGGGCTCGGGGTCTTTGAACAGGCTCTCAGCGCCCTCGGCGCTTTCTTCGTCGGCCTCGGGTGGCAGCTCTTTGCCTTTGAGCAAACTGAACATGCGCTGAATGGTGCAAATCACCACGCGGGCGCTGGTGTCCACCTGGTTGCCCTGCAGGTGCTGGACGATGAACTCTTCGCCAAACTTGTAACTGTTGTAGGGGCTGGCGTATTGGTCAAACTCTTTTTTGGTCTGGCGGCCCAGGTTGCCCCGGTCCACCAAAAACAGCACGCGCCGCGCACCGCCAAACTTGATGAGGCGGTAGATGAAGCTGATGGATGTGAAAGTCTTGCCGCTGCCCGTGGCCATTTGGATGAGGGCTTTGGGTTTGTTGGCGGCCAAACTTTTCTCAAGGTTTTGCACCGCCTTGATTTGCGCAGGCCACAGCTGGTAGTTGGCCCCGCCCTGCCCCCATTGGGTGAGGAGTTCGGGCATGTGCTGCATGCGTGCTAAGAAAGTGCCCGTGGGCAGGTAGCCGGGGGAGGCATCGTCGGCGGGCAAGGTGCCCACAGCCACCAAATTGGGCGACTGGGGCGCTGCGGTGTGAAGCCACTGCGCCAGCAACTCGGGCCTGAAAAACGCAAACACCCGGCGTGAGCGGGGTGCCGGGTCCAGACCGTTGGTGAACTGGGTTTCTACCCCGGTGGATTCAAACAAAAACGGCAGTGGCCTGCGCCAAGCAGGCAAGGCGGCGGGCAAGCCCTGGGCGTAGCGCTCAGACTGGACCTCAACGCCCTTGAGGGTGGTGCCCTCTTTTTTGGCTTCAATCACGCCACAGGCTTTGCCGTTCACATAGAGCAGGTAGTCGGCAAAGCCGTGGCCGGGGTTGAGCGGGAACTCGCGGATGGCCACGCCCACGGCTGCGTGCAGATTGACTTGGTCGATGTTGCAAACATGCCAGCCTGCGGCTTGCAAGAGTTGGTCAATCTGGACGCGGGCTAGGGCTTCGGGGGTCATTCCGGCAAGTGGGGTTTATTTTTAGAACTATGGCGTCCATTCTAGGGGGCCAAAAGGCGCAAAGCCCCGGCACTTTTAAAAATGCCGGGGCTTTGTGCGGCGTTGGCTCGGGGTCAGGTCATCGGTCTGCAAGTCTTCGCGCACGGGGTGCGCTCCTACAAAATGCAGCCCTCTCACGCTGCACCAGCGCTACTCGTCAATCCAGCTTGATGCCCAAGTCGACCGCCAGCTTGATCCAGACGGGCACTTCGCCTTCCCAATCCTTGCGGGTGTCGGCCAGGTTTTTGGGCTTGTTGGGGATGGCAAAGGTTTCGCGCAGCTTGGCGGCCTTGTCGGTGTTGGACCAGGCCACCGCTTCGTCAGCCATGCGTTTGAGGATGGCTTCGGGCGTGCCTGCGGGGGCCACCAGGGGCAAGCCACCTTCAAGGGTCACCAGTTTTTCGGTGTTGCCCTGCTCGGTCAGGGTGGGCACATCGGGCAACTTGGGTGAACGGTAGCTGCCCGTCACCCCAATGGCGCGCACGCCCCGGCTGGACATGGCGTTGAAGGCCTGAAAACTGCCGATGGCAATTTGCGACTGGCCCGAAGCCACGTCCAGCCACATGGCGGCCTCGCCTTTGTAATGCACCGACTGGATCTGCGTGCCCTGTTGGCGGTTGGTCTGGTCGGCCACCATGTGCGGGTAAGAGCCCGGGGCATAAGTGCCCATGGAGGTGGGATTCTTTTTGGCCCAGGCCACAAACTCGGCCATGTTTTTCGCTGGAATTTTGTCGTGGATGCCGACCACCAGCGGGCCGGACGGGAACACCGTCACGGGCGTCAAGTCCTTGTCGAGGTTGTAAGGCAACTTGCTGTAGAGGATGCGGTTTTGCCAGTAAGTGCCCGAAGTGCTCATGCTAAAGGTGTAGCCGTCGGCGGGTGACTTGGCCACGGCATCGATACCGATGATGGCACCTGCACCAGGCTTGTTTTCGATGACCACGGGCACACCCAGTTTTCCTGACAGGTAGTCCCCGAAATTGCGGGCATAGGCGTCGGTCAACCCACCGGGCGGGAAGGCCACAATGATCTTGATCGGCTTGGCAGGCCACTTGGGCGTTTGGGCTGCGACCTGACTCAAACCGCCGCTGGCGGCCACGACGGTGGCGGCCACAAAAGTGGCTTGCAAAAATGAGCGGCGATCGTGTGTTTTGGACATGGTGATTCGTAGGTTTCAAAAAGATGATGCTCAGTCTAAAGCGCACACGCACGGGTTTGAATTGGGGTTTGAACCCATGGCCTTGCTGTGACACGCCAGACAGAAAGTTGCGGAAAACATGCCCGCCCACTGCTTTGTGCGACAATGCACTTCGCTGTGGCCTCCAGTTGCTTCAGCATCAGCACTTCTGCTGGGGCCTGACCCAGGCAACGCTCAAAACAAGCGCCTGCGGTTTCCATGCCCACCTTAAGACTTATCGGCCCACACTGGCAACTGCCAACAGCAGTTGAATGAGCCGATACCTGCGCCGGACATGGCGCTCTGTAAAAAATGAACTTTGAAGAATTGAACCTGGCCCCGGCCCTCATGCAAGCTGTGCGCGAGCTCGGCTACGAAACCCCCACGCCCATTCAGGCACAGGCCATTCCCGCCGTGCTCGCAGGCCAGGACCTTTTGGCAGGTGCGCAAACTGGCACCGGTAAAACCGCCGCGTTCACGCTGCCCATGCTGCACAAGCTGAGCCTGTCTGAACCTGGCCAAAACCGCTTTGGTGGCAAAGCCATCCGCGCTTTGGTGCTGACCCCCACCCGCGAATTGGCCGCCCAGGTCGAAGAGTCGGTGCGCGACTACGGCAAATACCTCAAACTCGACTCCACCGTGATCTTTGGTGGCGTGGGCATGAACCCGCAAATCAACAAGGTCAAGCGCGGCGTGGACATCCTGGTGGCCACACCGGGCCGTCTGCTCGACCTGCAAGGCCAGGGTTTCCTGGACCTGTCGACCATCGAAATCTTGGTGTTGGACGAAGCCGACCGCATGCTGGACATGGGCTTCATCCACGACGTGAAAAAAGTGCTGGCCCTGGTGCCCAAAGAAAAGCAAAGCCTGCTGTTCTCGGCCACCTTCAGCGACGACATCCGCGAATTGGCGGGGAACCTGCTCAAGAACCCCCAGAGCATCCAGGTCACGCCCAGCAACACCACGGTGCAGCGCATCACGCAAGTGATCCACCCCGTGGGCCGCAACAAGAAAAAAGACGTGCTGTTGCACATCATTCAGAAGAACGACTGGAGCCAGGTGCTGGTGTTCACACGCACCAAGTTTGGTGCCAACAATGTGGCCGACTTCCTGACCAAAAATGGTGTGAAGGCGATGGCCCTGCACGGCAACAAGAGCCAGACCGCCCGCACGCAAGCGCTGGCAGGCTTCAAGAGCGGCGAGATCCGCGCTTTGGTGGCCACCGACATCGCAGCACGCGGCATCGACATCGAAGACTTGCCACACGTCGTGAACTTTGAAATCCCGAACGTGTCCGAAGACTACGTGCACCGCATTGGCCGCACCGGCCGCGCGGGCGCCAGCGGCGAGGCCGTGAGCTTGGTCTGTCTGGACGAAGAAGGCTTCATGATGGACATCGAACGCTTCACCAAGCAGGAGATTCCGGTTCAGTTGCTCGAAGGCTATGGCCCCGAAGCCGGTGAAGTGGCCGAACCGATCGCCATGGGTCGCCAGACCCTGTGGGGCGGCGCAGGCAAGCCCCCAAGCCGCGACGTGATGGCCGCAGCCGCCAAGGCCGCACGCCAGGACATGATGCAGCGCATCCGTGACAACAAGGTTGCAGGCGGCGGCGGTGGCCAACGTCAGCCACGCGCCGAAGGTCAGGGCCAGCCCCGTCCATCGCGCAATGCCCCCCCTCCATCACGCCGCAACGGCCCACAAGGCGCACCCCGCTTTGAAGGCCAAGGCGACGGCCGCCGTGAAGGCGGTCGCGATGGGGGTCGCCAAGAGCCACGCGGCGATGCGCGTTTTGACAACCGTGGAGATGGCCAGGGCCGTCCTGCACCACGCGGCCCACGTCCGGAAGGACGTGGCGAGGGCCGTGGCCCTAACCGTGGCGGACAAGGCGGTGGCCAAGAGCGTCGCCAACACGATGGGGACGAATTGCCGCGCCACATCGACCCCCTGAAAACCACGCAGTTTGCTCGCCTGGATTTGCCCAACCGCAAGCCCGTGCGCACCAGCGGTCAGCCTGACCCGACCCGCACCAGCATCGACAGCCTGGCCAGCAGTGGCCGCCGTCATGGCGGTGGCGGTGGCGGTTACGGCGGCGGCAACCGGGGTGGAAACGGTGGCGGCGGTGGCCGTGGTTTTGGCCGCTGATCAAGCCCCTCACCCGAAAAAAATGGAGCCCGCTGCAAGCGGGCTCTTTTTTTGCCTGTACAGGTCAGTCGCGCACAAACAAGGTCACCAGCGGGTCAGCTCCGACCTGACGGCTCCAGTGGCCATGCACCGTGGCATCAAATGTGGCGCCTTCGGGCAGCGTGTCGGCCGAGTAAAAGAACTCACCAGGCCCAAAGATGCGTGAACTGCCGTCCTGCAGAAAAATTTCCATCTGACCGCCAAGCACAAACAACCACTGCGGATGGCCTGTGCAGTGGAAGGTGCTGCGAAAGCCGACCGGGCTTTGACGCAACTGACAAGCTGTTGCAGCCATCAAGGCCGACAACTGGCTCTGGGGCGTGCCTTCGGTCAATGGCACCCACTCGTCGCGAAAACGGGCGCGCCCATCGGTGTCGGTGAACAGAATGACTTTTTTCAGCTGGGTCATGGCCATGGGTCTCGTGAAAAATCAGAAGGCCTGATTGTCACCCAGCTGTCGCACGGGCAACAAAACGGCTGAATACATCTGGCATAGTCAAGCGCAGTTCAGCCATTGCAGGCACATCAGCCAGCACAAACACCCATGACAACCCCTTCCCTGAAAATCGTTTTCCACGGCCAGAACGCCGCCAATTTTCGCCAGGGCTTTGAACAGCTCGTGGCCCCGCAGCACCACATCATTGACCTGAGCGATGCGCTCGACCAAGCGGGTGAGCGTGCGCATTACGAAAGTGCGGACGTGGTGATCGGTATCCAACTGAACGACACCATGCCGGTGCCGCTCAAAGCCCGGCTGTTCCATGCCCCCGCTGCTGGCACCGATGCCGTCAACACCGCGCTGCTGCCCGCACATTGCGCGCTGGCCAATTGCTTTGGACACGAAAATGCCATCGCCGAATACGTGATCGCGGCCCTGCTCATGCGCCATGTGCCGCTGGCTCGCGCCGACCAGGACCTGCGCCAGCAACGCTGGACCTACTGGGCGGGCCGCCCCACCGCCTTGCGCACCGAACTGGGTTCTCAAACCCTGGGCCTTCTGGGCTTTGGGCACATCGCGCAAACCGTGGCACAGCGCGCCAAAGCCATGGGCATGCGGGTGCATGTGGCCAACCGCAGCCCCGTCCAGCACCCCATGGTCGACCACAGCTGGACGCTCGATGGCCTGCAGGATTTCATGGGCTCGGCCGATGCCGTGGTGGTGAGTCTGCCCCTGACCGACAACACGCTGGGCCTGGTGGATGCACGGGCCATCGCCGCCATGCGGCCCGATGCGGTGCTGATGAATGTAGGACGCGGTGCGGTGATTGCAGAAAAAGCACTGTACGACGCACTGGTCTCTCGCCAGATTGGCGGCGCCGTGATCGACACCTGGTACCAATACCCCACACCCACACAGGCCGAATGTGCGCCATCGCAATACGACTTTGCAGCGCTGGACAACGTGCTCATGACGCCGCACATGTCAGGCTGGACCGCAGGCACCGTGCGGCGCAGGCAAGAAACGCTGGCAGACAACATCGCGCGGCTGAGCCAAGGTCAGGCGCTGATCAACGTGCTGAAAGCGGCGACCCAAGATGGGGCTTGATGCAGCCACCATACGCCCGACAAGGGGAAACCCTGAACCCCAAGTTACTAACGCTTGTTAGTATTTGCTGAAATACGGCATTTTTGTGCCGCAGAAGGAGATCGTTTTGAGCACTGCACCAACGCAGCCCTTGCTGCTGGACTTGTACCGCATGATGGTGCGCATCCGGGCTTTTGAAGCAGCCGCCGAAGAAGCCAGCCAAGGCGGCGTCAGCGCATATGGCAAATCGTCTGACGGCAAAGCCAATGTCAAAGGCCCGCTGCACCTGTCCACAGGGCAGGAAGCCGTTCCTACCGGGGTTTGTGCGCACCTGCACACCACCGACTTCCTCACCTCCACGCACCGTGGGCATGGCCACACCCTGGCCAAAGGTGCCGATCTGACGCGCATGATGTGTGAGCTGTTTGGCAAGGCTACCGGCTTCAATGGTGGCAAAGGCGGCTCCATGCACATTGCCGATTTTTCGGTTGGCATGCTGGGGGCCAACGGCGTGGTCGCAGCTGGTTTGCCAATTGCCACCGGCGCAGCGCATGCCCAAAAAGTCAAAGGCCAAGGTGGCATCACCGTGTGTTTCTTTGGCGATGGCGCCATCAACCGTGGGCCCTTTCTGGAAGCCCTGAACTGGGCCAAGGTGTATGGCTTGCCGGTCCTGTTTGTGTGCGAAGACAACCGCTGGAGCGCCACCACCGCCAGTGCCCCCATGATCGCCGGTGAAGGTGCATCGGCCCGTGCGCAAAGTCTGGGCATTACCGCCACACGCGTGGACGGCAACGACGTGGAAGCCGTGCACGCGGCGGCCGGTGAGCTGGTGGCCAGCGTGCGCGCAGGCCAAGGCCCTCGGCTGCTGCATGCCATCACCTACCGGGTCAAAGGCCATGTGTCGGTAGACCTGGCCGCCTACCGCGACCCGGCCGAGCTGGCAGCGGCCTTGCTGACCGACCCGATTGCCCGCGCCCGACAACGCCACGAGGCACACCATGGCGACCTCAGCGTGCTCGACGCTATCGATCTGGCAGCGCATGCCGAAGTACAAGCCGCTTTGGCCACCGCAGCTGCCGCCCCCTGGCCTGACACCAGCGCCGCTTACACCGACATCCAAACCACAGGAGCCGGTCAATGGTTCTGAACAACATCAATTACGCGCAGGCTGCTGCGTTGGCCGTGCAACGCGAAATGGAAGCCGACCCCTGCGTGGTCGTCATGGGCGAAGACGTGGGCCGTGGCGGCATCTTTGGCCAATACAAAGGCTTGCAGGAACAGTTTGGTCCGGACCGCGTGATCGACACCCCCATCAGCGAAGCCGCCATCATGGGCAGCGGTGTGGGCATGGCCCTGGCCGGCCTGCGGCCTGTGGTCGAAATGCGTGTGGTGGACTTCGCGCTGTGCGGCATGGACGAAATCGTCAACCAGGCGGCCAAGAACCGCTACATGTTTGGCGGTCAAGGCCGCGTGCCTTTGGTTGCGCGCATGCCCTCGGGCATCTGGGACGCCTCGGCAGCCCAACACTCGCAGTCGCTGGAGGCGTGGTTTGCACACCTGCCGGGCCTGGTGGTGGTCTGCCCCTCTAGCCCGCAAGACAACTACAGCTTGCTGCGCGCCGCCATGCAGTGCGGCGACCCGGTGGTGTACATGGAACACAAGACCCTGTGGGGTCTGGAAGGCACGGTTGATGAAAGCGTGCAGGTACCTCTGGGGCGCGCGGCCACCTTGCGCGCAGGCGCTGACCTGACCATCGTCAGCTGGAGCCGTCAGGTGCAAGTCTGTGCCCAAGCCTGCGACCAACTGGCCGCGCAGGGCATTCAGGCCGAGCTGATCGACTTGCGCACCATCTGGCCCTGGGACCGCGAGGCGGTGTTGCAGTCGTGCGCCAAAACCGGTCGCTTGCTGGTGGTGCACGAGGCCATTCAGGCCGGTGGCTTTGGCGCCGAAATCGCGGCCACCGTGGCCGAACACCTGCCCTGCAAAGTCAAGCGTTTGGGCGCGCCGCGCATTCCGGTGGGCTATGCCCCCGTGCTGGAAGCCCAGGCACGTGTCAGCGCCGAAGCCACGGTGCAAGCGGCCAAGGCGCTGCTGGGCTGAGCCTTGGCCTTTCACGGCACCGCCACACGCCCATGCCCGTCAACGAGCCCAAGGCCTACATCGCATCGCCTACGGCCAAGCTGATTTTCATCTCGACGCTCTTGGCCAAGCCGTTCATGGAACGGATTGGGCCCGAGCATGAAATCACGCTGCCCGAATGGCGCACGCTGATCGCGCTGGATGGTCAAAAAGGGCTGTCCAACACCGAGATCTCGGAACTCACGGGCTTGGACGCGATGACGGTGAGCCGGGCACTGGCGCGTTTGCGCCGCAAGGGGCGGGTCGAGCGGAGCAAAGATGTCAGCGATGCGCGCATGCACCGCAACAAGATGACAGCACAAGGACGGTCCACTTACCGCAGCATCCTGAAACTGGCCTGGCAGCGACAGGCCACGATGATGGCGGCGCTGAACGCGCAGCAGATCGAGCAACTGAACCAGACCCTGGATGTGCTGGTGGCCCAGCTCAAACAGCTGGAAGGCCCAAGCCGCCAAGCAGCAACACCATCTGTTGATCCAACTCCTTGAAGCCTTGAGCAACAGGCAAGGAGGAAATTTTGGAGGAGCCCACCCTGTGGGCGATGGGCGTGGCACATGCCCTCAACAGCATCGCCCTGCAAGCCATCGCCCACGGGGTAGGCTCTTACAGCAACAAAAATACCACTTGGCTAACCAACACATAGGCCATTCAAATTTCATGGGCCCGGATCAATAAGGTCGCTGATGATCCTTTCCACTGAAACGTTGAGCAAAAGCAAAAGTTGCACTTTTTGTAGGAGCCCACCCCGTGGGCGATGGGCGTGGCACATGCCCTCAACAGCATCGCCCTGCAAGCCATCGCCCACGGGGTGGGCTCCTACAGCAACAAAAACAAGCGCATGGCTGCGGCCCGGGCAGCCAATCAAGTGCTTTGGCGCTGCACGATGTCAAAGCCCAGATCCAACTGAGGCACTTCTGGCTCTTCGCCGCGCATCAGGCACAGCAACATGTGCGCTGCCGCTTCGCCAATCTGAGCGCGGGGTGTGCGCACAGTGGTCAGTGCAGGCAGCATCTGGTCGCTGCCGGTCAGGTCGTTGAAACCGGCGATGGCCACCTGGGACGGCACGGCAATGCCCATGCGCAAAGCAGCCATCAAAGCGCCTTGCGCCAAGTCGTCGTTGCAAAAAAAGATGGCGTCCACGGCCGGGCGCTGCTGCATGATTTGCTCGAACATCACCCCCCCCAAAGCCAGCGAAGACGGCGCGGGGTTCAGAAACTCCAATGTCGGCTCGTAAACACCCGCTTGCTGCAGGGCGTTGCGCCAACCGTACAAACGCTGCATCACGCGCGGATCCAGCTGAGCGGCGGCAAAAGCGATGCGCTTGCGGCCTGTGGACAGCAAGTGCCGTGTCAACGCGGCACCGGCTTCGGTTTGCCGAAAACCCACACAAAAAAGTGATTCGGTCGAGCCCGCAGGTGGCAAATCCATCAAGTGCACGCAAGGCACCTGACTGCTGGCCATGAGTTTGCGGGTGACCGGGTTGTGGTCGAGCCCGGTCACCAGCAGGCCTGCTGGGCGATGCAACAGTTGTTCGCGCAACAGCTGCTCTTCTTCACTGGCGTCATAGTGGGTCACGCCCATGAGCGTCTGATAGCCGCCCGCACGCAGCGTTTTCTGGGCCGCATCGAGCAAGTCCACAAACAAGGCGTTGGACAACAGGGGAATCAAAATGGCCACATGGTTGCTGCGCTGCGAAGCCAAGGCTCGGGCGGCGGGATCAGGCACATAGCCCAACATGTTTGAGACAGCTTGCACACGCTCAATGAGGGCCGGGTCTACCGCCCTTTCGCCACGCAAAGCCCGCGACACGGTGCTGGGACTGACCCCGGCCGCACGGGCCACATCGGTCAATGTGATGCGGCCCGTGGCGCGGTGGCTTTTGACGGTTTTTGGGGGTGTAGAAACAGCGTTGGGCAAGGGTTAATCCGGAGAAGAATTCATTTCGACTGCCGATAGGATAGCGCTGTCCTGAAGTTTTGCATGAAGATTTTGATGATTCGTGGAAAACCCTGATTTACGATTGCACAGCTCTGCTTTCCGTTTCCGCTTTTTTTTTCGCGCATTGGACAGCGCTGTCCAAACACTGTTACCCGATTGGAGTGATTGAAATGTCCAAACCCGATGTGCTGGCCGTGGCCAAGCTTCACCCGCTTTACCAAAAAGCACTGGAAGCGGTCTACACGGTGCACGACCGTACCCACCTGACCGACCCCGCTGCATTCGCTGCGTTGGCCCCACGAATCCTGGGTGTGGCCGGAACGGGCGAAGCCAGCGTGCCGGGCAGCCTGCTGTCGCAATTGCCGAACGCCAAAGTGGTGTCGGTGTTTGGTGTGGGCTACGACGGCGTGGATGTGCCTGCCGCCATCGAACACGGTATTCCCGTGACACACACCCCCGATGTGTTGACCGACGACGTGGCCGACCTGGCCATGGGTCTGGTGCTGTCGGTGGGTCGCACCATTCCACAAGCTGACCAGTTTGTGCGCACAGGCCAGTGGCCCCATGGCCCCATGCCTTTGGCCCGCAAAGTCTCTGGCGCCCGCATGGGCATCGTGGGTCTGGGCCGCATTGGCAAAGCGATTGCCCGGCGTGCCAGCGGCTTTGGCATGTCCATCGCCTACACCGCCCGCACCGAAAAGACCGATACCGGTTTTGCCTTTTATCCTACGGCAGACCAATTGGCCGCAAATGTGGATTTTCTGGTCGTGATCACGCCCGGTGGTGCTGGCACCAAACACCTGATCAATGCCGAAGTGCTCAAGGCCCTGGGCCCACGCGGTTTCCTGATCAATGTGGCGCGTGGCAGCGTGGTCGATGAGCAAGCCCTGATCGACGCCCTGCAAAACGGCACCATCGCAGGCGCAGGCCTGGATGTCTTTGCCAACGAGCCGAACGTGCCCGAAGCCCTGTGGCGCATGAACCATGTGGTGCTGACCCCGCACATGGCCAGCGCCACCACCGAGACACGACAAGCCATGGCCGATCTGGCTTTTGCCAACATGCAGGCGGGCATTTCGGGCCAGGCCTTGCGCACCCCCGTGCCCGAGTGCATGGCCATGTCGCAAAAATGAACCCCCGCCCAACATGAGCAAGCCATTGCGACTGATCGTCATGGGTGTGTCCGGCTGTGGCAAATCGACCATGGCCACGGCTCTGAGCGAAAGTTTGGGTCTGGACATGGTCGATGGCGATGACTTGCACCTGCCCGAAAGCATCGCCAAGATGCGTTCCGGCGTGGCCCTGCAAGACGCCGACCGCTGGCCCTGGCTGGATCGCATTGGCGAATACCTGTCCAAGCCTCATGCACAAGGTCGTGTGGTGGCCTGCTCGGCGCTCAAGCGTGCATACCGCGACCGCATTCGCGAACAAGCGGGCCCAGTGTGCTTTGTGTTTTTGAACGGCAGCTTCGAGCTGATCGATCAACGCATGCGCCAACGTGTGGGCCACTACATGCAAGCTGGGCTTTTGGCCAGCCAGTTTCAGACCCTGGAAATTCCCCAAGCCGATGAAACCGATGTCATCACCCTGACCATCACCGAACCCGTGGCCGACTTGGTCAAGCAAGCGCTGGCGGCCTTGAAGGCGCAGCGGCATCACACCCCTTCCCGGCTTCACGCCGCGCTCTGATTTTTTAGAAAGATCCATCATGTTCATCCGCTGTGCCTTCTTCCAAGGGAATGTCAAACCCGGCATGGAAGACGCTTTCAACCGCTACATTCGAGAAAACCTTGTGCCCCTGTGGACGCGGTTTCCGGGCGCCCAGGAAGTGCGCGTGCTGCGCCAGGTCGAAAGCGATGTGGCCGATCCTCACTTTGGCATGGTGCTGTCGGTGCGCTACCCCAGCCGCGAGTCGATCGAGATCGCGCTGGCCTCCGAGGTGCGCATGAAAAGCAAGGAAGTGTCCAAAGACATGATCGCCATGTTCGATGGCACCGTGTTTCACACCGTCTTCAGCGCAGACGAATACGCGCTGCCCACCGATTGAGTTTTTTCTTTTTTCAACCAGGAGACAACACCATGAAACTTTCCCGCATCCTTCTCGCCTGCCTCGTGGCTGCCGTCGGCTCCAGCGCTTACGCCGCCAAGTTCAACCTGAAAATGGGCCACGCCGTCAACGCCACCGACGGCCAGCACGCCGCAGCCCTCAAGCTGGCCGAGCTGGTCAAGCAACGCACCAACGGCGATGTGGAAATCACCGTGTTCCCGGCCAACCAGCTGGGCAACGATGCGGCCATGATCAACGGCACACGCGGCGGCACGATCGACATCGTCTCCAGCGGCGCATCGAACTTCAATGGCATCGTGCCCAACACCGCTGCAATGGAATTGCCCTTTGTGTTCCGCAACGCGCAACACGCCTACACCGTGCTGGATGGCGCCGTGGGCACGGGCGTGCTCAACGAGTTGGCTCCGCACGGCCTCAAAGGTCTGGCTTACTGGGAAAACGGCTGGCGCGCATTCACCAACAACAAGCGCCCCGTCAACAAGCCCGAAGACCTCAAGGGCTTGAAGATCCGCTCCACCCCCAACCCGTACCACATCCAGGCTTTCAAACTGCTGGGCATGAACCCGTCGCCCATGCCGATTGCCGAGCTGTACACCGCCTTGGAAACCGGCACCTTTGACGCGCAAGAGCACCCCATCAACGTGACCTGGTCGTCCAAGTTCTACGAAGTTCAAAAGCACCTGACCGTGAGCAACCACGTTTACTCACCGCTGGTGGTGGCCATGAACAAAGCCAAGTTCGACAGTCTGCCCGCCAACTACCAAAAAGTGGTGGTGGATGCCGCACGTGAAGCCGCCACTTACCAGCGTGGCTTGAACGCATCCAACGCAGGCAAAGTGATTGCAGAGCTCAAAAAATCGGGCATGCAAGTGATCGAGAACGTGGACATGGCCCCCTTCCAAAAGATCGTGTCGGCTGAAATTGCCAAGACCTTCGGTGAGAAGAGCGGCACCGCCTTGCTCAAGGCGATCGAAGACACCAAGTGATGGTTTGAGAGACATCACGCCCCCTCTACGGAGGGGGCTTTTTTGTGAATGACGTATGAAAAAAATCAACGACCTTTTCTTCAAGCTGGCGGAGTTCACGCTGGTCATCATGTTGTCGGCCATGGTCATCATGGTGTTTGGCAACGTGGTACTGCGCTACGGCTTCAATGACGGCATCATCAGCTCGGAGGAGTTGTCGCGGTTTTTGTTCATCTGGATCACCTTCCTCGGCGCGATTGTCACCATGCGCGAGAACGGCCACTTGGGCTTGGACTCGGTGGTGCGCAAGCTCAGCCTGACGGGTAAAAAAGCAGCTTTCGCCATCTCCAATGTGCTGATGCTCGGCTGCTGTGCCCTGATGTTTTACGGCACGCTCAAACAGCACAGCATCAATGCCACCACGCGCTCGGCCGTGACCGAAATCCCGATGAGTTGGGTGTACGGCGTGGGCTACATCACCAGCGTGGCGATGGGCCTGATGATCATGGGCAAGCTGGTTCAGCTGGCCAAAGGCAATTTCAATGAATCCGATTTGATCCAGGTACAAGACTCCGAAGAAGTCGTGACCGCGCACACGCAGGAGGCCGCCAAATGACCGTGCTTGTTTTCATCGTGTCGCTGCTGGCTGCCATGGCGCTGGGCATGCCGCTGGCCTTTTCCCTCATCGTCTCGGGTGTGGCCTTGATGCTGCACCTGGACAACTTCGACACGCAAATCGTGTCGCAAAACCTGATCAACGGGGCCGACAACTTCCCGCTCATGGCCGTGCCCTTTTTCATGCTGGCCGGTGAGTTGATGAACGCAGGCGGCATGAGCCGGCGCATCGTCAACTCGGCCATGGTCTGGGTGGGTCACTTCCGCGGTGGCCTGGGCTATGTGGCGGTGTTTGCCGCCATCGTGATGGCCAGCCTGTCGGGCTCGGCCGTGGCCGACACTGCCGCACTGGCTGCGGTGTTGATGCCCATGATGCGCGACGCCGGTTACCGCATGGACCGCTCGGCTGGCTTGATCGCGGCTGGCGGCATCATCGCGCCGGTCATTCCGCCTTCGATTGGCTTCATTTTGTTTGGCGTGATTGGCGGCGTGTCCATCTCCAAACTCTTCATGGCGGGTATTTTTCCAGGCCTGTTGATGGGTTTTGCCTTGATCGTGACCTGGTGGATCGTGGCGCGCAAAGACAATGTGGTGGTGGCCGAAAAGGTGCCATTCAAGCAACGGATCACCGTCACCATCAACGCGTTCTGGTCTTACCTGCTGGCCATCACCATCATCGGCGGTATGAAGATGGGCATCTTCACCCCCACCGAAGCGGCCGTGGTGGCCGTGGTGTATTCGCTGTTCGTGGGCTTGTTCATCTACCGCGAAATCAAGTTCAAGGACCTGTATGGCATCATTTTGGCGGCTGCCAAAACGTCGTCGGTGGTGATGTTCCTGGTGGCAGCCGCGCTGGTGTCGGCATGGCTGATCACGGTGGCCAACATCCCGGCGCAGATCGTCGAAATTTTGCGGCCCTTCATTGACAACCAAACCTTGTTGATGGTCATGCTGATGCTGCTGGTCATGATCGTGGGCACGGCGCTGGACTTTGCGCCCACAGTGCTGATCTTGACGCCCGTGCTGATGCCCCTGGTGCGCGAAGCGGGCATTGACCCGGTCTACTTTGGCGTGCTGTTCATCATCAACAACGCCATCGGTTTGCTCACCCCGCCTGTGGGCACGGTGCTCAACGTGGTGTGCGGCGTGGGCCGCATTCCTATGCATGACGTCATCCGTGGCGTCATGCCCTTCCTCTTGTCTCAGGTGGTGGTGATGGGCGCGCTCATTGCCTTTCCAAGCTTGGTGATGGTTCCTCTTAAATGGATGCTGATGCGATGAATGTTCTCGATACTTTCCAACTCAAGGGCCGACGCGCACTGGTTACCGGCTCGTCTGCAGGCATTGGTTTGGCTCTGGCCGAAGCCCTGGGGCAAGCGGGTGCCCACGTCATCATCAATGGCCGAACGGCCAGCAAAGTGAATGCCGCAGCGCAAACCCTGCAATCACAAGGCCTGTCGGTCAGCACGGCCGTGTTTGATGTGACCGATGCTGACAGCGTGCGCGCAGCGGTGGACAAAATCGAGGCCGAAGGCCCGCTGGACATTCTGATCAACAACGCAGGCATGCAGATTCGCGGTCCATTGCACGAGTATGCCGACAGCGACTGGCACACGATCATGAAGACCAACCTGGACAGCGTGTATTTCGTGGGCCAAGCGGTGGCCAAAAAAATGATCCCGCGTGGACGCGGCAAGATCATCAACATCTGCTCGGTGCAAAGCGAGCTGGGCCGCCCTGGCATTGCGCCCTACACCGCCACCAAAGGTGCTGTGAAGATGCTGACCAAGGGCATGGCAATCGATTGGGGCCAGTTTGGCATCAACGTCAACGGCATCGGCCCGGGTTACTTCAAAACCGAACTGAACCAAAAGTTAGTCGATGACCCCAACTTCAGCAGCTGGTTGGTCGGCCGCACACCCAGCCGCCGCTGGGGCGATGTGCAAGACCTCGGCGGCGCGGCGGTCTTTTTGTCCAGTGACGCCTCACGCTTTGTGAATGGCCACATCTTGTATGTGGATGGCGGCGTGACCGCGACCCTCTAAGATTTCCCTTTATTCAACCCAAGAGACTTGCCATGAAATCCGTTGTCTGCCACTCGGCCAAAGACCTGCGCATTGAAAACACCGAATTGCCCGCTTTGGGTGAACACCAGCTGCGGGTGAATGTGGCCTATGGTGGCATTTGCGGCTCGGATCTGCATTACTACCAGCACGGCGGCTTTGGCACGGTGCGCATCAAGCAGCCCATTGCGCTGGGGCACGAAGTCTCGGGCGTGGTGGAGGGTTTGGGCAGCCAAGCCAGCGGCATCGCCAAAGGCCAGCGCATCGCCATCTCGCCTTCGCGCCCTTGCGGCCACTGCCGTTTTTGCCAGGCGGGGCAACACAACCATTGCCTGAACATGCGCTTTTACGGCAGCGCCATGCCCTTCCCCCACATTCAGGGCGCGTTTTCTGAGCAAATCATCATCGAGGGCTACCAGGCCCATCCGATTGCTGACCACCTGAGCCTGTCTGAAGCCGCACTGGCCGAACCGTTGTCGGTGGGCTTGCACGCGATTCAGCGCGCAGGCAGTGTGCTGGGCAAACAAGTCTTGGTCACAGGTTGCGGCCCGATTGGCTCGCTCTTGATTGGTGCTTTGCGCCGGGCCGGTGCAGCGCGCATCGTGGCCGCCGACATCGCCGATTTGCCGCTGAAGTGCGCCAAAGAGATGGGTGCAGACGAAACCATCAACCTCAAAACCCAGCCGGAAGCCCTGGACAAATACAAAGTGGACAAAGGCCAATTTGACGCCGTGTTTGAAGCCTCGGGCAGCGAAGCCGCTTTGCGTGTCGGCCTGGACACCATCGTGCCGCGTGGCGTGCTGATCACCGTGGGCATGGGTGGCGACATCAGCCTGCCCATGACACAAGTGGTGGCCAAAGAAGTAGACCTGCGCGGCACCTTCCGCTTTCATGCCGAATTTGCCACCGCTGTGCGCTTTTTGAACGAAGGCCTGATCAATGGCAAACCTGTGATCACCGGCATCTTGCCGGTGGACCGCGCCATCGAAGCCTTTGACTTGGCGGCCGACAAGAGCCAGTCGCTCAAGGTACAGATTTCTTTCCAAAACGCCTGAAAATCTGGCTATTTCCAGCCCTCTCTAGAAAGTTCTCACCATGTCCCAAATCGCCCTCGTCACCGGTGCCAGTTCCGGCATTGGCAAAGCCTGCGCACTGGCCTTGCTCAAAGAAGGCTGGCAAGTCGTTTTGGTCGGTCGCCGTGCTGACGCGCTGGCGGCTGCTGTCGCCGAAGCGGGTACCAACGCAGCCAACGCCCACGCCATCCCGACCGACCTGTCCAAAGAGCCCGAAGTCAAAGCACTGTTTGACCAAATCCGTTCGCGCTTTGGCCGCCTCGATCTGGTGTTCAACAACGCAGGCATCTCGCTGCCCTACACCTTGCCAGGTGACCTGTCTGGCGACGAATGGCGCCGTGCGGTGGACATCAACCTGAACGGCGCGTTCTACACCCTGTCGTATGCCTTCAAGCTGATGCAAGAGCAAAGCCCGCAAGGCGGCCGCATCATCAACAACGGCTCGATCTCGGCCCATGTGCCGCGTCCTGGCTCAATTGCCTACACCGCCACCAAACACGCCATCTCGGGCCTGACCCGCGCCGCTTCTTTGGACGGCCGCCCCTACAGCATCGCCGTGGGCCAGATCGACATCGGCAACGTCGCCTCCGACATGACCCTCAAGATGGCGCAAGGTGTGCACCAGGCCGACCTGAGCATCAAGGCTGAGCCGCGCATGGACATGTCCGCTGTGGTCGAGACCTTCCTGACCATGGCACGTTTGCCCTTGTCAGCCAATATTTTGTTCACCACGGTGATGGCGACCAACATGCCATTTGTCGGTCGCGGTTGATGGATGGGTCCCAAAGGGCGTGTTCCACGCCCATCGCCCACAGGGTGGGCTCCTACAAAAACATCATCTCCTCGTAGGAGCCCACCCCGTGGGCGATGGCTTGTTCGGCGCAAACGCTGAAACAGCAAACCACTCACAATCACCGGCTCACCCGCACCACCGCATCGGCCCGTTGGTGCAAATCAGGCAGCAACTCCAAGCCTAAACCCGGCTTGTCGTTCAGGCTGATCATGCCATTCTTCACCTGCGGCAACTCGGTCACCAATTCCTTGTACCAGCCGCTGTAAAAGGCCCGCACGCTTTCCTGAATCAGCGCATTAGGGGCGTGCAACGACAAGTGGGTGGACGCGGCCCATACCACCGGCCCGGTGCAGTCATGCGGGGCCACGGGCAGCTGCCAGGCGTCGGCCATGGCCGCGATCTTGCGGGCTTCGGTCAGGCCGCCGCACCAGCTCAAATCGAGCATGGCCACGCCTGCTACGCCGGTTTGCAAATAGTCTTTGAAACCCCATTTGTAGCTCAGCGTTTCGCTGGCACAAATCAAGGCCTTGCAGTCCACCGCGTACTGTTTGAGTAAATCCAGGCTGTCCATGCGGATCGCGTCTTCGTGCCAGAAGGTGTCGAACTCTTGCAAAGCGCGAGAAATCTTTTGCGCCATGGGCAAGCGCCACAGGCTGTGAAACTCGACCATGATGTCCATTTTGTCGCCCACCGCATGGCGGATTTTGCGAAACGGCTCCAGTGCCGTGTTCAGGTCTTGCGGGCTGATGTACTGGCCGTGTGACTTTTCTGCGGCCACATCAAAAGGCCAGATCTTCATGCCCGTGATGCCTTCGCTCAAAAGCGACTCGGCCACCTCGTCGGCGCGGTGCAAAAAGCCTTGCAGGTCTTCATAAGGCCCGGCGTTGTTGCCCAGCCCCCAGTTGCTGCTGGTTTGGTTGACGTTGCTGCGGATGTACTGGTAACCCGCGCAGGTGTTGTAAACGCGGATCTCGTCGCGGCTTTTGCCGCCCAAAGCCGTGTAGACCGGCATGCCTGCGGCTTTGCCAAAGATGTCCCACAGCGCGATGTCCACTGCCGAGTTGCCGCGTGTCTCCACACCGGACCCACGCCAACCCAGATAACCGGTGATGTCCCGCAAGCGTGACTCGATGGCCAGCGGGTCTTGCCCCACCAACTTGGGGGCCACCCACTCGTGCAAATAAGCCTCCACCGCTTGCGCGCCCATGAAGGTTTCGCCCAAGCCCACCAAGCCCTCGTCGGTGTGCAATCGTACCCAGATGATGTTGGGAAATTCGTCCAGGCGGATGGTTTCGAGTTGCGTGATTTTCATGGCGAGTCCAATTTCAGTCGTTAAAAAAGCCCCACAGCATGCGGCTGTGGAGCTTGTGGGATCAGCAAAAAGGCTGAGCGCGAGGGATCAACCGCCGCGAGACTTCTTCAACTCGTCTTGCACCACCTTGATGGCGTCGGCACCGATCGAGTCCTTGTGCTTGTCGTACACCGAAGCGACTTTGGCACGGATGCGGTTTTGCTCGGCTGCGCTCACCTCGTTGACCTGCATGCCCTTGGTCTTCAGGCTGGCCAGGGATTTTTCGTTCAAGGCGCGGTTGGCCGCACGTTGAACTTTTTGGCCTTCGATGGCCGCTTCACGCAGCACGGCTTGCTCTTGTGGGTTGAGTTGGTCCCACAGTTTTTTGCTGTACAGGATCAGGAATGGCGTGTAAGCATGGCGTGTCACACTCAGGTACTTTTGCACTTCATTGAACTTGGAGGTTTCAATGGTCACAAAGGGGTTTTCCTGGCCGTCGATGGTCTTGGTTTCCAGGGCGGTGAACACCTCGCCAAAAGCCATGGGCACAGCGTTGGTGCCCAAAGTCTTGAAGGTGTCCAGGAAGATGTTGTTCTGCATCACGCGAACTTTCACACCGTCAAAGTCTTCCAACTTGGTTACAGGGCGCTTGCTGTTGGTCAGGTTGCGGAAACCGTTTTCCCAATAAGCCAAGTTCACCAGACCCACGGCTTCGAGTTTGGCATTGAAGTATTTGCCAGCAGCGCCATCCAGCACGGCATCGGCTTCTTTTTCGTTGGCAAACAAGAAAGGCAGGTCAAACACACCCAACTCTTTGATGATGCCCACCAGCGGCGAGCTGGAGGTGCAAACCATCTCTTGCGTGCCTGCACGCAAGGCTTGGGTCGCTGGCAAGTCGCCGCCCGCGGCACCGCCCCAGAAGGCGGTGATCTTCATCTTGCCGCCGGTTTTGGCCGCCAGCACTTCTTGCATTTTCTTGACGCCCACGCCCACCGGGTGGTCTTCGTTCACGCCATTGGTGAACTTGATGTTGCGGTCGGCAAACTGCGCCATGGCGCTCGATGCCACCAGGAATGTACCCGCGATCAGGGTCACCAAATTTCTGCGTTTCAACATGACTGTCTCCTTTTAAAAATACACACAGGGTTAAGAAATCAACTCAACATCCACTTCATCGGCACGAGGACGATGGCGGGGAAAGCAACCAACAAGGCCAGCACACCGAGCTGAGCCCACAAGAAAGGCAAGACACCTTTGAAGGCGGTGTCCATGTTGATCTTGGCCACACCGCAGACCACATTGAGCACCGTGCCCACAGGTGGCGTGATCAAACCAATCGCGTTGTTCATGATGAACAGCACACCAAAGTAAACCGGATCAATGCCCGCCTTGATGACCAGAGGCATCAGCACGGGCGTGAGGATCAGCACCGTGGGTGTGAAGTCGAGTGCCGTGCCAACCACCACCACCAAGAGCATGAGCACCACCATCAACAAGGTCTTGTTGAACATCAACGGCTCCATCATGCGTGCCACTTCGGCCGGAATGTTGGCCACGGTGATGAGCCAGGCGCTCACCATGGCGGCCGCCACCAGGAACATGATCACCGCCGTGGTTTTGCCCGCCGTCAGCGTCAAGCCATAGAGCTTGGACCACTGCAGTTCGCGGTACACAAAGGCCCCCACCACAAAGCTGTACACCGCGGCCACGACCGCTGCCTCGGTCGGTGTGAACACGCCAAACTTCATGCCACCAATGATGAACACCGGCAAACCGAGCGCCAGGATGCCTTCACGGGTGGCTTTGAGTTTGTCCGACAGATTCATGCGGGGTGCAGGCTGCACGTTCTCGCGCTTGGCCAGCCACCACCAGGTCAGGCCAATGGCCACGCCCATCAAAATGCCAGGCACGATGCCCGCCAAAAACAGCTTGGTGATCGACACGTTGGCCGCGACGCCAAAGATGATGAAACCAATGGAAGGCGGGATGACTGGCGCGATGATGCCGCCCGAGGCGATCAAACCGGCCGAGCGACCCACGTTGTAACCGGCCCGCTTCATCATGGGGATCAACAAAGCTGCCAGCGCCGCGGTGTCGGCCACCGCCGAGCCCGACAGCGAGGCCATGATGACGGCCGCCATGACGGCCACATAACCCAGGCCGCCCCTGAAATGACCGACCCAGGCCATGGCCAAGTTCACAATACGGCGGCTCAAACCACCCGCGTTCATGAACTCACCGGCCAGCAAAAAGAAGGGCACCGCCAGCAAGGGGAAATTGTCCGCCCCGTCCACAAAGCGCTGCGCCAGGATCTGACTGTCAAACGCATTGATCATGCCGTTGCTGGCCATGTAGGCCATCAAACTCAAGCCACACACCAACAAGGCGTAGGCAATGGGCATGCCCAGGGCCATGGCCCCCAGCAAGCTGAATACAAAAACGGCGATGGTCATGCGCGGCCTCGCACTTCTGGATTCATGGACACGGGGGACGCATCTTGGGGCTTGAATTCATCGAGCACCACGGTGTCCTCAGATTCAACCACCATCACCAAGTCTTCTTCTTTCAGGCGACCGGTCAGCAACAAGCGCAACTGGTTCAGGTTCATCACCGCCATAACACTGGCCGTGACGTAGCCAATGCCGTAAATCCAGATCATGGAAATGCCCACCACCACCGAGATGTTGGTCACTTGCAAATCGTGCATCTTCCAGGTGCCCCAAAAGAACAGCACATTGCAGCCGAGCATCATCACTTCGCTCAAGAAAAAGCACAATTTTTTGCCGCCCAAGGACAAGCGGCGCACCAGCGTGTCCACCCCCAAGTGGCCTTTTTCGCGCATGGCCACCATGGCCCCGAGGTAGGTCAGCCAGATGAAGCAGTAACGCGACATTTCGTCCGAGATGGAGATGCCCGAGTTAAAACCGTAACGCAGCACCACGTTGCCAAACACCATGATGACCATGGCCACCAGGCAAGCCACCACCAGAAATTCCAGCAGCTTGAAAAAGAGATCAATGATTTTGTGCAAGTGAAGCCCCTGATTTTGGTGTGTTCATTTTGGCGTTGGCTTTGGAAAGGGACTTGGTTTTGTTTTGGGTCTTGATCGGTGTGGCCATGCCCGAAACCACGGGCAGTTTTTTGCGGGATGACAAGACGTGGTCGATGTCGTCTTTGGCCCCATCGATCAAAACCATGATGGCACGTTCGGCTTTGGCCGGTTCACGGGCGATCACGGCGTTGAGCACGGCCCGGTGCAGCGGCAAAGAATTTTTGGGCCCGTCCTTGATGCGTGTGGAAATTTCAAAACTGGTGCGCAGCAAAGCGTTGAGGGCTTTGCTCATTTGCACCAGCATGCGGTTGTGTGAGGCCTGCAACAGGCCTTGGTGAAAACGCATGTCGTGCGTGACGTAATCACCGCCCTCTTCCACCGCTTTTTTCATGCCCGCGTAAGCCGCTTCGATCTGGACAATGTCTTCGGGCGTCGCCCGCTCGGCCGCCAAGCGCACGGCGGCAGGTTCTACCACCCGCCGCAGCTCTTGCAGGTCTTTCAAAAACTCAGGGCTCAGGCCGCACTGGGCTTGCCATGCCACCACATCGGGGTCAAACCAGTTCCAGTCGGCATCGGGTAACACACGCGTGCCCACCTTGGGGCCGGTGAACAACAAACCTTTGGCCACCAAAGACTTGATGACTTCGCGCACCACGGTGCGGCTCACACCGAATTCTTCGCACAGCAAGGGCTCCGGCGGCAAGCTGGCACCCACCGCATAGCGTCCCGACAGGATGGCTATGCCCAGCAAGTCGAGTGTGTGTCTGTGAAAATTTTTGCTCATGGTGATCGGTAATAACTGCTTATCATATGATGATTGGACAATCACTTGCGACTCTGGAAAACCCTAGGACAGTCATGTTGGCGTCAGTCGATTTCCTGCATGTCGCTGGCTTTACAAGCCCCGCTTGTTTTTTAATCGTCATACGATAGTATTTTGAAATATTTGGATTTTTTGACCCATCACCGGAATCACCCCATGAGCGACAACAACGGCACCCCTCCCCGCAAAAAACCCGAAGACCTGCGCAGCCAGCAATGGTTTGGCCGCCAAGACCGTGACGGCTTTGCCTACCGCAGCTGGGTCAAGGGCAAGGGCGTGCCGCATGACCAGTTTGACGGCCGTCCGGTCATCGGCATCTGCAACACTTTCAGCGAACTGACACCCTGCAACTCCCACTTTCGCACCCTGGCCGAGCAGGTCAAGATCGGTGTGTACGAGGCCGGTGGTTTCCCATTGGAATTTCCCGTGATGTCGCTGGGCGAAACCCTGTTGCGCCCCACCGCCATGCTGTACCGCAACCTGGCGTCCATGGACGTCGAAGAATCCATTCGCGGCAACCCGATTGACGGCGTGGTGCTGCTCATGGGCTGTGACAAAACGACTCCTAGCTTGCTGATGGGCGCGTCCAGCGTGGGCCTGCCCACCATAGGCGTGTCGGGCGGCCCCATGTTGAATGGCAAATGGCGCGGCCAGGAGTTGGGCTCGGGCACAGGCGTTTGGAGCATGAGCGAGCAAGTACGCGCAGGCACGCTCAAGCTGGCCGACTTTTTTGAAGCCGAGAGCTGCATGCACCGTAGCCACGGCCACTGCATGACCATGGGCACCGCCAGCACCATGGCCAGCATGGTCGAGGCCCTGGGCATTGGCCTGCCCGGCAACGCCACTTACCCAGCAGTAGACGGCCGCCGCAATGTATTGGCACGCGATGCAGGTCGCCGCATCGTCGAGATGGTGCACACCGACCAGACCATCAGCAAGGTGCTGACGCGCGAAGCCTTTGAAAACGCCATCCGCACGCTGGCCGCCATTGGCGGCTCGACCAACGCCGTGATCCACCTGATCGCGATTGCAGGTCGACTGGGCCTGAAACTCACGGTGGACGATTTCGAGCGTTTGGGCAGCGAGCTGCCTTGCCTGTTGAATTTGCAGCCCTCAGGTGACCACCTGATGGAGGACTTTTGCTATGCCGGTGGCTTGCCCGTGATCATGAAAGAGATCGAGCACCTGCTGCACAAAGACATCATCACCGTGACCGGCAAAAGCGTGAGCGAGAACATCGCGGGCGCCGTCAACTACGACCCGCGTGTGATCAAGACCTTCGAAGCCCCTTTCAAAGAAAAAGCGGGCATCGCCATCTTGCGCGGCAACCTGGCCCCGCGTGGCGCGGTCATCAAGCCCAGCGCGGCCACGCCAGCACTGATGGTGCACACCGGCCGTGCGGTGGTGTTTGAGGACAGCCACGACTTCCACAAACGCATCGACGACGAGAGCCTGGATGTGGACGAGAACTGCATTTTGGTGCTCAAGAACTGCGGCCCCAAGGGCTACCCCGGCATGGCCGAAGTGGGCAACATGCCGCTGCCGCCCAAGGTGCTGCGCAAAGGCATCACCGACATGGTGCGCATCTCGGACGCCCGCATGAGCGGCACGGCTTACGGCACGGTGGTGCTGCACACCACGCCCGAAGCTGCAGCCGGTGGCCCGCTGGCTGTGGTGCAAAACGGCGACATGATCGAACTCAACGTGCCCGAGCGCAAACTGCAACTGCTGATCAGCGACGAAGAACTGGCCAAGCGCTTGTCCCTTTGGGAAAAGCCTGCCCCCGCCATGAACTCGGGCTACTGGAAGCTCTACATCGACCATGTGCTGCAAGCCGACGAAGGCGCGGACATGGACTTTTTGGTCGGCCAGCGCGGCGCGGCCGTGCCCAAAGACAACCACTGATGGCTCGCTTTTCTTTTGTAGGAGCCCACCCTGTAGGCGATGCGGACCATCGTGGTCCACGAAGAATCGCCCACGGGGTGGGCTCCTACAAAAAATCCAAATCGCTCATGGGTTGGCTACTGCAAAATACACATCACTCTGATTCAACCAAAGAGCTCACCATGCGAATTTTGATCAGCGGCGGTCATCGATGGCTCGCTTATCTTTTGTAGGAGCCCACCCTGTGGGCGATTCCGCGTGGACCACGAAGGCCTGCATCGCCCACGGGGTGGGCTCCTACAAAAAATGCACATTGCTTTGAATCAACCAAGGAAATCACCATGCGAATTTTGATCACCGGCGGTGCCGGCTTTTTGGGTGCCCGACTGGCCCGCGAAATTTTGAAACGTGGCCAACTCAATGGCCAAACCATCACCGAACTGGTGATTGCAGACCTGTTCCCTGCCCCTGCTGACCTTCTGGCCGACCCACGGGTCAAGGGCCATGCTGGCCCCATGCTGGAGCAAGGCGATTTGTTCAAGAGCGGCTTTGATGGCGTGTTCCACCTCGCGTCGGCCGTGTCGGGCGAGTGCGAACTCGACTTTGACCTGGGCCTGCGCTCCAACGTGGACAGCAGCCGCTTGTTGCTCGACAGCATCAGGGCTTCAGGCAAAGCCTCGCGCTTGGTGTTTGCCAGCTCTGTTGCGGTGTTCGGCCCCGATGCGGCCAACCCCATGCCTGCGCTGGTGGCTGACACCACCTTGCCCACGCCACAAACGTCGTATGGCACACACAAGCTGATGATCGAGTACATGGTGGCCGACTACACCCGCAAGGGCTACATCGACGGCCGCGCCGCCCGCCTGATGACGGTGGCCGTGCGCCCCGGCAAACCCAATGGCGCAGCGTCTTCTTTCTTCAGCGGCATCATCCGCGAGCCGCTGGCAGGTACCGCCACCACCTGCCCGGTGGATGCCCACGTTTCGCACCCGATCTCTTCGCCCGGCAACACCGTGCATGGCTTGATCACCGTGTTCGAGGCCAGCCGCGAAGCCTTCGGTGGTCGCATGGCGCTGAACCTGCCGGGCTTGAATGTGAAGGTCAGCGACATGCTGGCCGCGTTGGAAAAAGTCGCTGGTCCTGCCGTGCGTGCCCGCGTGACTTTTGAGAAAGACGAACGCATCGCCGCCATCGTGGACAACTGGGCCAAAGGCTGCACTTTCGAGCGTGCACACGCGCTGGGCCTGCGCGCAGATGCCAGCTACGAGGCGATCATTGAACAGTACATCGAAGACTGCAAAACTCGCCCGGGCTACCCGGCCGAGGCCTTGAACGGTTTGAAGTGAGCTTTCAAAAAGGCCGCCACGCGCATGCTGCATGGCGGCCTTTTTTTCATCATGGGTTCATGGTTCAAAAATGCGTGCTGATCGCCCCGCTGATGCGGCCATCGTCTTCGATGACCGCCATCCAGCGCCACTTGTCAAAGGTGGTGCAGGGGTGAGAAATGCCCAAGGCCACGCGGTCGCCCACTTGCGGCCAGACCCCATCGGCGTCAAACACCATGTGCGCGTGCTGGTCGCTGAGCGCCTTGACTTTCCAGGACTCGGGCGTGGCCTGCATGGCCCCCGCACCGCTTTGACCGCGTGCCGCCCAGCGCACCGGCATGGGCATGCATTGGTCAAACGACAGATCGCGCCGACCAGCGCTCAAGATGGCCAGCCCCGGCTCGGGCACCGACTGCACCTTGGCCCAGACCTCCAAGGCAGGCTGCAGCGAAGCGCTCAAGCCCTCACGCGCCTCCACCAGCTTCAGGTAGCGGGCGTAGTTCCAGTGGTCGTGCGTCACATAACAACCCGAGCGCAACACACCTTGCACCGGACGGCTTTGCACCTGCAGTTTCAACATCGGGATCACCAGATCGAACACGGCCGAACCACCGGCAGACAGCAAGACCTCGTCACCGCCCCACAGGTTTTGCGCATCGATTTGCTGCACCAAGGTGTTCACGCTGCGCACCAGAGCGCTCACGGCCTCCATGTCGTGGGCACTGTCGCATTGGCCAAGTCCACCCTCGTAACACTCCACCCCACCCAAACGCACAACAGGCGAAGCGGCCACGGCCTGCGCCAAGGCCAAGGCTTGTTCGTGCGTGCGGCAGCCGGTGCGGTAACCCGCGATGCCCAGCTCCAGCAGCACATCCCAGCAACGGGCATTACCGCGTCGTGTGCCCCAATCGGCCAGGACCTGCAACTGCGCGAGCGAATCCACCAAAAACCAGACACGCGATTGTGGGTGCTGACGCAACAAAAAATCCAGACCATCCAGATCGGCATCACTCACCAACTGGTTGGCGATGATGGCGCGCTGCGCCCCCGCCGCCAAGCCCACACGCAGCTGGTGCACGTTGGCAAAGGTCATGCCCCAAGCGCCCGCCTGCAGCTGCATGCGGAACAACTCGGGCGACATGGTGGTCTTGCCATGCGGTGCCAGGGCCACGCCTTTGCGCTGAACAAAGTCCTGCATCCAGGCCAGGTTGTGCGCAAGCGCCGGTCGGCGAAGCACGGCTACCGGGTAAGACAGCGCGTCGTCCAGCAAATGCCAGCCGCGCGCGCCCAACTGCGACACCGCGCAAGGCTCGGCCGCCAAGGGAAAGCCCTTGCAGCTGGCGTTCAATACAAAATCACTCTCAGTGCCTGCTGTCCACATGTTGTTGGTCTCCAATATTTCGCCAAAAACGGTCCGCGTTGGACGATTATTCTCCCACCTCCACCCCGAAATTCACTTTTGCCCAGACGCCCTTTTTTGACATGACCCACACCAACCTCCACAAAACCTTGGACATCGTGGCGCTTGGTGAAGCCATGGTCGAGTTCAACCAGCGGCCCCATGAACATGTGGACGACGCCCCGCTCTACCTGCAAGGCTTTGGTGGCGACACCAGCAACGCCGCGATTGCCGCTGCGCGGGCCGGTGCACGCGTGGCCTACCTGAGCCGCCTGGGTGCCGACCGCTGGGGCGACCGCCTCATGGATTTGTGGCAACGCGAAAACGTCGACACCACCAGCGTGCTGCGCGATGCACAGTCGGCCACCGGCATGTACTTTGTCAGCCACGACGCCCAAGGCCACCATTTCAGCTATGCGCGTGCGGGATCTGCGGCCAGCCGTATGCAGCCGCAAGATTTGGCGTACTGGCAAGACGCCATCGCCAGCAGTCAATGGTTGCACATGTCGGGCATTTCTCTGGCGATCTCAAACTCGGCCTGCGACACGGCTTTTGCCGCCATGCAGCACGCACGCAACGCGGGCACGCGCGTGGCGCTCGACTCCAACTTGCGCTTGTCGTTGTGGCCGCTGACGCGTGCGCAGGCCTGCATCCGCCATGCGGTGAGCCTGTGTGATTTGTTTTTGCCCAGTCTCGAAGACATGACTGCGCTCACGGGCCTCACGCAAGCACAAGACATCATCGACTGGAGCCATGCGCAAGGCGCTGCACAAGTGGTGCTGAAACTGGGCGCAGACGGCGCGCTGGCCAGTGACGGCCACCAACAACGCCAACTGCCGGGCCATGCGGTGACGGCCGTCGACGCCACGGGTGCGGGCGACTGCTTTGCAGGCAACCTGTTGGCGCGTTTGTCGGCGGGTGACGACTTGTGGGACGCCACCGCTTATGCCAATGCCGCAGCCTCCCTTTCGGTGCAGGGCTTCGGCGCGGTCGGCCCCTTGCCAAAACCCGACGCCGTTCTGAAGGTGTTGAACACCCCATCGAAAGGTACAACCGCATGAGCAACACACGGCCTTTGATCGCCATCGACTGGGGCACCTCGTCGCTGCGCGGTGCGCGGTTGGGCACCTCCGGCCAGGTGCTGGAATCACGCGAATTTTCACGCGGCATCCTCACCGTGCCATCGGGTCAGTTCGAAGCGGTGTTCAATGAACACTTTGGCGACTGGATGCAAGCGCCCGACGCGCTGTGCCTGATCTCTGGCATGGCTGGCAGTCGCCAGGGCTGGCAAGAAGCGTCCTACTGCCCCTGCCCTGCAGGCTTTGCCGAACTGGGCCAGCACCTGCTGTGGCTTCAAGCCGACCGCATCGCCTTGGTGCCGGGCTTGAGCTGCATGACCACCGACACGCTGAATACACCCGACGTGATGCGAGGCGAAGAAGTGCAAATTTTTGGCGCGCTTCAATTGGCTGGGCGCGCCACCGCCACACTGGTACTGCCGGGCACCCACAGCAAATGGGCGCAGGTCGAGCACGGCCGCGTGACCCGTTTCAGCACCTTCATGACCGGCGAGGTCTATGCCCTGCTCAGCCAACATTCGATTCTGAGCAAGACCCTCGATTTGAACGGTGCCTTCGATGAAGCGGCCTTTCTGCAAGGTGTGGACCAAAGCCAAACAACGGGCAGCGTGCTCAATAAATTGTTTGCGGTGCGTACCCTCGGGCTGTTTGAGCGCTTGCCTGCAGCAGCCTTGCCCAGCTACTTGTCGGGCCTGCTGATCGGCGAAGAACTGCGCACACAAAGCGCCAGCGCGGATAGGGCCCCCGTGATCCTGATCGGCAGCCATGCCCTGACCTCGCGCTACACCCTGGCCCTGCAACATCTGGGCATCGCCTGCCAAAGCCGAGGGGCAGAAGCCACGTGGGCGGGCCTGTTCGCACTGGCATCGGCATGCTGAACACAAGAACGCTCAGCCAGAGAAAATGCCTGGTATTTATCGCAGGAGCCCACCCCGTAGGCGATGAGCGTTGCACACACCCCGAAAACCATCGCGCACAGTGTGCGCTCCTACAACGAATCCGCCGCTCCTCATTTGTAGGAGCCCACCCCGTGGGCGATGGGCGTGGCACACACCCCGAAAACCATCGCGCACAGTGTGCGCTCCTACAACGAATCCGCCGCTCCTCTTTTGTAGGAGCCCACCCCGTGGGCGATGGGCGTGGCACACGCCCTGAAACATTCAACAACACCTCACCATGACACCGTCCATCAACCCCACCCAAACACTGGCGCAAGCCATGACCCAACTGCCGCTGATCGCCATCCTGCGCGGTCTGACGCCTGCCGAAGCCCCGACCATCAGCCAGGCGCTGGTGGACAGCGGCTTTGCCATCATCGAGGTGCCGCTGAACTCACCCGAACCCTTGCAAAGCATCACCGCTTTGACGGCGCGGTTTCCGCAATCGCTGATCGGCGCAGGCACAGTGCTGAATGCCCAACAGGTCAAGGATGTGCACGCCGCCGGTGGCCGACTGATCGTCTCACCCAATTTCAACCCAGCCGTGGTCGCACAGGCCCTGGCGCTGGGCATGGTGGTGCTGCCCGGCGTCGCCACGCCCACAGAAGCCTTTGCCGCACTCGACGCGGGCGCGCACGGCCTCAAGCTTTTCCCCGCCGAGATGATTTCATCCGCCACCGTCAAAGCCCTGCGCGCCGTGCTGCCCCAAGACGCGGCCTTGATGCCGGTAGGCGGCATCACGCCGGACAACATGGCGGCGTACCGCGCCGCAGGGGCGACAGGCTTTGGTCTGGGCTCGGCCTTGTACGCGCCAGGGCGCAGCGCCGATCAGGTGCGGTCAGCGGCGCAAAAATTTGTGCATGCTTTCAGGGGCTGATGGCAAGGGGCAAACCGCTTACTTTGGGCAGAGCAAGCCACGACGTCAGCGCCCCATCAAGCCGACTCCCCCAAACGACCATCCCTGAAATCCGCCAGCGCCTGGTAAATCTCTTCCTTGGTGTTCATCACAAACGGGCCGTATTGCACGATGGGCTCTTTGAGCGGTTTGCCCGAGACCAGAATGAACCGGGCATCGGCACGGGCTTCGATCACCACGCCATCGGCCTGCGGGGTGTTCGCCAGAATGGCCATGCGCTGCACGGGTACCGTCTGACCAGCGATTTGCACTTCGCCACGGTAGACATAGATGAAGGCGTTGTGGCCTTCGGGTAGCGCCTGCTCAAAACGTGCGCCCTGCGGCATGTGCACGTCCAGATAAACCGGTTGCGTGATCTCGCGGGTCACCGCACCCTGCACGCCATGGCTGGTGCCGGCAATCACTGTGACCTGCACGCCTTCGGGTGTGGTCAGTTTGGGCAACTGCTCGTTCTGGAAGTCACGGTACCAAGGCGCGTTCATCTTCTCGCTGCTGTGCAGGTTCAGCCACAGCTGAAAGCCCTCCATCACGCCTTCTTCTTGCTGCGGGATTTCAGAATGGATCACGCCCTTGCCGGCGGTCATCCATTGCACACCGCCGTTTTGCAGCAGGCCTTCGTTGCCCGCGCTGTCGCGGTGCAGCATGCGCCCGGCCAGCATGTAGGTCACGGTTTCAAAGCCCCGATGCGGGTGATCCGGAAACCCGGCAATGTAGTCGTCGGGCTTGTCGCTGCCAAAGGCATCGAGCATCAAAAAAGGGTCCAGCCGGTGTTGCAGATTTTGCGTGAGGATGCGGCTGAGTTTGACGCCAGCGCCATCGGAGGTGGCTTGGCCGGTGACCAAACGCTCGATAGTGCGGGACATGTTGAGAGGTGCTTGGCCGTTCATGGTGGTAGGTGATGTGCTCATGTTCAGAGTTTAGCGAGCTTGATGAAATGAAAAGGTCTTGTCCATGCCTCGTCAACACTGGCTTTGAACGGCTGGAATGGTCTGCGCGCCTTGCATCCCCAGCAAGGATGCGTCCCACAGCGGGATGGCGATGGTTTTTGTAGGAGCCCACCCTGTGGGCGATTTCACGCGCATCACCACTTCAGCCATCGCCCACAGGTTGAGCACCCACAACAAACCTATCGCCCACGGGGTGGGCTCCTACAACAAACCCATCAGCCATGGGGGGCCTACAGGGAAGGTGCGCTGTTTTGCCAGCGGGCACGTTTGTTTCAAGTGACCAAAAGCTTGAATTGAGAATGCGCCGGTCCGTCCAGGTCGGGGGGCAGCTGGTGCTTGGATTGCAGGTAATGGTGGGTGTACACCGCCAGCCAGGCCTGTAGGGCGTGAGCGGCATGGGCTTCGCCCGCCAGATCCAGACATAGCGAAGCGACCTCGCTGGTGCAAAAGTGGTCATCTCGGCGCGAACGACGCAGCTTGTAATTTGAAATCTGCTCGGGGTGGAGACTCAGCACCGGCAGCTTGTCCAAATAGGGACTTTTGCGGAACATCTTGCGCGCTTCGGGCCAGGTGGCGTCCAGCAAGATGAACAAGACTCGCTTGCCCACATCGGGGGTCTGAACCGTGCGCACCACCCGTTCGGGCTGCACAAAATCACCCGGAAAAACCACCACCGGCTGCCACTGCGGATCGGACAACAGCGCCAGCAAGGCGGGGTCGACTTCAGTACGCGCCCAGCCAAAGGCAAAGGTCTCGGGCACCACATCGGCAATCAACCAACCGGTGTTGCTGGGCTTGAGCGGCTCGATGTCGGCCATCAGCAAACACACACCCGAACGCGTAGGCACCACAGGCCGCAGGCCACACAGGCAATGGCTGGGCACCAGACGGCAACCAGGGCAGCGCTCGCCCTTGATGCCGCCACGAGCCAAAAAAGGTTTGGCACTGCGGGCCAGCCGCGCGGTGCGCAAGCGCGAAACGGCGTGTGGTGCAGACATCACCAATTGAGACGCTGCCGCACGCTCGACAGATGAGAGGGATTCAGAGCCATCGCGTGCCTGGCCGTGATCGCCCCCCAATAAAGATATAGAACTTGGCAAAGCTCAGCCCACTGCGGCCATGCGCAAACGCCGCGCAGCTTCTTCGTCGCGCGCATCGTCGATTTCACGCAAGACAGCCTGCATGTCCACATCGGCTGTCGAGCGTTCAAAGCGCCCGGTGAGCGGGGTCTCGTTGCTCAGCAAACCGGCCTGGTAAAGGCTCCAGATTTCGGGGCCGTATTCGGTCTGGCGCAACTCGGGCGCGAACTGCCCGAAGAAATCCCGCAGGTTGCCCACATCGCGCATCAGCATGCGCTGAGCGTGGTTGTTGCCTGCGGCATCCACCGCCTGCGGCAAGTCGATGATGACGGGCTCGTCCACCCCGGGCTGATCGCCCTCACCGGGGATGTGCGCCAGCAAGATGTTGAACTCCGACAAGTCGCCATGCACCACACCCGCACACAGCATGCGCACCACTTCGGCGATCAGGGTGGCGTGGTGTTGCAGGGCCTGCGCAGGCGTGAAAGCCACATCGTTCAGGCGGGGCGCAGCGTCGCCATGGGCGTCGGTCACCAGCTCCATGAGCAGCACGCCATCAAAAAAGTTGAACGGTTTGGGCACGCGCACGCCGGCTGCGGCCAAGCGGTACAGCGCATCCACTTCGGCGCTTTGCCAGGCGGCTTCTTGTTCTTGCCGGCCAAATTTGCTGCCCTTGGCCATGGCCCGGGCCGAGCGCGAGTTTTTGACCTTGCGGTTTTCGGTGTAGTCCACCGCTTGCCGAAAACTGCGGTGGGTGGCTTCTTTGTAAATCTTGGCGCAGCGGGTTTCGTCCCCGCAGCGCACCACGAACACCATGGCCTCTTTGCCACTCATGAGCTGGCGCACCACGGTGTCGATCAGACCCTCTTCCACGAGGGTCTGCAGTCTGGGCGGAGCCTTCATCCAGGGCGATGCAAGGCGCAGAGCTTGTTGCCGTCCGGGTCGCGCAAATAGGCCAGGTACAGCTTGCCTGCAGGCGTTTCGCGGAAACCCGGGGGGTCTTCGCAGGTGGTGCCGCCGTTGGCCACGCCTGCCGCGTGAAAAGCATCGCCCTGCTCGGCCGACTGCACGGTGAAGCCAATGGTGCTGCCGTTGCCATGGGTGGCGGGCTCGCCATTGATGGGCGTGGTGATCGCAAAGGTGCCGGTGGGGCTGCGGTAAAAGTAACGGTTCTTGTTGGCCACACCGGGGCCATAGCCAAGGGCACCCAACAAGGCGTCGTAAAACTTCTTCGAAACTTCCAGGTCATTCACACCCAGCATCACATGACTGAACATCGCGTTCTCCGTTAAAAGCCCGAGTTCGGGCGAATTGCATTGCGGACAATGGTACTTGAGATGTTGCACAAGACAGCCACCCGCAATACAAAGGGCGCAGCTGCCCTCACCGGACCCCAACGAGACAGCCCGTGACTGCCGACCTGGCCACCTTGTGGCAGCATCACGGTTTGAATCTCAAACAAGACCATAGGAGACGTCCCGATGCCCCTCAACAACACCCTTTCGTTTGGCCTGCAAGGCCGTGTCGTCATCGTCACCGGTGCGGCCAATGGCATTGGCGAAGCTTGTGCCCGCCGTTTCGCGGCCGAGCAAGCCCATGTGGTGCTGGCCGATGTGAACAGCGAACGCGGCAGCGCCGTGGCCGCCGAACTGCGCAGCCAAGGCCACAGCGCGGGCTTCATGGCCTGCGACGTCTCGCGCAAGGCCGATGTGGACGCCCTGGTCGACCATGTGCTGCAGGCTTTTGGCCGCATCGACGTGCTGGTCAACAACGCCGGCATCTTCAGGGCGGCCGACTTTCTGGACGTGACCGAAGAGGACTTTGATGCGGTGATCAAGGTGAACATCAAGGGCTCGTTTTTGATGGGCCAGGCCGCTGCCCGCGCCATGAAAAGCACCGGCGGTGGTTCGATTGTCAACATGAGTTCGGTCAACGCGGTACTGGCCATTCCCAACATCGCCAGCTACAACGTGAGCAAGGGCGGCATCAACCAGCTCACCCGCGCCATGTCGCTGGCCTTGGCCGACTTTGGCATTCGGGTCAACGCCGTGGCACCCGGCACCATCGCCACCGAGCTGGCACGCCAGGCTGTGCTGACCAGCGAAGCTGCCGAGAAAAAAATCATGATGCGCACCCCCATGAAGCGACTGGGCGAGCCCGACGAAGTGGCCAAGGTGGTGGCGTTTTTGGTCAGCGATGCGGCCAGCTACATCACGGGCGAGATCGTCACCGTGGACGGTGGGCGCATGGCGCTCAACTACACCGTACCCGTTTGAAAAAGCTTGAGCGAAACCACTTTGATGAGCACCACGACCGACAAACCCCACAACGATTTAGAGGCCTGGCTGGCCCAAGAACGCGACGTGCGCACACGCATGGATGCCGGGGTCGGCCCCGGCGTGGCCCGCCCTGAGCAAGTGGCGGGCAAGACCGGCCTGCAGGTCATGCAGGGCCTGCTGACCGGTGAAATGCCATTTGCGCACATGGCCAAGACGCTGGACTTCATGCTGATCGAGGTCGGCCCCGGCATGGCCATTTTTCAGGGCACGCCCGGCGTGCAGCACATGAACCCGCTGGGCACAGTGCACGGCGGCTGGTTTGCCACCTTGCTCGACTCGGCCCTCGGTTGCGCGGTGCACACCATGATGCCGCCTGGACGCGGCTACACCACCGCCGATTTGAGTGTGAAACTGGTCAAAGCCATCACGCCCAAAGTGCAACGTGTGCGGGCCATTGCCAAAGTGCTGCACTGCGGCCGCCAGCTGGCCACCGCCGAAGCGCAGCTGGTCGGGCCGGATGGTACGCTTTACGCCCATGCCAGCACGGCTTGCCTTGTTTTTGAAATGCCGTCACACACAGGAAATAAACCATGAGACTTCTTCACACCATGCTGCGCGTGGGCAACCTCCAGCGCTCAATCGACTTTTATACAAAGGTGCTGGGCATGACGCTCAACCGCACCTCCGAAAACCCCGAGTACAAGTACTCCTTGGCCTTTGTTGGGTATGGCAAAAATCCAGACCATGCCGAGATCGAGTTGACCTACAACTGGGGCACCGAGAGTTATGACATCGGCACGGCTTATGGCCACATTGCCTTGGGCGTGCCCGATGCCTACGCCGCTTGCGAAAAAATCAAGGCGGCAGGAGGCAAAGTCACGCGTGAAGCAGGCCCCGTGAAAGGCGGCAACACCGTGATCGCGTTTGTGACCGACCCCGATGGCTACAAGGTCGAGCTGATCCAGCGGACGGAATAGGCAAGCGCCAGCGCAGTGCGGCCCAGGCCATGGATGGGGTGATGTCAGGACACCCCAAAGGGGTCTTAGTCGATCGCAATTTGGGCGTCACGAATGACCTTGGCCCATTTTTCGGTATCTCGTTGGGTCCAGGCTTGCACTTCTTCGGCTGAACCTGGCTGAAGCTCTGTGCCTGCAGCTTCTATCTTGGCCACCAGGGCCGGTGTCTTCAAGGCTTTTGTCAGGGCCATGTTGATGCTGTCGGCGATGGCCTTAGGGGTGTTCATGGGCACATACATGGCATACCAGGTGTTGTAGTCAAAGCCAGGCAACGCCGTGGCCATGAGTGGCAAAGATTTGGTGGCGGCAGACCGACTGGGCGAGGTGGCGGCGAGCACTTTGACCAGACCCTTGTCGGCCAAGCCTTGCAAGGAAGGCAAACTGCTGAACATGGCGCTGACCTCGCCAGAAATCAAATCATTCACCGCGCCTGAGCTGCCTTTGTAGGGCACATGAAGCACATTGGTTTTAGACAGTGACTTGAACATTTCCATGCCCAGATGGGCGGTACCGCCCGTGCCCGCAGAAGCAAAACTCACTTTGCCGGGGTTGGCTCTTGCGAAATCGATGAGCTCTGGAATACTCTTGACCGGCAATTTGGCGGAAACCACCAACACGTGCGGGCCGGTCGAAATGGTGGACACGGGTTTGAGCTTGGCCACCAAGTCAGCGCCTCCGCGCTTGCTCAACATGGGTTGCAACACCATGTTGCCAAAGGCGGCCAAAAGCAGGGTATGCCCATCAGGTTCAGCGCGGGCCACAACGCCCAATGCAGGCACGCCCATGCCACCCCCTTGATTTTCGACGGTCACGCTCTGTTTGAGGTCGGCTGTCAACACCAAAGCCAGCTCACGCGCCACCAGGTCTGCAGGACCACCTGCGGCGTAAGGAACAATCAATTTAATGGGTTTATTTGGCCAAGCACTTGTTTGTGCTTGTACACCCCCGTGCAGGCTGGCAAGCACGCTGAACGCCAAAACTAGCAAGCTGCGCGCGGAAAAATCCAACATTCAAAACTCCTGATTCAAGGTGAACTGGATGGACAGCGGTCAACACGCGGTCACCGCGCAAAGTGTCCGTGAGGCCTTGATGTTAGCGTGACTCAGATCAGGCCGTCATCGCACCCATTGGCACGCGGCACGGGCCAGCGACTCGATGCGCGCCCAGTCGCCTTGGGCCAACGCATCCGCAGGCACCAACCACGAGCCGCCCACGCAAGCCACGTTGGGCAGGCTCAAAAACTCTAGGGCGTTGCCTGCTGTGACGCCACCCGTGGGGCAGAACTTCACATCAAAAAACGGACCGCCCCAGGCCTTGAGCATGGCGGGGCCGCCCGCTTGCATGGCCGGGAAGAACTTGAGTTCGGTATAGCCGTCTTCTTGGGCCATCATGATTTCGCTGCCGGTGGCCACACCGGGCAACAAAGGCAAGCCGTGGTCACGGCAAGCCTGCCCCACTGTCTTGGTGTAGCCGGGGCTGACCGCAAAGCGGGCACCGGCTTTGGCGGCTGCGGCCGCATCGGCGGCGCTGCGCACCGTGCCCGCGCCCACCACGGCACCGGGCACTTCTTTGGCGATGGCTTCCATGCAGGCCAGCGCCTGCGGGGTGCGCAGGGTGACTTCGAGCATGCGGATGCCACCCGCCACCAAGGCGCGGGCCATGGGCACGGCGTGGGCCACGTCATTCAGCACGATCACGGGGATCACGGGGGCGTCCTGCATGACTTGCAGGGCGGTCAAACTTTCACTCAGATTCACAGCCATGTGCAGGCTCCTTCTTCGGCTTTGAGCGCGTTGCGGCGCATGTTGGCAAACAGTTCACGGCCCATGCCCACGCCGTTGGCGGCGCGCAGCTCGGCGGGCATTTGGTCCAGTGGGCGGGCGGCCCATTCGGCTTCGCTCAACAGCACATGCAGGGTGCCCAACACACCGTCGATCCGGATCAAATCGCCGTCTTGTACTTTGGCCAGCGAGCCGCCTGCTGCGGCTTCGGGTGAAACGTGGATGGCGGCAGGCACTTTGCCCGAGGCGCCGCTCATGCGGCCATCGGTCACCAGCGCCACCTTGAAGCCTTTGCCCTGCAACACGGCCAGCGGCGGGGTGAGTTTGTGCAGTTCGGGCATGCCGTTGGCTTGCGGGCCTTGCCAGCGCACCACACACACCACATCACGGTCGAGCCCTCCGGATTTGAAGGCTTGCTGCAATTCATCTTGCGAATTGAAAACCCGGGCTGGGGCTTCGATCACATGCAAGGCTTCGGGCACGGCCGAGATCTTGATCACGCTGCGGCCCAAATTGCCTTGCAAAAGTTTGAGGCCCCCCGTGGCGCTGAAGGGGCTGCTCGCCGGGCGCACCACGGTGTCGTCTTGGCTGGCACCTGCGTCATTCCAGACCAGCTGGCCATTTTGTGCAGAAGGAATACGCGTGAATTCACGCAAACCACCCGGACGCACCGTGAGCACATCGGCGTGCATCAAGCCCGCATCGAGCAGCTCGCGGATCACATAACCCGGGCCACCTGCGGCCTGGAACTGGTTCACGTCGGCGCTGCCGTTGGGGTACACGCGGGTCAGCAGCGGCACCACGTCCGACAGGGCCGAGAAATCGTCCCAGTCGATCACGATGCCCGCCGCACGCGCCACCGCCACCCAGTGGATCAGGTGGTTGGTCGAGCCGCCGGTGGCCAGCAAGGCCACCATGGCGTTCACAATGCAGCGCTCGTCGACCAGTCGGCCGATGGGGGTGAAGTTTTTGTCTTTGACCAGCGCCAGCACCGTGCGGGCTGCTTCGCGGGTCAGCTCTTGGCGCACACCCTCGCCCGGGTTGATGAAGGCCGTGCCCGGCACATGCAGGCCCATGGCTTCGAGCAGCATCTGGTTGCTATTGGCCGTGCCATAAAAGGTGCAAGTGCCTTCGCCGTGATACGCCGCAGATTCGGCTTCGAGCAGCTCAGGGCGACCGACCAGGCCTTGCGCGGCTTGTTCGCGCACCTTGGATTTGGCGCTGTTGGACAGGCCGCTGGTCATGGGGCCTGCGGGCACAAACACCGTGGGCAAATGGCCAAACTGCAAGGCACCGATCAGCAGGCCCGGCACGATCTTGTCGCACACGCCCAGCATCAAGGCCGCGTCAAACACGTCGTGGCTGAGCGACACGGCCGTGGCCATGGCGATCACGTCGCGGCTGAACAGGCTCAGTTCCATGCCCGGTGTGCCCTGGGTCACGCCGTCGCACATGGCGGGTACGCCCCCGGCCACCTGGGCGGTGGCGCCCAGTTTGCGGGCTTCGTCCTTGATCAGGTCGGGGTAGTGTTGCAGCGGCGCGTGGGCCGAGAGCAGGTCGTTGTAAGCGTTGACGATGCCAATGTTGGGCGCTCGCGGGGCCACCACTTTGATCTTGTCCAGCGCCGTGGCGCGGCCCTTGTCGCCCTCGGGCATGGCGGCAAAGGCATGGGCCACGTTGGCGCAGCCCAGGCGCTGGGCCCCGGGGTCGCGCTGGGCAGCAGCATCGACCTGCTGCAAATAGGCCTGACGGGTCGGGCGGCTGCGCTCGGTGATGCGGGCGGTCACAGCGGCCAAAATCGGATGGAGTGTCATGTTTTGACGCCGTGGTCGGCGTGGTAACTAAATTACATGACCGATGGTAACCGCGTTCAACTGTTTTGGTGCGTTTGGCCAGTTACAGACAGGGTACAACTCGCTATCGACGGCAGAGAGCCCAAAAAAAACCCGCCGTAGCGGGTTTTTTGGAATGCCGATGAAGTTTCACTTGGCGGCGGAGGCGTCGGCCGCAGCTGGCGCGGCGGAAGCGTCAGCAGCCGGTGCGGATGCGTCGGCAACGGGTGCAGAGGCATCAGCTGCGGGTGCGACAGCAGTGACAGGCGCAACTGGAGCAGCTTTTTTGCTCTTGGCAATACCGAAACCAACGGCCAGACCGATGGCCAGCACGATCACGGCCACCAAAACGGCCCACACTACAGGTTGATTGTCATCTTGAGGGGTCGACATGTTTCTTTTCTCCGAAAATGGTGGCGAGATTGTAATGGGGCCTGATTGCGCATGACTGACACACCTGCTTCAAACCAAAGCAACCCAGATGACGGGTCAACATTGAACGGCACGGCTTGGGCCTTCAAAAGCGCTTTGCTCGACCAGTTCCGGGCGCAAACCGCAGGCCGGGATTTGTGGGTGTTTGGCTACGCATCACTGCTGTGGCGTCCCGAGTTCGATGCCAAAGAGCAGCACATCACCCGCGTGTGGGGCTGGCACCGCGCCCTGAAAATGTGGAGCCGTCTGAACCGTGGCAGCCCTGAATGCCCGGGCTTGGTGTTTGCCTTGCTGCCTGGCGGCAGTTGCCAGGGCGTGGCTTACCGGGTGGACAAAGAACAGGCCGACGAGGTGCTGGTGCGCTTGTGGGCACGCGAAATGCCCATGGATGTTTACACGCCCAGCTGGCTGCCTTGCGCCACCCCACAGGGCGCCGTCAAAGCGCTGGCCTTCACCCTGCCCCGCAGCAGCCCCAGCTTCACCGGTGACCTGCCCGCAGACACTTACCGGAAAATCTTTGAGCAAGCCAGCGGACGCTTTGGCACCACGCTCGACTATGCCCTGCAAACCTACCGCAGCTTGCAAGCTCACGGCATCGAAGACCGGACGCTGGCCGCCTTGTTGCGCCATGCCAACCCTTGATCCGACCCCTTGTTGTTTGATTCTTTTGTGCAAATGCCCACATGCCGTTGTCCTCATCCCTGCTGAGGTCAACACTGTGGGCGATGGTTTCAGGGTCGTGTGCCACCGCCCATCGCCCACGGGGTGGTCTCCTGCACATAACGGGCCTAGGATTGGCCTTGCTTAAGGCCTCAAAGGGCCAGATCCCTATACTTGCACCATGAACATCGCCGACCTGCGCAAGAGCTACGAAAAAGCCGAGCTCAACGAAAACGCCTCCCATGCCGCCCCCTTGAAGCAGTTTGAGCAATGGCTGCAAGAGGCTATCGCCGCCGAAGTGCCCGAGCCCAACGCCATGACCCTGGCCACCGTGGCCAGCAACCTGCGCCCCAGCACGCGGGTGGTGCTGATCAAGGGCTATGACGAGCGCGGCATCGTTTGGTACACCAACTACGAAAGCCAAAAGGGTCAGGAGCTGGCTGGCAACCCCTTTGCGGCACTGCAGTTTCACTGGGTTGAACTAGAGCGCGTGGTGCGCATCGAAGGCCGGGTGGAAAAAGTCTCAGACGAAGAAAGCGACGCCTACTTTCACAGCCGTCCGCTCGATTCGCGCATTGGCGCTTGGGCCTCCCCCCAAAGCCAGGTGATCGACGGGCGCACCGTGTTGGTGACCAACGCCGCCAAATACGCCGCGCAATTCATGCTCAACCCGCCACGCCCCCCGCACTGGGGCGGCTACCGCCTGGTGCCCGACCAGTGGCAGTTCTGGCAAGGCCGCAAAAGCCGCCTGCATGACCGACTGCGTTACACGCCAGAGGGCAGCGGATGGCTGCGCGAGCGTTTGGCACCTTAAGACCGGTCAAGCCGATGGGCTACAGGCTGTCGCCTCAAACGCCCGGTAAGCCGCCATGAAGACGCCGATGTCTTCAAAGTAGGGCATGGCCCCGGCCTGCATCACCGTCACCTGCCAGTTGGGGCGGTCGCGCACCAGATCGAGTGCCCGGTAATCGGTGAAATCGCCCCGCGTGCCGTGCACCACCCACACCGGCAGGCGCAAGCTTTCATACACATCGTGCATGTCGGCGCTGAACAAGGCTCCACTCAAAAATGACAAGGGGGCCTGCTCTGCATTGGGGACATTCGCGGTGCGCACGGCATAAGCCCACAAGGTTTCATCGATCTGCTGACCGCCCCAGGTTCGGCGCAAAAAGTAACGTACGACCGAGGGCCGCGACAGCTGACGGAACAAAAAACGCCCCCAAGCAGGCCCGGGTCGGCGCAAGAAGCCATCCAAAAGGGGCATGTATAACGTGCTGCCCGCAGGTCGCCGAAGCGGTTTGCCACCCCGAAAACCCGTGGGACTGACCAAGGCCAGCGAGGCAAACAAGTGGGGCGACTGCTGTGCCACACGGGCCAAAAATTCGCACGACAAAGACACCGCCAGCGCGTGCAGGGCCTGCCCCGGGTGACGCTGCGCCACCCATTGCGCCACCTGCAAGATGGCCGAACACATGTCGCCCACGCTGTAGGCACGGGGCAAACGCTCGGACAACCCAAAACCCGGCAGATCCAGTGCATACACGCTGTGGTTCTGGCGCAGGGCCTCAAACAAGGGCCGGATCTCGGCGGCCGAGGGCAAGGCATTGACGCTGTGCACCAACAACACGGGTGGTCCTGAACCCCCCGCATACACCGCGATGCGGCCCATCTCTGCGCTCAGTGTGTGCAGATCGGCTTGGAGTGCGAGAGGCTCGGGGGGATTCATGGTCCGATGTTAGGGCATGCGGACCCCGGCGATGCCCAAAGAATCAAGCAGGCAGCACAGCCAGCAAGGCCATCGTCAGCGAGATGCCCAGCATGGAAATCAGGGTTGACACGGCCACCGCAGCGGTCACGGTGTCCTCTTCCTTGCGGTAACGCTGTGAAAACAAGAACACATTGGCACCTATCGGCAAGGCAGCCGCCACCACCATGACCGACAAGTGCAAGCCACGCAGACCCAACCACCAGCCCACCGCCAGCATGAGCGCCGGGTGCAGCACGGTTTTCACCAGCGAGGGCATGAGGGCCGATTTGAACTGCCGCCCAACGGGCGTTTGCGACAAGGTGATGCCCACCAACACGAGCGCAATCGGACCAAAGGCACTGCCCAGCAAAGCCAGGGGACGGTCCACCACCGGATGCAGGCCCCAGCCGGTTTGGGCGTAGGCCAGGCCCAGCAAAATCGGCAAAGGCACAGGGTGGATGATGGCGTTGCGCACGGCCGATGCCACCGTGCGCCAGATGGGCCGCTGCTCGCCGGACAAAGCCGCTTGCTCGTGCGCCACTTGCAGCTCCAGCACCAAGGTCGCAGCACTCAGCAAAACCAGGGCATGCAGCGAAATCAAGGTGAACAGCAGCACCTGCCCCTCTTGCCCGTAGGCCAGGCCAATCAAGGGCACACCAATCATGAGGGTGTTGCTGAAAATGCCCGCCAGGGCCAGCACCGAGGCCCGGCTGTTGCCGCCATAAGCCCACAGCATGGTCACAAACAAAACACCCGCTGCCAAAAAGTATTGCGCCACGGGTTTGAAGTCCAGTTGCTCGATGTGCACGCTGCTCATGGTGCGAAACAGCAGCGCCTGGGTCAACACCAGGAACACCAGATTGGACAAATCGCGCACCGACTCGCCCCGCACCAGCTTGGCCTTGCCAGCGACAAAGCCAATAACAATCAGCAACACCACCGGCAAAAGCGAAGAAAGAACGGGATGGTCAAGGTTCATGCCACTGATTATCCCGTGGGGTCAGCCGTCCTCGATGGCGGAAACCACGTAGCACTGGGCACACCGCAGCATCCCTCGCCGAGCACCAGAAGCCAGCTGGCCCATTCACCCGATCTCGACAGATCAGTGCGCGTGCTTCATGCCGCAGTACTTGCCAAGCGCCAAGCCCTTGCAATCCTTTTGCAAAGCTTGGGTGCACTGCTCGGGCTTTTTGCCGGACTCCAGGCACTTGGCTGCGGCCTCGTGGGCCTCGGCCATGGCCCGATGGCGGGCAATGTCTTGCTGAACTTCTTTGTTGCTGTGCTGGGCCAAAGCCCCCCAAGACACACTCATGGCGGCAATAAAAAAGGCAATTTTGTTCATGGTTTTTTGGGCAATGGGATGGTTTGCTTGGAAGTCACAAGTTTCAGATCGGGTGTCGGCCCACACCGCCCGCTGACATTTTCACTCACGCACCAGACGCGCAAACGTCTTTTTGAACTTCACCACCTTGGGCGCGGCCACGGCCATGCAATACCCCTGGTAAGGGTTGCGCTCAAAAAAGTCCTGATGGTAGTCCTCGGCCGCGCTGTAGTTGGCCAGTCGCAGCACCTCGGTCACGATGGGCTGGCCAAAGGCGCGTGTGTCCGTCAAATCGGCGATCATCGCCCGCGCCTCTTCGGCCTGCTCAGGCGTGGTGAAGTAAATGCCGCTGCGGTATTGCGTGCCGGTGTCGTTGCCCTGGCGGTTCAAGGTGGTGGGGTCGTGGATGACAAAGAAAATTTCGAGCAGCTCGCGGGTGCTGATCTGCTCGGGATCGTATGCGAGCTTGACCACTTCGTTGTGCCCGGTGCGTCCGGTGCACACCTGCTCGTAAGTGGGCGCGACGGTCTGGCCGTTGCAATAACCCGACTCGACATCGGTCACGCCGCGCACCTTGACATACACCGCCTCGGTGCACCAAAAACAGCCGCCGCCCAAAACCAGAGTTTGTGTCATGTAAATCCTTGTGTCTTTTTCAAATTATGTGCCTGCCAAAGCACCCTGCTGCACCGCCAACACAAAGTCCTTGAGCGCCGTCTGGTCTCGGTCACTGCGCCACAGGCAACGCGTGTCGTAGCGCACATCCACATCGCGCAGCGGCACGAACACCGCGCCCGCCAGTGCCGACTGCTGCAGGGCCTGCGGCACCAGCGCCACACCCAAGCCTTGCGACACCAAAGACACCACGCTCAGCCAGTGCCGCAACTCGTGCACCACCTGTGGCAGCCAGCCTGATTGCTCACACAACATCAGGATGCGCTCGTGGTAATCGGGCGACACCGTGCGCGAGACCACCACCAGCGGCTCACCGCGCAGTTGCTCCAGGCCCACGCTGCTCGCCCGGGCCAGGGGGTGCGACTGCGGCAGACAGGCCACCAGCGGCTGGCTGACGACCAACACCTGGTCAAAACCTGGCGGCACGCGCGGCGTGTGCACAAAGCCCACATCCAGACGGTCGCGCACCAGCTCGAACAGTTGCTCGCTGGAGCTGAGCTCCAGCAGCACCAGCTTCAGGCGTGGGTGGCTGGCCTGAAAGCGGCCCAGCAGCTGCGGCAGACCGCAGTACAGCATGGTCCCGGCAAAGCCGATGTGCAGCTCGCCCGCCTGGCCCTCGGCCACCTCGCGTGCTTCGCGGGCAGCGTCGCTGGCCTGCGCCAGCAAGGCGCGGGCGGCCGGCACAAAGGCCTGCCCGGCGGCCGTGAGCTGCACGCCGCGGCTGTTGCGGGTGAAGAGTTGCGCACCCACAGACGCTTCGAGCTGCTGGATGTTGAGCGAGAGCGGCGGCTGCGAGATCGACAGGCGCTGTGCAGCCCGGCCAAAGTGCAACTCCTCGGCCAGGGCCAAAAAGTAACGCAGGTGACGAAATTCCATGTATTAAAAATTTATATTGATGAATCCATAATCAATATTAGACAGCTATTCATGGCGCCCTGACAATCACCCTCAGTACTTTTTTAAGGAGACACACCATGGCCACCCACAAAAACACCTTCAACTGGGAAGACCCCTTCGACCTGAGCGCCCAATTGACCGACGACGAGCGCCAGGTCAGCGAAGCCGCCCGCGCCTATTGCCAGGAACGCCTGCTGCCCCGCGTCAAGGATGCATTCTTGAACGAAACCACCGACCGCGCCATCTTCAACGAGATGGGCGAGTTGGGCCTCTTGGGTGCCACCATCCCCGAGCAGTACGGCGGCGCGGGCCTGAACTACGTCTGCTACGGCTTGGTGGCACGTGAAGTCGAGCGCGTGGACTCCGGCTACCGCTCCATGATGAGCGTGCAGTCTTCTTTGGTGATGTTGCCCATCAACGACTTTGGCACCGAAGCCCAAAAACAAAAATACCTGCCCAAGCTGGCCCGTGGCGAGTGGGTCGGCTGCTTTGGCCTGACCGAACCCAACCACGGCTCCGACCCCGGCAGCATGATCACCCGCGCCAAGAAGGTGCCCGGCGGCTACAGCATCAGCGGTGCCAAGATGTGGATCACCAACAGCCCAATCGCCGACGTGTTCGTGGTCTGGGCCAAAGATGACGGCGGCCAGATCCGTGGCTTCATTTTGGAAAAAGGCTGGAAAGGCCTGTCGGCTCCTGCTGTGCACGGCAAGGTCGGCCTGCGCGCCTCGATCACGGGCGAGATCGTCATGGACGAAGTCTTCTGCCCTGAAGAAAACGCATTCCCCGAAGTGCGTGGCTTGAAAGGCCCCTTCACTTGCCTGAACAGCGCCCGCTACGGCATCGCCTGGGGCGCTTTAGGTGCCGCCGAAGACTGCTACGCCCGTGCCCGCCAGTACGTGATGGACCGCCAGCAGTTTGGCCGCCCCTTGGCCGCCAACCAGCTGATCCAAAAGAAGCTGGCCGACATGCTGACCGAAATCAGCTTGGGCCTACAAGGCTGCTTGCGCCTGGGCCGCATGAAGGACGAAGGCACGGCCTCGGTGGACCTGACCTCCATCCTCAAACGCAACAGCTGCGGCAAGGCGCTGGACATCGCCCGCCTGGCCCGCGACATGATGGGCGGCAACGGCATCAGCGCCGAATACGGCGTGGCCCGCCACCTGGTCAACCTGGAAGTGGTGAACACCTACGAAGGCACGCACGACGTGCACGCCTTGATCTTGGGACGCGCCATCACGGGCATCCCGGCATTCGCCAATTGAGCGCCAAGCTCAAGCACACTCAGGGGCTTCGGCCCCTTTTTTCTTGGCCTGACGCCACCCCGCACTGTGCGCGATCGACTTGACGCAGCACAGACCAAAGCTTACATTACTAACCAGTCAGTCATTAATAGAGTTTTGTGAACCCCATCGACCCTGCCGTCCCCCACAAACGCGAACGCCGCAAGCAAGACCGCCCCGGCGAGTTGCTCGATGCCGCGTTGGACTTGTTTGTCGAAAAAGGCTTTGCCGCGACCCGTGTCGAAGAAGTGGCGGCACGCGCTGGCGTGTCCAAAGGCACCTTGTTTTTGTACTTTCCCAGCAAGGAAGACCTGTTCAAGGCCGTGGTGCGCGAGAACGTGGTCAACCCGGTGGCGCAAGGCGCCGCCGAAATTGAGCAATTCAAAGGCCATTGCGGCCAATTGCTCGAGTGGATGATGCTGCAGTGGTGGCACCGCTATGGTGCCACCAAGGCATCGGGCATTTCCAAGCTCATCATGAGCGAGGCGACCAATTTTCCAGCGCTGGCGGCTTTTTACCGCGATGAAGTCATTGAACCTGGTCAAGCCTTGATTCGCTCCGTTTTGCAACGCGCCATCGATCAAGGCGAATTTCGCCCCGTGGATGTCGAGTTGGCCTTGCATTCGGTCATGGCCCCCTTGCTCTTTCTGGTCATGTGGAAGCACTCCATGGGGCCTTGCTGTCCCAGCCACGAACAAATCAAGCCTGAAGCCTTCATTTCGCAGCACGCCCAATTGTTGGTGCGTGGCCTGTCCCTTTCTGAAACACCATGAAAAAATCGACCCTCTGGATTTTGTCAGCCTTGGCCGTGGCCGCCCTTGTGGCTGGTGGCGCACGCTGGGCCAGCCAACGGCAAAAAGCCCCCAACGCTGCGGCACCTGCAGCCACCGCCGTGCCCAGCATCGAGCTGGCGCGCAGTGATGTGTTCACCGCGCAAACCCAAACCCTCACCTTGGGCATTCCGGTCTCGGGTGCCCTCAAGGCCAGCCAAAGCGCCTTCATCAAGGCCCGTGTGGCTGGCGAACTGATGGGCCTGAACGTGCGCGAAGGCGACAGCGTGCAAGCCGGGCAAGTCATTGCCCGCGTGGACCCCACTGAATTCCAGGCGCGTGTGCGCCAGGCACAGCAACAAGCCGACGCGGCCAAGGCCCAGGTGGACATTGCCCAGCGCCAACTGGACAACAACCAGGCCCTGGTGAACCAGGGCTTCATCTCGCAAACGGCCCTGATCACCTCGCAAGCCACGCTCAGTGGTGCCAAAGCCACCCACATGGCGGCCGTGGCGGCCCTCGATGTAGCGGCCAAAGCCCTGGACGACGCCACGCTGCGCTCGCCCATGACGGGCATCGTGGCCCAGCGCCTGGCCCAACCCGGCGAACGGGTGGCCATTGAGGCGCGCATTGTTGAAGTGGTCAACCTGTCCCAACTGGAATTGGAAGCCGCACTCCCGGCCAGCGATGCCAGCCGGGTCCGGGTGGGCATGAAAGCGCGCTTGCAAGTGGAGGGCCTGGCCGATCCGGTCGAGGCCACTGTTTTGCGCATCAACCCCAGCGCCCAAATGGGCAGTCGCAGCATTCTGGTGTATTTGGGCCTGACAGGCCGCGAAGGCTTGCGCCAGGGCGTGTTTGCCCAAGGCAGCCTGGGCACCCAAAGCGTGCAAGCCATCGCGGTGCCTGTGGGCAGCGTGCGCACCGACAAACCCCAGCCGTATGTGCAGGTGGTGCAAAACGACCAGATCGTGCATGTCACGGTCAAACCCGGCGCACGCAGCGAGGGCGAGGGGCAAAGCCTGCTCGCTGTTGAAGGCCTGAGCGAAGGCGCTCAGGTGCTCAGCGCCAGCGTGGGGGTCGTGCGCGAAGGCGTGCGGGTTCAGTTCACGGCTGCGGCCCAGTAAAGGGCCAACAGCATGTGGTTCACCCGCGTCAGTCTGCAAAACCCGGTTTTTGCCACCATGGTCATGCTGGCCCTGGTGGTGCTGGGTTTGTTCTCGTTTCAGCGCCTGAAAGTCGACCAGTTTCCGAACATCGATTTTCCGGTGGTGGTGATCACCACCGAGTACCCGGGTGCCTCGCCCGAAATTGTCGAGAGCGAAGTCTCCAAGAAAATCGAAGAAGGCGTCAACTCCATCGCGGGCATCAGTGCCCTCACCTCGCGCAGCTACGAAAACCAGTCGGTCGTGGTGATCGAATTTCAGCTGCACATTGATGGCCGCAAAGCCGCCGAAGATGTGCGCGAAAAAGTGGCCTCGCTGCGCCCCTTGCTGCGCACCGAGGTCAAAGAGCCGCGGGTGCTGCGCTTTGACCCGTCCAGTCGGGCCGTGTGGTCGCTGGCCGTCATTCCCGAAGGCGACAAGCTCAACGCGGTGGAGCTGACCAACTGGTCTGAGCAGGTGCTCAAAAAGCGCCTGGAAAACGTGCGCGGTGTGGGTTCGGTGACCGTGGTGGGCGGCAGCCGCCGAGAAATCAACCTGTACCTGCAGCCCTCGGCCATGGAAGCCCTGGGCGTCACCGCCGACCAGGTGGTGGCCGCTGTGCGCAACGAAAACCAGGACTTGCCAGTGGGGGCCATTCGCTCACTGCAGCAAGAGCGCATGGTGCAAATCAGCTCGCGCATGCTCAGGCCCGATGATTTCAACCGCATCATCGTGGCCCGCAAAAACGGCTTACCCGTTCGACTGTCCCAAGTGGCCACCGTGCAAGATGGTGCGCAGGAGCTGGAGAATCTGGCCCTGTACAACGGCCAGCGCACCTTGCTGATGTCGGTGCAAAAGTCGCAGGACGAAAACACCATCCAGGTGGTCGACGGCCTGATCAAGACCGTGGCCGAACTCAAGGACCAGCTGCCCGCAGGCGTCAAACTCGAACCCATCACCGACAACTCGCGCCCCATCCGCGTGTCGGTGAACAATGTGCGCCAAACCCTGATCGAGGGCGCCATCCTGACGGTGCTGATCGTCTTTTTGTTCCTCAATTCCTGGCGATCCACCGTCATCACGGGCCTGACGCTGCCGATCTCGCTGATCGGCACCTTCATGTTCATGCAGATGTTTGGCTTCACCATCAACATGATCACACTCATGGCCTTGTCCCTGTGTGTGGGCCTGCTGATTGACGACGCCATCGTGGTGCGCGAGAACATCGTGCGCCATGTGCAAATGGGCAAGAACGCCTGGAATGCCTCGATGGACGGCACCCAGGAAATCGGTCTGGCCGTGTTGGCCACCACGCTGTCGATCGTGGCGGTGTTTTTGCCGATTGGCTTCATGGAAGGCATCATCGGCAAGTTCTTCCACGAATTCGGCATCACCATCGTGGCGGCCGTCATGATCTCGATGTTTGTCAGCTTCACGCTCGACCCCATGCTGTCCAGCGTTTGGCACGACCCGAGCATCGAGGCCCATGGCCAACACCATGCCCCGGTGAGCCTGTACGACAAAACCATTGGCCGCGTGACCGGCTGGTTTGACCGCAGCACCGACCGTCTGGCCGATGGTTACCAGAGCATCTTGCGCTGGGCGCTGGTGCACAAGAAGTCCACCGTGTTTTTGGCCCTGGGCATTTTTGTGGCCAGCGTGTTCATGACCCGACTGCTGGGCACCGAATTTGTGCCCAAAGCCGATTTTTCGGAAACCTCGGTCAAGTTCGAGACCCCCGTGGGCACCTCGCTCGAAGCCACTGAAGCCAAAGCCCGCCAAGTCGAGACCATCGTGCGCAGCTTTCCCGAGGTGCGCTACACCGTCAGCACCCTCAACACCGCCAACGCCCAAGGCAAGAACAACGTCAACCTGTACATTCGCCTGGTGGACCGCAAGCAGCGCAGCCGCAATGCCGACCAGATGTCGGCCGTGCTGCGCGAGCGCCTGAAGCAGGTGCCCGGCATCGCCGTCACGCATGCGGGTTTGCTGGATGCCATTGGTGGCAACAAGCAAGTTGAGTTCTCACTGCAAGGGCCTGACCAGAAAGAGCTGGAGCGGCTGGCCTTGCTGGCACTGGCCAAAATTCGTGACATCCCGGGTCTGGTGGATCTGGATTCAAGCGTCAAGCCCAACAAACCGGTGATCGGTGTGCAGATTCGGCAGGACTCGGCATCGGACTTGGGCCTGGGCACAGCGCAGCTGGCTGGCCCGCTGCGCACCTTGGTGGCCGGACAAACCGTGGGCAACTGGCGCGCGCCCGACGACCAGACTTACGACGTGAACGTGCGCCTGTCGCCCACCGCACGCAACAGCCCGCAAGACCTGGAACGACTGCCCTTTGTGGTGGGCGCCGCCGCCGACGGCAGCCCGCGCATCGTGCGTCTGGGCCAGGTGGCCGAGGTGAGCGAAACCACCGGTTCCAACCAGATCAACCGGCGCGACCTGATGCGCGAAGTGGCCATCAACGCCAACGTGTTCGGACGCGCAGCGGGCGAAGTGTCCGCCGACATCCGCAAAGCCATGGACAGCCTGAACCTGCCGCCCGGTTACCGCTACAGCTTTGGCGGCTCGACCAAGAACATGGCCGAATCCTTTGGCTATGCTTTATCGGCCTTGGCGATGGCGGTGATTTTCATTTACATGATTTTGGCCAGCCAGTTCAAGAGTTTCCTGCAGCCCCTGGCCTTGATGACCGCCCTGCCGCTGACCCTGATTGGCGTGGTGCTGGCGCTGCTGGTGTTCCGCTCCACCTTGTCGATGTTCTCCATCATCGGCGTGATCATGCTCATGGGCCTGGTCACCAAGAACGCCATCTTGTTGGTGGACTTTGCCATTCGCGCGCGAGAAGACCAGACCGACGAGCAGGGGCGCCGCATTCCCGGCATGGCCCGCCACGAAGCGCTGCTGATGGCGGCCAAGGTGCGTTTGCGTCCCATCCTGATGACCACGCTGGCCATGATTTTCGGCATGGTGCCCCTGGCTTTTGCCCTGTCTGAAGGCTCAGAACAACGCGCGCCCATGGGCCAGGCCGTGATTGGTGGGGTCATCACCTCGTCCTTGCTGACCCTGGTGGTGGTGCCCGTGGTGTATTGCTACATGGACGATCTGGCGCAATGGCTGCGCCGCAAAGCCGGTCTGGCGCCTGCCCGTCAGGGACACGACACGCCCGCCGCTTAAAATCCCCCCATATTTGAACTAGACCCACTGGAGTAACAAATGGATCTGAACCAGGCCCGTTTCAACATGATCGAACAGCAAATCCGCCCCTGGGAAGTGCTGGACCCGCAAGTGCTGGCCCTGCTGTCCACCGTGCACCGTGAAGATTTTGTGCCGCTGGCCCACAAAGCCCTGGCATTCGTCGACATGGAAATTCCTCTGGGCGCAGCGCCTGACCAGGTCATGCTGGCCCCCCGCGTTCAAGCCCGCCTGCTGCAAGACCTGGCCGTGCAAAAGACCGACAAGGTGCTGGACATCGGCACCGGCTCGGGTTTCATGGCCGCCCTGCTCGGCCATCAGGCCGCCAGCGTGCTCAGCCTTGAAATCGATGCCCAGCTGGCCAGCCAGGCCCAGGCCAACTTGCAAAAAGCCGGCATGACCAACGTCACCGTGCGCCAGGCCGACGGCAGCCAGGGCGCGGCCGCCGACGGCCCGTTCGATGTGATCTTGCTCAATGGTTCGGTGGCCGAAGTGCCCGCTGCTTTGCTGCAGCAACTCACCGTGGGCGGTCGCCTGGCTGCCATCGTGGGCGACGAGCCCATGATGCGCGCCACCGTGATCACCCGCACCGGCCAGAACAGCTGGACCACCACCGAGCCCTGGGACTGCAATGCGCCACGTCTGCGCGGCTTTGCCGAACCCTCGCGCTTCACATTCTGAGTGCGGACCATGGAACAACTGAACCCCTCCCAAGTCAACGACTGGGCCAAAGCCCAAACCCAGCGCCCCATCCTGCTGGATGTGCGCGAAGGCTGGGAAGTGCAAACCGCCAGCGTCCAGCCCGATGGCCTGGACAGGGTGCACATGCCCATGCAAACCATCCCGGCACGCCTGGATGAACTCGACAAAACCAGACCCGTGGCGTGCCTGTGCCACCACGGTGGCCGCAGCATGCAGGTGGCTGCGTTTTTGCAGCAACACGGCTACCAGGTGGTGAACGTGGCTGGCGGCATCCACGCGTGGTCTGCCCAAGTCGATCCCAGCATTCCGGTTTATTGAGCCAAAAGCCGGCCCGAATGGGAGCCGGCACCTTTAGAAAAGACCCGCCATGAAACTGCGCACCCTGCCCTTGACCTTGACCTTGATGGCTGCCTTTGCAGGCACCGCCCAGGCCCAAAGCCTGGTCCAACTTTACGAAGCGGCCAAAGGCCATGACGCCACCTACAAGGCGGCACGTGCACAGTACCAGGCCAACCTGGCCAAGGCCGAACAGGCCAAGGCCTTGCTGCGACCGACCGCAGGACTCAACAGCAGTCTCTCGGAAACCGACCTCAGCAACCAGACCACCCCAGCGGCCGACCGTCAATTTGGATCCCGCGCCCTGACCTTGTCGGGCAGCCACCCTTTGTACCGCCCAGCAAATCAGGCCAGCTATGAGCAGGGCATGAGGCAAGTCGACCTGGCCCAAGCCCAGCTCAAGGTGGCCGAGCAGGAGCTGATTGTGCGCATCAGCCAGGCTTACTTTGATGTGCTCACCGCACAAGAGAGCCTGAACTTTGTACAAGCCCAAAAATCCGCAGTTGCTGAACAACTGGCATCCGCCAAGCGCAATTTTGAAGTGGGCACCTCCACCATCACCGACACACGTGAAGCGCAAGCCCGCTTCGATCTGGTGATGGCTCAGGAAATTGCGGCAGCCAACGAGCTGCGGATCAAAAAACTGGTTTTGGACGACACCGTGGGCTCACCGGGTGTACAACCCAAGCCTTTGCTGGGTTCTGTGGACATGGCCCGCGTGCAGACCGGCACGGTTGACACCTGGGTCGCACAATCCGAACAACAAAGCGGCAGCATTGCCCAGGCAAAAATTGGCTTGGACATCGCCCAACTCGAAATTGCCAAAGCCAAAGCAGGCCATTTGCCCACACTCGATCTGACCGCCAGTTACGGCGTCAACCGTTACCGCAATGGCGCGGCCACCCAACCCAACACCAACGCCGCCACACTGGGCCTGGCTTTCAACCTGCCCTTGTACGCCGGACACGCCACCCAAAACCGCATCAAGGAAACCCTGTCGCTCGAAGACAAAGCCCGCAATGACCTGGAAGCTGCCCAGCGCAGCGTGGCCCAGGCCACACGCACGGCCTTCTATGGCGTTCAATCCGGACTGAGCCAGGTCAAAGCCTTGCAAGCGGCCGAGGCCTCCAGCCAAAGTGCGCTGGACGCCAACAAACTGGGCTACCAGGTGGGTGTGCGCATCAACATCGACGTGCTCAACAGCCAGAGCCAGTTGTTCCAGACCAAGCGCGATCTGGCCAAGGCTCGCCATGATGTGCTGCTGGGCCAGCTGCGTCTGCTTCAGGCCAGCGGCACGCTCAAAGCCGACGATCTGCAAAACATCAGCAACTTGCTGCAAAAGTAAGCGCAACGCAACACCCGGGTCGGCGCTTGAGTTCCGACTGTCGGTTTTGACGCAGGTTCATGTCGGGGCTGAAGCCGCAGATCAACTGTTCAGTGCACTGGACATTGCATCGACATAACGCTCAGCAGCCCCACGGCCTTGAGCCACCAGATCCAAGCCCGCCTGTTGCGCTTGCGCCAGTGCTGAACGGTCATTCAGCCAGGCCAGCACTTGGTCCAGCGCGGTATCCACGTCACTCACACGAACGGCAGCGCCCGCCACTTGGGCGTTTTGAGCGGCTTCAGCAAAATTGAAGGTGTGCGGCCCCATGATCACCGGGCAGCCAAATGCAGCGGCTTCGATCAGGTTTTGTCCGCCCAACGCCATGAAACTGCCCCCCAGCAAGGCCATGTCAGCGCTCTGAAAATACACCGGCATCTCGCCCAGGCTGTCACCCAGTAAAACTTCGACCGGGCCGACAGGCCAGAACGCACCAGGCACCCAGGCCGAACGGCGAAACACCGACAAGCCTTGCGCGGTCACCAGCGCATGCACTTCGTCAAAGCGCTGCGGGTGCCTGGGCACCAACAACCACAACACACCTTCTGCCCGGAACGCGGCCAGTCGATCTGCATCGGTCATCAACGCGTGCAGCCACAAGGCCTCTTCGCCTTCACGGCTGCTGGCCAGCATGACCACGGGTCGAGGCTGGCCCTGGATTTGCCACTGGCTGCGCCAGACCTGTGCGAGCGCCATAGCAGCGGGCTGGGGACGCACATCAAATTTCAAATTGCCCAGCACCGCTTGCACATGGGCTCCGAGTTGTCCAAGCCGGGCGGCATCATCAGGGCTTTGAGCCAACACCACGCAGAGGCCACGGTACGCAGGCCGCGACAACAAGGACCAACGCAGGCCCGAGCGCAGCGATTTTTCATTCAAGCGGGCGTTGGCCAGCACCAACGGCACCTGCGCACGCGCACAGGCCTGCACCAACACAGGCCAGACCTCGGTCTCCATCAGGATGCCCAGGCGGGGCTGGTGGTGCCGCAAAAAGCCTTGCGTCGCTTCGGGCGTGTCCCAGGGCAGCCAAGCCTGTGCGTCGCCCGGGCGCAACAAAGACTGCCCCTGCACCCAGCCGGTGGCGGTGCTGTGGGTCAGCAAAAGCCGTATGTCGGGCCAGCGCGCACGCATGGCCTCAATGAGGATGGCCGCCGCACGGGCCTCGCCCAGCGACACCGCATGCACCCATACGCGGCCAGGCTCGGGCGGCGCTTCATCGTACAGGCCAAAACGCTGGGGCATGTGCATCAGATAACCCGGCTCTTGCTGACCCCGGCGGCGCAGTTTGCGGCGCAGCAGCGGCTGCAGGCCGCGCATCACCAGGCCGTACACGGCCAGCACCAGATGTTCGGCCAGGGACAAACGATGGCTCATCCGAGCGCAGCCGCCTGGTCAAACAGCTTTTGATACACCCGGCCGATGCCTTCGGCCTCTTTGGCCAGCGAAAATTCCCGGGACACCCGGTCATGCGCGGCCTGGCCCATCTGCACCGCCGCGGGCAAGTCGGCCAGCACCTGGCGCACGGCCTGGGCCAGCCCAGGTGCATCGCCCGTGTCCACCAGCTCGCCGGTGATGCCGGGCAAGACCAGCTGGTCAAACGCACCGGTACGCGAACACACCAAAGCGCAACCGGTGGCGGCCGCCTCAAACGGGGTCAGCCCAAATGGCTCGTAGCGCGGGCAGGCCACGCACAGCAGGCAGCGCTGGTACCAAAGGTGCACTTCGCCAGCGGGCACTTCGCCCAAAAAAACAATCCGATCAGACAAGCCCGCCTGCGCGATATTGTCCATCAGGGCTTGCTGGTAGGCCTGGTGCTGGGGCTGGGCCAGCCCGGCGATCACGGCGGTGGCGCCGGGCAAATGCGGCAGGGCTTCGATCATGGCGTCGACAAACACATCGCTGCCTTTGTCAGGCCGCACGCGGCCAAACACACCAATTCCGTACTGCCCAGGCAGACCCGAATCCGCCCACGCCTTGCGCTTGTCGGGCGACTGGGCGAAACGCGACAGGTCGATGCCGTGCGGCACCACGGCCGTGGTGTTGGGCACAAACGAGGCCGCCAGCGGTGTGGTCGAGATGACCGCGTCCATTTTGGAGATGAGCCAACGTGGAAAAGCGCCGTGCAAATGCTGCGCCGCCGAGGTAAAGACCAGCTTGATGGGCAAGCGCAACACGTCGCGGGCAAAAATGCCCAGCATCATTTCGGGATCACGGCGCACATGCCAGATGCGAAATGTGCGGCCTGGAGGCGGCTGGCGCGACAAGGCCATGGCCTGCCTTGCCGTCATGCCCACCACGCCATTGGACATCGTGTTGCCGCAGTAACCCAGGCGCCATTGCTGCATTTGCAAAGGCACCAAGGCATTGATGGTGGCGGACACACCCGTGTAGCGCTGTTTGATGTTGAAGACGATGACGTCAGGGTTGGAGTGCAGCACGGTGTCCGAAGCAAAGTGGGTATCGGCAAATTATAGGGAGCCCACCCTGGCAAACGCCCTGGCCTGCCTGCTTGCCGCCCGTGCAGGTATATTCGCCGCACGACTTGAAGATGCCTCGGATGAAAACCTACATTTTGAATTTGCCCTCAGCACGGGAACGCCGAAACTTTCAGGCTCAACAAGCCGAGCGCTTGGGCCTGGATGTGCAGTTCATCGATGCGCAAACCCCTGCCGACATTCCTGAGGCATTTTTCCAGGCCCATGCGTTTTCCTGGGAACGCCCCATCAAGATCACCGAAGTGGCCTGTTTTCTGAGCCACCAAGGGGTGTGGCAACAGATTGCCGACAGCCACGGCCCCGCCCTCGTGCTGGAAGACGATGCCATCCTGGCGCGAAACACACCGGCGCTGCTGGACTGGTTGAGCACCCTGGAGGGTGTGGACCACGTTTCGCTGGAAACCCGGCAGCGCAAAAAATTGTTGGGCCTGAGCTCAAAGATGAACGCTGGCTTGTCGGCCGCTTTGCACCCCTTGCTGCAAGACCGCACCGGTGCCGCTGCCTATGTGCTGTGGCCTGCCGGTGCACGCATCCTGCTGGCCAAGTTCGAACAGCAAGGCATGGGCTTGGCCGATGCGTTCATCTCCAGCACTTACCAACTGCAGTCCTGGCAAACCGTTCCGGCCTTTGCCATTCAGGCCGACATGGCACGCGCCTATGGCA
>Ga0255139_1000032_pt1 | contig 62215 bp, 64 predicted proteins | sample Law_Colum_RepB_8_FD_188549 | JGI IMG/M metagenome (GOLD analysis project Ga0255139, IMG submission 188549) | Freshwater microbial communities from St. Lawrence River, New York, United States - Law_Colum_RepB_8d | ecosystem: Environmental > Aquatic > Freshwater > River | place: USA: New York...
CAACTACATCGAGCTTTTCTACAACCCGGTGCGTCGACATGGCAACAACAACGGCTTGCCGCCAGCGAAGTTCGAAGAGCAGTACTTTATGAAGCTGTCAGGTGTCTAGAATATCGGGGGCTTGCCAAGGCGATGGAAATGGGAGGTGTAATATACTTTCTAAGCGTGCTGAGCCAGTATGCTTCCAGTCTAGTCAAGCCAACACTGTCCTTGGAATTGAGAAGTACTTGAGTGGATATCATTGGACCTCTTTTAGACGTTTCTTGAAATTGATTCTGTAAGAATGAGGAGCGATGCCTGAACAGTTCCTTCCGCAGATATTCTTGTTGTAATTAGGTATTCTCATTCCAGAGTTATTGATATGGGTTAAGGTAACTGGCTGAAAGAAGCAACAATATGTCCGACCAATTGGAGGAAGGATGAATCAAACCCTGCTTGATATTGCAAAATGGCTTGAGTCCATTCCATGGAGCACGGAGCTGCATGAGTCGTACTACATGTACAACTGGATAGAGTCTACCCATGTTGTTTCGCTATCATTATTCTTGGGCATGCTGTTCTTTATCGATTTCAGAATGCTCGGGCTGACAATGACTAGTGTTCCCGCATCAAAAATTGCAATGCGGCTCCGTACACCAATGTTGATTGGATTCTGCGTAATGATTGTTACCGGCTTGCTACTCTATTTTGCAGTGCCGGTTAGAGTAACCCAAAGTATTTGGTTCAGAATAAAATTCGTACTGCTTATACTTGCTGGTATCAATGCCTGGTACTTCAACAGAAAAATGGAAAAATCTGCGAGCACTTGGGATTCGCAATCAAAAGCCCCAACCTCACTTCGCATTTCAGTTGTGCTTTCACTTGCACTTTGGGCTGGTGTTATTACTACAGGGCGGTTGATCGCGTACGATTGGTACGATTGCTACCGGGTACAATCGCATATGCTTGCTTGGGCAGCCGGCTGTCTGGCCGAGCAATAACAATAATGGGCGATAAGCTCGCTGGGAGGCACGGTGGAATTGTTGAGCATCTTTGAGTGGATGGAAGCTTCTGCTCTTGGGTCAATAGGTAAGACTTATGGTGGCGTCTACGCAATTGGCCAGTCGCTTCATCTGATGTCCCTAACAGTGCTTGGAGGCGCGGTGCTCGTTACAGATATGAGATTGCTGAATGTCATATTGCGCGACGTACCTTCGGAAGTTGTCGAGCAAAATGCTCATCGATGGTTTCGATATGCGGTCCTAACAATTGTTCTCACTGGAATTTTCATGGCCGCGGCTGTCGCTCTAAGGATGTACTACAACCAGTTCTTTTGGGCCAAGATGGTCTCGTTGTCAATTGGGGTGCTTTTTGTCTTCTGTGTAAAGCACCCTTTACTTGCGTCTCGCCCTCACGCCGAAATCAATCCTTGGGTCATAAGAATGCTTGCGTGTGCCTCCATTACCGTTTGGTTTACGGTAGCAGCAACAGGTCGATGGATCGGTTTCTCTTGAACTGACTATGTTGTGTTCAGCTATTTTGAAGAAGCAAGGAGCAAAGAATGATTGGATTGAAAACCCGGTCGTCGAATTCGGCGAAGAAAGTGCCGCTCATAGATGCGGTGGCCATCGCGTCTTCAGTTGCAATTCTTGTGTCTGCAGGTCTTTTCTGGCTAGTACAGATACAAAGCGTAATAGAGTTGTTGAACTTGGCGTATGGTTAAAGGCCAGCGAATGCTTGTGGGTATTTCAATCAATTCATGCAGGCGTAGCTTCTGATTTAGCTGATTTGGCAACTCCGAATTTGAACAGTGTGCTAATGGTTTTCGACCCAGGTGCAATAGAGGTGGCCTTGGCCAAATTATAGGTGCTCCAGAGTTGAGCACCTTTATGGTAACAGGCTTGTATTCCAACAGGTCATTTGGGTTGATTCTTGTCTGACTTCAGATCGTGCTTAGAGCACTTCCATCAGAAAGTAGTCATCCAGTATCAGCGAATTGACTAACTTGTCTAGAGTGGCCCGCACTGCCTGATCAAGTGATTGACCAGATGCTCTACCAAAAATTACTGTGTTAAACGCTGATTGGCTGCCGCGCTTCAGTGTGACGTGCGTTCTGATTGTTACTTCAAAACCGCCATCCTTTTCTGAAACTGCGACTTCGGTTATCTCACCTTCCAATGTCAGTCTTTCGCTTTGGTCGACTAGCGATGCTCCGCCAGCGACGAATGCTTGCTTCAACGCATCGTTCACCAAATCAGCAACGGGCACTTCGACCAAGTCTTCGGTCAACATTCTAGGGTCTTCAACAGTTCTTGCATCAGTAAACACTGCAAGTTTCAAAGGGCCTTTTGTAGCTTTGCTGAAGTCCACTTGAGGGCTTTGCGTGTATTGGTAATCAACGCTTATCTCATCAGCGAAAACCGAAGCTTGGCCGATCAGTGTATGTAAACAGGCAAGAGTCACAAGCGTATAACTCTTTTTCATAAAGCCCCCCAAATACAAATTCTAGTTATATCCACAGACTTATTCGTCTAGATGCGTTCCCTAGTCCAAAATGAACAAGCCACCAGAAGCATATGCTAACTGGTGGCTTGTTAACGCTAACTGAACTGGCTCTTGAAATCAGAGTTCGCTAGCTGGCCATGGAGCGCCTTGGTGTCCGCGAGCTTGTTCTTTCAGACCTTGGTAAACAAACTTCTGTACTCGCTTGCCCTCATAGGTCTCGGTTGTGTAGACGTTACCCTGACCGTCAACAGAAAGACTGTGTGGTGCGTAGAACTGGCCTGGACCACGTCCGCCATGTCCAAAGCTCGTCAGAACTTCCAACGTTTCTCTTTCGATTACGTAGACTTTGAAGTTCTGTCCGTCAGCCAAGTAGAGGTACTTCTGCTCTGCATCCTTCGAGAAATCTATATCCCAAGTGGAACCTTGATTCAGAGTCTGTGGTGCTACCTGGGCCTCTTTCACGAACGTACCGTCCTTACGGAAGACCTGAATACGGTCGGAGCCGCGGTCACAAACGTAAAGAAGGCCATCATTGGAAGGAATTGCGCAGTGCACGGGGCCGCGGAATTGCTGTGGCAATGGAGCGCCAGGGGTGTAGTCCACTCGCTCATCAACTGGTCGGTTGCCATAAGCACCCCAGTATCGTTTGAAAGCGCCTGTATTCAGGTCGAGCACTGCAACGCGCTTGTTGCGGTAGCCGTCAGCCAGGAATACTTCGTTGGCCTCAGCATCGATTGCCAGCTCTGCAACCTGTGCGAAGTGCGTAGTGCTGTTACTGTCAGTGTCGTTGCCGGGCTCACCGTACTGCGCTACGAATTGTCCGTCGCCAGTGAATACCAGAACATGAGAGTCGCCACCACCGTTGCCACCGATCCAGACGTTGCCGTTTGGTGCTACATCGATACCGTGGTTCGAAGCTGGCCAGGTAAAGCCCTCGCCTGGACCGCCCCATGCGTTGACAACGTTTCCTTCAGGATCGAATTCAATGATGGGCGGTGCCGGGGTGCAGCATTCGCTCACGCCGAGCTTCAGGCCGATTTCAGTAGCTCCACCGAACATTTCGTCTTGGTCGCGGTGAACGATGAAAACGTGATCTCGCGCGTCAATGTCAACACCGATTGTACGACCAAGGATCCACTGATTTGGAAGTGGCTTGGGCCAGAACGGATCCACTTCGAACGCAGGTGCCATAATCATGGAGCTAGCCGCTTCCGCGGACTCCTGCAGTTGAGACTGGCTGACTCCAATCGCTGCCAGCGCTACTGCAAAAGTTGCTCCTGCCGCATACTTGATATGTCTTGTCATTCTTTTTCCCTCCGGGGTAAGTCTCTACTGAGGCTTTGTTTTTTTTAGACCGGTGGGCAGTATACTCACTTCTTTGCGGACAGTATACTCGGAAAAAAGTTTTTGCTAGGACATGAGCCTGCCGGATGACAGCTCGTGTTCGAGCAAGCTTTAACTGTAAGATTAAACAATAAAATACAAGGGCTTAGGAATGTTTAACGTGTATCGTATGAAAGGGAAGATCTCCTTTGCCTTGGTTGTTGCACTATTGATGTCGGCCGTATCAATCGAAAGTGCGAGCGCTGACGATGTGCCTCTTAGAGTTGCAGTACAAGCATTTGTGAAGCCTGCAGGGTCTGAGTTGTCGATTCTCATGCGGGTTCCGATGGATGCCTTGGGGGAAATAGACTTCCCAACAAGAGGAGTACCCGGATCATTGATATTCTCTGAGGCCGACAATGCCTTGGAGACAGCGGCCTATACCTACATCATCGGTTCTGTGCAGGTCTTTGAGGGAGATCGGCAGCTCACAGATTATACGCTTCGAAAAGTTCGAGTCTCGCTGCCTTCTGACCGTTCTTTCAACTCTTATGATCTTGCCATGGAGAATTTGAACAAGCCCAAGCTGGATGACAGTCTGGATCTTTACTGGAGGCAAGGGATGCTGGACTTGCTTGTCACCTACCCGATCGAATTCTCGACTTCGCGTTTCTCTATTGACCCCAGGTTGGCTGGGTTAGGCGTGGAGACCAATACGGTAATCCGATATGTTTTGCCCGATGGCGCTGAGCGGGCGTTCAGTTTTGTAGGCAATCCCGGCCTGGTTTATCTGGATCCGAGCTGGTTCCAGGCTTCTTGGAGATTTGTCGTCTTGGGCTTCAATCATATTCTGGAAGGCACTGACCACTTGCTTTTCCTTCTGTGCCTTGTGATCCCGCTAAGAAGCATCCGGGCTCTGGTCCCCGTAATTTCGGCTTTCACAATTGCACACTCTATCACCTTGATTGGGTCCGTAATGGGTGTAGTCCCGTCGGTCTTGTGGTTCCCGCCTCTTATCGAGACTCTGATAGCCCTTTCTATTGTCTATATGGCATTCGAAAACATCATCGGATTTGATCAGCGAACCAGGTGGGTTGTGACCTTCGGGTTCGGCTTGATTCATGGATTTGGGTTCTCGTTTCTCCTGACCGAGAGCATGCAATTTGCAGGGGGTTATCTGTTGACCGCGTTGCTGTCATTCAACGTTGGAGTTGAACTTGGTCAACTACTGGTACTTTGTTTGGTCGTGCCTCTGCTGGCCGTGCTTTTCAAGAAAATTCCATCTGAGAAAGTTGGAATTGTCCTTCTTTCAGCACTGGTTGCACATAGCGCGTGGCACTGGATGTCTGAACGATTTGCGTCCTTGATGGAATACGACATTCGCTGGCCTGCTTTGGATTCAGCTTTTTACGGGGCTCTCGGCGAGTGGGGCATATTGCTCATCGTTGCAACCTTGGTGCTTTGGATAATGAGTTCAGTGTTTCAAAAATTTGAAAGTCCCAAGCCCGACAGCTCCACCAAGAATAAAGTGCCTGTTTGATAAATCTGGAATTATTTAATATTATCAATATCTTGTGAAACTTATTAATAGCTAGCGGAAACTAGGCCCCCGTCCTTGGGGGCTTGGCATGAACTCTGGATTCTTCAAGTAATTTTCAGCCAAATCTTTTGCCACCTGATCTTTTGAGTTGATCGCCATCTCATTGTGCGGCCGCTATTGAGCTTTCCCTTGGAACTCAGCGTCGATTCGATTTTGCCCAACGGGCGCCGATACGTTTTATGTCCCTCCGGATTGACCTGTTAACGTGATCGAGTGAATCACGGCAGTGCCAAGACAGCAGCCATTAGTGCCCCTGTGCGCAATCGCACTAATCTGCCAGTCAGCGGCGTCACAGAACGTGATTCTTGGCTACTAAGGCCTTTAGATCATCAGAAGCGCACGAGTACGAGAAACATGTTCTTCAATGCAGGGCTTCATCTAGGGTTTGTCCTCTCGACCCTGGCAATCAGTGCTGCCAAAAAACCTTGAGGGCCAGAGTCGGCGTAGTATTGTGTGTTTCCAATGCTTTGAATTTGTTGTCTAAAAATTGAAATCAAGGAATTGCTTAGAGGTTTTATGTCTGCTTTGAATTTGCGTTAGTGGATCGGCCTTATAATCGATGCATCTTGTCGATTGTCTGGTTGATATCGGGCTCCGTGAAGTACACTGCGGCGTGCCCGAAAGTGAAGCAGGGAGGGCATCTGTTGCAAACGTCATGCTTTTTCACGTGCAATGGAATTCCATGTAGATTTTTCACCGTAGCCGCATTTTTCGCAGGAAGCGCTGATTCGCTTGATATATCTTCGCGCGCCTGAATTTTCTTTACTGGGGGGATGTTTTATGAAGTACCTTAATTCGATTTTTGCGTTGTCGTTTTTTGTTTGCTCTAGTGCTGTTTCAGCTGCGCCTGAGCGTGCAGGGGACTTCGCTCTTCTAGACCAGGTCGGTGATTTTCACCAGTTCAGTCGCTATGGGCATTCAGAAGCACTGGTACTAATGTCTCAGTCCGTGTCTTGCGCATCAAGTGCTGAAGCTCTTGAATCGTTCAAGGGGCTAAAGGCGGAATGGGAAGGAAAGAATGTAGCCTTTCTGTTGATCAATTCAGCAGAAGAAGATCTTGATGTCATTCGTCAATCTGCCCAGGCACAGAAACTCGATCTGCCTATTTTGCTTGATAACAGTCAATTGGTTGCGAAGACTTTGAAGATAACCAAGGCAGGGGAAGTTCTGGTACTTGATCCCCAGACACTGTCCGTCCTGTTTCGAGGCCCTATCGGCACGGATCTATCAAACCAAATCCAATTGGCTGCAAATGGAGTAGCAACTGAAACAATGGAGCTAGGCTCAACCGGTTGCTCCCTCGATTTGAGTTCTGTGGCGGTTGCTGGAAGCGATGCGCCTGATTACGCGAATGATGTAGCACCAGTGATCATCGAAAATTGCGCTTCGTGCCATAGAGAGGGCGGTATTGGGCCGTTTGCTATGGATAGCCATCTGATGCTTCAAGGCTGGTCGCCAATGATCCGCGAAGTCCTACTGACGAAGCGAATGCCTCCTATGCAGGTTGATTCCTCCATTGGGCACTTCAGCAATGCAGCTTACATTAGTGATGAAGCTTTGCAGACCGTTGTCAACTGGATTGATGCCGGTGCGCCACGCGGCAATTTCCAAGTAGACCCTCTAAGTAACCTTACTTATCCCGACGTCAAGTCCTGGCAATTGGGCGAGCCGGATTTCATTGTTCAGTCTCCTCAGCAGGAAATTCCCGCAACTGGAGTACTTGAGTACATCAATGTAGACGTGGAGTTACCCTTTACCGAAGACAAATGGGTAAAGGCAGTTCAGTTCATTCCGGGAGATGAGACTGTGCTGCATCACTTGCTGACCTACGTCACTGCGCCGGATGAAGCATTCAATGGGGGTGAGGCAAGCCCGACATCTACTGAAGCCACTCGTTTTCTAGAGGGCTATGCTCCAGGAAAGGTTGAGGCAATGGTTTTTCCTGAGGACACTGGTGTACTTATACCGGCCGGGCACAAACTCTCCATGCAATTCCATTTTACGACCAATGGAAGAGCGACTTCGGACCAGACGACTTTGGGAATGTACTTCTATGACGAGCCGCCAGCACATGAAAATCTGACTCGGACAGTTGCCGGCATGTTTGTTATTCCTCCGCATGCATACAATCATGAGGTGCGTGGCAGCTATCTGTTCAAAGAAGCTGTTGTAGTCAACGGTCTTCGTGCTCACATGCACTTCCGTGGCAAGGACATGAAGTTTTCAGTCGAGTATACAGATGGTACTAGAGAAGATCTTCTGAATGTTCCGAACTACAGCTATGCGTGGCAACCTACCTACCAACTCTCCGAACATAAGTTCCTTCCCGCCGGCACACGGGTACATGTGACTGGTGCCTTTGACAATTCCGAGTTCAATCCCGCAAATCCAGACCCAGACAAGGAAGTCAGATTTGGACTGCAGAGCTGGGAAGAAATGTTCATGGGTTACTGGACGTATTACGAAGCTGGAGACTGAGATTGAGCGCTGCGGTCGCAGCAGTAGCCGTTACAAACAATCACAATGTCATTCCTGCCTGTAACAGGTTGCAATCGAGTGGTGATTTATAATTGCGCTACTGCTGCGAAAGCGCGAGTAATTGCTCAAATGAAGCTGGCTAGGTATCTCCTTTTATTGCTTGTCTACTCTGCGGGTGCAAGTTCCTCAACATCTCGCGACGTTGGGGACTTTGCCCTTTTGGATCAGAATGGGGCATTTCACCACTTGGCTAGGTACGCCAATCAAAAGGCAGTAGTTTTGCTGGTCTACAGCACAAAGAGTACTGAAGTATCTCCAGCGTTGGAGACGTTTGAGGCTCTTCAAGGCAAGTACGCAGAGAACTCTATAAAGTTCCTGATGATTGATCCCTTGCCGACAGACTCACGAGTCGCAATTGCAACTTCATTGTCCGAGCATAAACATCAAATTCCTGTATTGATTGATTCCTCCCAGATGGTCTCCAAGTCTCTGGGAGTTGCTACTTATGGAGAAGTGCTGGTCATCGATCCCCAGCGCATGCTCCTGCTGTACAGAGGAGCAATTGACGACAAGTTCAGTGTCCACCCCGTGCGGCAAGAGGGATTGTCTACCGGTGAATTCCTCGACGAAGTGCTTTCCGCAGTATCGATTGATGGACCTGTCATAAACGATGTGCCAATGGTACAACGCGACCGCGTCAACTATGAGGACAAGGGCTCGGACGCTCTCGTTTCCTACACACGACAGGTAGTTCCAGTTTTGGAGCGGCGTTGCGTTGGGTGCCACAGGGAAGGAGGAGTCGCGCCGTGGGCGATGAATAGTCATCACATGGTCAAAGGTTGGGCTCCAATGATCCGTGAAACACTGCTCACCATGCGCATGCCTCCGGGTCAAATTGATAGCGCGTTCATTGACAAATTTGTAGATATCCATTTCGTCACTGATGAAGAAAAAGAATTGCTGGTGAACTGGATAGACCAAGGAGCATTGCCCGACGCAGAGTCAGATCCATTGGTCAGGATTCCTGCTGACTCTTCAGAGTGGGCGCTTGGTGAGCCAGATTTGGTCATAGAGTTTCCTCCACAGGAGATTCCTGCTACCGGGGTGCTCGACTACAAATTCGTGCCGGTTGAAATTGGCCTGGATCGCGATCAATGGGTGCGCGCATACGAGTTTGATATAGGTGATAAATCGTCGTTGCATCATGTAGTGGCCTATACACAAGATGCCAAACAACAGAGGCAGAATCAAAGTGGGGGTGGTAGTCGAACGAATTTCGGCGGTTACGCTCCGGGCAGAGAATATGTCAGTTTTGATGAGAATACTGGCATCCTTTTGCAGGAGGACATGCGATTCATGGTGCAGTTTCATTACACTACTATTGGAAAACCAGTCGTCGATGTAACCAGAATCGGGCTTTACTTTCATGACGTGCCACCAGAGTTTCCTCTGCAGCGAACGGCCGTGATGGATGGTGAATTTGTCATTCCACCTGGAGCCGAAGACTTTGAAGTTGTTGCAAAAGCGGTCATTGCGACGGATTCTTACCTCTACAATATTGCACCTCATATGCACTATCGTGGAAAACGCGTGAAATATCGTGCAGAGTTTCCAGATGGAACCCGGGAAGATTTGCTTTCAATTCCGAATTTTCAGCACAGCTGGCAAATGATCTACAAATTGCGCGAGCCCATGTTTCTCCCGGCAGGAACAGTGATTGTTGCAGAAGGGGCTTTTGACAATTCCAATCTGAACCCTCTCAATCCTGACCCGGCACAAGAAGTTAGGTGGGGCGATCAAGTATGGGATGAAATGTTCATCGCCTGGATGAGAGTGAGTGAAGCCAAGTAGCAGGTATGCCTGAAGATCTTATGCTGCAATGCTTCTGTTTCCGCTTCGCCTGACAGCTACCTTGCCGTTTTCAAATGGCTGCAAAATGCTCCTCTGGGCGCGAATTTTTTCGGGAAGTCGGCTGCCGTTTCGACTCTCTATTGGCTTGGTCGAACCAAGTTTTTCGGTCAAGGGGAATTGATACTGTGGACTTGCGACCGTTACTGGAAATTCTTTCAGATGGATCGTTTCATTCCGGCGAAAAGATTGGCCGAGCGCTGTCTATAAATCTTGCCGCAGTGCGACAGCAAATCGAAAAATTGCGTCAAATGGGAATTGAGATTCGCTCAGCGGCGGGCAAGGGATATCGAATTCCAGTCAGAATGAATCTGCTGAGCAGGCAGAGCATTCTTCGAAACCTCGGGCCTGATGCATTTGTCTGGGACTTGCGGCTCAAATTGGCGTTCACTACGAAATCCACAAACAGTGATGCGATGAGCTGCGGGCAAGCGGGTGCTGATTCTGTGATTTGTATTGCCGAACACCAGTCGGAAGGGCGCGGGCGTCGCGGAAGGGAGTGGCAGAGTCCCCTTGGCAGCAACATATATATGTCGATGCTGTTTTCCGTTCAATGCGGGATTGCTGCGTTGGAAGGTCTGAGTCTCGCTGTTGCAGTTATGGTAGTCAGGGCGTTACAGGATTCGGGCTATTCAGGATTCGGACTTAAGTGGCCGAATGACATTCTTCTCGATGGCAGAAAAATTGCGGGAATTTTGTTAGAGCTTTCCGGAGATGTGCGTGGTCCCTGCAAATTTGTCATCGGAATAGGTATCAACACTCAATTGTCTGCTGAGTGTAGAGATAGAATTGAGCAGCCTGTGGCTGCACTGGCCGAGAGTTTTGTGCAGACAACTGATCGAAATTTGATAGTCTCTTGTTTGATCAGGGAATTGTCAGCTGGAGTAAAGCAATTTACAGCGGCGGGCTTCCCGGCTTTTCAGGAGGCTTGGGAGGCGCTGGACCATTATCGGGGAAAGCATGTGCAGATTGGTGGTGGCCCGGCGGTGCTTGAGGGTTTGGTTCGAGGTGTTGATATCGGGGGAGGGTTGCTTTTGGAAACAGTTGAAGGCATTCAAGTGATCCAGGGTGGGGAGCTGGCGCCCTCTGTGAGGCTTGCATAGTTGATTTTTGAAATCGATGTGGGTAATTCCAGAGTCAAATGGAGAATTGTTGACGCGGAAGGAGCGACGAATATATTCGGCGTGGAAGCGGGATTCGTTGAAAACCTTATCGAGGATCATCAGGACAAGAAATTCGAGCGAGTTCGAATCAGTTCAGTCCGATCTGCAACGACCAATCTCAGGCTCAGTCAGGATGTACAGAGCCGACTCGGTGTAAAGCCAGAATTCGCACAGTCTGTGAAGTATTGCGGAGGCGTTGTAAATGCCTATGTGCAACCTGAAAAGCTTGGTGTCGATCGATGGATGGCGATGTTGGCTGGGCGTAAGCTTGTAGGTGAGCAAGCGTTTGTTGTGGTGGATGCAGGGAGTGCGCTTACAATGGATTTTGTTGACGAGCGTGGTTGGCATTCGGGGGGATATATTGTTCCTGGCTTGCTCTTGCAGCTGGATTGCCTATCGCGTGGTACCGCTATCCCTATGAATAAAGGGCAATTTTGGCCTGAACTGGTTCCGGGTCGTGACACATACAGTGCAATTCGGAGCGGGATACTGAGTATGGTCTGCAGCTGGATCTATTCCGAAATTGGTGCTCTGAGTGTCAATCGCACCAAATTATTGATAACGGGTGGGGATGCATCGGTGCTGTCTTGTGAGTTGCTGAAGAAAGGATTGCGCTTTGATCACGTGCCCGATTTGGTTCTCGACGGCCTGAGAGTGGCATTGCCATGATCTTCCATTCGGATTGGACGTTATGAGAGGACTTGTTTTTGGCTTGTTGCTGACAAATATCCTCTTTGCAGTCTGGCAATACATCCCTCGGTTTGAAAATGTTGCGCCTGAGAGTGAGCCGCACGCCGTTAAAAACGGTCTCGGTGACATTGTTATGTTGGCGGAAGCGCCCTCTGAATCACTACGATATTTCGCTGATACTTTTGAAAGCCCGGTTTCTGCGTCGACCAGCCTGCCCGAAGCCATTCAGGGCTCGCGGCCTGAAGTTTGTATAGAAGTTGGCCCGTTCGAGACTATTCAGGAAATGGAAGCGGCTATCAGTGCACTTCCTGCCGAGATTGCATTTCAGTCTGAATCGCGCGCAGCTGCGGTAGAAGTTGAATTTAGAGTATATCTTCCTCCGCTACCAAGCCGTGAAATTGCTGCCACGACTTTGGATAACCTTCGTGCAGCATTTGCCTTGAATAATCTCGCGATAGAGACTTTTTTAATCCCCAGTGGGGAGTTGGCGAATGGGATAGCACTTGGCCTTTTCACTGAGCACAGCAACGCTTTGAATGTCAGGGAACAACTGCGGAATCTTGGCTACCTTGTCACTCTCAGGGAAGAGTCCAAGGTTAGCAGCGAGCATTGGTTTGTTAGTGAGCCCATTGATTCTAAAGAATATTTTATGCAACTCTGGAAAAATTCCGGAAGTTTAGCCCCATCTGTTGTGGTCGGAGAAAAACTCTGCCAAACGATTGCACAAGAAACCCAATTCCCCTAAAATGCCGCCTCTGAATAAGACACCCAGGTTCCTTGAGAGGTTTTGGGGCTCTTGTAGGAGGGGTTCCCGAGTGGCTAAAGGGATCAGACTGTAAATCTGACGCGCGAGCTTCGGTGGTTCGAATCCACCCCCCTCCACCATTTAGATCGATGCTGTAGTAAGGTTGCTTGTCACGGCGGGTATAGTTCAGCGGTAGAACACCAGCCTTCCAAGCTGGCTACGCGGGTTCGATTCCCGCTACCCGCTCCAGCTTCGAAACATGGAGATTGGAAGTCTTGCGTAAAGACTTGCCTTTTAGGTCTGAAAAATTCGGAATTGCAATTGGTAGATTCACGGGTAGTTGTTCCTGTGGTGCAGTTGGTCGACAATTCTAGCTTCCTCAACAGAGGGGGAATTTGGATCGGACTGTTTGTTACTAGTGTCTGGCTCGCATAGCTCAGAGGTAGAGCACTTCATTGGTAATGAAGAGGTCTCCGGTTCAAATCCGGATGTGAGCACCAAATTTGCGATTCAGGGCCAATGTGCCACTGGCGCGTGGAAGTAAAAGTGCGTTTTAACTGAGTGTGCAACAATCGCTTATGCATTGGCCGACTGGTCGCTGGGCGAATAGGAAATTATTAGAGGCGATCAAAATGGCGAAGAGCAAGTTTGAAAGAAACAAGACGCACGTAAACGTTGGCACAATTGGCCACGTTGACCATGGAAAGACGACGCTGACTGCGGCGCTGACCAAAGTGTGTGCGGAGACGTGGAGTACGACTCTTCTATTCGTCACTATGCGCACGTCGATTGTCCTGGGCACGCTGACTATGTGAAAAACATGATCACTGGTGCTGCGCAGATGGACGGAGCGATTCTGGTGGTTTCTGCTGCTGATGGTCCGATGCCGCAAACGCGCGAGCACATTCTGCTCTCGCGTCAGGTAGGCGTGCCGTACATCGTCGTGTTCATGAACAAGGCGGACATGGTGGATGACGCGGAGCTTCTGGAGTTGGTCGAGATGGAAGTGCGCGAGCTTCTTGAGGCATACGATTTCCCGGGAGACGATACGCCGATCGTGATTGGATCTGCGCTCAAGGCGCTGGAGGGAGATACGTCCGAGCTTGGTGCGCCGTCAGTTCGCAAGCTTGTTGAGACTCTGGATGCGTATATTCCTGATCCGGTTCGTGATATCGAAAGGCCATTCCTTCTTCCGATTGAAGACGTGTTCTCTATTTCTGGCCGTGGCACCGTAGTGACCGGTCGAATCGAGCGCGGAATTGTGAAGGTCGGTGACGAGATTGAGATCATTGGCCTGAAGGCGACAACCAAGACGACCTGCACGGGCGTGGAGATGTTCCGCAAGCTGCTGGACGAAGGTCGAGCAGGCGAGAACGTTGGTGTGCTGTTGCGTGGCACCAAGCGCGAGGACGTTGAGCGTGGCCAGGTACTTGCCAAGCCCGGTTCAATCACTCCGCACACGAAGTTCGAGGCAGAGGTCTACATTCTGAGCAAGGAGGAAGGCGGTCGTCATACGCCGTTCTTCAAAGGTTACCGTCCGCAGTTTTACTTCCGTACAACGGATGTGACTGGTGCGTGCGAACTGCCCGAGGGTGTCGAAATGGTGATGCCAGGAGACAACATCAAGATGGTTGTGACACTGATCAACCCAATCGCGATGGACGACGGTCTGCGGTTTGCGATTCGTGAAGGCGGTCGCACAGTGGGCGCGGGCGTTGTAGCAAAGATTTTCGAATAAACTAGTTAGTAAATGGTAGTAACACAAGCCGAAATGTCCATCGCTGGGCTTTCGGCTTGCTTATCTTCAGAAGATATAGGCCAGTAGCTCAATTGGCAGAGCGGCGGTCTCCAAAACCGCAGGTTGGGGGTTCGATTCCCTCCTGGCCTGCCACATTGTGCAGAGCCAAATCGAGTTGATGTCAGCCGTCAAGGCGTTCCTGAGCTTGTTTTCAGGCTAACCTGAGTTTCATATAACCATGTCCGAAAAAGTAAATGATCAGGAATACACGCTGGATTGGCTTAAATGGGCTGTAGTGGCTGCAATTGTGATCGCAGGGGTGTACGCAAACTCCTATTTTTCTGCTGAATCTGTGTTGTACAGAACAATTGGATTGCTGATCCTAGGAGCTGCTGCAATCTGGCTTGCTATACAGACGGCAAAGGGTAGTGCGTTTCTTGCACTCTGCCTTGACGCGCGCGCGGAAATTCGCAAAGTCGTCTGGCCTACGCGCCAGGAAACAACTCAGACCACTATGATTGTTTTGGTAGTCGTAGTGATAGTTGCTCTCTTGCTCTGGCTGCTGGACTGGGGACTTAATGAGATTGTTTCTGGAATCATAGGTTAGAGGTCGTCAGATGGCAAAGCGTTGGTATGTGGTTCACGCCTATTCGGGATTTGAGAAAAAAGTGATGAATGCGCTCAAGGAGCGCATCACTTTGTCTGGTATGTCAGATCTCTTCGGCGAAGTATTGGTGCCGACAGAAGAAGTAGTAGAGATGAGGGCCGGTCAAAAGCGGAAAAGTGAGCGGAAATTCTTTCCAGGCTATGTGCTCGTCGAGATGGAGCTCAATGACGATACTTGGCACTTGGTAAAGGAAACGCCTCGAGTTATGGGATTTATTGGTGGCAAGGCAGAAAAGCCCGCGCCAATAACATCGAAAGAAGCAGCCAAGATACTTCAGCGCTTGGAAGAAGGTCAGGACAAGCCGACGCACAAAATTATTTATGAACCGGGCGAGATGGTTCGTGTAATCGATGGTCCTTTCAACGACTTCACGGGCGCGGTAGAAGAGGTCAATTACGAGAAGAGCCGCTTGCGAGTGGCTGTTCTGATTTTTGGGCGTTCCACGCCGGTCGAACTGGAATTTGGTCAGGTAGAAAAAACCTGATCGTTGTAGCAGGTAATTAATGGAATGAATTGGGACCGGAGTGTCTATCAGGAGTGCTACCGCAATTACAAGTGCGGCACTAGCATGCAAACAAAGTGGTAATCTTCATGTCGTTATTTGTTGATTGCCCCAGGGGAGCCTGTGATTGTCTGAAGTCCGGGCATGAGCAGGTGCTTGAACCCACCAGGAGATAATTAAGATGGCCAAGAAAGTAACCGCCTATATCAAGCTTCAAGTTGCGGCTGGTAAGGCAAATCCAAGTCCGCCCGTTGGTCCTGCTTTGGGCCAGCGTGGTGTCAATATCATGGAATTTTGCAAAGCATTCAATGCCGCTACACAGGGTATTGAGGTTGGGCTTCCGATTCCTGTTGTCATCACTGTATATGCTGACCGCAGCTTCACCTTCATTACCAAGACCCCGCCGGCATCTGTACTGATTCGCAAGGCGGTAGGTATTACAAAAGGCAGCTCGCGCCCGAATACAGAGAAAGTTGCGAAGATCACTCGAGAGCAGCTTGTCGAAATTGCTACCCAGAAGATGCCTGACTTGACAGCGGCATCCATGGATGCCGCCGTGCGGACTCTGGCAGGTAGTGCCAGAAGCGCCGGTATAGATGTGGAAGGGGTGTAAGGAAATGGCCAAACTGACAAAGAAGCGAAAGTTGATTGATCAAAAAATCGACTCTACTAAGTCGTACTCAATTGAACAGGCAGTTGCCTTGCTTACTGAGCTTTCATCCGCCAAGTTCAAGGAGTCCATTGATGTTGCCATCAATCTTGGTGTTGACCCCCGCAAGTCGGATCAAGTAGTACGTGGCTCCACGCTGCTGCCATACGGTACTGGCAAGACAGTTCGTGTCGCTGTTTTCGCTCAGGGCGAGAATGCGAACAAGGCCAGAGATGCAGGGGCAGATATCGTGGGCTTCGAAGACTTGGCGGACAGCATCACCGCAGGCAATTTGGATTTCGATGTAGTTATTGCCACTCCAGACGCAATGCGAGTGGTGGGGAAACTGGGCCAAGTACTGGGTCCGCGCGGGCTTATGCCAAACCCCAAGGTAGGAACAGTGACAGCTGATGTAGCAACAGCTGTACGAAATGCAAAAGCCGGGCAGGTAAGATACAGGACTGACAAGAAGGGCATTATTCACGGTGGTATAGGAAAAATCGGATTCGAAGCTGCCTCTATTCAAGGCAACCTCGAGGCTCTTCTGTCAGACCTTAAGCGTGCCAAGCCTGCGTCTTCCAAAGGTATTTATGTTCAGAAAGTCGTACTGTCCTCTACCATGGGGCCAGGCGTTCTGATTGATCAGTCATCATTGAAGGCTTAAGACGAATTATTTCGTCACAGACTTTGGGGTTTTGCTGCTGGCAATTGTCCATCAGCAAAGCTGTCAAAGACCGTAGGTGTGCAGTGGGTCAGTGACGCGGCACTTAATTCTCCTACGCAGATGGTGTGTCCCGGTCCAGAAAAGTTTCTGGATACAATTCACCAGTTTCAAGTCCTTTCAGCCCGCAAGTATGCAGGGTTGGTAGGGAAAATAAATGCGAGGCCTGGCAACAGGCTCTCAACCAGGAGTTAAACTAGTGGCTATAAGACTAGAAGACAAAAAGCAAATCGTCTCGGAAGTCAATCAAGCTGCTACTGGTGCTTTGTCTGCAGTTCTGGCCGATTATCGTGGCGTTACTGTAAGTGATCTGACTGAGCTTCGAAAAGTTGCACGTCAAAACAATGTATACCTGCGTGTAGTGCGCAATACACTGCTAAAGAAAGCGGTGGAAAATACAGAGTTCGACTGCATCAAAGACGCTTTGTTTGGTCCGACGATTCTTGCCTTCTCTATGGAAGATCCAGGGGCCGCAGCGCGTGTCCTCAAAGGGTTTGCCAAAGGAAACGACAAGTTCGAGATCAAAGCACTGTCAATTGGTGGCAAGTTACTCGGCCCCGACCAGATCGACAGATTGGCAAATCTACCGACTTATGATCAGGCGGTATCTATGCTGATGAGCGTAATGCTGGGACCGATAACAAAGCTGACGAGGACCTTGAACGAAGTTCCTTCGAAGGTAACACGTGCTGTTGCCGCAGTTCGCGACCAAAAGAAAGAAGCAGCGTAAACTTTTTTTGACTAAACCGATTTTAAATTTATCTAGCTAAGTAGGAGATTAGAGTCATGGCTCTGTCTAAAGACGATATCCTGAATGCCATCGCTGAAATGTCAGTAATGGACGTAGTACATCTGGTAGAAGCAATGGAACAGAAGTTTGGTGTTTCTGCCGCTGCTGCCGTCGCAGTAGCAGCTCCGGCTGCAGCTGGCGAAGCTGCTGTAGTTGAAGAACAAACTGAATTCAACGTCATTCTCAAGGCTGCTGGCGAAAAGAAAGTGAACGTGATCAAAGTGGTTCGTGCTCTGACCGGTCTGGGCCTGAAAGAAGCCAAGGATCTGGTTGATGGCGCGCCTTCAACAGTGAAGGAAGCTGTCAGCAAAGCTGATGCTGAAGCTGCGAAGAAAGAGCTGGAAGAAGCCGGCGCATCTGTTGAGCTCAAGTAAGCTAGAAATGTTAGTTGTTCAGTATTGGGATCGGGCAGAGGTTTCTCTGCCCGATTTCTGTGCTTTCATTTATTAGCCAATAGCGTTTGAAATTTTTTTGCTTGTTTCAAAGAATTATTCGGTGGCGGGGTTGTCCACAGACCAATGTGGACTGAAGTTTAGACAAGTACTTCCATCTCGAGCGACATCTGGCACTTGGTGCGGTCGAACGAGCATGTCAGAGAAGTACACACTTGTTAGGAAAAACACTAATGGCCTATTCGTATACAGAAAAAAAACGTATCCGTAAAGACTTTGGTAAATTGCCAAGCGCAATGGATATTCCATATCTTTTGTCAACTCAGATAGATTCCTTTCGTCAATTTACTCAAGCCGATGTCTCCCCTCAGGAAAGACTCGATCAAGGTCTGCACGCTGCGTTCAAGTCTGTGTTCCCGATTGTAAGTTACTCCGGGAAGGCCATACTCGAGTACGTAAGCTATGATCTCGGCAAGCCTGCATTCGATGTAAAAGAGTGCCAGTTGCGCGGCATCACTTATTCTGTTTCGTTGCGAGTCAGAGTGCGATTGATACTCTTTGACAAAGAATCTACAACTCAGACAATCAAGGATATTAAAGAGCAGGAAGTCTACATGGGTGAAATTCCCGTGATGACAGAGAGCGGTACCTTCATTATCAATGGCACAGAGCGAGTGGTTGTATCTCAACTGCACCGTTCGCCTGGTGTGTTTTTCGATCACGATAAGGGCAAAACGCACAGTTCCGGCAAGCTGCTCTACTCCGCGCGCATTATCCCTTACCGTGGTTCCTGGCTGGATTTCGAGTTTGATCCTAAAGACATGGTCTTCGTGCGAATCGATCGACGCCGCAAATTGCCCGCAACTGTTCTGTTACGGGCGTTGGACTACTCGTCACAAGACATTCTTGGAATGTTTTACGAAAACGACACGTACAAAGTGTCTGGAAAGGACATGGATATTGTCCTGGAGCTTGTTCCGGCGCGTCTGCGGGGTGAGGTATTGAACTTCCCGATTGCCGACAAGAAAGGAGAGCTGATTGTAGAAGAGGGGCGTCGAATTACAGCCCGTCATATCCGTCAAATGGAGAAGGCAAAACTAACTGAACTCAAAGTGACGCGAGAGTTCCTGTTTGGTGAGTCTCTTGCCAAGGACGTTGTGGATCCAGAAACTGGCGAAATTCTGTTCGTTTGCAACACGCTCATTACCAATGACGTTGTGACCGGGATTCTCAAAGCAGGCGTCAAAGCATTCGAGACTATCTTTACCAACGATCTCGACTGCGGCCCATTTGTGTCCGATACGCTCAGGGTCGACTCAACTTCTACTCGTCTTGAGGCCCTTGTCGAGATCTATCGCATGATGCGTCCTGGCGAGCCGCCCACAAAGGACTCGGCTGAGAACCTCTTCTCCAATCTGTTCTTTTCGCCTGAGCGATATGATCTTTCCGCAGTGGGCCGCATGAAGTTCAATCGTCGTCTGGGTCGCGTGGAGACTGAAGGCTCACCAGTTCTCAGCACAAACGACATTGTCGATGTCTTGAAGACGCTCGTGGCTATACGCAACGGTTTCGGAGTAGTGGACGATATCGATCACCTTGGTAACCGTCGCATCCGATCAGTTGGTGAAATGGCCGAGAACCAGTTCCGTGTTGGATTGGTCCGTGTAGAACGCGCAGTCAAAGAGCGGCTGAGTATGGCCGACTCTGAAGGATTGATGCCGCAAGACATGATCAATGCGAAACCCGTCGCAGCCGCGATCAAGGAGTTTTTCGGATCCAGTCAGCTTTCCCAGTTCATGGATCAGAACAATCCTTTGTCAGAGGTAACGCACAAGCGTCGCGTCTCTGCGCTCGGCCCAGGTGGTCTGACGCGTGAGCGTGCTGGCTTCGAAGTGCGTGACGTACACCCTACGCATTACGGGCGTGTATGCCCAATTGAGACTCCTGAAGGCCCGAATATCGGTCTTATCAACTCGCTTGCTACATATGCTCGAACCAATTCCTACGGATTTCTCGAGAGTCCTTATCGAAAAGTAGTAAATAACCGCGTTACTGACGAAATAGATTTTCTGTCTGCGATTGATGAAAGTGAGTTCGTGATTGCCCAGGCCAGCGCCCCGCTGGACGCCAATGGCGGGTTCGTAGACAACCTGGTTACAGTGCGTCATCAGGGTGAAACCACTCTCATGCCGCGGGATCATATAAACTATATGGATGTGGCCCCGCAGCAAATGGTGTCTGTTGCAGCGGCGTTGATTCCATTCCTTGAGCACGACGACGCTAACCGCGCTTTGATGGGCTCGAATATGCAGCGTCAGGCAGTGCCTACTCTTCGCTCTGAGAAGCCATTGGTGGGCACAGGCCTTGAGCGCAACGTAGCGGGAGATTCTGGAGTTTGCGTTGTTGCTCATCATGGCGGTGTGATTGAAAGTGTTGATGCTTCGCGCATCATTGTTCGCGTTCGCGATGAAGAGACTCAGGCTGGTGAAGCGGGCGTTGATATCTACAACCTCACCAAGTACACACGTTCAAATCAGAATACCTGCATCAACCAGCAACCCTTGGTCAAGCAGGGTGATGTTGTCGAGCGTGGTGACATTCTCGCAGATGGTCCATCTGTAGATATGGGTGAGCTGGCTCTCGGCCAGAACATGCGAATCGCCTTCATGCCATGGAATGGCTACAACTTCGAAGACTCCATTCTCATTTCAGAGCGTGTCGTCAAAGAAGATCGCCTCACTACGATTCACATACAGGAACTTACCTGTGTGGCTCGTGACACAAAGCTGGGTTCCGAAGAGATTACTGCGGATATTCCAAATGTGGGCGAAGGTGCGCTAAGCAAACTGGATGAATCCGGTGTTGTATATATCGGTGCGGAAGTCAACGCAGGAGACATTCTGGTAGGCAAGGTGACCCCTAAAGGGGAAACGCAACTGACCCCTGAAGAGAAGCTGCTTCGCGCGATTTTCGGCGAGAAGGCCTCTGATGTGAAGGATACATCTCTGCGTGTCCCCACGAGCGTGAGGGGTACTGTTATTGATGTTCAGGTTTTCACTCGTGATGGTCTGGAAAAAGACCAGCGTGCGCTGGAGATCGAGCGGGCTCAACTGGCAAAGGTGCGCAAAGATATCAACGATGAATACCGCATCGTCGAGGGCGCAACTTTCCATCGTCTGCGCAGTGCTCTGCTAGGCAAGACTGTAGCCGGAGGTCCGGGCCTGAAGAAAGGGGCCGCACTGAGCGAGGAGTATCTGGACGCGCTACCACGGGATGATTGGTTCAAGCTTCGCTTGGCAGAGGATGACCTTAACAAGCAGTTGGAGCGCGCAGAAGAGCAGTTGAAAGAGCGGCGCCTCGAGCTGGATGACCGTTTTGAAGACAAGAAGCGCAAGCTGACGCAGGGTGACGATCTGGCGCCTGGCGTGTTGAAGATTGTGAAAGTGTATCTGGCAATCAAACGTCGAATTCAACCAGGCGACAAGATGGCGGGGCGCCACGGTAACAAGGGCGTGATTTCCGTGATCATGCCCGTGGAAGATATGCCTTATGACGAAAGTGGCAATCCGGTAGACATTGTATTGAACCCGCTTGGCGTACCTTCGCGAATGAACGTTGGTCAGGTGCTGGAAACGCACCTTGGCGCAGCGGCCAAAGGATTGGGCGACCGGATCAACCGCATGCTTGAAGAGAAGCGTCAGGTAGCCGAAATCCGCAAGCTGCTGGACGAAATCTACAACAAGGTTGGTACTCGCAAAGAGAATCTCGATCTTTTGAACGATGCAGAGATCATGGAGCTTGCGAACAATCTTCGTGCTGGCGTACCGATGGCAACTCCAGTCTTCGACGGCGCCGATGAATCCGAAATCAAAGAGATGTTGAAGCTCGCGGGTATGGACGAAAGCGGTCAGGTCACTCTATACGATGGTCGTACAGGTGATTCATTTGATCGCAAGGTGACTGTCGGCATCATGTATATGCTGAAGCTTAACCACCTTGTTGATGACAAGATGCATGCTCGTTCCACTGGCTCTTATAGTCTTGTGACGCAGCAGCCCCTCGGCGGCAAGGCGCAGTTCGGCGGCCAGCGTTTCGGCGAGATGGAAGTTTGGGCGCTGGAAGCTTACGGTGCTGCCTACACGCTGCAGGAAATGCTGACTGTGAAGTCCGACGATGTGGCAGGTCGAACCAAGATGTACAAGAACATCGTGGACGGCGACCACCGCATGGAGCCTGGTATGCCCGAGTCTTTCAATGTGTTGTTGAAGGAAATCAGATCGCTTGCTATCGATATGGAACTCGACGTTTCCGGCAAGTAGTAAGAGTCTTGTCCCGCTCTGTCTTTTCAAGATGGTGCGGGACCAAGCCTCAGCGAGATTTTCTTCAGGATACACGACGAACAAGTGATTTTATGAAACCTGTTGCCATTGCGCGCCAGGCGGAGGATACAGAATGAAAGACCTGTTAGGGTTGCTTAAGTCCCAGTCCCAGTCAGATGAATTTGATTCAATTCGCATTGGTCTCGCTTCGCCAGAGATGATTCGTGCATGGTCATTCGGTGAAGTAAAGAAGCCTGAGACCATCAATTACAGAACTTTCAAGCCAGAGCGTGATGGCCTGTTCTGTGCCAAGATTTTTGGACCGGTGAAAGACTACGAATGCTTGTGCGGCAAGTACAAGCGCTTGAAGCACCGTGGCGTGATTTGCGAGAAGTGTGGCGTTGAAGTAGCTCTGTCCAAAGTGCGACGTGATCGCATGGGCCACATCGAGCTTGCCAGCCCCGTCGCGCACATCTGGTTCCTCAAGTCTCTCCCGTCTCGAATCGGTCTGCTGCTGGACATGACACTGCGTGATATCGAACGCATTCTTTATTTCGAGTCATTCGTCGTGACTGATCCAGGAATGACCACGCTGGAGAAAGGTCAATTGCTGACTGACGAGCAATACTATGAGGCTATGGAAGAGTTCAGCGACGAGTTCGATGCCAAGATGGGCGCCGAAGCTGTCCAGCAGCTGATGAAGGACATGAACGTGGAAGCTGAAGTCGCGCGATTGCGCGAAGAGATTCCGCAAACCAATTCAGAGACCAAACTCAAGAAGCTGTCAAAACGCCTCAAACTGCTTGAAGCGTTTGCTGAATCCGGCAACAAGCCTGAGTGGATGGTTTTAACCGTACTGCCAGTGCTTCCTCCGGATCTGCGTCCGTTGGTGCCGCTGGATGGTGGCCGCTTTGCAACGTCTGACCTAAATGATCTTTATCGCCGTGTAATCAATCGAAACAACCGTTTGAAGCGACTGCTCGACTTGAATGCGCCCGATATCATTGTGCGTAACGAAAAGCGCATGTTGCAGGAAGCTGTCGATGCATTGCTGGATAATGGTCGTCGCGGTCGCGCGATTACTGGCTCCAACAAGCGACCATTGAAATCGCTTGCCGACATGATCAAAGGCAAGCAGGGCCGCTTCCGTCAGAATCTTCTGGGCAAGCGTGTCGATTACTCCGGTCGTTCAGTTATTGTGGTTGGTCCGACGCTCAAGCTTCATCAGTGCGGTCTGCCCAAGAAAATGGCATTGGAATTGTTCAAGCCTTTCATTTTCGGAAAGCTCGAGCGCCGCGGTCTTGCCACGACCATAAAAGCTGCCAAGAAAATGGTTGAGCGCGAAACGGCGGAAGTCTGGGATATTCTTGCGGATGTCATTCGCGAGCACCCAGTGTTGCTGAACCGTGCACCGACACTTCACCGTCTGGGTATTCAGGCATTCGAGCCAGTCCTGATTGAAGGCAAGGCCATTCAGCTGCACCCGCTTGTCTGCGCGGCTTACAACGCGGACTTTGACGGTGACCAGATGGCGGTGCATGTTCCGCTGACGCTGGAAGCGCAGCTCGAAGCGCGTACTTTGATGATGTCCACCAACAACATCCTGGCTCCTGCGAGTGGTGAGCCAATTATTGTTCCGTCTCAGGACGTCGTGCTTGGCTTGTACTACATGACTCGTGCCCGTGTGAACGCAAAGGGCGAAGGCATGATTTTCGCTGACGCGGCTGAAGTTCAGCGAGCATACGAAACAGGTCACGCGCATTTGCAGGCACGGATCAAGGCTCGTATCACGAGCACCAGCGCAAACAGCGAAGGCGAGAAGGTCACTACGACTTCAATGATGGAAACCACAGTTGGGCGGGTTCTGCTGTTCAACATCGTTCCGGCTGGATTGCCTTTCTCCATGGTCAATCAAAAGATGACCAAGAAGCAGATCTCCGGCATCCTCAACGCGTGCTACCGCTACGTCGGCCTGAAGGAAACCGTCATTTTTGCTGACCAGTTGATGTATACCGGTTACCGCTATTCCACGCGCTCCGGTTCGTCCATCGGCGTGAATGACTTCGTGATCCCCGTGGAGAAGGCGGCAATAATCGCTCAGGCTGACTCTGAAGTGGAAGAAATCGAGAACCAGTATGCGTCCGGTCTTGTGACCCAGGGCGAGAAGTACAACAAGGTTATCGACATCTGGTCACGTGCCAACGATCTTGTGGCCAAGGCCATGATGGATGGATTGTCTACCGAGCCAGTGATTAACAAGCAGGGCAAGGAAGAGCGTCAGGAGTCATTCAATTCCGTGTACATCTATGCTGACTCCGGTGCGCGAGGATCGCCCGCGCAGATTCGTCAGCTCGCGGGTATGCGTGGCCTGATGGCGCGTCCTGATGGTTCGATCATCGAGACGCCCATTACAGCTAACTTCCGCGAAGGCTTGAGTGTGGTGCAGTACTTCACTTCGACGCACGGTGCTCGCAAGGGTCTGGCGGATACGGCACTGAAAACCGCGAATTCCGGTTACCTCACGCGGCGGTTGGTCGATATTTCTCAGGATCTTGTCATCACCGAACACGACTGCGGCACGACCGATGGTCTGGTAATGCGCCCGGTCATCGAAGGCGGCGACATCATTGCGCCTCTTGGCGATCGTGTGCTGGGTCGCGTGCTGACTCGCGAGGTGGTCAACGAGCAGACTGGCGAAGTGATTGTCGAGCCAGGTGTAATGGTTGATGAGCGTCTGGTGGAAAAACTCGATGCGCTTGGGGTGGACGAAGTGCATGTGCGCTCGCCCATTACTTGTGAAACACGATTCGGTATCTGCCGACTTTGTTATGGTCGCGATCTTGCGCGCGGGCACATCGCCAACGTTGGTGAAGCGATTGGCGTAATCGCTGCGCAGTCCATCGGCGAACCAGGCACGCAGTTGACAATGCGCACGTTCCACATCGGTGGTGCTGCGTCCCGTGCTACAGCTGCAGACAACGTTCAGGTCAAGACCAAGGGTACCGTTCAGTTGCACAACATGAAGACGGTAGAAAACATACTTGGCAACTTGGTTGTGGTATCTCGTTCCGGTGAAATGCTGGTAAGCGATGAAGGTGGCCGCGAGCGTGAGAAGTACAAGCTTCCCTACGGCGCAGTGATTACTCTGGGCAAGAATCTCAAGGTGGATTCAGGACAGGTCGTCGCTACGTGGGATCCACATACGCATCCGATCATTTCTGAAGTTGCGGGCAAGGTAGCTTTTGCCAACATGGAAGAAGGGATTACGGTACGTCGTCAGACTGACGAGATCACTGGTTTGTCCAGCCTGTCGGTAATCGATCCGGCAGAACGTTCTTCTGCGGCGAAAGAGTTGCGACCGGCCGTTACTTTGCTTGGCGCTGATGGCAAGGAATTGTGCATTCCGGGTACTACAGTGCCGGCACATTACTTTCTGCCAGCCAACGCAATTATTGCCATCCAGGATGGAGTCAATCTGAATATTGGCGATGTAATAGCCCGTATTCCTCAGGAAGGTTCCAAGACTCGTGACATCACTGGTGGTCTGCCACGTGTTGCCGATTTGTTTGAAGCTCGAAAGCCGAAAGAGCCTGCCATTCTTGCTGAAATTTCCGGAACCGTATCCTTCGGAAAGGAAACCAAGGGCAAGCGCCGCCTGATCATTACTCCAAAAGACGGCGTCAATCCGCTGGACGGAAGCAGCTTCTATGAAACTTTGATTCCGAAGTGGAGAACCATGACGGTATTCGAGGGCGAATACATTGAAAAGGGTGAGGTCGTTTCTGACGGCCCGCCCTCGCCGCACGACATTCTGCGTCTCAAGGGCGTGGAGGCTTTGTCGCAATATATCGTCAACGAAGTACAGGAAGTATACCGACTTCAAGGCGTGCGCATAAATGACAAGCATATTGAGGTGATTGTGCGTCAGATGCTTCGTAAAGTGGAAATTTCTGAAACAGGGGATTCTTCATTTATCAAAGGCGAACAGGTCACTCTTACCCAAGTTGCTGAAGAGAATGACAAAATGCGAGCGCAAGGCAAGGTGGAATCGCGATTCCATCGAATGTTGCTAGGCATAACAAAAGCGTCGCTCGCGACCGAGTCCTTTATCTCTGCCGCTTCATTCCAGGAAACTACGCGTGTTCTTACTGAAGCTGCTGTAACCGGAAAGCGAGATTTTCTGCGTGGTCTGAAAGAAAACGTTGTGGTTGGTCGTTTGATTCCGGCAGGCACAGGACTTGCGTATCATGAATCGCGCAAGCGACTGGCTGCTGAGGCGGCTTCCGTTGAGCACACGACTGTAAGTGCCAGTGACGTAGAGGCCGCTTTGACGGAGGCTCTGAAAGGCGAGGGCTGATAGCCTTGGCAGTTAAAAGTTGACTAAGGGGTGCGGGCTCTTTAAACTCTCGCATCCTTTATTCCGGGTATGCTGCGAATTCTGGCGCGCTCAGCTTAGTCTGGGCGCATCGCCAGCCTCAAAACCCGCTCCGCAGATATGAACTCGTTCATGTCAATCGAGAAAATCGTCAGTAAAAAAGTTGATATCCAGTGCGAACGCGCACTGGCTTATTTTAATAAGAGCAAGCGTAGGTAGGAGTAACGAATGGCCACTATCAACCAGTTGGTTCGTAAGCCAAGACAGAGCAAGGTCGCAAAAAGCGACGTGCCGGCTTTGCAGGGTTGTCCGCAAAGAAGGGGGGTTTGTACTCGCGTTTACACCACGACGCCAAAGAAGCCGAACTCAGCGCTTCGAAAAGTGTGTCGCGTACGTCTGACAAACGGGTATGAAGTAACGTCATATATTGGCGGTGAAGGGCACAATCTTCAGGAGCACTCAGTGGTTCTGATTCGTGGCGGCCGTGTAAAAGATCTTCCTGGTGTGCGATACCACACCATTCGCGGCAGTCTTGATACATCTGGCGTCTCTGCCCGTAAGCAGGGTCGTTCCAAGTACGGCGCAAAGCGTCCGAAGTCGTAGTGTATTTCGCGCCGCCCATAAGGTGGTGTGGTGAATTTTTCAACAAGTAAGGCCAAGTGTCGGTTGCGTATAGTTGCAGTCGAGAATCTTGGGAAACCTGAATAAAGTAGAGGTAGTTATGCCAAGAAGACGTATCGTTGCCAAGCGTGAAGTTATTCCAGATGCCAAATATGGCAGCAAGATTCTCGCTAAGTTCATGAATCATGTAATGGAAGATGGAAAGAAATCTGTTGCAGAGAAGATCGTTTACGGCGCCTTGGAGACCGTCAAGAAGCACGCGCACGGCGATGTGCTTGAGGTTTTCGAGAAAGCGCTGGACGCTATTGCTCCGATGGTTGAAGTAAAATCCCGTCGAGTAGGTGGTGCAACATATCAAGTTCCTGTCGAGGTTCGCGCTGAGCGGCGCGCAGCCTTGGCAATGCGCTGGCTTGTTGAGCACGCGCGCAAGCGCGGCGAAAAATCAATGGCATTGCGTCTGGCTGGCGAGATTTCTGACGCTGCCAATGGTCGCGGCAGTGCTGTCAAAAAACGTGAAGACGTGCATCGAATGGCTGAGGCGAACCGCGCGTTCTCTCATTACCGTTTCTGATCATCCGATTTTAACTTATTTAATTTATTGAAGGTACGATTGTGGCCAGAAAAACTCCTTTGAGCAGGTATAGAAACATCGGAATCGTTGCTCACGTAGATGCCGGTAAGACAACTACCAGCGAGCGCGTTCTGTTTTATACCGGTGTGTCTCATAAGATTGGCGAGGTCCATGACGGAGCCGCAATTATGGACTGGATGGAGCAGGAGCAGGAGCGGGGTATTACCATTACTTCGGCTGCTGTTACATGTTTCTGGTCAGGCATGTACAAGCAATTTGATGAGCACCGTATCAATATCATTGATACGCCCGGCCACGTCGATTTCACCATCGAAGTAGAACGCTCGCTGCGCGTGCTGGATGGTGCTGTTGTCGTTCTATGCGGATCTTCTGGCGTTCAGCCGCAGACGGAGACGGTGTGGCGACAAGCTAACCGCTACCAGGTTCCTCGGCTGATTTTCGTAAATAAAATGGATCGCACTGGCGCCGACTTCCTGCGCGTGGTCGCTCAGGTGAAGTCTCGTCTTGGTGCCATCCCGGTTCCGATGCAGTTGCCAATTGGTGCTGAAGATACGTTCAAGGGCGTTGTCGACTTGATCAAGATGAAGAGCATCATCTGGAGCGAGCTGGACCAGGGTATGACCTTTGAATACCAGGATATTCCTGCTGACATGCTGGCTGCTTGCGAAAAATGGCGTGAGCATCTGGTGGAGTCCGCCGCGGAAGCCAATGACGAGTACATGGAAAAATACCTGGGCGGTGAAGAGCTGACCTTGGAAGAAGTTGTTGCAGGTCTTCGCGCTCGCACGCTGTCTGGAGAGATCGTTCCGACGTTCTGCGGTTCTGCATTCAAGAACAAGGGTGTTCAAGCGGTTCTGGACGCGGTTATTCAGTACCTGCCGGCTCCTACAGAAGTGAAGGCTATTGAGGGTGTGCTCGAGAACGGCACCGTTGCGACGCGTGAGGCAGATGACACTGCACCATTCGCTGCTCTGGCTTTTAAGATTGCGACAGACCCCTACGTGGGCACATTGACGTTCTTCCGAGTGTACTCTGGGTTCCTTAATTCGGGCGACGCGGTTTACAACCCGATCAAGAGCAGAAAAGAGCGTATCGGGCGAATGGTGCAGATGCGTGCCAACAACCGTGACGAGATCAAGGAAGTGTATGCCGGTGATATCGCTGCTGCTATCGGCCTGAAAGACGTCACGACAGGTGAGACACTTTGTCATCCAGATCACGTAATTACTCTCGAGAAGATGGACTTCCCCGAGCCAGTAATATCTGTGGCTGTAGAGCCTAAGACCAAGGCTGACCAGGAAAAAATGGGCATCGCTCTCAGCAAGCTTGCGCAGGAGGATCCGTCTTTCCGTGTTGAAACAGATGAGGAATCCGGCCAAACGATTATCGCCGGCATGGGCGAGCTTCACCTTGATGTGTTGGTCGATCGTATGCGCCGCGAATTCGGTGTAGAGGCCAACATCGGCAAACCTCAGGTTGCGTACCGCGAAACAATCAAGAAGACCGTTGAGGTTGAAGGGAAGCACGTCAAGCAATCCGGTGGTCGTGGCCAGTTTGGTCATTGCTGGCTGCGTCTTGAGCCGTTGCCGCCAGATGAAGAGTACAAGTTTGTCAACGAGGTTGTAGGCGGTGTTATTCCGAGAGAATTCATACCTGCAATCGACAAAGGCGTGCAGGAGCAGATGAAGAACGGTGTTCTGGCCGGCTACCCGCTACTCGCTATGAAAGTCACAGTGTTCGATGGCTCTTACCACGATGTAGACTCAAGTGAGATGGCGTTCAAGATCGCTGGTTCGCTTGCAATGAAGAAAGGCGCGCTTATGGCTGATGCCGCGCTGCTTGAGCCAATCATGAAGGTTGAGGTCGTTACGCCAGAAGAGAACATGGGCGACGTTATGGGCGACTTGAACCGTCGTCGTGGTACCGTCCAAGGTATGGATGACAGTCCAATGGGGCGTGTTATCAACGCAGAAGTGCCGCTTTCGGAGATGTTTGGTTACGCCACTGATTTGCGCTCTGCTACTCAGGGTCGTGCGACCTACACGATGGAGTTTCTTAAGTACGCGGAAGTTCCTAATAATATCAAAGAGAGCATTATCAGCAGCAGAAGTTGATTTTGGCTATCGTCGCTTATAAGTGTGCTCAAACTCCTTTAATTTTAGCTTTAACGAGGTGGTATCGTGGCGAAGAGCAAGTTTGAAAGAAACAAGACGCACGTAAACGTTGGCACAATTGGCCACGTTGACCATGGAAAGACGACGCTGACTGCGGCGCTGACCAAAGTGTGTGCGGAGACCTGGGGTGGCGAGGTGCGCAATTTCGATCAGATCGACAATGCGCCTGAGGAGAGGGAGCGTGGTATCACGATCAACACTTCACACGTGGAGTACGACTCTTCTATTCGTCACTATGCGCACGTCGATTGTCCTGGGCACGCTGACTATGTGAAAAACATGATCACGGGTGCTGCGCAGATGGACGGAGCGATTCTGGTGGTTTCTGCTGCTGATGGTCCGATGCCGCAAACGCGCGAGCACATTCTGCTGTCGCGTCAGGTAGGCGTGCCGTACATCGTCGTGTTCATGAACAAGGCGGACATGGTGGATGACGCGGAGCTTCTGGAGTTGGTCGAGATGGAAGTGCGCGAGCTTCTTGAGGCGTACGATTTCCCGGGAGACGATACGCCGATCGTGATTGGATCTGCGCTCAAGGCGCTGGAGGGAGATACGTCCGAGCTTGGTGCGCCGTCAGTTCGCAAGCTTGTTGAGACTCTGGATGCGTATATTCCTGATCCGGTTCGTGATATCGAAAGGCCATTCCTTCTTCCGATTGAAGACGTGTTCTCTATTTCTGGCCGTGGCACCGTAGTGACCGGTCGAATCGAGCGCGGAATTGTGAAGGTCGGTGACGAGATTGAGATCATTGGCCTGAAGGCGACAACCAAGACGACCTGCACGGGCGTGGAGATGTTCCGCAAGCTGCTGGACGAAGGTCGAGCAGGCGAGAACGTTGGTGTGCTGTTGCGTGGCACCAAGCGCGAGGACGTTGAGCGTGGCCAGGTACTTGCCAAGCCCGGTTCAATCACTCCGCACACGAAGTTCGAGGCAGAGGTCTACATTCTGAGCAAGGAGGAAGGCGGTCGTCATACGCCGTTCTTCAAAGGTTACCGTCCGCAGTTTTACTTCCGTACAACGGATGTGACTGGTGCGTGCGAACTGCCCGAGGGTGTCGAAATGGTGATGCCAGGAGACAACATCAAGATGGTTGTGACACTGATCAACCCAATCGCGATGGACGACGGTCTGCGGTTTGCGATTCGTGAAGGCGGTCGCACAGTGGGCGCGGGCGTTGTAGCAAAGATTTTCGAATAGATTTTGGAAGATGGAGGGGTGGCCCGAGCTTGCCCCTCTTTTCTTTTTAGTCTGGCGCAGGAAACAAGAATGTAGTTTCTTTCGCTTGACTTGCAGAGACCCCGACCTTAGAATCTCGCTTCCATTTTTTCTGTATTTAAGACAGAAAAACGTAGCACTCAGTAACTGATTCATTTAAAAAGTTTTTTGGAGAAAAAAGTAGATGCAAAATCAGCGTATCAGAATTCGGCTTAAAGCCTTTGATCACCGGCTGATTGATCAGTCTACCCAGGAAATTGTCGACACGGCGAAGCGAACTGGTGCGCAGGTGCGCGGGCCTATTCCGCTGCCAACGAATACTGAGAGATTCACCATTCTTATTTCACCACACGTGAACAAGGATGCCCGTGATCAATATGAAATCCGTACGCACAAGCGTCTTCTGGATATTGTAGAGCCCACGGAAAAGACAGTAGATGCTTTGATGAAGTTGGATTTAGCGGCTGGTGTAGAGGTGCAGATCAGCCTGGGTTGATGTCGGAAGACAAAAATCTAAGTTGAGCCTAGTTTGCAGCAGTGCAATAGAAGATCAGTTGTATTGATCATTAACATGCTCGCGGGCACGTTCAAGTGCTCTGCAGCAAACATGGTGTAATGCGAAAGCAGCCATAGCGGGTTTCAGCCCCGTACACGATGAGGTTTATAAAATGTCGATTGGATTAGTCGGTCGAAAAAGCGGCATGACCCGCGTTTTCACTGAGGCAGGTTTGTCCGTACCCGTTACGGTCGTAGAGGTTTCCCCTAACAGGGTAACTCAAATCAAAACGCTGGAGACTGACGGCTATAGTGCCGTTCAAGTCACTACTGGCGAGCGCAAGGCTTCTCGCGTCTCCAAATCACTTGCAGGGCATTTCGCCAAAGCTGGTACCGAGGCTGGTACGGGGCTTTGGGAATTCCGTGCTGAGGTTTCAGAGCTCGCCGAGATCGCTGCTGGCGCAGAGTTGACGGTTGAGCGCTTTGCTCCCGGCCAGATGGTGGATGTTACCGGTACCTCGAAAGGTAAAGGTTTTCAGGGAACTATCAAGCGTCACAATTTCCACATGCAGGATGCCACTCACGGCAACTCGCGATCTCACCGTGTCCCTGGTTCTATCGGCCAGTGTCAGACGCCCGGTCGAGTCTGGAAAGGCAAGAAGATGGCTGGTCATATGGGTGATGCCCGTGTAACGACTCAGAGTCTCGAAATTGTTCAGGTGGATGTCGCAAACAATCTGTTGCTGGTAAAGGGTGCTCTTCCTGGGGCTACCGGTTCCAATGTAATAGTTCGTCCTTCTGTCAAGCATCCAGTATCCAAGGGGTAAGCAATGGAATTGAATATTGCAAAGCCCGGCAGTGAAGCGGGCAAAGAAAAAGTAACTATTTCCGATGCGGCTTTTGCCCGTGAGTTCAATGAAGCTCTGGTGCATCAGACTGTCACTACATACTTGGCTGGCGCCAGGCAGGGTACTGTTCAGCAGAAAACCCGCTCTGATGTCAGTGGTGGTGGCCGAAAGCCGTGGCGTCAGAAGGGTACTGGTCGTGCTCGTGCCGGTACTATTCGTAGTCCGCTGTGGCGCACCGGTGGTGTGACGTTCGCGGCGCGGCCGCAGGATCACAGCAAGAAGTTGAACAAGAAGATGTATCGCGGCGCCATCGCTTGCATTCTGTCTGAGTTGATTAGACAGGGTCGTCTCTTGATTGTTGACGAGTTCGTTGTTTCTTCTCACAAGACGAAGGATCTCGTTGCCAAACTCAATGAGTTCGCGCTCGATAACGTGCTGATCGTCGCGGAGGATATTGAAGAGAATTTGTTCCTCGCGGCGCGCAACCTTCACAAGGTGGATGTGCTTGATGCGGCAGGTCTTGATCCAGTCAGTTTGATTGGCTTTGACAAGGTTCTGATGACAGTGCCTGCTTTGAAGAAAGTTGAGGAGATGCTGTCATGAACCAGGCAAGACTTTATTCGATCATTCTCGGTCCGCATATTTCTGAAAAAGCCACAATAATGGCGGAAACCAGAAATCAGGTCGCATTCAAAGTGATTAATGATGCAACTAAAACAGAAGTGAAAGAGGCCGTTGAAAAGCTTTTCAAGGTTTCTGTCACCGGGCTGCAGATTCTTAATGTGAAGGGTAAAACCAAGCGCACGGCGCGTGGTGGGATCCGAAAGAAATCAAACTGGAAAAAAGCTTACGTCCAGCTTGCGCAGGGTCAGGAAATTGACTTTGCCGAGTTGAGCTGAGAAGGGGTATAGGTCATGCCAGTCGTTAAATGTAAACCAACCTCTCCAGGGCGCAGGTTTGTAATCAAGGTTGTAAATCCTGATCTGCACAAGGGCGAGCCCTACAGCCCGCTTCTGGCTACCAAAGCCAAGACCGGTGGTCGTAACAATGCCGGTCGAATTACTCGGCGTCATGCTGGTGGTGGTCACAAGCAGAAGTATCGCGTCATCGATTTTTGTCGAAACAAGGATGGGATAACGGCCAAGGTTGAGCGCCTGGAGTACGATCCTAACCGTACTGCCACAATTGCGCTTCTGCTTTATGCTGACGGCGAGCGCCGTTACATCATTGCCCCCGCAAAAGTAGCTGCAGGTGATGTTCTTGTTTCTGGCAATGAGGCGCCCATCAAGGCTGGCAATTGTCTTCCGCTGCGCAATATCCCCCTGGGTAGCACAGTACATTGTGTTGAGATGAAGCCTGGCAAGGGTGCTCAGATTGCGCGTAGCGCAGGTGGATCTGCACAGTTGGTTGCACGTGAAGGCAACTACGCGACGCTTCGTCTGCGGTCCGGTGAGATGCGCAAGATTCTGTCGGATTGCAGAGCCACACTTGGCGAAGTTTCAAATGCTGAGCACAGCTTGCGGTCTTTGGGCAAAGCCGGTGCGGTGCGCTGGCGTGGTATCAGGCCCACGGTGCGTGGTGTGGCTATGAACCCGGTAGATCACCCGCATGGTGGTGGTGAGGGTCGTACTTCCGGTGGTCGTCACCCAGTGTCTCCATGGGGTGTTCCAACCAAAGGATACAAGACCAGAACCAACAAGCGTACTTCCAAGATGATCGTACGCCGCAGAAATGCAAGCCGATAAGGCCTAAATACTAGAGGAAATAAAAGTGCCACGTTCACTGAAAAAAGGTCCCTTCATAGACCTTCATTTGATGAAGAAAGTGCAGACGGCGATGGAGAACAACGACAAGCGTCCTATCAAGACGTGGTCGCGTCGCTCAATGATTTCTCCAGACATGATTGGCCTGACAATTGCGGTTCACAACGGTCATCAACACGTGCCGGTTTTTGTTTCCGAAGATATGGTCGGTCACAAGTTGGGTGAGTTCGCCCTGACTCGTACATACCGCGGCCATGCGGCTGACAAGAAAGCCAAGCGCTAAGCATACGGGGATATTGAGATGGAAGTGGTAGCTAAATTAAAAGGCGCTCGGCTCTCGGCTCAAAAAGCCAGGCTGGTTGCCGATCAGATTCGGGGCAAGGGCGTTGAAGAAGCGCTGCATCTCTTGACCTTCAGCCCCAAGAAAGGCGCTGATCTCATCAAGAAAGTGCTCGATTCTGCAATCGCGAATGCTGAGCATAACGAAGGTGCCGATGTGGACGAGTTGAAAGTTTCAACAATCTATGTCGACGAAGGGTTAACAATGAAACGGATAAGTCCACGTGCAAAGGGAAGAGCGGATCGCATCTTCAAGCGCACTTGTCACATTACCGTCAAAGTAGCCGATAAGTAGGAGATTGGGATGGGTCAAAAAGTACATCCAACCGGAATTCGGCTTGGTATAGTCAAGAAGCACACGTCTATCTGGTACGCGGAAGGCAGAAATTATGCCGAGAACCTGCTGGTTGATCTTAAGGTTCGTGCTTTCCTGCGCAAGCAGCTCGCCGCGGCGTCCGTGTCAAGAATTGACATTGAGCGTCCTGCACAGACTGCGCGCATCACCATCCATACGGCTCGCCCTGGTATTGTTATCGGCAAGAAGGGTGAGGATGTCGAGACTCTGAGAGCGACGCTGGCAGCCAAAATGGGCGTGCCCGTGCACATCAGCATCGAAGAGATTCGCAAGCCCGACCTCGATGCTCAACTCGTCGCTGACAGCGTAGCGCAGCAGCTCGAGCGACGCGTGATGTTCCGTCGCGCCATGAAGCGCGTTGTTCAGAACGCAATGCGCCAGGGCGCTGAAGGTATCAAGGTACAGGTAGGCGGTCGTCTTGGTGGTGCAGAAATTGCGCGTTCTGAGTGGTACCGCGAAGGACGTGTGCCCCTTCACACACTGCGTGCTGATATCGACTACGCCACTGCAGAAGCCAGCACAACGTATGGTCTTATTGGTGTCAAAGTCTGGATTTTCAAAGGCGAAGTGCTGAATCTTCACGAAGCTGTTCCGGCGGCACAGAAAACGTCTAAGTAGAGGTAGGCTCGATGTTACAACCAAAGCGTACAAAATTTCGCAAGATGATGAAGGGTCGCAACCGCGGTCTTTCACATCGCGGTAGCAACGTGGATTTCGGTGATTTTGGTCTTAAGGCAATTTCCCGTGGCCGTCTTACGGCTCGTCAGATTGAGTCCGCTCGACGTGCAATGACGCGTCATGTAAAGCGTGGTGGCAAAATCTGGATTCGTGTGTTTCCGGACAAGCCAATTACTCAGAAGCCTCTTGAAGTGCGTCAGGGCAAGGGCAAGGGCAGCGTGGAGTATTGGGTAGCGCAGATCCAGCCGGGCCGTATCATGTTTGAAATTGAAGGTGTAGATGAAACGCTGGCCAGGGAAGCCTTCCAGCTGGCAGCGGCGAAGCTGCCGTTCGACACCACTTTCGTTAAGCGGACGGTGATGTGATGAATGTACATGAAATGCGTGAAAAGACCGTTGCTGAGCTGAACGAGCAACTCAATGTGCTGTACCGTGATCAGTTCAGTGTGAGAATGCAGAAGAGTACCGGACAGCTCGCACAGTCTCATCTTGTAGGCAACATCAAGAAAGAGATTGCCCGGATCAAGACAATCATTACCGAAAAACAGAAAGTTGGGTCCTGAATATGTCGCTTAGTGAAACTACAGTAGAGAAGACTGGACGTACTGTGTCTGGCCGAGTTGTCAGCAACAAGATGGACAAGTCCATTGTTGTTCTGATCGAACGCCGTGTGAAGCACCCGGTGTATGGCAAATACATTACGCGTTCATCCAAAGTTCATGCGCATGATGCAAACAACGAATGCAACGAAGGCGACGCAGTAACGATCAAGGAAGTGCGCCCCATTTCCAAGACCAAAACCTGGGCGCTCGTTTCCATCGACGAAAGAGCCGTCGAAGTTTAACAGCCAGATTTTATGAAAGTTTGTGAGTCCGCTGACTCATGATCGCTGAGGCGATAACCAGATAAGGGTTCGGAGAGAATCGATGATTCAAGTACAGTCATACCTTGACGTGGCAGACAATAGTGGTGCGAAGCGAGTGATGTGCATCAAGGTGCTGGGCGGCTCGCACCGTCGTTATGCTCGTATTGGCGATGTAATCAAAGTGACCGTCAAGGAAGCGATTCCACGTGGCAAAGTCAAGAAAGGGCAGGTGCTGACCGCATTGGTTGTCCGTACCAAGAAAGGAGTTCGACGTGGTGACGGCTCACTCATCAAGTTTGATGATAACGCTGCGATCCTTCTGAACAACCAGCAGGCTCCGATTGGCACTCGTGTATTCGGGCCGGTGACGCGTGAACTGCGTTCAGAAAAGTTTATGCGAATTATTTCACTGGCACCAGAAGTGCTATAGGACAAAGACAGAGATTGAGGCCGCGGAAATGCGAAAGATTAAATGCAATGACGAAGTGATTGTGATCGCCGGCAAAGACAAGGGCAAGCGTGGTACTGTTTCTCGTCTTGTTGGTGATGACAAAGTGGTTGTCGCAGGCGTGAACATTGTTAAACGTCACACCAAGCCAAATCCCAATGCGGGCCAGGCTGGCGGGATCATTGAGAAGGAAGCGGCTATTTCTGTTTCCAATATCGCGATCTTCAACCCGGAGTCCAGCAAGGCGGATCGCGTTGGATTCAGAATCGAAGAAGATGGCAAGAAGTCGCGGATTTTCAAGTCCACTAACAAAGCAATTGATTAACGAATAATTCAGGTTGCCCAAATGGCTCAGTTGAAAGAGTTTTACAGAAAAGAAGTGATTCCTGCCCTGACCAAACAGTTCGGGTATGACAATCCGATGCGTGTCCCCAAGATCACCAAGGTTGTCTTGAACATGGGTGTTGGTGAAGCGATTGGTGACAAGAAGGTGCTTGAGAACGCGGCAAATGAGCTCGCGTTGATAGCAGGCCAGAAAGTCGTCATTACCAAAGCGCGCAAGTCCATTGCAGGTTTCAAGATTCGAGCCGGCTGGCCAATTGGTTGCAAGGTAACGTTGCGCGGTGAGCGCATGTACGAATTCCTTGAGAGACTCGTAGGCGTTGCGATCCCACGAATTCGCGACTTCCGCGGCTTGAGCCCGAAGGCGTTCGATGGTCGCGGCAACTATGCCATGGGAGTTACAGAGCAGATCATTTTCCCGGAAATCGACTACGACAAGATCGACAAGCTCCGTGGTCTCGATATTACGATTACTACTACTGCCCGGACTGATGATGAAGGTCGGGCGCTGCTGACGGCCCTGCGATTCCCGTTCAAGGGCACCATAGCAAAACCTGATACCAAGGAGTCCTGAGATGGCGAAGACATCGATTCTCGCTCGTGAAAAGAAGCGCGCCGATACGGTGGCGAAGTTTGCCGTGAAACGTGCCGCAATCAAGGCGATACTGAAAGACATCAATGCAAGCGATGACGATAAGTGGGCAGCGCAGATCCAGCTGCAGAAGATGCCGCGCGATGCGAGCCCCGTTCGTCAACAGAATCGTTGCAGAATCACTGGGCGCCCCCACGGCGTATACCGCAAGTTCGGCATGTGCCGTCACAAGCTTCGAGAAGCAGCGATGCGTGGCGATGTGCCAGGACTGACTAAGGCGAGCTGGTAATCCGGAGTAGAAAATTATGAGTATGTCCGACCCGATTGCAGATTTGTTGACCCGGATCAGAAACGCCCAGATGGCGAAGCTTCCGAAAATTGTATGCCCGTCCTCCAAAAGCAAAGTGGCTATTTGTCGCGTTCTGCAGGATGAAGGCTATATTGCGAGCTTCTCGGTAGTGGAGGAAGACAAGAAAGCAGTGCTCACTGTTGACTTGAAGTACTACCAGGGGCGGCCGGTAATCGAAGAGATCAAGCGCGAGAGCAAGCCAGGTTTGCGCATCTATCGTGGTAAAGACGATCTGCCCAAGAATCGTGGCGGACTTGGCATAGCGATAGTCTCTACCCACAAAGGGCTGATGACGGACAAGCAGGCCAGAGCGGCAGGCGTGGGCGGCGAAGTGCTGTGCACTGTATTCTAAACGAACATTCTGTTTTCAAGTAAGTAGAGCACGAATATGTCCAGAGTAGCGAATAACCCGGTTCAATTGCCTAAAGGGGTTGAGGCGACTTTCACTGAGTCGCAGATCTCCGTAAAGGGCGGTAAAGGCAGTCTTGAGATGGCACTTCACAGTGCAGTCCAGATTTCCAGAGAGGGTGACACCTTGCGTGTTTCCGCCAGGAACAACACCAGGCAGGCAGACGCGCTGTCAGGTACCTTCCGAGCGCTGATCAGCAATATGGTGACTGGTGTGAGCCAGGGCTTTCAGAAAAAACTGCAACTCCAGGGCGTTGGCTATCGTGCCAAGGTGCAAGGGGAGGTTCTGAATATTTCGGTGGGGTTCTCTCATCCCGTCGATTTCGTTGTACCAAAAGGTGTTACTGCGGAGACGCCGACTCCTACGGAGATTGTGCTTTCCGGCGCAGACAAGCAGTTAGTGGGCGAGGTTGCTGCCAAAATACGCGAGTTTCGTCCGCCAGAGCCTTACAAAGGCAAAGGCATTCGTTATCTCGGTGAGAATGTTTACAGGAAAGAAGCTAAGAAGAAATAAGGCTTGAGACTATGAACGTAAAGAAGCAGGCGCGACTTCGACGTGCGCGAAGAACCAGAGCAAAGATCAGTCAGCTTAAAGTGAATCGTCTGTGCGTGTTTCGCACGCCGCGACACATTTATGCGCAAATTATTTCTCCAAGCGGCGCCGAGGTTCTGGCGAGCGCTTCTACCCTGGATAAATCCCTGCGTGGGACCGTGACAGGGAATATCGTGGCGGCTTCCAAAATTGGCGCCATGATAGCGGAGCGAGCTAAAGCCGCGGGAGTCAGCAAGGTTGCATTTGACCGCGCTGGATATAACTACCATGGTCGAGTAAAGGCATTGGCCGAAGCCGCTCGTGAAGGCGGACTTGAATTCTAAAGGTTGAGTGAGTTATGGCATTTAAAGAAGACGCAAAAAAGAACAACGAGGAAGGTTTGCAGGAGAAGTTGATCCAGGTAAACCGTGTTGCCAAAGTCGTCAAGGGTGGTCGCATCTTCAGTTTCACGGCACTCACAGCCGTGGGCGATGGCAATGGCCGCGTTGGCTTCGGTCGTGGCAAGGCGCGTGAAGTTCCTCTTGCTATCCAGAAAGCAATGGAAGCAGCGCGACGAAACATGATTTCTGTGTCTCTCAATGGCCACACTCTGGAATATCCTGTGAAGTCCAGCCACGGCGCGTCCAAGGTTTATATGCAGCCTGCATCGGAAGGTACCGGTCTTATTGCTGGTGGCGCAATGCGTGCGATCATGGAACTGGCAGGCGTTCAGAACGTGTTGGCGAAGACGTACGGATCCACTAATCCTGTGAACGTTGTTTATGCAACTTTTAAGGGCTTGAAAAACATGCGCGCGCCGGAAAGCATTGCGGCAAAGCGCGGTAAAACTCTCGAAGAAATATTGGGTTAGCAGCTATGGCTACAAAGAATATCAAAGTCACTCTGGTTCGCAGTCAGATTGGCACAATGGAAAGACACAGGCAGTGCCTGAAAGGGTTGGGCCTGCGTCGTATGCACCAGACCGTCGAGATCCTTGACACTCCTGCCAATCGCGGATTGATCACCAAGGTTCGCTACATGTTGTCAGTCGAAGGCGAGGAGTAGGACATGCATCTGAATACATTGAGCCCGGCCCCAGGAAGTACCAAGCCACGTCGACGTGTTGGTCGTGGCATTGGTAGTGGCCTTGGCAAGACCTGCGGTAGTGGTCATAAAGGTCAGAAGGCACGCAGTGGCGGCGGAGTGCGCCCAGGTTTCGAGGGCGGTCAGATGCCTTTGCAGCGTCGATTGCCGAAGTTCGGTTTTACTTCACGCGTTGGCCGTATTACTGCGGAAGTGCGTACCAGTGAGCTGGCTGGCATTACAGCTGAAGTTATCGATCTCGCAGCATTGCGTGCAGCAAATCTGGTTACCGCATCCATTCGACGCGTCAAGGTCATGCTGTCTGGCGAAGTAAGCAAGCCGTTGACTCTGAAGGGGCTGAAGGTTACCAGCGGAGCACGTGCTGCAATCGAGGCAGCTGGCGGTCAGGTGATTGATGTCGTAATCGTCCACAATGTTGGCAAGAACGGGAAGAAGCTTCCAAAGAAAGCTGGCACCAAGGACTAAGTAGATCTCAATGGCGACGAAACCGACTATCAACCCAGACAGGATTGGCGCAGGACTTGGCGAGCTGAAGGCTCGCCTGCTGTTTCTGGTTTTCGCTTTGTTTGTGTATCGCGTTGGTACTCATATTCCTGTGCCTGGAATTGATCCAAACCAGCTGACGAATCTATTCAACCAGAACGAAGGGACTTTCCTCGGTCTCTTCAACATGTTTTCTGGTGGCGCGCTGGAGCGGATGAGTATCGTTGCTCTCGGAATCATGCCTTACATATCCGCCTCCATCATCATGCAATTGCTGACGGCCGTCAGTCCTCAGCTGGAGCAGCTCAAGAAAGAAGGCGAGTCAGGCCGACGCAAGATTACCCAGTACACGCGTTATGGTTCCCTGGCGCTTGCGATGGTGCAGGGTACTGGTATGACTGTGGGACTGCTTTCGCCCATGGCTTACAACCCGGGTATGGCGTTCACTCTGACAGCGATCGTCTCTTTGGTTACTGGCGCAATGTTCATGATGTGGCTCGGTGAGCAGATTACCGAGCGCGGAGTGGGTAACGGTATATCGATGCTTATTTTTGCCGGCATCGTTGCAGGTCTTCCTGGAGCCATTGGTAACTCATTGACGCAGGCATATGAAGGTCAGATCAGCGGGCTGCTGCTGTTTGTAGTTGGATTGATAGCTGTCGTAGTGATTGCAGCGATTGTGTTCATCGAGCGAGGCCAGCGTCGAATCACTGTGAATTACGCCAAGCGTCAGCAGGGGCGCAAGATGTATGCAGCGCAGTCCAGCCACTTGCCGCTGAAGGTCAATATGGCTGGTGTAATCCCTGCGATTTTTGCAAGCAGTATCCTGCTGTTCCCCGCTTCTCTCGGGCAGTGGTTCGGACAGGCTGAAGGCGCTGAATGGCTGCAGGATCTGGCTTTGATGATTGGACCGGGTCAGCCCTTATACATAATAATTTTCAGTGCAATGATTGTGTTCTTCTGCTTCTTCTATACGGCCTTGGTTTTCAATCCGAAAGACGTTGCAGAGAATCTCAAGAAATCTGGCGCATTTATCCCGGGAATTCGTCCGGGGGAACAAACAGCCAAGTACATTGATCTTGTGTTGACGCGACTCACGATGTTCGGTGCTGTGTACATAACCATCGTTTGCCTGCTGCCGAATTTCTTCCAGATGATGGCCAATGTGCCTTTCAATCTGGGTGGTACAGCAATGTTGATCGTCGTTGTTGTCAGTATGGATTTCATGTCCCAGGTGCAGTCGCACTTGATGTCTCATCAGTACGATTCTCTGATGAAGAAATCAAATCTGGGCAGTTTTGGCCGCGGAGGCCTTTGATACAGGACTGACCGCGGGGGTTCTCCGACGTGAGCCAGGTTCTCGAATGAGAGGGAGTATATAAAGTGAAAGTTAGAGCATCAGTCAAAAAAGTGTGTCGCAAGTGCAAAGTGATCAAGCGCAATGGCGTCGTTAGAGTAATCTGTTCGTCAGAGCCCAGGCACAAGCAGCGTCAAGGCTGAAGTCGTCTGGTTGATTTTTCAGTGGTCAGAGTATATCCTTTGCCCCCCGTAATTTGGCTCAGAGAAATTTGGGCGCGTACGTAAAAATCTAAAGTGGAGTAGAAATATGGCACGTATTGCAGGTGTCAACATACCGGATAATAAGCATATTGTGATTTCCCTTGGCTACGTCTTCGGAATCGGTGCTACCAGGGCGAAAATCATTTGTGCGAATACTGGTATAGCTCCGCACACCAAGACAAGCACGCTTAGTCCCGAGCAACTGGACAGCGTTCGTGCTGAAGTCGCAAAGTTCACAGTGGAAGGTGATTTGCGTCGTGAGCTTTCAATGGCTATCAAGCGCTTGATGGATCTTGGTTGCTTCCGAGGCATTCGTCATCGTCGCTCCTTGCCAGTGCGAGGTCAGCGCACAAAGACCAATGCCCGCACTCGTAAAGGTCCGCGCAAGCCTATTCGCAAGTAACAATGTATTGAGCAGCCTTCCATTCCGCCGAACAGGCAGGTCTGACAAGAGCAAGGCGACAGAAGCAGTCAATTGAATCAGGAATAAATTATGGCCAAGCCAGCAGCAGCAGCGAAAGCAGTGAAGAAAAAAGCCCGCAAAGCGGTAGTGGATGGAATCGCGTTCATCCATGCTTCTTTCAACAATACCATCGTGACTATCACTGATCGTCAGGGCAATGCACTGAGCTGGGCAACCTCAGGCGGTTCAGGCTTCCGCGGTTCGCGCAAGAGCACGCCATTCGCTGCGCAGGTTGCTGCAGAGCGAGCTGGCAAAGCCGCAATCGAGCTTTATGGTCTGAAGAATCTTGATGTGAAAGTCAACGGTCCTGGTCCAGGTCGTGAATCTGCTGTCCGTGCATTGAACGGCTGTGGTCTGAAAGTAAGCAATATCACTGACGTTACGCCGATGCCTCATAACGGCTGCCGTCCGCCCAAGAAGAGACGTGTGTAAGCTTGCACAGTCGGTTTGTCATCACATTGTTAGGATTCATGAAATTTAGTGGCTTATCTCCAATAGATAAGAACATAGGAGACAATATATGGCCCGTTATTTAGGCCCCAAATGCAAGCTCGCCCGACGTGAAGGAACAGATCTGTTTCTGAAGAGTGGCGTCCGACCGTTGGATAGCAAGTGCAAGACTGAGAATGCGCCAGGTCAGCATGGTATTCGCAAAGGCAGGCTCTCTGATTACGGCGTTCAGCTTCGCGAGAAGCAGAAAGTCCGTCGTATTTATGGCGTGCTTGAAAAGCAGTTCAGTGGTTACTACAAGGAAGCTGCCCGTCAAAAGGGCGCAACCGGTGAGAACTTGCTGCAACTCCTTGAGTCGCGTCTCGACAACGTTGTGTACAGGATGGGTTTTGGTTCTACTCGCGCCGAATCCCGACAGCTGGTTACGCACAAGTCGATTCTTGTGAATGGCGACATTATTAACATCCCTTCATATCAAGTATCACCCGGTGATGTCATTTCCGTGCGCTCCAAGGCTAAGGAACAACTGCGTATCAAGGCAGCAATGGATCTTGCCGCGCAGCGCAGCCCTGTAGAGTGGATCAACGTGAACAGCGACAAGATGGAAGGCCAGTTCAGCCGCAAGCCTGATCGCGCCGACCTTTCTGCTGACATTAACGAAAACTTGATAGTTGAGCTTTACTCCAAGTAGTAATGCCACTAATTGCGAAGGGTGATTCCATGCAGATTTCATTGTCGGATTTTTTGACACCGCAGTTGATCAAGGTTGAAGAGTATGACCGTTACCACTCCAAAGTGGTGCTTGAGCCTCTAGAGCGAGGTTTCGGCCATACGCTGGGTAACGCGCTGAGAAGAATTCTGCTGTCCTCCATGCCAGGTGCGGCCATAGAAGAAGTTGAGATTGACGGTGTGGTGCACGAGTACAGCACCATCGAAGGTGTTCAGGAAGATGTTATTGAGATACTGCTGAACTTGAAAGGTGTAGCGGTTATTTTGAATGGTCAGGATGAAGCCGTGCTGACGTTGAGTGCTAAAGGCACTGGTGCTGTTCGCGCAGGTGATATCGTTGCAGGGCACGATGTTGAGATCGTGAATCCAGATCACATTATTGCCAATCTGAATGAAAGTGGCGAACTGAAGATGCGAATGACCGTTCGCAAAGGCCGCGGATACGCACCTGCGGACACTCGTGTGTCCAATGACGATGAGACTCGTGCCGTTGGTCGTCTGTTTCTGGATGCCTCGTACACGCCTGTTTCCACAGTGTCATACTCTGTAGAGAGCACCCGGGTTGAGCAACGTACTGACCTCGACAAGTTGATCATTGATCTGCGCACTAATGGCACAATTGATCCGGAAGAAGCGATTCGCCGTGCGGCAACGATTCTGCAGCACCAGCTTGCTGTATTCGTTGATCTGCAAAGCCAGGTAGCGAATACACCTGAAGAGCCGGAAGACGAGATTGATCCGATTCTGCTGCGTCCAGTCGATGACCTTGAATTGACAGTGCGGTCTGCAAATTGTCTGAAAGCGGAAGACATTTACTATATTGGTGACCTGATTCAGCGCACTGAAGTTGAACTTCTGAAGACCCCGAACCTTGGCAAGAAGTCGCTGACAGAGATCAAGGACGTACTCGCTACACGTGGTCTGTCCCTGGGGCTGCGTCTGGAGAACTGGCCACCGTCCAGTCTTCGTTCGGATGACCGAAACTAAATAGAGATTTTAAACACAGAGTGACCGAGTACCGTTGGGTGCGAAGGTAAGAATAGGAATTAGAAGCTATGCGTCATCGTAAAAGTGGACGTCAACTCAGCCGGAACAGCTCGCACCGTCATGCGATGCTGCGCAACATGACTGTTTCCCTGGTTGAGCACGAGATCATCAAGACAACTCTGATCAAGGCGAAGGAATTGCGCATGGTCGCAGAGCCGTTGATCACTCTTTCCAAGAGTGACAGCGTTGCGAACCGTCGTCTTGCCTTCAATCGTCTGCGCGACAAGGCTGCTGTTGGCAAGCTTTTCACAGCCCTCGGCCCGCGCTACAACGAACGTCCGGGTGGGTACATCCGTATTCTCAAGTGCGGCATGCGCCCGGGTGACAACGCTCCGATGGCGTATGTGGAGCTCGTTGATCGTCCCGGTGCGCCAGGGGCTGACTCAGACGAGTGAGTTCAAAGCAAATGAATCTCTACAAAGCCGGGTCTGACTCGGCTTTGTCGTTTCTGGGAGATCGTTATGACGCAGTCTTTCCACCCGCCCCAGCGCACCTTGATGGGGCCAGGCCCTTCCGACGTTGATCCGCGTATACTTCAGGCCATGAGTCGACCGACCATCGGGCATCTCGATCCTCGATTCATTGATCTTATGGATGAGATCAAGGCGCTGTTGCAGTTGGCGTTCAAGACTTCGAATCAGCTTACACTGCCAGTTTCGGCGCCAGGATCAGCCGGTATGGAGGCGGTTTTCGTCAATCTGCTGCAACGCGGAGACAAGGCCATTGTCTGCCAGAACGGCGTGTTCGGCGGCAGAATGAAAGAGAATGTTGAGCGTTGTGGCGCTATGGCGGTCATGGTGCAGGACGACTGGGGCAAACCTGTTGACCTCAACAAGGCAGAGACTGCGCTTCGGCAACACCCTGACGCGAAAGTTCTGGCATTTGTCCATGCAGAAACCTCTACAGGGGTGTGCAGTGATGCGCGCGGGCTTGCCGCACTGGCGCGGGCGCATGATTGCCTGTCAGTTGTTGACGCTGTGACCTCCCTCGGCGGGGTAGCCCTCAACGTTGACCAGTGGGGAGTCGATGCCGTGTACTCAGGGTCACAGAAATGTTTATCGTGTGTGCCTGGCCTGTCTCCGGTGTCCTTCAGTGACAGAGCCGTGCAGAGCATTCGAACCCGTACTGAAAGGGTTCAGAGCTGGTTCCTGGACATGAATCTGATCATGGATTACTGGGGCTCAGGCACTCGGCGCAGCTATCACCACACTGCGCCCGTCAACGCGTTGTATGGTCTTCACGAAGCCTTGGTAATCCTCCAGGAGGAAGGGCTGGAGAATGCCTGGGCGCGGCACTTGCATCATCACAAGGCATTGGTTGTCGGACTCGAAGCGATGGGTTTGGCGATGCTGGTGGAAGAGGCATTCCGTCTGCCTCAGCTGAATGCGGTGCGGGTGCCCACGGGTGTTGATGAGTCCCTGATCAGGGCCGCGTTGTTGCGCGATTACAGTCTTGAAATTGGTTCCGGTCTTGGCACTCTGGCGGGCAAGGTCTGGCGCATTGGCTTGATGGGTCATGCCTGCAATCGGCGCAATGTTCTTTTGTGTCTTTCGGCACTTGAAGACACGCTTCTGGCTGCTGGTGCTGACATCCATGCGGGTGGCGCGCTCAATGCTGCACATGCCTTCTATGCCCTGAAGCAGCCCTGAAGCAGCCCTGAAGCAGCCCTGAAGCAGCCCTGAAGTCAGCGGCGATCGCTACTGTTCAGTCCAGTTGCTTTTGGTTGCCGGGAAAGAGGCTGAAATAGAGCATTGGCCAAAGTCCGACGTGTACCATTACATCCGCTGTATTGAAGATGTAATGCCAATAGGGGATATGTTGGACATTGATGAAATCGACCACACTGCCGTACAGCAGTCGGTCAACAATATTGCTGCCACCACCACCGACTACAAAGCCGAAGCAGATGAATTCGTAGGACTGGATATCGCGGCCTCGCCACAGGTAAAGAACCAGTGCGCTGATCAGCAACAGGCTGAACGCACCGAATATCCAGCCATGACCCTGGAACATCCCGAATACTCCCCCCATGTTGCGAATGTGCGTGAAGTGGACGAGGGAACTCCATTCCACGCTCGTGCCCAGTGGGATGTACGTATTGACCAGGTAGCTGCCGATCTGTGAGACAGTCAGGACGGTCAGTGCAATGAGGCTGAAACGCAACATCTGGCGCGATCTGGACAAGGAACACCTGGCGGGAATGCTGAGAACGGGCCGCCAGAATAGCACAGGCTCCTCTCCAATCGACAGACTCAACCGGGTTCGGCAAAGGTACAGGTCAACATGACGCAGGCAGTGGCAAACAAGCATACCGGCAAGCGGCGGTTGATCGCGTCGTCCTACAAGTTTCTGAAGCGCGGTGAGCGGCATTTGCCGCCTGTGCTGAGGGGGTTGATGGGGGTCGTGCTGATCATGGCCGGGCTGCTTGGATTCCTGCCAATTCTAGGCTTCTGGATGATTCCACTCGGGGTTGCGCTGCTGGCTACTGACGTTCCAATGCTGCGGCTGTGGTTCATCAAACGCTTGAATCACAGCCGCCGCAGGACGGGAAGAATTTACAGACGCTGATCAGCGCAGCTCTGCAAAAAGTGCCCGCAGTCGATTGGCATTCTTGCCGATATCGCTGCCGCCAACACGTGACTTTGATCGTGCCTGCAGTACAGTTCCTTCCGGAGTGTCGTTGAGCAGCACGATGACATCATCCTTGAAGCGGAACCAGAACGTCGTATCAGTTGCTTCGACTCGTCCTTCAGCCAGGTTCTGATCCACGAGCTCCCAACCCAAGGTGTCCACGGCGGCCAGCACGCGGTTGAAAATCTCTTCTTTGGATTCAGCAAATGTTTGCGGGACGATGTCCGGATAGGCCTCTTTCTGTGCTGCAGCCATGCGTGTGGCATCCCAGTTGGGCTGGTCGCCATAGATCACCGAATTCGGCGCGTTGGCACGTAGCGGGGCGACAGCAACAAACGCAGGTGGATTGTCTGTGTCAGTGGTGATGTCGTGAATCGGAGGCGTGCCCTCCGGGGCGCGGTAAGTCTCCGGGACAAGATAGGCAAGCGCACTGGCGACGCAGCCAATGGCCGCCAGAGTTGCCAGTCGTTTCGCCGATGCAGGTGCCAGTTTGCGCGCGCCCAAGAAGATGCCGACGGTGACAGCCAGAGTGATCCAGGCCGCCCAGTCCGCACTGGCATTGACGAAGCGCAGCATGTTGAAGCCTGTGCGGAAGTCCCACAGACCGACCCAGACTCCAAGGGAAGCGGCCAGTGCGTATGCGCCCAGGCCAAGACCAGTAGCGAGTGCGGCATAGGCGAAGACTACCAGGGCTTTGCCTGCAACAGGTGAATTGGAAGTGACAGGGGAATTCGAATCGCTCATGGGATTGTCCTTGTTATGGGATGGTTGCTGACGTCTGAATTGCGCCGGTTCTCTTTGTGGTGGCAATGTCTCGCAATGGCCGCAGGCTTGCAAGTCATTCGATGCGACTTCGTGTGCGGCGCACGGCATCCTGCCACAGAGCATAGCGCTCGTCGCGCCATGGCTTGTCTTTCTGTGGCGTGAATGATCTGTCCAGTTGCCAGTGACTGGCGATGCCTTCCAGCGACTCATGCACCCCCATGTGAAGTCCTGCCAGCCATGCCGCCCCCAGGGCGGTGGTTTCGGTTACCCGGGGACGATCCACGCGACAGCCCAGCAGGTCGGCGAGATTCTGCAGCACGAAGTCATTGCGAGCCATGCCACCATCAACCCGCAAGGTGTCTGGTCGCACCCCATCGGCCTGCATGGCTTTCTGTAAATCCCTGGTTTGATAGCAGACAGAGAGCAGGGCAGCACTCACCAGCTCCTTGATGCCGGTGTCGCGGGTCAGGCCGAAGATGGCGCCGCGTGCATCAGCGTCCCAGTAAGGAGCTCCAAGTCCGGTGAACGCAGGCACGAACATGACCTGGGTGTTCTGGTCGGATTGCAGCGCCAGTGCCTCTGCCTCGGCAGCATCGTGATACAACTTGAGGCCGTCACGCAGCCATTGCATGGTGGCCCCCGCCATGAAGATGCTGCCCTCCAGCGCATACGTCACCTTGCCGTCAAGCCGATAGGCAATGGTGCTCAGCAGGCGGTTGGTGGACGAAAGGGCCTTGTCGCCTGTATTGAGCAACAAAAAGCAGCCAGTGCCATAGGTGCTCTTGGCCATGCCTGGTTCGAAACAGCACTGCCCGAAGGCGGCGGCCTGCTGATCGCCTGCAATGCCGGTGATCGGCACGGCTGCTCCGAGGATCTGTGCGTCGCTGATGCCGAAATCTGCCGCGCTGTCGAGCACCTCGGGCAAAAGGCTGGCCGGCACTCCGAACAACTCGAGCAGTTCCTGGTCCCAGCATTGTTCGTGAATATTGAATAGCAGCGTGCGTGACGCATTCGTCGCGTCCGTTCGATGGCTGCGTCCACCAGTGAGCCGCCACAGCAGAAAGGTGTCGACGGTGCCGAAGGCCAGCTCGCCACGCTCTGCCTGCTCGCGCGCACCCGGCACGTTGTCCAGAATCCAGCGAATCTTGCTTGCGGAAAAGTAGGCGTCAAGCAACAGACCCGTCTTGCTCTGGATGATTGCACTGCGGCCCTGAGCGGTCAGCGTCTGGCTGACAGACTGACAAAACACACTGGTGCGGCGGTCTTGCCAGACAATGGCGCGATAGAGGGGAATTCCTGTCTGGCGATTCCAGATCAGCGTTGTTTCGCGTTGATTGGTGATGCCAATGGCAAGCAGAGCGTCTGCTGTGAGACCGGCTTGCTGAAGGGCCTGCCTGGCGCTGCGCAATGAACTTTGCCACAGATCTTCTGGCTCATGTTCTACCCAGCCATCCTGGGGGAAATGCTGTGCAAATTCTTCCTGTCCCATGCCAAGACGATTGCCATGGGTGTCAAACACAATGGCGCGGCTGCTGGTGGTGCCTTGATCGAAAGCAAGAATATAGTGGCTCATCACAGATTTATCCGATTCCCGGGTAGGCCAGCGCCTGGCAGCTTGCGTATGATAAAGGGACACATGTCGTCGTTCCCTTGTGCAATAGAAGGCTATAGTACCCCCATGATTCCGACTTCCACAATTCACGATCTGCTGGTCATTGGAGGTGGCATCAACGGCGTTGGCATCGCAGCAGATGCCGCAGGGCGCGGGCTCGATGTAGTGCTGTGCGAGAAGCGGGATCTGGCCTCAGCGACTTCTTCAGCCAGTACCAAGCTCATCCATGGCGGTCTGCGCTACCTGGAGAACTATGAATTCCGGCTGGTGCGTGAGGCTCTGTCGGAGCGCGAGGTGCTGCTGCGCAATGCCCCTCACATCATTACTCCCATGCGTTTCCGCCTGCCACACCGTCCGCATCTGCGGCCACGCTGGATGATTCGCGCTGGTCTCTTTCTGTACGACTCCCTCAGTCGACGAGTCACGCTGCCCGCCTCGTGCAGTCTGCAGTTCGGGCCCGACAGTCCGCTCGTGGACAGCCTGCACGATGGCTTTGAATATTCCGATGCCTGGGTGGATGACGCGCGCCTGGTAGTGTTGCTGGCTATGCAGGCGCGTGAAAAGGGCGCCTGCATCCTGGTGAATACGGAGTGTGTTGCTGCTCGGGAAGTGGATGGCCTCTGGTATCTTTTGATGCGTTGCAACCTGACAGGAGCGGAAGCAGAATTGCGTGCCCGTGCCCTGGTCAATGCCTCTGGCCCCTGGGTCAACCGCGTCGGTCGCGCGGTGTTGCCGACGCGCGCCCATGAAGGCGTGCGCCTCGTGAAAGGCTGCCATGTCGTCGTTCCCCGCCTGCATGCGCGGCCCGAGGCATTTCTTCTGCAGAACAGCGACGGTCGCGTTGTCTTCGTGATTCCGTACGAGCAGGACTTTTCCTTGATAGGCACGACAGACGAAGACTACGTTGGTGATCCCGCAGACGCTTCCATATCAAAGGCGGAGATCGAATATCTACTGGGGATCTCGAACGAGTGTTTCAAAACCAAGGTCAGTGCTGCAGATATCGTGCACCATTTTGCCGGAGTGCGACCGTTGCTGGCGAGTGAAGAAGAAAATGCCTCCAAGGTGTCCCGCGACTACACTCTGACCCTGGACATACAAGGTGCTCCACTACTGACCGTCTATGGCGGCAAGATCACAACTTACAGGCGTCTGGCGGAAAGCGCCATGGAGAGATTGCGGCAGATTTTTCCTCAGTTGCCCGGGCGGTGGACTGCGCAGGCTCCGCTGCCAGGCGGCGACTTTCTCAATCAGCCGCAGCTGCTGAATTCACTTCAGGACAATTACCCGTGGCTAGCGCCCGCATTGCTGGAGCGATGGGTCGCCCACTACGGCACGCGAACCCATCAACTTGTCGGCGGAGCAACGTGCATGAAGGATATGGGCGAAGACTTCGGGGCAGGGCTGTATGCAAGAGAAGTGGAGTACCTGTGCACGCAGGAGTGGGCGCACAGCGCGGAGGACATTCTCTGGCGCCGCAGCAAGCTGGGACTGCGTTTGTCGGCACAGCAAGTGGCCAGGCTTGCGGCCTGGCTTGAAGCGCACAAGGCGTGATCAGCCAGTGACCTTCTTGCTGCTGTACATCGCGGAGTCAGCATGTTGGAGCAGCGCTTCCATGCTGCCTCCATGCTCCGGATACAGCGCTATGCCGATACTGGGCAGCGAGAACAGCGCCTGATCTCCCAGCAGGTAAGGCCTGCTGAGTGCGTCGCGAATCTTGACTGCCACGTGCGTGGCATGCAGCGGCAGATCGACATTGTTCAGCAGTACTACGAATTCATCGCCCCCGATGCGCGCTACTGTGTCCGACTCTCTCACGCAGGCCTGCAGCCTGCGCGCAACTTCCTGCAGTAGCAAATCTCCCGTGGCATGGCCATGGAGGTCATTCACATCCTTGAACTTGTCCAGGTCGATATAGAGGAGTGCGAAGCGGGCATGGTTCCGGCGCACCCGCGCCAGTGCACTGTTCAGGCGGTCCTCGAACAGGCCGCGATTGGCGAACCCTGTCAGTGGATCATGTCCTGCCGCATGCAATAGTCGGGCGAACAACTGAGTGCGCATGATGGCGGCAGCCACCTGGGTCGAGACGAACTGCAGAAGCTTCTTGTCATGGCCGGAATAGCGTACGGCGCCAGAATAGCTTTGTACCACCAGTGCGCCGATGCTGCGCCTGCCCGTCCTGAGCGGCACGCCGAGCCAGTCGATGGCGGGGGTTCCTATCACGGGCCGGCCGTCATTGGCAGGGGCTTCAAGAGATCCGGACGTCAGCAGCAAGGCCTTGCCAGTGCGAATGACTTCGGCGCTGAGGGTGCCGGTGTTGAGGCGGCGCGGTGCCGGCTGTTCGTCATGTGCATCAACAAAATAGGGAAAGCTCAGTTCATCCTTGTCTTCGTCATACAGCGCTACGAAGAAATTGCTGGCCGGCAGCAATGTCCCGACAATGCGATGGATCTGGGCGAACAGTGCCGACAGGTCCTCAGCCTCGTGCGCGGCTTCGGAAATGGCGTACAGGGCAGCTTGCAGTATCTCTGCACGCTTGCGTTCTGTAATGTCGTGGGCAACAGCGATGCGCAGTTGATCGCGTTCGGACAGGCGGGCCGACCACAGAATGTGCACCACATGCCCTTGCTTGTGCTGGTACCGATTCTCGAAGCCTGTCACCAGTTCGCCTGCCTGCACGCGCTGAGACATGGCCTGCGTCTTTTCCTGATCGTCTGGCAGTACCATCGCCAACATGTTGCGGCCAAGCATTTCTTCGGGGGTGTACCCGAATATCTGCTGGCAGGCAGCACTGACGAAAACAAAGCGACCATCTGCATTGACGACACAGACGGCATCCAGCAGAAGGTCCATGAATTCGACAAGGGGCCGTTCTTGGGTATCCGTCATCGTCACTAGTGGTTGAACAACACGTTGTAGGGGCCAACGCCACCGCGGTCCACCACGAGGTGCTGATAGCCGGACTGCGGGCCTCCGGTCAGAACATAGTCGTCCATGCCCTTCGACTTCACGTCATGCCGAAAGCGATCGTGCAGGTATTCGCTCAGTTCCAGGGCTGTCAGCTCGCCGTTCTCATCGAAGTCCGCGAAGCCCTCCAGCGCCTCCTCGAAGAACACTGACAGGTAGCCGCCTGCACGGAACTTGGCAGCTACCTGGGAGGTGACGTCCTCTTCAGAGGAGAACAGACCCATGCGCCCGGGGCGCGACACGATGTCTTTTGCGAATCCACCGCTGAAACAGGAGTCCAGCACCAGGAGCGAGGTGCCTGCGTTGACGGAATCAAAAAGCTCGGCGAGTTCATCATCCAGCACAGAGCCGTCATACAACTCGATCGTCTCGTCAATGCCGTCAGGATCGGAGCTGGTGGGGTCGCTGCTGCGCTCGACGCGGCTGCCATGTCCGGAGTAGAACAGCACAAACGTGTCCTCAGGGCGAATGCGTGCCGCGATGCGTTCGATGGCATCGCGCATGTTGCCGATCGTGGCCTGGTCATTGAGCAGCGTGATGCCGTTGTCTGGTGCCATGCCGACGCCGTTGATAAGGGCGTCGCGTGCGCGCACAGCGTCCTGGTCGGTGAAGCTCAAATCTGAATCGGTGCCAGGGTAGTCGCTGATGCCTGCAAAGATGCCGTAGATCTGCCCGCCACTGCTTTCCTGAACGTACAGCGGCGCGTCCTCCAGCGCAGTGGCACTCAAGGTATAGGCGCCTTCAGTGGCGGCGGCGTAAGAGCTCACCACTACGCGATAACGACCGGATTCCGGAAGGCTGATCTCGACAGCAGACTCACTGACATTGCCTTCGAAGTCGTCGTTCTCGATGGCTTCTCCAGCAGGCGTGATCAAGCACAGATAGGTGTCAAACTCGGATGAGCGCACGCTGATGCGCAAGGTGTCACCCTGCTCGCCAGTGAAGGAATAGGCGTCCTCGAACATGCCGCTCTCGGAGACCACATCCGTGCTGCTGAGGCTGCCGCTGGTGTTCTCGCCGAGGGCCAGGCTGATGACGTCACGGGGGGCCGCTGCGGAGGACGGTGAGCCGGCATCCTGGGCGAATTCCAGAGAATAATCCCCTGTTCTGCCAACGTCATAGGAGGTCACCACAACATTGTATGTGCCAAGCTCCGAGAGTTCCGTCTCGATGAGGCTGCGGCTGGTGGAGTCTGCATCGTCATTCTCGACAGTCTCGCCCGAGGGCGACTGGAGGATCAAAAAGGTATCGAAATCGTCAGAGCGCAGATCGGCGCGAAATTGCTGACCGGGACGACCTTCGATCTAATAGATGTCCCGGTATTCTCCGCTGCCCAGTGTCTCATCTCCGGCAGCGAGGCTGCCCGTTTCACTGCGAGGACTTCTGTCCGCGAGTTCTGATCCACTGGTGACCATGTTAAGGTCAAGTGTGTAGGCACCAGTTTCATCGCCCATGAAACTCGAGGCGACGACCTCCCATGTGCCGGACTCGGTCAGCGCCATGTTCAACAGGGAGCGCGTGGTATTGCCCTCATAGTCGTCGTTGGTGAACTCCTCTCCGCCTGGTGAGCGCAGCAGCAGGTAGGGGTCGAAGACGTCCGATTGCAGATCGACAAGAGCATACTCCCCGGCTACCCCTTCAAAGGTGTAGGTGTCGGCATACCCATAGCCCTGCAATGTCGCATCAGTGGATTCCAGGGTGCCGGTAAGCGCCGTGGCGTCGTTGCCATCCAGCGTGAGGTCGGAAAGCTCGGTAGTCAGACCAGCCAGCGCAGCAGAGTAGTCCACCTCCACGTCTGGCAGCGCCATCGTCTGCCATGACGACGCTTCGAGTTCCGTCAGCACCAGCTGTGCTTCAGTTCCTGCAGCGTCGCCACTGTAGGTTCCTACCCAGATGTCGTACTGCCCTGAAGTGGGAGTCGTGAACACAATGCCGGGGCTCGAGGCATCAAGCTGGCTGAAGTCGTCATTGCAGTGCCAGCTGCCATCGGGCGCATTGACGATCAGGGTTGTGTCCGCAGAAGAGCGCACAAAGACGCCCAGCGGGTAGGTGCCGCTGGCGTAGTTGATGCGATAGTCGGGTTGGTCTGCTGCGATGTAGCCCGTGCAGCTGGCGCCATTGTCGGCGGCACTGTCGGGGCCCCCGGCATTGACAGCGATGACGTGCGGGTCCGGCGTGAAGCCTGAGGTCAGCGTGACATTGCCAAACAAGGGCGTGCCCCCTACATTCTGTGCACCCGCAGGAAGGCTCGTCAAAAGCAACGTTGCGAACAGGGTGCTGCCGGCCAGGGCACGTGGGTACTTGAACATGGGATGGCTGAGGCTATGCATGACAAGGCGCATAAGGGAGTATCCTGAGGAGAATTTGACGTGAGCGTAGCCGAACTGCCGGTGCAAGTCTAACCACGAACAGGGGGTGGACACTGCTTGAATTGAAGCGACAACTCGGTAAGCATGGCGCTCTGTGTGATTGATCTGGAACCAGACCATGAAGGAGACAACATCGTGAAGAAGTCAATCTATGTCCTGCTGGCCGCCTTGATTCTGCCGTGGTCCGGGGCACTGGCCCAGAGTACTGAGCCAATGTTGCAGGGCACCTGGAAATATCTGCGAAATTTTACCTTTGTACAGATAGACGCTCAGAACCGTGCCTATCAGTGTCGCATCATGCCCGATCTGCATGTGTTGTTTTCGACGGGGCAGATCACGGAGTCGGGGGCTATTGAATGGTCACCCGTGCGCTTCTTCAGTCTTTACGGTAAGGAATTTGTGCCTTCGGGAATGGACTGGGGCACTGGTGCTGTCGAGCTTCGCAATCGGGTGATGTTTCTGACAGCGCCAACGGCGTCGGGCACTACAACGGAGCGCATGGAGTTCGACAAAGTGCCAGAGCTCCCTACTATGTGCATTCACTATCAGGCTGTGGCATTCGAATAAAAAAATCCGGGGCGGCCTCTTGCGTGACACGCCCCGGCAAAAAACCAGCATTACGTGACGTGACTCACGCGGCTGGTCGCCGTACAGAACTGAAAATATCGACAAAGCTGGGAATGCGCTCGATGCGGATGGGGATGTGCATTCTGCGTGCCAGATCGCTGGCCGAAATCAGGCCACGAATCTGCCGCCCGCTGCGGTCCACCACCAGGCAATGCTGTTGTCCCTGCTTCTGCAGGGCCTTGATGACATCCCCGATAGTCGCGCGCTCAAGATCGTCCAGGCTGAGCGCGAGAATGCGCTCTTTGGGCGTCATCAGATCGCTGACCTGAATGTCCTGCCGCGCGTAGCCTGCGGCAATCTTCATCATGAAGTGCTGCTCGTCGAGATCGTCGAGGCTGATGGTGCCAATGAATTCATTGCTGCCGTCGACCACCAGTTTCATTTTCACGTGCGCTTTGCGCATCAGTGTTTCTACATCCACGGCGGCTACGGAGCCCTCTATGGTGCGGGGATTGTGTTTCTTGAAATCGGTGAGGATCTCGAGTGCCGGCGACGCCATGGTGAGCTCGTGAAACTCTTCCGGCTGCACGAGGTGGGCGATGTCGCTCACTGAAAAAAGAGAAATGATTTGCATGCAAGGCTCCCGTTATCTGCAGTGATGTAATGGACATAGAACTCAGAGCATCCCGCAGAAGCAAGGCGCAGGGCAGCAAAGGAATACATTCTACTTGCGCTGTTCAAGCAACGCAGGAATGCACTGGGTTCAGAACGCTGAAAACTTCAGATGGCGCGGAGGAGTGGTGGATCGCGGATATTTGGAACGGAAGGGCGATAAAATGTGTTATGGACGCGCTCCGGCTCAAGTTCACTGCCAGCAGTGGCCAGCAGCGAGAGTGAGACTTCGGTGGGGACCAGAGCATTGTCGTCCTGTCTGGGGTTGTTGTAGACAACATCATCCTGCAGTTCGGTGACTGCGGCCACAGTGGGATCTTCACGCGAATCAAGGTCGGCCGGTACCATCAGGTACAGGGCCAGTATGAATGCGGTAATCAGAGGCAGCAGGCGCTTCAAGTGAGTGTTGTCCGTTGTTGTTTCGGCATGTCCGCAAGTCTGTTGCAAGAGTTGAGACATGGCGCCATTCTAGACCTGTTGATTGGCTTGTCAAAGGAGGCGCGAAAATATTGTTGTGTACGGGTTCTGCCGTGCCGCACAAGCCATACGGCAAAATTGTAATAAAGCGGGAGGTGGTTTATCCTCCGCTTCCAATTTTTGCAAATTTATCAACCGATTGAAGTGATTCATCGACTCAGGAAATTCCTCGGCAACAACCATGAGCAAGAAATACAATCCCTCGGCAATCGAGCCGGGATGGCAGCAGTACTGGGACGCGCACAGCACCTTCAGCGTGTCAAATGCAGACTTCAGCAAACCCAAGTATTACGTCCTGGACATGTTTCCTTACCCTTCCGGCTCGGGCCTGCATGTCGGTCACCCAGAGGGATATACCGCCACGGACATCATTGCGCGCTACAAGCGCATGAATGGATTCAACGTGCTGCACCCGATGGGGTGGGACGCATTCGGGCTCCCAGCTGAGCGCGCCGCCATTCGCGAAGGACGTCATCCGGCTGTCATCACTCAGGAAAACATCGGCAATTTCCGTGGTCAGATCAAGCGCCTCGGCTTGTCCTATGACTGGAAGCGCGAGATCGACACCAGCAAGGTGGACTACTACCGCTGGACGCAGTGGATATTTCTGAAACTCTACGAGCAGGACCTGGCCTATCTCGCCGAAGTGCCAGTGAACTGGTGTCCGGCACAGGGGACCGTGCTTGCCAATGAGGAGGTGCAGGACGGCCGCTACGTCGAGACGGGCGACCCGGTAGAGCGGCGCATGATGCGGCAGTGGATGCTGCGGATCACGGCCTATGCAGAGCGTCTGCTCAACGACCTGGACGAGCTCGACTGGCCTGCAGGCATCATCGAGATGCAGCGGCAGTGGATCGGCAAGTCCATCGGCGCGCGTGTGCGGTTTGCGCTGCAGGGACACGACAGGGAATTCGAAGTATTTACTACGCGCCCCGATACTTTGTTCGGTGCAACATTCTGCGTGCTGGCCCCCGAACATCCGCTGGTCGGGCAAATAACGACGCCGGCACAGGTCGACGCCGTCGCAGCCTATGTGCAGCGCGTGAAGAACATCAGCGATCTCGATCGGGAGACTGCTGCCGCAAAGGAGAAGACAGGCGTATTCACGGGCGCATTCGCGATCAATCCCGTGTCCGGTCTGCCGGTGCCTGTGTGGATTGCCGACTATGTGAAAGCCGATTACGGGTCGGGAGCCATCATGGCAGTGCCGGCCCACGACGAGCGTGACTACGAGTTTGCGAAGGCCTTCGGTCTGCCGATTGTCGAGGTGGTGCAGGGCGGCGATGTCAATGTGGCCGCCCATGCAGAAGAAGGCATCGCGGTGAATTCAGGATTTCTCAATGGCATGCGGACGTCGGATGCCAAGGCAAAGATGATTGCATGGCTGGAGGCGCAGGGGCTTGGCAAGGGCGAAACCACCTACAAACTCCGCGACTGGCTGTTTTCGCGGCAGCGTTACTGGGGGGAACCCTTCCCGATTCTGCATAATCCTGCCACTGGCGAGATTCGTGCAGTGCCCTATGCTGATTTGCCGATCACCTTGCCCGAGCTGAGCGAGTACAAGCCGACGGCAGATGGTCAGCCGCCGCTTGCGCGTGCCGAAGAGTGGATGAAGGTTGAACTCAACGGCGAGCAATTGCTGCGCGAGACCAACACCATGCCCCAGTGGGCAGGCTCCTGCTGGTATTACCTGCGTTACATGGACCCGACCAATGACAAGCTGCCATTTGATCCGGCCGCAGAGAAGTACTGGGGCCCCGTAGATCTGTATGTGGGTGGTGTCGAGCACGCCGTGCTGCACCTGCTCTACTCCCGCTTCTGGCACAAGGTACTGTTCGACTGCGGACTGGTCTCCACCCGCGAGCCGTTCAAGAAACTGTTCAACCAGGGCATGATTCTGGGCATCAGCCATCGTGACGAGAATGGCCGTTTCTATTCGCCGCAGGACGTCGAGTACCGGGATGGCAAGCCCTATGCGAAAGACACGCAGACGCTGCTGAGTGCGCGTGAAGAGAAAATGTCCAAGTCACGTCTGAACGTTGTCAACCCTGATGATGTCGTGGCTGAGTATGGCGCCGACTCGTTGCGGCTTTACGAAATGTTCATGGGGCCTCTGGAGGCCGTGAAGCCCTGGCAGACCAATGGCGTGAAGGGCGTCTACGGATTCCTGGACCGCGCCTGGTCTCTGCTGATCGATCCGGACACTGAAACACTGTCGTCGGTGATCAGTGACGAACCCGAATCCAGTGCGAGCGACGAGTTGCGCCGCGAGATCAACATCACGGTGCACAAGGTGACCGCCGACATCGAAGCGCTGCGTTTCAATACCTCCATTGCCAAGATGATGGAGTTCGTGAATCTGGCGAAGAAGCAGGAGCGCCTGCCGCGGGAAATTGCCGAAAAGTTCGTGCTCGTGCTGTCGCCCTTTGCGCCCCATATCGCCGAAGAATTGTGGAAGCGTCTTGGGCACGCCGAGTCCCTGGCGTATTACCCCTGGCCGAAGGCGGACCCGGACTGGCTGCAGTCCGATGCTGTTGTCTTGACAGTGCACATCAACGGCAAGCGCCGCGCGGAACTGCAGGTGGCGCGCACCCTGTCTCAGGCGCAGGTCGAAGAGATCGCACGACAGGCGCCGGGCGTCGCAGACAAGCTGGAGGGGCTGGCCATCAAGAAGGTCATTTATGTGGCCGGCAAGCTGGTGAACTTCATTGTCTGAGAATGTCGCAGGGGGTTTCGCGCGATCCTTCGGAATCCGTCAGAAATTCCTCCGCTTCGCGGAAGCCGCTCCGGGGCTCCATGTGCTTAAATGCGACCAGTTGTCTGTTTCCCGTGGGCCGTGTGCAGGGATATCGTGGGCGTTATGAATACTCGAACTTTTCGTTTGTTGCTGGTGCTTTGCTGTTTGTGTTCTGGCAGTGTCTTGTTCTCCAGCGCTGTATTGGCACAGCGGGGCACTGACTTCGCTCTCCTGGATCAGGACGGACGTTTTCATCAGCTGAGTCGGTACAATGAGTCTGAAGCAGTGGTGGTATACGTTCAGGGCCTCAACGATGCCGTTTCTGCTCAGGGTTACTCTGTGCTGCAGGATCTGCAAACCCGCTACGCCGGGCAGGGTGTGGTGTTTTTCATGCTCAACGCGGCACGTGACAGCACAAGGCAAGCCGTGCAGGCCGAGCTGACGCAGCACGGTCTCGATATTCCCGTGCTGCTGGACACCGCGCAGCTTGTCGCCCGTTCCCTCGGCGTGAAGACAACAGCCGAGGCCTTCATTCTCGACCCTTCCTCCCATGGCATCGTCTATCGCGGTCCGCTGGACAGCCGCGTTGCCGTGGATGATGCCGATCCGCAATTGCCGATTCCCTATCTCGAGAGCGCCCTGAAGGCGGTGCTCGCAAATGTCGATTCCGAGGAAGAACCCGAGTTGCCGGCTGTCAGTGGTACGCCGGTAGATTACGAATACGTCACCCGTTTTGGCGACCGGCAGATCTCCTATCAGGACGAGATCGTGCCCATTGTGCAGAAGCGTTGCACGGTGTGCCACGTGGAGGACGGCCTGGCTCCCTGGGCGATGGTCAGCCACCGCATGATGCAGGGCTGGAGCCCCATGATCCGGGAAGTGCTCATCACGCGTCGCATGCCACCGGGCCAGATAGACACGCAAGTGGGCGAGTGGGGGGACATCCACACGATCACGGACGATGAGCTGATTACTCTCGTGCACTGGATCGACTCGGGCGCGCGCCGCGAAGGCGAGGACGACCCCCTCACCGTGCCTGCTGTTGCCGCGCCGGAGTGGGCCATGGGCGAGCCGGACCTTGTCATCGAGGTGCCGGAGGAAGCCGTGCCGGCGACAGGCATGGTGGACTTCAGAATCAAGCGCGCCGACCTGGCGCTGACCGAAGATCGCTGGATTCAGGCCGTGGCCTATGACGTGGGCGAGCGCTCCGTGCTGCACAGCCTGCTGGTGCATGCAGTAGACCCTGCGATCACCGAGAAGAACCCAGCCGACCTGATCGATTCCGACAATGCCGAATTCATCAGCCTGTACGTGCCGGGTCGCACGCAGGAAGTATTCGCAGCGGACTCAGGCTTCCTGCTGCGCGCTGACCGGGATCTTTCTTTCAAGCTGCGCTACGTGACAGGGGGGCGCGAGCGCCTCGACAAGACGCGGATCGGCTTGTACTTCCGGGATACTCCGCCCGAATTCGCAGTGCGCAATGTGATCACGCTGAACGAGGACTTCACGATCGCGCCGGGGGCGGACAACCATGTTGAAACCGCCAGCACGGAGACCTTTGCCGAAGAGGTGTATGTGGAGAGTTTTGCGCCGCAGACCCATACCCGGGGCAAGAGCATGCGCATCTCAGCCGAGCTGGCCGATGGCACAGTGCAGCCATTGATCAATGTGGCGAACTACAATTTCAACTGGCAGATGAACTATCCGCTGCGCCAGCGTCTGCTGCTGCCGGCTGGCGCGCGCCTGGTGACCGAAACGGTCTATGACAATTCCGCCGCGAATCCACACAATGTGGACCCGGAGGCGGAAGTCGGCGTGGGCGTCACCACCTACGAGGAGATCCTGCATCACTACATCAGGATTCTCGAGAAGCGACAGCCCTGAAGCGGGTTTATTCCCAGTCGCGCAACAGGGTGCGCATATCTCTCGTATAGGGAATGGCGTAGTCATGGGACGCCACGATCACGCTGTCCGTCGTGCGGATCAGCTTTGCCGTAACGAAGACATTGCTGTCCCCCACTGCATAGGTCCCCACCAGAACAACTTGCGCGTCGTGCTGTGAACTGAGGTCACTCACGGCGCGGGAGAGCAGAAACTCCCCTTCCGCCGGGCTGATGTAGACGTTGTTGCGCAGCAGCATTTCCTTCACCGAGAAGCCGGCAGCGGTGAGCTGGGACACCAGTTGCTGCGAGGCAACCCGGCCGAAGGAGGATGACTGCGTGAGGTCGTCAATACTCGCGAAACTGGCCGCAATGATGTTGGCGCCAGGAGCAATTTCATCGCCTGCCATGCGGATGAGGTTGTTTGCGGCAGCACGGTTGGTGCTGATGATCTCGTCCATGCCTGTGTCATAGGCACTGTTCATGCAACCGTTACCCAGCAGGGCAGTGCCTATCAGCAGGCTCGCCAGAAAAGTTCTCTTC
>Ga0255139_1000033_pt1 | contig 60305 bp, 60 predicted proteins | sample Law_Colum_RepB_8_FD_188549 | JGI IMG/M metagenome (GOLD analysis project Ga0255139, IMG submission 188549) | Freshwater microbial communities from St. Lawrence River, New York, United States - Law_Colum_RepB_8d | ecosystem: Environmental > Aquatic > Freshwater > River | place: USA: New York...
GTAAATATCGTTAAACTGTTTCATGACCTGCCTCCTGAGTTATGGCACTGGGTTGATAAAGGTTTCGCACCCCATCAACTTAACCCACGTTTGTCAGGTGGGCAGGTCATCCATCATGTCTACAAAGCGTCACCATTCATCCCCATGACAGACTGCATCAGACCTGCATAACAAGGGCAACACCATGACAAACTCCACACTCACCATCGGCGGCCTCGAAACCGTCTACGACGCATTGGCCACGGCCATTGACCAGGCAGGCGCGGACAAGGCCCAGCTGTTCCTCGTCAAACTCGCCCTGCTCAACGCCAACGCACTGGCCGACGAAAACCTGTTTCAGCAGCAGATCACCGCTGCCCTGCAAGACCTCTGACCCATCAACCCATTCACCAGGAGACCCACCATGCTCGTTCAATCCGTTCACCACGTCGCTTACCGCTGCAAAGACGCCAAAGAAACCGTCGAGTGGTACCAAAAGCACCTCGACATGAAATTCGTGTTGGCCATTGCCGAAAACGAAGTGCCGTCCACCAAAGCGCCCGACCCGTACATGCACATCTTTTTGGATGCGGGCCACGGCAACATCCTGGCCTTCTTTGAGCTGCCCAGCCAAGCGCCTATGGACCGTGACCAAAACACCCCTGCCTGGGTGCAGCACCTGGCGCTGAAGGTTGATTCGATGGAAACGCTGCTGGCGGCCAAAGAAAAACTGGTGGCGGGTGGCGTCGAGGTGCTCGGTCCGGTGGACCACACCATCTTCAAGAGCATCTATTTCTTTGACCCGAGCGGTCACCGCCTGGAGCTGGCCGCCGACTGCGGCACGCCCGAGATGATGCAAAAGCTCGACGACGTGAAGTGGGACATGCTCGAAGAGTGGAGCAAAACCAAGCGTGCCCCCAAACACGCCGCCTGGATGCACGACGGCAGCATGGCCTCCTGAAAGCCACACCGATGACAACGCTCAACGAAACCCACAACCCGGCCCTCAAAAGCTGGCTCGCCTCGGCCAACACAGCGGGCTGTGACTTTCCCATCCAGAACCTGCCGTTTGCCGTGTTCCGCCGCAAAGGTTCAACCGAAGCCTTTCGGGGCGGCGTGGCCATTGGTGACCAGATCCTGGACCTGGCCGCAGTGGCCAAAGCAGGCGTGCTGAAAGGCGATGCCGCAGCAGCCGCGCAAGCCGGTGCGCAAGACAAACTCAACACGCTGATGGCGCTGGGCACCAAGGCCTGGAGCGCATTGCGCCTGGCACTGTCGCGTGCGCTGCGCGAAGGCTCTGCCGAGCAAGCCGCGCTGCAAGCTTGCCTCGTGCCGCAAGCCGAGGTCGAATACGACGTGCCCGCCCGCATCGGCGACTACACCGACTTCTACACCTCGGTCTACCACGCGACCAACATCGGCAAACAGTTCCGCCCGGACAACCCGCTGCTGCCCAATTACAAATGGGTGCCGATCGGTTACCACGGTCGCACGTCCAGCATCGGCGTGTCGGGCCAGCAGTTCCGCCGCCCCGTCGGCCAGACCATGCCACCCGGTGCAACAGAGCCCTCGTTTGGTCCCTGCAAGCGGCTGGACATTGAGCTGGAGCTGGGCATCTTTGTCGGCAGCGGCAATGCGCTGGGCGAGGCCGTGGACATCACCGAAGCCGAAGACCATGTGTTTGGCATCTGCCTGCTCAACGACTGGTCGGCCCGCGACATCCAGGGCTGGGAATACCAGCCGCTCGGCCCCTTCTTGTCCAAGAGCTTTGCGTCCACCCTCTCGCCCTGGGTGGTCACGCTCGAAGCGCTGGCCCCTTACCGGGTGGCCTTCACCCGCGCAGAAGGTAACCCGCAGCCCATGGCGTATCTGGACAGTGACGCCAACCGCAGCGGAGGCGCGTTCGACATCCAGCTGCAAGTGGGCTTGCAGACCCCGCAAATGCGCGCAGCCGGTCAGCCCGACGCCAGCGTCTGCCGCACCAGCTACCGCCACGCTTACTGGACCGTCGCGCAAATGGTCACGCACCACACAGTGAACGGCTGCAACCTGCAGCCGGGCGACTTGTTCGGCAGCGGCACTTTGTCTGGCCCCACGCTGGACCAGGCTGGAGCCTTGATCGAGCTGACCACTGGCGGGAAAAACCCGGTGGCGCTGCCGAACGGCGAGCAACGCACCTGGCTGGAAGACGGCGACAGCGTGGTGCTGCGCGGCTGGTGCGAGCGCGAAGGCGCGGCGCGGATTGGTTTTGGCGAATGCGTCGGCACGGTGCTGCCTGCGCGGACGCTCAAGGGCTAAAAATTGTGGTCACGGTTGACCTGTCCCCATGTCGGGACCAGGTCAGCACAAGCCCTGTATTTGTCAGCCAGTCTGTTATTTTTTGTCGGAGCCCACCCTGTGGGCGATTTCACGCAGACCACTGCGGCATGCCATCGCCCACGAGGTGAGCTCCTGCAAAAAATCCATCACTTGCCTGCGGCTCAAGACTTCATTCGCTCGGATTGACAACTTGGAGGGCATGATCAGCGCGCCAGCGATGCGGGCTGCTTCACCAGGTGTCGATGGCCAGTGCGCCATCGAAGGGCCTGACCCGCCCGGCGTCCAGCCCCGCCACCAGCCAGTCCCGCGTGGTGGCCGGGTCGATCACCGCGTCGATCTCCAGCGTGGCGGCCATGTTGATGGCGCTGCCGTTGTCGTATTGCTGCGCCAGTAGCTGATCAAACAAGGCTTCGCGCTCGGGGCCTTCGGGCAGGGCTTCGAGTTCCTTGCGGTAACCCAGCCGCACCGCGCCTTCGAGGCCCATGCCGCCAAACTCGCCGGTAGGCCAGGCCACGGTGGCCAGGGTTTCATGAAAGCCCCCGCCGGTCATGGCCATGGCCCCCAGGCCATAGCCCTTGCGCAGCACCACGCTCAGCAGCGGCACCCGCAAGTGCGCTGCCGCCACAAACATGCGCGAGACATGGCGCACCTGCGCCAGCGCCTCGATGTCGGGCCCGACCATGAAGCCGGGTGTGTCCACCAGGCTCACGATGGGCAGACCATGCGCGTTGCACAGCTGCATGAAGCGGGCGGCTTTGTCGGCGGCATCGGCATCGATGGCACCGCCCAGGTGCAGTGGGTTGTTGGCCATGAGGCCCACCGGACGCCCCGCGATGCGCGCCAGCGCGGTGTGGATGCCCACGCCAAAGCCGGTGCGCAAAGGCAACAAGCTGCCTTCGTTGGCGATGCCCTGCATGGCGGCGCGGGTGTCGTACACGCGCACACGGTTTTCGGGCACCACATGGCGCAGGGCTTCGGCGGGCGGCGCGTGCCATTCGGTTTGCACGCCTTGAAAACACGACAGGTAATGCCGCGCCGCGGTCACCGCTTGCGCTTCGTTGTCCACCAGGATGTCGATCACGCCGTTGGCCTGCTGCACGTCGCTCGGGCCAATCTGCTCGGGCTTGAACACGCCCAGACCGCCACCTTCGACCATGGCCGGGCCGCCCATGCCGATGTTGCTGTCCCGGGTGGCGATGATCACGTCACAGCAGCCCAGCAAGGCCGCATTGCCCGCAAAACAGCGCCCCGCCACCACGCCCACCACCGGCACCTGGCCATTGAGGCGGGCAAACGAGGCAAAGGTGGTCAAATTCAGTCCCGCGACGATGGCGACGTCGACATCACCGGGTCGGCCCCCGCCGCCTTCGGCGAACAGCACCACGGGCAGCTTGTTTTGCAAAGCCACGCCCAGCATGCGGTCGGTCTTTTGGTGGTTGCGCATGCCCTGCGTGCCAGCCAGCACGGTGAAGTCGTAAGCCATGACCACCACCCGCTGGCCATTCACGCAGCCGATGCCGGTGACCATGCCGTCTGCAGGCGTGTTGCGCATCAGGTCATCCGCCGTGCGGCGGCGGCTTTGGGCGGCCACGGCCAGTGCGCCGTATTCGACAAAGGAATCGGGATCGCACAGATCGGCGATGTTCTCGCGGGCGGTGCGCAGGCCGGTGGCGTGGCGTTTGGCCACAGCATCGGGACGCTGCGCGTCGAGCGTGAAGGCCAGGCGATCTTGCAGTTTTTGCAGGTCAGCACGAGGGCTTGTCTGGCCTGCGGTGCTTGCTGCGGCATGGCTTGCGGTTTGTGGTGTGCCGACCCAGGCTGGAGTCGCCGCTGCGCTGGTCAGTGCGCTGGACAATGCGCCGACCAATGCGTTTGTGCCTGCGTCACCCCGCTCAGGCGCTGAGTCCAGCGGCGTCCAACTCGCCAAGGCCTCGCCTTCCCCCACCGTCTCACCCACCCGGAAATACAGCTCGGCCAAACGCCCGGCATGGGGTGCCCGAATCTCGTGTTCCATCTTCATGGCTTCCAGAATCACCAGCACATCGCCTTCTGCCACGGCATCACCGGCAGCCGCCAACCACTGCACCACTTGCGCTTGAAGGGGGGATCGAATGTTTTGCATCCGGCCATTGTGCGGCGCGCCCCGAGGGGCCACCGGTCAAGTTCGGGACAATGGACGCGGCCTGATCATGGCCCATCACCCAAGGCCCTTGATCGTGGTGCCTCAGTGCCCGCGGGCTGCGCTGCGCAACCGCGCCACAGCGCTTTCAAGTCCTGTCCAGGCAGGTTGGTCCGGGGCATAGCGCTGGCGCATGTAGCGCGCCAGATCGGTGATTTGCTGGTCATTGAGCGCATGACGGAAAGCCGGCATGAACCCCACTTGTGGCCCCGGCACTTCCTGCACGCCATCCAGGATCACGCGCAGCAAGTTGTCAGGCCGCTCGCTGTGCAGATTGGTGTTCAGCGCCAAAGGCCGGTTCACGCCCAGCAGCTTGGGGCCGTCGCCTTCGTGGTGGCAGGCACTGCAAGCGCCATCAAACAAACGCTGCCCGGAGCTGCCCACCAGACGGGTGCGTTGCTCGGCCGCTTGTTGCACCACCTGCCGAGCCAGCGTGGCGCTGTCGGTCTCGGGCGGATTGAAGCTGGCCAGGTAGGTGGCCATGGCGCGGATGTCGCTGTCGGGCACCTGGGCCAGTTGCTGCACCACCGGGGCCATCGGGCCAGCGGCCATGCCATGGTGTTCGGTGTGCCCATGGCGCAGGTAACGGTACAGCTCTTCGGCGCTCCAGGGCACGGGCGCACGCGACAAAGCCGTCAGGGCCGGGGCTTCCCAGCCGTCCACCATGGCACCGCTCAAAAACGCCTGGCCGCTGCGCTCTGCCCCCAGCGCATTGCGCGGCGTGTGGCAAGCCCCGCAGTGGCCCACACCGTTGACCAGATAAGCACCACGGTTCCATTCGGCAGATCGGTCCAGGGCGGGCACCCAGGGCTGTGCATCGAGAAACAGCCCCTTCCAGGTCGCCATGAAGGCCCGCTGGTTAAAAGGAAAGGCCAGCGATGTGGTGGGCGGTGCCGACGCCACGGCAGGCTGGGCCATCAGGTAGCCGTACAGCGCCATCAGGTCGTCGTCGCTCATTTTGGCAAACGAGGTGAAGGGGAAAGCCGGGTACAGATGCCGCCCGTCACGCGAGATGCCCTCGCGCATGGCCCGCTGAAAGGCGCTGAACGACCATTGGCCGATGCCGTGCTCGGGGTCGGGTGTGAGGTTGGTGGTGAAAACGGTGCCAAACGGGGTGCTCATGGCACGGCCCCCGGCGTTGGGCACACCGCCCGGTGCGGTGTGGCACACCACGCAGTCCCCGGTGGCGGCCAACTGGCGGCCACGCTCAATCGTTTCGGCGGTGTACAAAGTGCCCGGGCTGTAGCTGACCGGCGCAATGGCCGCACGCCCGCCCAGCAGCGCAAAAGCAGTGCCCAAGAGCCCCACCAAAACCGCCCCCGCACGCGACCAGACCGGCCAGCGCTGGGGCCAGCGCACGCCTTGCGGCATCACCTTGGGCGCGTGTGTGGGCTGGGGCGTGGGCGGCTCGGTTGAGGGGGCTTCACCGTTCAAGGCCGCACGCACCCGCTCGGGTGTGAATGGCGGCTCCCGAAAGCGCACGCCGGTGGCGTCAAAAATCGCATTCGCAATGGCCGCTGTGCCGGGCACCGAAGACGACTCGCCTGAACCCATGGGCGCTTCGTGCTGGCGGGGCATGGTGACGACTTCGACCACCGGCACGTTGCGAAAATTCAAAATCGGGTAACTGCCCCACTCTTGTGTGGCCACGGTGTTTTTGAGCGGCTCGATTTGCACTTGCTCATGCAAGGCGCGGCTGGTGGTCTGCAAGACGTTGCCGTGGATCTGATGTTCTACGCCAGCAGGGTTGATCATCATGCCCGCGTCATGACCCACCACCACGCGGCTGACATGCACCTCGCCCGTGCGCCGGTTGACCTCGACATCGGCCACCCACGCCGCCCAGGCCGCGCCAAAGCCTGGCCACTTGCTGTGCACGTAGCGCGCATAAGCCACGCCCTGACCTCGCACCACCTCACCGTTTGTGTCCGCCACCGCTTGCTGACGGGGCCCTGTGCGCACCTGCCAGCCAGCGCGCTCGGCGGTGGTCGCCAGCAACTCGGCAGCGCGCGGGTCTTTGAGGTACTGCAAACGGAATTCGACCGGGTCCACCCCTGCGGCTGCCGCCAGCTCGTCGATGTAGCTTTCGTGGGCAAAGGAGTTGGGCAAGGCCGACACACCACGCAGCCAGGAGGCCCGCAAAATGGGGGCCATGTCATTCACACTCACCCGCAAGTTGCTGTAGTCGTAGGGTGGCCGGGCGGTACGGTCGCCCATTTCATAGGCTTGCGCCAGAGGCTCCACCGTGCGGGTGAGCAAGAGCGCCAATGTGGGCGCTCCGTTGGAGGGGTAACTGGTTTCAAAATCATAGGCCGCCACCGAACCATCGGCGTTCAGCCCACCACGCACATCCATGAGCTGGGCAGCGCCCTTGGGCTCCCAGGCATGTTCTTGTTCGCGCGTGAGTTGGACCCGCACAGGCGCGCCCACCGCGCGGGCCAGCAAGGCGGCATCGGCGGCCACATCGTCGGCGCCGTTGCGGCCATAACAACCCGCCGCCTCCATGCGGACCACATCGATGGCGGTGTCGGCCAGGCCCATGAGCCGAGCCAGGTCCGCACGCAGCACATGCGGGTTTTGCGTGCCCGCCCAGACGATGAGGCCCGGCTGGTCTGGAGACGCGGCATCACCCTGCCACAACGCCACGGCGCAAGACGGGCCAATCGAGCCATGCAGCTGGTAGGGCCACACATAGGTGCGCGACAAACGCTGTGAGGCCTGTGACAGCGCCGCGTCCACATCGCCCTCGTCCACCAGTCGGCGCTGGGTGGACGGGTTGTTACGCAGGGCTTGCTGCACATCGTCCAAGGCAGGCAGTCCGGGCCAGTCTTTCCATTGCACGCGCAACTCGCGCATGGCTTGCTCGGCCTGCTCTTCGCGCTCGGCGACCACCCCCACAAAATCACGGATCACCACCACCGCACGCACACCGGGAATGTGCGCGATGGAAGACTCGTCCACCGACTCCAGCGTGTTGCCGATGAAGTCGCCATGGTCGGCCCCGGCATAAGGCGGCCGCACCACGCGCCCATGCAGCATGCCGGGCACACGCATGTCGTGCACAAACACCTGCTCGCCGCTGACCTTGGCAGGAATGTCCACCCGCTGCACGGGCTGACCGATGAGGCGGTGCTCGCTGGCAGGCTTCAAAGGCGTCGTCAGCTCCAGCGTGAGGGCGACGTGTTGCGCTTGCAGCAGCTGGCCATAGGGGCACTGCCGCAGGGGGTCCGAACGCGAGGACACCACCCCGGCTTGCACCTGCAGCTCATCGGCCGAAACACCCAATTTGACTGCGGCCTGCGCCAGCAACCAGGCGCGGGCCTGCGCCGCAGCGGCTCGCAAAGGCACGGCATGGATTTGCAGCGTAGCACTGGCAATCGTGGCCCCTTGGTTGGGGGCCAACGTGGTGCTGCCCAGCACCGTGTGCACCTCGGACAGCGCCACATCGAGTTCATCGGCCACCAGCTGCGACAGCGCGGTGCGAATGCCCGTGCCCAAGTCCACATGGCCGTTCAGTGCCGTCACACTGCCGTCGTCCCACACCGCCAACAAAATCTCCACACCCTCGGCCGGGTTGCCCGGCACCGCCATGGGCTGCCCCTTGACGGGCGGTGGGGGTGGGGGCGGCTCACGCGTGATGAGCAACACGCCCTGTGCCGCATGAAAATCAGCGCGCCGCTGGGGCCACTCAGCTCGCCGGGTCATGTCGGCTGGCCCATGCGTTCGGCAGCCAACAGCACCGCCTGAATGATTTCAAGGTGCGTGCCACAGCGGCACAAATTACCGGACAACTCTCTGCGCACATCGGCCTCACTCGGGTTTGGATTGCGGGCCAGCAAGGCCGCCGCCATCATGACCATGCCATTGAGGCAATAACCGCACTGGGCAGCCTGGGCATCGACAAAGGCTTGCTGAACGGGATGCAATTCGCCCCCTTGAGCGTGCAGCGCAGGCAAGCCCTCCAGCGTGGTGATGCTGCGCCCAGCCACCCCGTGTGCGGGGATCACACAGGCCCGCGCAGCCACGCCGTCCACCCACACCGTGCAGGCGCCGCACTCGCCCAGACCACAACCGTATTTGGGGCCGTTGAGCTGCAGGTCGTTGCGCAGCACCTGCAGCAAGGTGGCGCGGCGCGTGGTCTCGGTCAAGGCATGCCGGACCTGATTGACTTGAACAAAGGCTTCGGTCATGGCGAGGGCATGCTGGGATGAAGCCGTATCAAACACTCAAATACGAGCGCCTGACCTCTTCGTTGGCGGCCAATTCCTGCATGCTCGCCTGGTAGCGGATCTGCCCTTTTTCGAGCACATAGGCCCGGTCAGACACCAGCTCGGCGAAATGCATGTTTTGCTCGGACAGCAGGATGCTCACCCCCTGCGCCTTGAGGGCCAGGATCATGTGCACCATCTGCTCGACGATGACCGGCGCCACGCCTTCAGAAGGCTCGTCGAGCAGCACCAAAAACGGATTACCCATTAGCGTGCGGGCCACGGTGAGCATTTGCTGCTCGCCGCCACTCATGCGCCCGCCGGGGCGTTGGGGCATTTCGCCCAGGTTGGGAAACAGCTCAAACAGGCGTTCGGGGGTCCAGTGCGGCGCGGCTGTGCCATCGGGCCACTGACGCTCACGTTGACGGCCAACCTCCAGGTTTTCCATGACGGTGAGGTCGGTGAACACCCGGCGGTCTTCCGGCACAAAGCCCAGCCCCAATCGTGCGGCGTGGTGCGGTTCGCTGCGTGAGAGGTCATGCCCCATGAACGTGATCTGACCGCGTCTGCGACCAAGCATGCCGATCAAGGCCTTGAGGGTGGTGGACTTGCCTGCGCCGTTGCGCCCCATGAGGGCCACCACCTCGCCACGGCGCACCTGCAGGTCCACGTCGTACAGGATTTGCGCTGCGCCATACCAAGCGGCCAGGCCTTTGGCGTCGAGCAGAATGTCGGAAGTGCTCATGCCTTGCTCTTTTCAAATGTCTTGCCGGTGCCGAAATAGACTTCCTGCACCTTGGGGTGGTCCCGAATTTCCAAAGGTTTGCCTTCGGCAATCAAGCGGCCTCGGGCCAGCACGATCATGCGGTCGGCATAAGCGAACACCACGTCCATGCTGTGCTCGGTGAACAGCACGGCCATGCCGCGTTGGATGACCAAGTCTTTGGTCAAGGCCATAAGCTCGTTGCGCTCTTTGGGCGCCATACCTGCAGTGGGCTCGTCCATCAACAAGAGCTTGGGGCTGTTGGCCATGGCCACCGCCAACTCCACCCGCTTGACATCACCATAGGCGAGCACATTGCAAGGCCGGTCGGCCTGCGCCTTCATGCCCACTTGGTCCAGCAAGGCCAGGGCGTCATCACGGCGATGGTTCGCAGCGCGGCGCCACATGGACATGAGCAAGTCATCGTGCGAGAGCAAGGCCATTTGCACGTTTTCCACCACCGTGAGCGAGGCAAAGGTTTCTGCGATCTGGAAGGTGCGCCCCACGCCCTGACGCCAGATGTCGCGGGGTTTGCGACCTACCAGTTCTTCGCCCTGCAGGCGGATGGAGCCCTTGTCAGCCCGCAGCTGCCCGTTGACCATGTTGAAGGTGGTGGACTTGCCTGCACCGTTGGGGCCAATCAGGGCCAGCAGTTCGCCCGGGGCCAGGTCAAAACTGATGCCATCCACGGCCTTGACGCCGCCAAAGGACTTGCCCAGATTGTTCACTTGCAAAAGTGGTGTGCTCATGATGCAGACCCCCCTGTCATGGAAGACCTGGCGCGCCAACGCTCCCACAAGCCTTGCACCGATCCGGCAATGCCTTGGGGGAACAGCAGCACCAGAATCAGGATGATGGCGCCCAGCATGGCGCGCCAATAATCGGTGTTGCGCGCCACCACGTCGTGCAGCCAGGTGAAGCTGAACGCGCCGACCACGGGGCCTGCCAGGGTTTGGATGCCCCCGAGCAAAACCATGACCAAGCCATCCACCGACTTGCCCACACTCAAGGATTCGGGCGAGATGCTGCCTTTGGAGAAGGCATACAGCGCCCCCGCCAGACCGGCCACACCGCCCGCCAGAATGAAGGCCAGCCATTGCATGTGTTTGACGTTGATGCCAATCGCGTCGGCCCTCAATTCAGAGTCACGCCCTGCGCGCAAGGCATAACCAAAAGGCGAGAACAACACACGGCGCAGCCACAGCACACCTGCCGCCACCAAGCCCAAAGTGAGCCAGTAATACATGCGCTTGTCGCTGAACAATTCGGAAGGCCACACGCCCGTGAGGCCATTGCTGCCGCCGGTGAAACTGTCCCACTGGAAGGTGATGGCCCAGGTGATCTGTGCAAAAGCCAGCGTGAGCATGGCCAGGTAAACGCCCGACAAGCGCACGGCAAACCAGCCAAAAATCAAAGCACCCAAGGCAGCGACCAGAGGCGCTGTGAACAAAGCCACCTCCATGGACAAGCCTAAAGCGCGCACCAGCAGCGCCGCGCCGTAGGCCCCCAGCCCAAAGTAAGCCGCATGCCCGAAAGAATGCATGCCCGCAGGCCCCATGATGAAGTGCAAGCTGGCCGCAAACAGACCCGCAATCAGCAGGTCAATCAGCAGCACCGTGGTGTAAGGCGAGCTGGCGGTGAGCAGGGGCATGGCCACCATCACCAGACCAAAAACCGATGCAGCCACAAGATACGCCGTGCTGGCGGGGCGCAAAGGCTCTTCGCGCATGCCCACGTATCGGCTGGGCGCTTGCGCTTTGCCGAGCAGCCCCCAAGGCCGCCACACCAGCACCACCGCCATGACCAGAAAGTCCACCACCAAGGTGAGCTTCGAAAAAGACACCGACACCCCGAACAGCTCCACCACACCAAGCCAAATGCACACCGCCTTGACCTCGGCAATCAGCAAGGCGGCCAAATACGCCCCGGGGATCGAGCCCATGCCCCCCACCACCACCACGACAAAGGCCGCGCCGATGATGTTCAGGTCCATCTCCAGGTTGGCGGGCTCGCGGGGCAACTGCAAGGCACCGCCCAGTCCGGCCAGCAAAGCGCCCAATGCAAAGACGGTGGTGAACAACCAGGCCTGGTTCACGCCCAAGGCGCTGACCATTTCACGATCTTGTGTAGCCGCACGCACCAGCGTGCCAAAACGGGTGCGGGTGAGCAGCAACCACAACAATGCCAACACCACCGGCCCCGCCACAATCAAAAACAGGTCGTACATGGGGAACTGCCGACCCAAAATAGACACCGAACCCGCCAGGCCCGGGGCGCGTGGCCCCAACAGTTCTTCAGGGCCCCACAGCCACAGCACCGCGTCTTTGAGCACCAGCACCAAGGCAAACGTGGCCAACAACTGGAACAACTCGGGGGCCTTGTAAATGCGGCGCAAAAGCAAGATTTCGATGACCGCCCCCAGCACACCCACGGCCAAGGCAGCCAAGGCCAGCGAAGGCCAAAATCCGATGCTGCTGGCAAAGCGTTCCACCACGCTGTACGCGATGTAGATGCCCGCCATGAAAAACGAGCCATGCGCAAAATTCACAATGCGCGTCACGCCAAAAATCAGCGACAGCCCCGCCGCCACAAAAAACAGCGAAGACGCGGCGGCCAGTCCGTTGAGGAGTTGAACGAGAAATCCGGAAAAACTCATGAGGAGATCATTTCGAGAAAGGCCCGGTCGTGGCATCCTCCGGGGCACGGCCCCAGAGGATGTCCATCACTCAAGCGTGAATCCAATCCATCAGTCGGCGTTGCGCGACTTCTTGACATCGGCAGCCGAGGGCTGGAACTGCGCACCGTCGAGGTAACGCGCATCCACCATCACGCCTTTGCCGCCTTCGTTCTTGGTGCGGCCCACAAAAGCGCCCATGGTCGACTGATGGTCTTCAGCGCGGTAAGTGATCTTGCCCAAGGGGGTTTCCACCTGCAGGCCACGGAAGGCCACGCGCAGTTTTTCTGAATCCGCACCTTGCGCCTTGGCCACACCGGCGGCCACCGACTTGATCATCACATAGCCAACCATCGAGCCCAGACGCGGGTAGTCCTTGAACTTGGCCTGGTAAGCCTGCAAGAAAGCGTTGTGCTCTTTGGTGTTGTGGTTGTTCCAGGGGTAACCGGTCACGATCCAGCCGTTGGGCGTTTCGTCCTTGAGCGGGTCCAGGTACTCGGGCTCGCCGGTCAGCATGCTGACGACTTCACGCCCTTGAAACAAGCCACGGGTGTTGCCTTCGCGCACAAACTTGGACAGGTCGGCACCAAACAAGACGTTGTAGATCGCATCGGGCTTGGCATCGGCCAGGGCTTGCACCACACTGCCCGCGTCGAGTTTGCCCAAGGGTGGTGCCTGCTCGGCCACAAACTCCACGTCGGGCTGGGCGGCTTTGAGCAAGGTCTTGAATGCGGCCACAGCAGACTGGCCGTATTCATAGTTGGGGTACACAACAGCCCAGCGCTTTTTCTTGAGCTTCACGGCCTCAGGCACCAGCATGGCCGCCTGCATGTAAGTGCCGGGGCGCAGACGGAAGGTGTAGGCGTTGCCGCCTTGCCAGGTCAGCTTGTCGGTCAGCGGCTCACCGGCCAGGAAAAAAGCCTTTTTCTGCTTGGCAAAGTCGGCCACGGCCAAGCCGGTGTTGGACAGAAATGTGCCCGTGAGCACATCGATTTTTTCACGCGAAATCAGCTCTTCGGCCACCCGCACGGCATCACCCGGGTTGGCGTTGTCGTCGCGTGTGACCAGTTCGAACTTCTTGCCCATCACGCCGCCGCCGGCGTTGATCTCGTCAATGGCCAACTCCATGCCTTTTTTGTAGGGCTCCAGGAATGCGGGTTGGGCTTTGTAGCTGTTGATCTCACCGATCTTGAAGGTGTTTTGAGCCTGTGCGGGCACGGCGACCCAGGCAAGGGCCGCCAGCGCCACGGCGCGGCGCAAAGGATTGACTGCTTTCATGAAAGATCTCCTGAGGTGGGGTGAAAAAAATGATCTGTGAAAAGAGGTCTGCACGTCAGCGCAGGCCGTCCTGACCTTGAATCTCATGCACTTGCAAACCGCCGATGCGTGGCAGTGGACGACCGCTGTCGGTGACCACCACAGCGACCACAATTTCTTGTGCACGCGGCGCATCGCTCACACGCGCTTCCATGGCATCGAAATGACTGCGCACAAAAGCCGCATCCTTGTGGCCCAAGGGCACATCAATGGCGGTGCCCATGCCGCCACGCTTTTTGGCCGAAGGCACCAGTGCAGCGCCTTTTTCAACCGCTGCGCGCAAAGGCGCCCCCAGCTTGGGGTGCAAGATGGCGGCTGCGTGTTCCAGCTCACCGGCTTCACCCACGATGGCGGCCTTGCCATAACTTTGCGCCTGGCCAGGCTCAATCCCCAAAGCCTTCACGCATTTTTGACCCAGCAAGGCACCGAGCTCTTCGCCGATGGCGATCAGCTCGTCCAGGTTCTCGCTGTAGCGCCCGGCATAAGGGTTGGCGATCACGGCCATGGCCAAGGCGCGGCGTGTGGGGGGCGTGACGGCACGCCCCATCTCCTGGCGTGTCTCGTCCACTTGAACAATGATTTTTCGGATTTGTGCGGTCATCGAAGACGTCTCCTTGAAGGTGTGTGGGGTCGTTTGGAATCAGCGCAGGCCGTTCCATTGGCTGATGTCCTCGGCCAGCAAACCGCCCACGCGTGCATGGATGCGGTAGCCGGTGGTCATGACCAGAATGAAGACGATTTCATCGGGCAAAGGAGCGCCGGGTACACGCACTTCGATGGCGTCAAACTGGCCGCGCACATAACAGGCATTGATGTTGGTCAGCGGCACGTCGAGCGTGGCGCCGGGCGGGCCGACTTTTTTGGTCGAAGGCACGATGGCCAGGGCATTGCCTGGCTGACCGGTGGGCTTCTCATCAACCTTGCCTGCCTTGTACGCGGCGCGGTCCCCCTTCCAGCCCAGCAATTCGCGCATGGCGTAACCACCCGGCACATGCCACAGCGCGCCATGTTCGAGCTCACCATACTCACCCACAATGGCCCCCTTGCCATACGTGGCAATGCGTTCTGCAGGCACGTCCATGGCCTCCAACAGCTGGCGCGCCATGTCTATGCCCACGTCCTGCAAGGCGTCCATCATCGGCAAGATGTTGGGCTCGTAACGGCCCGCATAGGGGTTGGTCAGCACCGCACCGATGGCGCCGCGCAGCAGGGGCTGGGCCGGTGCAGGACCGAACTCATGGAAGATTTCTTCCACTTGGGTGAACACGCGTCGTATTTCAATCATTTCGTCACCATAAGCATTTCTCAGGCCAAGGCCAGAGGGTTTTCCTCAAAGGATAAGGGCTCAGTCGCTGAGGCCATGGGCAACAACATCGACTGCCCCTGACACACCAGTGCAGCCGCCACGATCAAGCCCTGTGACTGACATTCTCGTGCACGCTGCCAACCCGCCTGAAGGGCGCGCTGGACCCACTCTACAGGCAAGCTCGGCACATCCACTGTCACCTGCAAATCACCCAGATCGGTCATGTCGCGCAGGCTGCTGGCGGGCTGACGAACGATGGCTGGATGCGCCACATTGACGGCGTTGGCAATGATGCTGGCCGCCGCATCGGCTTGCGCCGCCGTGGCGGCCAGCACCGTCACACTGTCGGCAATGCCCAAAGAAAAACTGCGGCCGCGCCAGCCACTGGTGGCCACGCCACGCACAGGCATGGGGTGCTTCACTTCAAATGCACCATCGAGGTTCAGGCCCTGCATCAACTCGTGCACTTGCAAACGCGCCAAATCGGCGTACAAGCCCACGCGCACCGACTGACCAGGGGCCAAGTGCAAGGCAATGTCGCCGCCGTTGTTGACCCAGGCCCGCGCCACACCGGCACGGACATAACAAGCCAGCAGCTCTTGCGCCACGCTGCCCGCCACCGCGGCCATGGGCGTGATGTAGGTCTGGTCTGCCCAAGGTGCGCAGGCCTGCCACATGCGCCGCGCCACATCGCCTTGCAAAGGACAGGGCGCACCGGCTTGCACGGGCAAGCGCAGCACAGGCCACTCGGCCATCAACTCTGCCAGCAAGGGCTCAAACCGCATCCAGGCCTGTTCGTGCGCGAGCGCCACGGCCACTTCACCGTCCGGACCCCAAGGATCGGCACCGATCACGATGTCCATGGGGCCGTGCTGGAAATGCCAGCGGCCGTCGGACAAGCGTTGACGAGAAGCACTCACGCGGGGCACCTCATCCCAGCATCGGGGCTTGCCCGAGCGGCCAGGGGTTGCTCTGCGGCTGGGCTTGCCAAGTCAGCGCCGTTGGGGCACCGTCGTTGTGCCAGGCCCCTTGCTTCAAGACCTCCTGCAGCGAACGCACATGCGCCATGTGTCCGCCCAAGGCCTGGTAGTCCGACAGCCGCATGCTGAATTCAATCGGAGCAATGATGGCGGGGGTGGGCACCGTGCCGAAGCTGTTGTCTGGCATGCGCAGCACATCCGACATCACGGTGATGCCGCCACCGGGCCAGACAAAGGCTGGCGCGCCGCCGCAGCTCACATTGACCAGCGCCTGCTTGATGGCACGCGTGAGCAAAACCGGGTTTTCGGTCACCCCGGCCCGCAAACTGCCACCTGCGCCGCCCAAAAACATCACGCTGCACAGCGAGGGTTCGCAGTTCTCGCCAATGCGCTCCACAATGGCGCGCACCGCTGCAGGCATGTCTTGCTGCACCGCCTGCAATTGCTCGTTGAGAACATACCAGGCCGCATGCTCGCCCGTGGTCGAGGTCATGAGCAAGCGCAAGCCTGGCCAGGCCACTTGCGGGTCCCAGCCCTCGATGATGGACAAAGGATCGGCAATGTCGGTGCCTCCCCAGCCATTGCCCGGATTGGCCACCTGGAAATACCGCCCGGGCGTCGATTTGCGCCCCCGCATATCAATGCCCGAGGGCTTCATGTCTAGGCAGCGCCCCGCCTGGTGCTCGGTCAGGACGCCGGTGATGTGGTCGTCCAGCACCACCACCTCGTCGGCCAGCCCCAGAAATTGCTTGGCAAAAATGCCCACCACGGCCGAGCCGCAGCCCACCCGCATGCGCTGCTCCTGCACGCCGTTGACAATGGGCGCTTGGCCTGCCTGGATCACCAGCTGCGCGCCGCCATCGATGGTCAGCTCCACCGCTTGCTTGTTGCCCAAGGCCTGCATCATGTCCACGGTGACACGGCCTTCTTTTTTGCTGCCCCCGGTCAGGTGGTGCACCCCACCGAGCGACAGCATTTGCGAGCCATATTCGGCGGTGGTGACGTGGCCCACCACCTCGCCTTTCATGCGCACATTGGCTTGCTCTGCACCCAGGAAGCGGTCGGTGTCGATCTTCACCTTGAAACTGCAGTAGCTGAAAATGCCTTCGGTGACCACCGTGACCATGTCCACCCCATCGACCTGCGAAGACACAATGAATGGGGCGGGCTTGTAGTCGGGATAGGTGGTGGACGAGCCCACCCCTGTCACAAACACCTGATCGGTGTTCAGCAAGTCACCATTCCACTCGGCAGGACCTTCATCGGATGCGCCCGCCGCAAAGGGCACCAACAAGGGCTCATCTTTTTCCAGGGTGCGGCGCAGAAAGACCACCGGGTCCACACGCACCAGCAGACCCTCGCGGTTGGCATAACGGTCACAGGCGCCGAGCCGTCCCTCGGAAATCTGGCACAGGACGGGGCAGGCATTGCACTCGATCTTGGCACCGCTCATGCGCTCATTGCGCGGCTTGGCACGCTCTGGCACCTGCGGCATCGCGGGTGCCTCCATGCCGGGAAGCCCATCGGTTTTTGAGTGTTCAGTCATCTCGTTTTGCACTTGTGAAAAAGCCGAAGTGCGCCCTTGCACGACGGTTTCATTCTGTGTAGCATTCACAACACCAAAATGTTGCGTTCACTACATTAAAACCAATATAGCGCATCCTGTTTCGCTGTGCAACCGTGTTTTTCCCAAGCCGACCCGCAAGACCCTGAAAAGGGCTTTTGCTCTGTTCAACCTGACTTTGATCGACCATGAGCGCCTTTCTTGAAGAACGTGTATTGAGCGTGCACCACTGGACAGACCGCCTGTTCAGCTTCACCACCACGCGCGATCCCTCGCTGCGTTTTTCCAATGGCCACTTCACCATGATTGGCCTGCGCTTGAACGGCAAACCGCTGCTTCGGGCCTACAGCATCGCCAGCCCCAACTACGAAGAACACCTGGAATTTTTGAGCATCAAGGTCGAAGAAGGCCCATTGACTTCCCACTTGCAACACATTCAGGTGGGCGACACCATCATCGTCGGCAAAAAGCCCACAGGCACCTTGCTGATCGACTACCTGACGCCAGCCAAGCGCCTGTACCTGCTGTCCACCGGCACGGGCTTGGCGCCCTTCCTGAGCATCATCCGCGACCCCGAGACCTATGAAAAATTTGAGAGCGTCATCGTGGTCCACGGCGTGCGCCAGGTCAATGAGCTCGCCTACCACGACCTGATCGTTGAGCAATTGCCTCAACATGAATTTCTGGGTGAGATGATCAGCAAACAGCTGCGCTACTACCCCACAGTCACGCGCGAGACTTACCGCAACATGGGCCGTGTGACGTCGCTGATTGAAAATGGCAAACTGTTCCAAGACTTGGGCTTGCCGCCCATGAACCCAGCGCAAGACCGGGTGATGTTGTGCGGCAGCCCGGGCATGCTCAACGACCTCAAGCACATGCTGGAGTCGCAGGGCTTTGTCGAGGGCAACACCAGCACCCCTGGTGACTTTGTGATTGAACGGGCATTTGTCGAGAAATAAACACCCATGGTGACTGCTGCACGCCAACCCAAGCCCCGTCTGGCCAAGACGGGTGCCAAGCGCGTTGTAGGGGTGCGCGAACACAACGCGCAACAAACACGCGAAAGCATTTTGCGTGCTGCCATCAAAGTGTTTGCGCAGCACGGTTACGAAGGCGGCAGTGTCGAAAAAATCTCGCGGCAGGCCAAGTCCTATGACCGCATGATCTATTACTACTTCGGCAGCAAGGAAGGCTTGTTCATCGAGGTGCTGGAGACGATTTACCGCCGCATGAACGATGCCGAAGCGCAATTGGCCATCGATGCGAGCACGCCAGTTGCGGCCCTGGAGCAGGTGGTTCATTTTGTGCTGGACTATTACCGCAACCATCCGGAATTCGTCACCCTGCTCAACACGGAAAATCTGCACAAGGGCAAGCACATCGTGAAATCGCTGCGCGCACGCGAGTTCTCATCGCCTGCCATCGCCGTCATCCACGACATCTTGCGCGCAGGCATATCGCAGGGTCTGTTTCGCACCGACATATCGGCGCGCGACGTTTACCTGCTGATCGCGGCCACCGGCTATTTCTACATGTCCAATCGGTACACGCTGTCGGCTTTTCTGGGCGAAAACATCGACGCCCCGCAGGCTGTGGCGCAATGGAAATCTTTCGTCATTGACACCGTGTTCCGCGTGGTCAATGTCCCCCTTCAATCCCATCACTGAGGAGTCCTCCCCATGGCAGACATCAGCACCACCGGCGCGTCCGGCAAAGTGGTCATCAAGAACATTGGCTTGTTGCTCTCGGGCGACCTGGATCAGCCCATCTTGCAAGCGGACACCATCGTCGTGCATGACGGTCTCATCACCGCCGTGGGTCGCGAAAAAGATTGCGATCTGGAAGGTGCCCAAACCGTGATCGACGCACGGCAAACCTGTGTCTGCCCGGGCTTGATCGACAGCCATGTGCATCCGGTGTTTGGCGATTGGACACCGCGCCAAAACCAGATCGGCTGGATCGACTCGACCATGAACGGCGGCGTGACCACCATGGTCTCGGCCGGTGAAGTGCATTTGCCAGGCCGCCCCAAAGACATCGTGGGCCTCAAAGCCCTGGCCATCACGGCGCAACGCGCTTTTGACAACTTCCGCCCCGGTGGCGTGAAGGTGATCGCGGGGGCGCCCATCATTGAAAAAGGCATGACCGAGCAAGACTTCAAGGACTTGGCCGACGCAGGCGTCACGCTGCTGGGCGAAGTTGGCCTCGGCTCCGTCAAGGCCGGTTACGAGGCCCAGCAAATGGTGGCCTGGGCCCGCAAGCACGGCATCCAAAGCACGATCCACACGGGGGGTCCCTCCATTCCTGGCTCGGGCATGATCGACAAGGACGTGGTTCTCGAAGCCGATGCCGACGTCATTGGCCACATCAACGGCGGGCACACCTCGCTGCCCGAAGCCCATGTTTGCGAGTTGTGCGAAAAATCCTCACGCGCCATCGAGATCGTGCACAACGGCAACGAGCGGGTGGCCATTGCGGCGGCACGCGCGGCGCTCGAACTCAAGTGCCCGCACCGCATCATTTTGGGCACCGATGGCCCTGCAGGTTCCGGCGTGCAACCGCTGGGCATGCTGCGCATGGTGTCGCTGCTGTCGAGCCTGGCCAACATCCCGGCCGAGCTGGTGTTTTGCTTTGCCACCGGCAACACCGCGCGCATCCGCAACCTCAACTGTGGGCTGATCGAAGTCGGTCGGGCGGCCGATTTCGTTTTCATGGACCGCGCTCAGCACACGGCAGGCAAAACCCTGCTGGAGAGCGTTCAGCTGGGCGACATCCCCGGCATTGGCATGGTCATGATCGACGGGATGGTGCGTTGTGGCCGCAGCCGCAATACACCCCCCGCCACCGAAATTCCGGTGGTGCTGGGCAGCCACTGAGGCTGTTGGCCGCTGCCCTGTGAGCTGACGTTCAATCCCGCGGCTCACCCTGAACCCACGCTGCCCCGGTGACAGCGGCGCAAGTCATGGGCCGCTTAAACTGATTTTTTTTCAATGCACACCACCAGCCCCATGAACTTTGAACCCCTGATTGAACTGACCCGCAACGGCGTACAGGAATGCGTGCACATGGGCGCAGTGGCCGTGACCGACACCGAGGGCCGCGTGCTGGCGCAAGTGGGCAACCCGCACTGGTTGTGCTTCACCCGCTCCACCCTCAAAGCCATGCAAGCACTGCCGCTGATCCAGTCGGGCGGCGTGGCGCATTTCGGCTTCACGCCCACTGAATTGGCCATGATGTGCGCCAGCCACAACGGTGAAGACATGCACGTCGAGCAGGTCACATCCATCCTGCGCAAGAGCGGCAGCAGCACGCACCAGATGCGCTGCGGCTGCCATGTGCCTTACCGCTTCACGTTTTTCGACAAGCCCATGCCCGAAGGCTTTGCTTTTGATGAGCGGCACCACAACTGCAGCGGCAAGCACAGCGGCTTTTTGGCGTATTGCGTGCAGCACGGCCTGCCCACCGACACTTACACCGAAGTCGACCACCCCTTGCAGCAACGCATTCGCCAGGCGGTTGCGCACCTGGCTGGACTCAACGAAGAAGAACTGGCACTGGGCATTGACGGCTGCTCGGCCCCCAATTACGCGATGCCTTTGTCACGCTTGGCGCGCAGCTATGCGCGTCTGGCGCAACCCGAATCGGACGGCCTGTATGGCGATAGCCTGGCGCAGCTGGGCCAGGCCATGAGTGCGCACCCCGAGCTGGTTTCGGGCACCGGGCGCAACGACGCCGACTTCATGCGCGCGGGCCGGGGCGACTGGGTCACCAAAGTGGGGGCCGACGGGGTGCAGGTGGTGGGTAGCCGTTCGCGGGGGCAGGCCCTGGCGATCAAGGTCATGGACGGCAACAAGGCCGCGCTGTTTGCCGCCACCGTAGAGGCACTGGACCAACTGGGCTGGCTGGACGATGCCCAGCGCGAAAGTCTCAAGCCCTGGCGCGCCCAGGTGCTTCTGAACGTGGCGGGGATGCCGGTGGGTGAGCGGCGCAGCATGTTCAAGCTGCGGCATGCCAGTTGACAGGACTCGCTGAAGTCTTGCACAACATGCAAAGGATGGCTTTCTTGTAGGCGCCCACCCCGTGGGCGATGGGCGTGGAACACGCCCTTGGGGCGCTGGGTGGTGGTTTGCGAGGGGAGCCAGGCGACTTCAGCGCTTGCCAAAAATCGCCGTGCCCACCCGCACCATCGTGCTGCCTTCGGCAATGGCCGCCGCCATGTCGGCGCTCATGCCCATCGACAAGGTGTCCAGCGCAAGGCCCTGCGCGCGCAATTGATCGAACAGCTCTTTGGCCTGGCGGTGCACAGCCCGCATCTGCGCCTCGGTCTCAGCGGGTTCGGGAATGGTCATCAGGCCGCGCAGCTGCAAACGCGGCAAAGCCGCCACAGCCCGGGCCAACTGGGGCAAGTCTGACGGCGAGACGCCCGACTTGGTCACACCCCCGTCCACATTGACCTGGATACACACCTGCAAGGGTGGCAGGCGCTCGGGGCGTTGATCAGACAGGCGCTGGGCGATTTTGAGGCGATCGATGCTGTGCACCCAATCAAAGTGCTCGGCCACCAGGCGCGTCTTGTTGCTCTGGATCGGGCCTATGCAGTGCCACACCAGCGGCAAATCGCGCAAAGACGTGATCTTGTCCACCGCTTCCTGGATGTAGTTTTCACCAAAATCGATTTGGCCTGCGGCGTGAGCGGCCTGTACAGCGTCAAGCCCCCAGGTTTTGGACACGGCCAGCAATTGCACGCTGCCCGCTGCGCGCCCGGCGGCTTGGCAAGCGGCGGCCATTTGCGCCCGGACCTGTGCAATGTTGTCGGCAATCGAAGTGTTCATGACCCTGAGCGTACCAAACCCGCCTTGTCACCCAATGGTCAGCCCAAAGCACCCGATGCGCGCCAGAACACCGACAGGCTGCTAAATTAGCGCCTTTATTCACTCCACAACGAGACGAACCATGAGCCAGATTGCCGCTAAAACCTACGAAGCCACCCCCGCCAGGAAAGTCGCCTTTTTGGGCTTGGGCGTCATGGGCTACCCCATGGCAGGCCACTTGGCCCGTGCCGGTCACCACGTCACCGTGTACAACCGCAGTGCCGCCAAAGCGGCCGCTTGGGTTGCAGAATGCCCCGGCAACGCCACAGCCCCGACCCCGCGGGAAGCCGCTGCCGGTGCAGACATCGTGTTCGCCTGCGTGGGCAACGACGCGGATCTGCGCAGCGTGGTGCTGGGTGCAGACGGCGCGTTTGCGGGCATGAAACCGGGGGCCATTTTTGTGGACCACACCACGGCCTCGGCTTCCATCGCCCGCGAGTTGTCGGCCGAAGCGCAAAAACGTGGCCTGCAGTTCATTGATGCCCCCGTCTCTGGTGGCCAGGCGGGCGCACAAAACGGCATGCTCACCGTCATGTGCGGCGGCGATGCGACCGCGTTTGATCAGGTCAAACCTGCGGCCATGGCATTTTCGCGGGCCTTCACTTTGCTGGGCGAGTCGGGCGCAGGCCAGCTGGCCAAGATGGTCAACCAGATTTGCATCGCAGGTTTGGTACAGGGCTTGTCCGAAGCCGTGGCCTTTGGCCAGCAGGCGGGTCTGGACATGCACCAGGTGCTGGACGTGATCGGCAAGGGCGCAGCCCAAAGCTGGCAACTGGACAACCGTGGCAAGACCATGGCCGACGACAAGTTCGAGTTTGGTTTTGCAGTGGACTGGATGCGCAAGGACTTGGGCTTGGTGCTGGACGAAGCCAAACGCAACGGTGCTCGCCTGCCGGTCACCGCCCTGGTCGACCAGTTTTATGCCGATGTGCAGAAAATGGGCGGTGGCCGCTGGGACACGTCGAGCCTGATCCGCCGTTTGCGCTGAACTTGGGTTGGCGGGCAAGCGGCTGCAACACGTTCAAACCATGACGGGTTGCAGACGCCCGCCTGCGGGCCATGGGCCCGTGGCTTACTTTGAAGGACGGCTCAGGCGTTGGAGCTCTTGCTCGGAGATTTCTTCAAACACACGGACCACCTTGGCCACCCCGCCAATGCCGCGGGTGATGTCCGTGGCGCGCTTGGCCTCACGGGCGGTCACGCGCCCCATCAGGTAAACCACCCCGCGCTCGGTGACCACCTTGATGGCGTTGACCTGCAAATCCTTGGCATCCACAAAGGCGGCCTTGACCTGACCTGTGATGACGGTGTCTTTGGAGCGTTGCGTGAAGGTGCTGGGGGGCATCACGGCCAGATCGTTCACCACGGACTGAACGTTCTCCTGACTTTGTGCTAATTTTTCGGCACGCTCTTTGTCGGCGGCTGTGCGCACTTCACCGCTGAGCAAAACTTTTCGATTGAAACTGGTGACATTCAAATGCACCCGATCACCAAGGTCTTGGCGCACAGCACTGGCCACCTTGACTTCGATGCTTTCATCTTCGACTTGCGTGCCTGCGGTCCTGCGGTCGGTGGCGACCACACCGGTCATGACTGCGCCGCCCACAATCAAGGGCGCGCAGCCGCTCAGGCTCGACAGCGCTGCGGCCAGGACGGCACCCGATAAAACCAGGGATTGAAGATTGCGTTTCATTTAAAGAGGCTCCTGTTCACCCAACAATTGGGTGTCTATTCCATCACACAGACAATGCAGCACCAAATGCTGCACTTCACGAATACGCGCTGCCCGCTCGTGGGGCACACACACATGCACATCGGTCTCGCGCAGCTGACGTGCCAGTGCACCGCCTTGATGACCTGTCAGCGCCACCACACTCATCTCGCGCTCGTGCGCAGCCTGGGTTGCCAGCACCAGGGCCTGCTCTGAACCCTGAGTGCTGACCAGAAACAAGACATCGCCTGTGTGCCCCAGCGCGCGCACCTGACTGGCCAGCCCTTGCCCATCGGGCCACGAGGTGGCCATCAAGGTATCGGCGGACAAGGCCATGGCAGACAAACCGGGCCGCTCCCGCTCAAAGCCCCCCACCAGCAAACAAGCCAGGTACTGAGCCAAGCCGGTCGATGGCCCCATGCCCGCCGTCAGCACCTTGCCACCCCCCGTCACACAAGCCAGGACGGCTTGCACCGCAGCGTCCACCGGCTTGGCCAAGCCTTCGGCCACTTGGTAATGGAGGTCGGCACTGTCGATGAAATGCTGTTGAATGCGCAGGTCTAACATGGCCGGGATGATAACCCCGTCTGCCGAGCGCTCAGCCCTGTTCACCCCACAAGAGTGTGTCTAATCACTTCCAGGCAAAAACCCGATGGTCAGCTGGCATCAAATGCGGCTTGCAACCATTGCGGGCCTGCACCGTCCAGAGCCAACACATCAAAACGCGCAGGTGGCAGTTGCCGCCAACGCATCAGGTAATGGCGGGCCGCAAAAATGATGCGCCGCTGCTTTTGCGCCCCGATGCTGCCCGCCGCCCCGCCAAAATCCTTGCGGCTGCGTTGTCGGACCTCGACAAACACCACCGTCCCATCGGCGGTCTGCATGATCAGGTCGATTTCGCCACCCCCACGGCCGGGGGTCCGATAATTGCGCTGCAGCAAGCGCAAGCCGCGCGCTTGCAAATAGGCCAGCGCCTCGTCTTCGCCCGCATCGCCCCGGGCTTTGGTGGTCTGGCCCACCCTGTCTTTTTTGAGGAATTGCATTGACTCCGTCTCCCTTGTCTGCCTCGTTTGCCAAAGCCCTGGAGGCGGCGCACGACGCTGCCGGATCGCAAAACCACCCGGCCAGCACACTGTATGTCGTGGCCACCCCGATTGGCAACCTCGCCGACATCAGCTTGCGCGCTTTGCATGTGCTGGCCCGTGTCGATGCCGTGGCCTGCGAAGACACCCGCCACACCCAGCAACTGCTGCGCGCCTATGGCCTGGACCGGCCCGGCGCACAGCTGCTGGCCGTGCACCAACACAATGAAGCCGAAGCCGCCCAAAGCGTCATCGCCCGTTTGAGTCAAGGCGAGCGCGTGGCCTACGTGAGCGATGCTGGCACTCCGGCCATCAGCGATCCGGGGGCTCGGCTGGTGGCTGCCGTGCGGCAAGCCGGTTACCGTGTGCTGCCCTTGCCGGGGGCCAGCAGCGTGACCACCGCGCTCAGCGCCTCGGGCATGACGGGCGACCACGGTTTCGTGTTTGCGGGCTTTTTGCCCAGCAAATCGGGCGAGCGCCAACAAGCGGTGCAAGGCCTGGCTCAAGAAAGCCGCGCCGTGGTGCTGCTGGAGGCGCCGCACCGCATCGAGGCATTGGCACAAGCGCTGTCGGTGCTGGGCGAGCGCCGCATCACGGTCGGGCGCGAGTTGACCAAACAGTTTGAACAGATCGACACCCTGCTGGCACAAGACCTGCCCGGCTGGCTGGCCGAAAAGCCGGATCGCCAGCGCGGCGAGTTTGTCCTGGTGTTGCACGACGCCCCAGTGGCCGAATCCACTGGCGAGGGCCTGCGGGTCTTGCAGCTGCTGCTGCCCGAATTGCCCTTGAAATCGGCCGTCAAGTTGGCCGCCGAGATCACGCACGAGTCCAAAAACGCTCTTTATGAGCTGGCCTTGGCCCTGAAAAACAAGCCTGGCAACGGCCCGTAAACACCAACCGTTGGCCATCCGATGCCATTTGCGATGTGACTGGCACCTCTTAAATTAGTACTTTAATTACTTTATTAAAAATGAAATAGTTTTTAATTATCAATTTAAGCTGTCAAACTTGGATAATCAGGGGATGCAAATCCCTGACTTGGTCTTTGAGCTTTCCCGCTGTATGTGGTCTCCTGGCACCCTCCTACAGGCTGCACCCCATGCCCCGTCACACAAGCACTCACCCGCAAAAAGGGCATGTTCTGCATCTTTGCAGGCCCAGATCTGGCCATATCCTGCCAGCACATGAGCGCGCATGTGTCACCTCACCTGGCCCAGCGACAGGTCGTGCTCGTTTTTCTGGCCTTTGCGTTTGCCTTTTTCTTGTCCTCGCTGTTGCGCGCCATCATGGCCACCTTGTCGCCCAGCCTGACCCGTGAATTCGGCCTCAGCGCGCAGGATCTGGGTTTGCTGGCCGGCGCTTATTTTTTGGGTTTTGCCCTGACCCAATGGCCTCTGGGACGCTGGCTGGACCGCTACGGCCCCAAGCGGGTCATTCTTTCCTTTTTGACGGTTGCTGTTGCAGCTTGCCTTGCATCTTCCTTGGCCAACAGCTTTCATGCTTTGTTGTGGGCACGGGTACTTTGCGGCGTGGGGGTCAGCGCTTGCCTGATGGCACCCTTGACGGCTTACCGCCGCTGGTTTGACACCAACACCCAACTTCGCACCAACTCCTGGATGCTGATGACGGGTGCCACGGGCATGCTGGCCGCCACCTTGCCCGTGCAATGGCTGATGCCCATTTGGGGCTGGCGGCCCCTGTTTGTCTTGTTGGGCGGTCTGGTCCTGACCGCCATGGCGATGGTCGCCCTGGTGGTGCCCACTTGGCAACACCACACCCAGCACACCCAGCAGACAGGACAACGACCAGGCGATGACGGCAGCTACCGCGTGATCTGGCGCAGCCCTTATTTTTGGCGGGTGGTGCCGATCGGTTTTTTTTGTCACGGCGGCATGGTGGCCGTTCAGACACTTTGGGCAGGCCAGTGGATGACACAAGTGGCCGGGTGGAGTGACACCGAAACGGCCAGCGGCCTGTTTGTGATCAACCTGGGGATGCTGATCAGTTTTTGGTTGTGGGGTTTGATCACGCCCCATTTGGCGACATCCGGCATTCGCATTGAAACCCTGATCAGCGGCTGTCTGCCTCTGTCCCTGGTCACTTTGGCGTGTATGGCTTGGTGGGGACCGGCCATTGGCTCCGGTGCGGCCGCAGCGCTGACCTTGTTTTGTGTGAGCAGTTCCGTGGTCTCGTTGGTACAGCCAGCCGTCGGGCTGGCCTTTCCTGCGCACCTGGCCGGACGCGCCTTGTCGGCTTACAACCTGGTGATTTTGACGGGCATCTTCTGTGTGCAATGGGGGATCGGCCTGGCCGTGGACGCCGGTCAGACTTTGGGCTGGACGTCCATCGCGTCTTACCAAGCGGCTTTGGCAGGTTTGACCGTGTGCGCCTTGCTGTCCTGGCAGTACTTCGTACTCAGCCCCAACCATCAGGTAGGCGAGCCCAAGGCCATGAGCCCAGGACCCTGAAACTGACAGGTCAGGTGCACGGCGCTTCAGTGTTTACGCAGGCCCAGCCACATCACCGTGCCCACCACCACCAAGGCCCCCACCAATTGCATGGCCGCAATCGACTGATCCAGCAGCGCCCAAGCCAGCACCAGCGCAAACACCGGTTCGACGTTCATGATGGCCGAATTGCCCACCACACCCAGTTTTGGCAACACGGTGAACATGATGGTGAAGCCCGTGCCATACAAAAAAGTCAGCATGCCCAGACCCCACCACCCGGTGGTGGCTGTGGGCCAATGAAAGCCCCCTTGCGTGAAAGCCACCAAAGCGGCCAACACCCCGACAGTGATCATGGTGGTGAACGTGCGCAAGCGCCCATCGACACCCACCGTTTCGTGCTGGGTCAACACCAAGGCCAAGCCAAAGGTGGCCGAAGCGGCCAAGGCAAAACCCACCCCCACGCCAATTTGCCCCCAGTGCTGCGCAGCCCCCAAACCGGAGGCAGCGCCCAGCACATCCAGCGCCAGGGCCAGCCCCGCCATCATCACGGGCATGGCCCACAACACCACGCGTTCGGGCCGGTGCCCGTACAGCACCCGCGCCCACAAGGCAGTGGCCAGCGGGTAGGTGTTGAACGCCAACAAGGCCAGCGCTACCGGCAAACGCGCCACGGCCGAATACAGGCAAACGCTTTGAACGGCAATCAGCACCCCCACCATGGCCAGGAATTTGCGGCGCTGCGGGGCCACCTGAAAAGCCACCTTCTGTTGCCACAAAATCAGGGCCACCACGGCCGCCGTGATGATGCTGCGCACCGTGACCGCGGTGACCACGTCCACGCCATGGTTAAAGGCCGTGCGCGCCGCCACATGGTTGGCGCCCATCAGGAAAGCGATCAGCAGCAAGGTGGCAAAAGCCGCACCTGACAATCCCGGTTTGCTTGTATTCATGGGGTCATGGTGCCGGATAAAGCCCCAGGCCCCTGGCATGCAGGCGACTGAGGCCCAGCAAGGCATCGGTGAAGGGCGTGGCCACACCGGTCAGCACGCCCAACTCGCGCACCGAGGCCACGAGGGCATCGAGCTCGACCGGTTTGCCCGCGTCCACGTCTTGCAGCATCGAGGTGCGAAAGGCCCCGAGCTTGCGCGTGACGGCGTGACGGTCTTCGGGTGTTTGCGCGATCGGGATGCCGATATGCTCACCAATGGCCTTGGCTTCGAGCATGACGCTGGAGACAAAGCCGCGCACCAGCGGGTCGTCCAGGATCACGTCGGTCGTGGCCCCGGTGAAGGCGCTGATGGGGTTGATGGTCATGTTGCCCCAGAGCTTGTACCAAACGTCTTTCTGGATTTGTGCCGACGCCGTGGCATTAAAACCGGCCTGCACCAACAAGGCCACGAGCGTTTGCACACGCGGTGTGTCGGCCCCACTGGGTTCGCCCAAAATCAAACCGTTGCCAAAGTGGTGCCGAATCACGCCAGGCATGTCGACCGAGCAGCTGGCGTGCACCACACCGCCGATCACACGGTCGGCGGGGATGTGCTGGGCAATCACGCCAGACGGGTCCACCGATTGCAGGGTGGTGCCCGACAAGGCCCCACCAAAGCCTTGCAAAAACCACCAGGGCACGCCGTTCATGGCTGTGAGCACCACCGTCTTTGGCCCCAGCAACGGCGCGATTTGCCGCGCCACATCGGCCATGGCCGGGGCTTTAACAGCCACGATCACCAGATCTTGAACGCCCAGATCGGCCGCATTGGCGCAGGCTTTCACGGAGACCACCATCTCCTCATCGCCCTGGCGCAACACCAAGCCCACTTGCTGCAGAGCCTCCAGCGTGGCACCGCGTGCCACTGCGCTCAGCGTGCAGCCTTGGCGTGCCAAATGAACTCCCAACCAACCGCCGATGGCGCCAGCGCCGTAAATACAAACTTTCATGCGCGCCACCCTTTGTCTTGCCGGTCGACTTGGCGCACCAGCGATTGAAATACGTCTTGGCCCGCGCCGTGGTTCGGGTTGAACTGCAGGGCGTCCCGGGTGCACTTGTCAGCGATGGCCTCGGGCACGGCAATGGGCTGGCCCATGCTCAGGGTGGCCAGCTGGATTTCGCAGGCGCGCTGCAAGGTCCAGAGCACCGCAAAGGTTTGGGGCAGGGTGTGCCCCCAAGCCAGCAGCCCGTGGTTGCGCAAGATGACGGCTTGTTTGTCGCCGATGCTGCGCAGCAGGCGTGGCGCTTCGTCGGCATGGATGGTGATGCCCTCGAAGTCGTGGTAAGCCACCATGTTGTGCAGCTGCGCGCTGTAAAAATTGGTCTGCTGCAAACCGCCTTGAACGCAGGCCACCGCTACGCCCGCCGTGGTGTGGGTGTGCATCACACAATGCGCCCCGGCCAGGCCTTCGTGCACGGCGGCATGCACCGTGAAACCCGCCGGGTTGACGGGGTAAGGCGAGCCATCCAGCACACGCCCTTGGACGTCGATCTTGACCAGGTTGCTGGCCGTGACTTCGCTGTAGTGCAGGCCAAAGGGGTTGATCAAGAAGTGTTTCTCGCCCCCCGTGACACTGTCGGGCAGGCGCAGCGTGATGTGGTTGTAAATCATCTCGGTCCAGCCCAGCAGGGCAAAGACACGGTAACAAGCGGCCAGCTCCAGGCGGGCTTGCCATTCATCGGGGTGCACTCGCGCTTGCAGCGAGGGCACCACCGGTTGGGGGGTGGGGAACATCGTGGTTTCCTTGTTCATTGAATTAGGGATCGTTCATTGGGGTCAGATCCCAATTAATAAGTCGCGCCTTTGGCGGGTGCGGCAACGGGGGCGGCTGATTTGAAATGCGCCGCCAGTTCGGTGGTATGGCGCATCAAGAGTTGGGTGTCCAAGCCCACGGCCACAAACACCGCACCCAGCTTGAGGTAATGCTCGGCCAGGGCGCGGTCGGGCGTAAGGATGCCGGGAGCTTTGCCCGCCTTCAAGATGCGGGCGATGGCGTCTTCAATGGCCACCTGCACTTCGGGGTGCGCGGCGTTGCCCACATGGCCCATCGAAGCCGAGAGGTCGGCGGGGCCAATGAACACGCCGTCCACGCCGGGCGTGGCGGCAATGGCGTCGAGGTTCTTCAGTGCTTCACGCGATTCGACTTGCACCAACAGGCAGACCTCTTGGTTGGCGCGCTTGAAGTAATCAGGGTAATGACCCCAGCGTGAGGCGCGTGCCCCAGCCATGCCGCGCACACCGCCCAGACCATCGTCTTGCGGGTAGCGCATGGCTTGCACCAATTGCGCGGCTTGCTCGGCCGTGTCAACCATGGGCACCAGAATGTTTTGTGCACCCAGGTCAAGGTATTGCTTGATGAGCGCGGTCTCGCCCACGGGCACGCGGCACACCGGGTGGCTGGCGGGGTAGGCGGCCACGGTTTGCAGCTGGGCTTGAATGCTGCGCAGGTCGTTCGGCGCGTGCTCGCCATCGATGACCAGCCAGTCAAACCCGGCCAAGGCGCAGATTTCGGCGGTGTAAGCGCTGGCCAGGCCCATCCAGAGGCCGATTTGGGGGCGATTGTTTTGAAGGGCTTGTTTGAATGTATTCACTGGGGTGTTCATGTGTGGGTTCCTTGGGTGGTGGTTTTGGCGAGGATGCTGATCGGGTCTGGCCCTGTCAAGTCATGAGCGAAAGCCACCCGGTGATTTTGTAGGTCGGTGCCTTTAGGTCCGACAAAGCGCGCCACCGCCTATTGAAAAAGGCGCTTCGCGAAAAGATGGCTGTCGGACCATAAAGGCCCGACCTACGAGGGGTGACTGACATTTGCACCGTCTATTCAAACATCATGTGGCCGGATCAATCGGTGAACCGGAACTCCAGCTTGCCCAGCGGCCCATAGTCCACATCGAACACATCGCCGACTTTGGCCGCCGCAGGTTTGGTGAACGAACCGGCAAGAACAATTTCACCCGCTTGCAGGTGCTCGCCCCATGGCGCGAGTTTGTTGGCCAACCAGGCGATGCCCACGGCAGGGTGACCTTGCACGCCCGCCGCCAAACCGGTTTCTTCGACCACGCCGTTTTGCCGCAGCACCGCCCCGCACCAAGGCAGGTCGGTGGTGAGCGGATCGACCCGCTTGGCCCCCAGCACGATGCCTGCATTCGCCGCGTTGTCGCTGATGGTGTCGTAGACCTTGCGCATCACCTTGGTGTGGCGGTCGAACTGCTCGATGCGCGAATCGATGATCTCGATCGCTGGGGTCACATACTCGGTCGCATTGAGCACCTGCTGCACCGTCACGTTCGGGCCACGCAGTTCTTTTTTGAGGATGAAGGCCAGCTCCACCTCGACACGCGGGGCGATGAAATCGATGAAGGGAATGTCGAGGACCTGCCCAGGCGTGCAGGTGTAAAGCATGTCATCCAGCAGCGTGCCGTAGTCGGGCTCGTCGATCTGGCTGGACACTTGCATGGCGCGGCTGGTCAGGCCAATTTTGTGACCGATCATGGTGCGACCTTCGGCGAACTTGAGCTGCATCCAGGCGCGGTTGATGCGGTAACCGTCATCGATCGTCATACCCGGGTAGCGCTTGGAAAAATGCTCGATTTGCGTGCGGGATTTTTCGGACTGGTTCAGCTCTTGGGCGAGCTGCTGGATCAATGCGTCGTCAAACATGGTTTCATTCTCCTTGTAGGAGCCAGCCCTGCTGGCGATGGTTTTCAAGCCTGGAAGAACCGCCAGCAGGGCTGGCGCCTAGCAGACCACATTGTGTTCAGACCTTGTTGAACAGCGGGTGGAGGTTGCTGTGCTTGGCGTCGAACACCTCAGGTCCGACGTCGATCTGCAGCGTGATGCCAATGTGGCGCTGCGCCATCACGGGCGCAAAAAAAGCCTTGGCCACTTCCAGCAGGGTTTGCCCAGCGCGCTGCTGGGTCGCTTCACTGCGGCCTCGGCCCATGCGCACGTTCAGGTAAACAAAGGCGTAGTCACCCGTGCCACCCGCGGCCTGGCCCGCAGTGCCGCCATCGGCCACCGCGTAATGCGGCGCGGGATAAGCCAGCACACGCGTACCGCCCGTCGGAAATACCTGTTTGCCTTCCTCGTCCTTGACGGTGAGCATGGCGTCGGCCATCTGACGACACAAGGTGGTCATCTGGACTTCGGCATCCAACTGGCCGGTGTAGAGGATCACAAGATGCGGCATATTGCTGTCCTTGTAGGTCGGACCTTCAGGTCCGGCATTGGTGGTTTGGCAAAGGTCCATGTCGGGGCTGAAGCCGCCGACCTACCGGGAAACATCATGATTACAGCCTCGTGCTCACAGCCGTGTAACCCTGCGCACTGCTGGCTTGCGCCGCTGGGATGTGCTGCCCGGTTTGCGGCGTGACTTCAAATGTGGCGTTGAGTTGCCCCGTGCCCGATGCGCCAAAGTACGGTGTGAGGATTTCCACCGCACCGTCGTAGTCCGTCCAGCCCAGTGCGCCCATCAGCATGGCCGTGTCGTGCATGAAGCCTTCGCCGTGACCTTTGCTGGCGTATTCGGGCAGCATCTCGCAAAAGGCTTTCCACTCGCGCTGGTCCCACATGCGCAGCACCTGCTCGTCGAGTTTTTCGAGGAAAGGGCTCCAAATTTTGTGGGCGAACTCTGGCGCAAGGCCGTTTTGCGCAAAGCGGTGTGAGAGCGAGCCACTGGCCAAAAAGGCCACCTTGCCGTCGTAGTGCTTTTCCACCGCCTCGCGCATGGCCCAGCCCAAGCGGGCGCTGTCATTCAGGTAGTGTGAGGTGCACAGGGCCGAGACCGAGACCACCTTGAAGTGCTGGTCCTCGTTCATGTAACGCAGGGGCACCAGCGTGCCGTATTCGGGTTGCAAGGTGGTGGCGTCGTGCGCCAGGGTTTCCACCCCGTAGTCATTGGCCACTTGGGCCAGCAAGTGTCCCAGCGCCGGATTGCCCGGCGACTCAAACGCCATATTGCTGATGAAGTGCGGCAGCTCATTGCTGGTGTACACGCCCTTGTAATGCGGCGCGCAGTTGATGTGATAACTGGCATTGACCAGCCAGTGCGTGTCGAACACCACCAGCGTGTCCACGCCCAAGGCGCGGCAACGGCGGCTGATTTCCTTGTGGCCATCAATGGCGCTCTGGCGCGTGCCAAAGCGTGGCCCCGGGATCTCGCTCAGGTACATGCTGGGCACGTGGGTGATTTTGGCCGCGAGGGCAAGTTGTCCCATGGTGTGTTCCTTGTTCAGCTCTCGGCCGTGATGCCCGCCTTGCGGATCACCTGCGCGTATTTGTCGGTCTCGCTGCGAATGAAGGCCGCAAAGCGTTCGGGCGTGGCGGCCAGCGACACGATGCCGCCGTCTGCAAAGGCCTGCACCACGGCGGGTGCCTGCAGGGCCTTGTTGATCTCGGCGTTCAAGCGCTGCACCACGGCATCGGGCGTGCCGCTGCGCGTGAGGATGCCGTTCCACGAGTTCGATTCGATCGGCAGGCCCTGCTCGGCCAGCGTGGCGATCTGCGGCGCCAGCGGTGAACGTTTGGCAGTCGCCATGCCCAGCGCGACCAGCTTGCCGCTTTGCACATGCTGGCGGAACTCGGGCCAGTTGCCGAACATCACCGTCACCTGGCCGCCGATGAGGTCATTCAGTGCGGGGGCCTGGCCTTTGTAGGGCACATGGATCATCTCGATGCCCGCCTGTGCTTCGAGCATGGCACCCGAAATGTGGGCCGAGGTGCCCGCGCCGAACGAAGCGTAGCTCAGCTTGCCCGGCTGCTTCTTGGCGGCGGCGATCAGGTCGGCCACGGTCTTGAGACCGCTGCCGGGGTGCGTGGCCAGCACATGCTCGGACATACCCATCAGACCCACCGGGCGCAGGTCGCGCAGGCCGTCGTAAGGCAGGTTTTTCACCAGCGTCTGATTCACACAAAAACTGTTGGCCACGGTCACCAGAGTGTGGCCGTCGGCTGGAGCTTTGGCGGCCAGGTCCACGCCCAGCACCGTACCAGCGCCGGGCTTGTTGTCCACCACCACGCTCTGCCCCAGCGATTTGGTCAGTTCAGTCGCGATCAGGCGCGAAACCACATCGGTGGTGCCACCGGGTGGGAAAGGCACGATCAGGCGGATCGGCCTGGCGGGCCAGGCCTGCGCCTGACTCGCGAAAGGCAAGGCCGCCACAGCGGCGCCAATGAGTAGGTCACGGCGCTGCATGATCAAACGCCCCAGTGGGGAATGTGGTGACCACCCAGCGACACCGCCACGTTTTTGGGTTCGCAGAACACTTCGTAGCTCCAGGTGCCGCCCTCGCGGCCGGTGCCGCTGGCCTTGGTGCCACCGAAGGGTTGGCGCAGGTCGCGCACGTTCTGGCTGTTCACAAAGCACATGCCCGCCTCCACCGCTGCCGCCACACGGTGCGCCTTGCCCAGGTTCTCGGTCCAGACGTAGCTGCTCAATCCGTATTCGATGTCGTTGGCTTTTTCAATCGCATCGGCCTCGTCCTTGAACGGGATCAGGCAAGCCACCGGGCCGAAGATTTCTTCTTGCGCGATGCGCATGCGGTTGTCCACGTCGGCAAACACGGTGGGCCAGACGAAGTTGCCGTTTTTGACATGCGAGGGCAGATCGGCGGCGTAGCCGGGTTGATCCAGACCGCCGCAGAGCATCGTCGCGCCTTCTTTGGGGCCGAGCTCGATGTAGCTGCGCACCTTGGCCAGATGGGCTTTGCTGATCATCGGGCCGACGATGGTTGTTTCATCGAGCGGGTCGCCCACGGTGATGCGTTTAGCCCGCTCGGCGAACTTCGCGGCAAAGTCGGCGTAGATGCTTTGCTGCACCAGAATGCGGCTGCCTGCGGTGCAGCGTTCGCCGTTGTTGCTGAAGATCATGAAGATGGCGGCGTCGAGCGCACGGTCCAAATCAGCGTCTTCAAAGATCACGAACGGGCTCTTGCCGCCCAGCTCCATGCTGAACTTCTTGAGGCCCGCGCTTTGCACGATGCGGTTGCCCGTGACGGTGGAGCCGGTGAAGCTGATGGCGCGCACATCGCGGTGCGACACCAGCGGCTCGCCCGCCTCTTTGCCGTAGCCGTGCACCAGATTCAAAACCCCGGGGGGCAGGCCTGCTTCCAGCGCCAGCTCGCCCAGACGCGCAGCCGTCAGGGGCGAGAGTTCGCTCATCTTGAGCACGGCGGTGTTGCCAAAGGCCAGACATGGCGCGACCTTCCAGGTGGCGGTCATGAAAGGCACGTTCCAGGGGCTGATGAGTGCGCACACGCCGACCGGGTGAAACAGCGTGTAGTTCAGGTGCGTGGGCGTGGGGTAGGTGTGGCCGTCCACACGGGTGCACATTTCGGCAAAGTAATGAAAATTGTCGGCCGCGCGCGGCACCAGTTGCTTGCCGGTCTGGCTGATGGTCTGGCCGCAGTCCTTGGTTTCGGTTTCCGAAATTTCGGGCACGTGCTTCGTGATCAGGTCGCCCAGCTTGCGCATGATCTTGGCGCGCTCGGTGGCGGGCGTGGCAGCCCATTTCGGGAAAGCGGCTTTGGCAGCGGCCACAGCGGCATTCACTTCTGCTTCGCCGCCCGAGGCGACTTCGGCCAACACCTGCTGTGTGGCAGGGTTGATGGTTTCAAAGTAGTCGCTGCCCGCGACGCGTTGGCCGTTGATGAGGTGGTCGATTTTCATGTCAGGTTTTCCTGTTTTTTGTAGGAGCCAGCCCTGCTGGCGATTCATGCGGCGCGGCGCAATCGCTTGCAGGGCAAGCTCCTACAGGGTGATGGTGTTGGTGAGTTGGCCGATGCCCTCGATCTCGGTGACGATCACGTCCCCAGGTTGGCAGTCGACGATGCCGTCGGGCGTGCCGGTCAGGATCAGGTCGCCGGGGTTGAGCGTCATGAAGCTGCTGAAGTACTCGATCAGCGTGGGCACGTCGAAAATCATGTCGACGGTGCTGCCGCTTTGAGTGACTTTGCCGTTCACAGTGGTTTGCAACTTGAGCGCCATCGGGTTAAGAATGTCGGCCGCATCCACCAGCCAGGGGCCAATCGGCGTGCAGGTGTCGCGGTTTTTCACACGCAGATTCGGGCGGTACCAGTTTTCCAGGTAGTCGCGGATGGCATAGTCGTTGGCCACGGTGTAGCCCTCGATGTAGTCATACGCATCGGCTTTCTTCACGCGGCGGGCCTTGCGGCCAATGACCACGGCCAGCTCGCACTCGTAGTGCATGTAGGCCACTTCTGGCGGGCGCTTGGTCAAAGCCTTGTGCCCGATCAGCGAGGCCTCGCCTTTCATGAAGGCCAACGGTTCTTCGGGCGCCTTGAAGGCGAGTTCCTTGGCGTGGTCGGCGTAGTTCAGGCCCAGCGCAATCACGGTACGCGCTTGCGGCACAGGAGCAAGTGGCGGCAGCCAGATGACGTCATCAAAGCTGACGCGCTGCCCCTTGTGCGGGCCGTGGGTGATGAGCAATTGGCCGTCAGACTCAACCGCTTGCTGGATGGCGCCCGACCAGGCGATGCGTGCGTGTTTCATGCCTGACCTTTCAGGTGGGTGATGACAGGGACAAATCCGGGTGCAGAAATTTCCACCCGATCACCGGCCTTGGCACGCGGCCGCGTGCCGTCTGGCAGGCAATCGGTGCCCACCATCAGCACATCGCCCGGCTGCAGTGTCATGAATTCAGCCACATCGGCCAGCAACGCAGGCAAGTTGCGCATCAGCTCGCTGAGCTGAACGGTCTGCACCACATCGCCATTGCGCCGCACTTCGATCTGCAACGCAGCCCAATCGGCCACCTGACCCGACGTGGGCTGCTGGGGCAAGGCCAGAAAGCCATCGCGGCAGCGGAACTTGACCGGCGGTCGGTAATAGCTGTCGTGCGGCACAGACCAGTCGTTGAGCAGCACGGCACCCGCCACCTGACCGTCCTCGCCCATGAGCAGGCCCAAGGTCGCGCCAATGTCGACTTCGCTCACACCGTCCTGCAGCAGCAGCGCATGGCCAGCGGGGCAAAAGGTGTTGGCGGTTTTGACGTAAAGCACGGGCGCCTTGGGTGCGGCCTTGTGCGGCGCCTGCGTCATGCGCGGCGACCAGAGCGCCCATTCGCGGCGAAAGTTGAGCAAAGTGCCATACACCGTGCCTTGGGGCTGCCAGGGCTGATGCGACGTTGGTGTCATCTGCATGTTTTATTCCTCCGTGGATTGTTCTGTGCTCAGCTCGGACACTTCCAGGGCGATCACCTGGTCCAGCAATTCATACAAGACCGTGAGCTGCGTCTTGCCCAGCTGCTGCTCCATCCAGACGTAATGCGCTTCAATGGTTTGCGACAAGGTCTGCACTTTGGCCAAGCCTGTCGGCGTGGCCCGCACCACCGTGCGGCGAGCATCTTGCGGGCAGCGCTGGCGCTCGATCAAGCCATCGCGTTCCATGCGTGTCAGCACGCCCGTCAGGCTGGGCCCCAGCAAAAAAGCTTCCTTGGCCACACGCCCGGTTTCCACCCCGGCCGTCTCTTGCGCGTGCTCCCCCAACACCCGCAACACGCGCCATTGCTGGTCCGACAGGCCGTGCTCGCGCAAGCTCGGGCGGGTGTGCGCCATCACAGATTCTCGGGCCTGCAAAAGCAGGCGCGGCAAGTTGCGGTGAACGAAGGGGATGGCAGTCATTTATTTAACATGTTAAATGTTTTCCCAAATTTGGAACCGAGGGTTTACCCGAAATTTCTCATCCCGCACCAATTCGCACCCAGGCCAAGCCAACCATAAATTGAACTATTTGGTAATAAATAATATTTTCAAAGAATAGAATCAGGCGCACTGACAGCATCTCCCGTGCAGATGGCATGGGCGGCGCTTTTCAACCCCTTTGCGCCCAGGCTCCGATGCACAGGACACGCCTCCCGAGGCAGAAACGATCCATGAAAAATCTCAGCATCAAACTGCAACTGTCCCTCAGCGCCATTGCCATGGTCATCCTGCTGCTGCTGGCACAAATGGGTTTGCAGTTTTATGTCATGCGGGCAGACATTGTTCAAAGGATCGAGAAACACGAATTTCGCTTGCTGAGCGATTTCGCCACCCATCTGGACGAGAAGCTGCAAGACAACATCAACATGCTGAGCAATGTGGCGATGAATGTCCCTGTCAACGCCATGGGCCAGTTGCCCTCGCTGGAGCGCTTTTTGCAGCGGGACCATGCCCTGCTCACCGCCTACGATGACCTGTACATCTTTGATGCCAAGGGCGTGTTGCTGGTGGACTGGCCCATCAAACCAGGACGCAGGACCCTGGACATGTCCTCGCGTGACTACATCCAGGGCGTGGTCGCCACCCATGAACCCGTCATCTCCAAACCGTTCCTGGGCAAGGCCACCCAGCAACCCATTGTGGTGATTGCCGCCCCGATTCTGGATGCCAACCGCCAGCTGATCGGCATCATGGCCGGGGTGCTCAACCTGTACAAGCCCAATCTGCTGGGCTCCATCGCCAATCGCAAAAACGGGGAAACAGGCTATCACTACCTGGTGACCAAAGACCGCTTGCGCATCGCCCACCCCAATGCGGAACTGATCTTCAAACGCGTGCCAGAAGGCAGCAGCAACATCCCTTTCGAAAACGCCATGAACGGTTTTGAAGGCACGCAAGAAGGCTACACCACGCGTGGACTCAAAGGGCTATTCACTTTCAAAACACTGAAAACGACCGACTGGGTGGTCGCCTCGGTGGTGCCATCGGCCGAGGCCTTTGGGCCTATTGAGGATTTGTTTCACAAGATGATCTGGGTCAGCGTTCTGTTGATGCTGGTCATGGTGCCCCTGATGTGGGGCTTTGTCGGTCGACTGGTCAGACCCCTTGGCTTGCTGGCTCAGTCCATGCACGAAACGGCAGCCAAGATGCGAGATGGCCATTCGGCCGCACCGATTGCAGCGCTGGGCAGCAAGGAAATCAAAACCGTGGTTCATGCCTTCAATGAATTCGTGGAGGCCCGCATGCGTGCCGAAAACGATTTGGCCAAGGCCCGCGATGCAGCGCAAGCAGCCAACGCATCAAAAAGCCATTTTCTGGCCAATATGAGCCATGAAATCCGCACGCCCATGAACGGCATTCTGGGCATGACCGAGCTGTGCCTGCAAACCCGCATGACCGCCGAACAGCGCAGCTACCTGGACATGGTTTCAACCTCGGCCAACTCCTTGCTGGCGGTGATCAACGACATCCTCGATTTTTCAAAGATAGAAGCCCGAAAGCTGAACCTCGACCCCCATCCGTTTTCATTGCACAGCCTGATTCGTCAGGCCACGCGTACTTTGTCCTTGCGTGCATCGGAAAAAGAGCTGGAATTGCTTTGCGACATGGGGTGCCAAGTGCCCGATCAGGTCATTGGCGATCCACTCAGGCTGCAGCAGATCATCACCAACTTGCTGGGCAATGCCATCAAATTCACGGCCCAAGGAGAAATTTTGCTCAGCGTGAAGCGCATGGCCTTGCCGCCTGACCCCGAGGGCATCTGGTTGGAGTTCAGCATCAAGGACACGGGCATCGGCATTTCGCCTGACAAACAAGCCATCATCTTCGACGTGTTCACCCAGGCCGATTCCAGCACCGTGCGCCGCTTTGGCGGCTCCGGCCTGGGCCTGGCCATCAGCCGCAGTCTGGTGCAAATGATGGGCGGTGACATCCGTGTCAGCAGCCAGCTTGGGCAGGGCAGCACCTTCAGCTTCTGCGTGAACTTGCAAAACGTGGTGAGTGCGCCCCTGAGTCAAAATGAAATTCCTCACCACCTGGCCGGTCACACCATCCTGGTGGTCGACGACAACGCCAGCTGCCGAAAAGTGTTGAGCCACCAACTGCTGACCATCGGCCTGCATGCTGCGGCAGTGGATGGTGCGGCACAGGCCCTGCATTCGCCCCAGTTGGGGCAAGCACGTTGCGCCTTGATCGATGTGAACATGCCGGACATCGATGGCTATGCGCTGGCCGCCCAGCTCAGGCAGGGGCGCTCTGCCGCACAAATGCCCATCATCATGATGGGTGCCCTGAGCGAGCAAACCAGCCAGGAACAACTGGACCCCTTGGACATTCAGGGCTTTCTGGTCAAGCCCATCGATACGCACGAGCTGGTGTCGATGCTGAACACCTTGACATGCCCTTTGAGCGAAACCAGGGAAAACGCCTGCGCAACTTCGGGAGCGCCCGTCAGCCCACAACGCGTGTTGCTGGTAGAGGACACCCCGATCAACCAAACGCTGGAAACCATCTTGCTCACCCGCATGGGGTATGAGGTCAGCATTGCCAACAATGGCATTGAGGCGATTGAAGCGTGCACTGCGAGCAGCTTTGACCTGATTCTGATGGACATCCAAATGCCCGAAATGGGCGGCATTGAAGCCACACAAGCCATTCGCGCCATGGAGCAAAACCAGCAAATGCAGCGCACACCCATCATCGCCGTGACGGCCAACGCACTCAAAGGGGACAGAGAGCGCTACATGGAGTCTGGCATGGACGGCTATGTGTCCAAACCCATTGCGGTGGAAGCATTGCGCAGCGAAATCAAACGCTTGCTGCCGCAAACGTCAGCACCTGTCACCGGCGCTTGAGCCCACTGGCCTGGGCCGCCCCGACGCCGATCGCGCTAAAGTCCGGGCATGCACCCATTTTTTAACCGTCTGGGCCTGACAGCCCCCCTCATTCAGGCCCCCATGGCCGGTGTGCAAAACCACCGCCTGGCCCTTGCCGTGTGCCAGGCCGGTGCCCTGGGCTCGCTGCCCGCCGCCATGCTCAGCCCGGAAGTACTGCACACGGAACTGCAAGCGCTCAAAGCCGCCACCAGCGCCCCGTTCAACGTCAATTTCTTTTGCCACACCACGCCCCCGCCCAACCCTGAACGCGAAGCCACCTGGCACCAGGCGCTGACCCCGTATTACCGCGAACTGGCCCTGGACCCGGACAACATCCCAAGCGGACTGGGTCGCGTCCCCTTCGGGCATGACAGTGCCGACGTTCTGGAGGCCTTTCGGCCTGCCGTGGTGAGCTTCCACTTCGGCCTGCCTGCGCCCGATTTGCTGGCCCGCGTCAAAAGCTGGGGCAGCCTGGTGCTGTCTTCAGCCACCACCGTGCAAGAGGCCCTGTGGCTGCAAGCCCAGGGTGCAGATGCCGTGATCGCCCAAGGACTTGAGGCGGGGGGCCACCGGGGCATGTTTCTGACCGAAGACCTGAGCACGCAAATGGGCACCTTCGCGCTGCTGCCGCAAATCGTGCAAGCCGTGCGTGTCCCGGTGATCGCCGCGGGCGGTATTGCCACAGCCCAGGGTGTGGCGGCAGCCCGTCAACTGGGGGCGTCGGGCGTGCAAATCGGCACGGCTTATTTGTGCAGCCACGAAGCCACCACCAGCGCCTTGCACCGCGCAGCCCTGCAATCGCCTGCAGCACAACACACGGCCTTGACCCGTCTCTTCAGCGGTCGTCCGGCACGCGGCATCGTCAACCGCGTGATGCGCGAACTCGGCCCACTGTGCGAAAAAGCGCCTGAATTCCCGATGGCCACAGCGGGCATGGCCCCTCTGCGGGCAGCCGCAGAGGCCTTGGGTCGGACCGACTTCAGCCCTTTGTGGTCCGGACAAAACGCCGCCGGTGCGCGCAGCCTGAGCGCCGCAGACATCACCCGCGACTTGGCACAAGGCTGGCACACCCAGCCCTGAACCCGCAACTGGGGTCAGCCCGCGCTGCGGCCCCTCGGCGCGGCGCATGGGCAAAGGCACAGCTTGGGCAAAGGCACAATCACTCCATGGCCAAAGACAAATCGATATTCACCTGCACCGAATGCGGCGGCACCAGCGCCCGCTGGATGGGCAAATGCCCCAGCTGCAACGCCTGGAACACGCTGATCGAGGGATCAACCGAACCCGCAGCGGGCAAAAACCGCTTTGGCTCGGTGCACGCCTCGCTGGCCCCCACGTCCGAGGTGCTGCCGCTGTCGCAAATTGAAGCGGCCGACTTCGAGCGCCACCCCACCGGTATCGACGAACTGGACCGGGTGCTGGGCGGCGGCATGGTCGAAGGCGGTGTGGTGCTGATCGGTGGCGATCCGGGCATTGGCAAATCCACCCTGCTGCTGCAGGCGGTGGACGCCTTGCAACGCAGCGGCATGAACACGCTGTACGTGACGGGCGAAGAAAGTGGCGCACAAGTGGCCATGCGCTCGCGACGTCTGGGCCTGCCGGACTCTCTGGTGCCGGTATTGCCCGAAATCCAGCTCGAAAAAATCCTGCACACCTTGCAGTCGCGCCAGCCCCACATCGCCATCATCGACTCGATCCAGACGGTGTATTCGGACCAATTGACTTCGGCGCCTGGCTCGGTGGCGCAGGTGCGTGAATGCGCCGCACACTTGACGCGCACCGCCAAATCCACCGGCACCACCATCGTGCTGGTCGGTCACGTCACCAAAGAAGGTGCCCTGGCAGGCCCGCGCGTGTTGGAGCACATGGTGGACACGGTGCTGTACTTTGAAGGCGACACCCACTCCAACTTCCGCCTGATCCGGGCCATCAAGAACCGCTTTGGTGCCGTCAACGAGATTGGCGTGTTCGCCATGACCGAAAAAGGCCTGAAGGGCGTGAGCAATCCCAGCGCCATCTTTTTAAGCCAGCACAGCGAGCCCGTGCCCGGCAGCTGCGTGATGGTCACGCTCGAAGGCTCGCGGCCGCTGCTGGTCGAGATTCAGGCCTTGGTGGACAGCGGTGGCCCCAGCCCCCGCCGTCTGTCGGTGGGTCTGGAGCGAGACCGCCTGGCCATGCTGCTGGCGGTGCTGCACCGCCACGCGGGCGTGGCCTGCATGGACCAGGACGTGTTCGTCAATGCGGTCGGCGGCGTGCACATCCGCGAACCCGCAGCCGACCTGGCGGTGATGCTGGCCATCACCAGCAGCTTGCGTGGCAAGCCCCTGCCCAAAGGCTTCCTCGCTTTTGGTGAGGTGGGCTTGGCCGGTGAAGTGCGCCCTGCCCCGCGCGGTCAAGACCGCCTGAAAGAAGCGGCCAAACTGGGCTTCAAGGTGGCGGTGGTGCCCAAGGCCAATGCCCCAAAAAAGAACGACAAGGCCTTCGAAGGCCTGACGATTTACCCCGTGGAGCGCATCGAAGAGGCCATGCAGGTGGTGCGGGGGCTGGACTGAATCGGCTCACGAAACATCCAGGCAATCAAGGCACAATCTGCCCCCATGAATTTCAACAAAATACTGGCCCCCGCAGCCATCGTCATTTTCACCATCGGTGCCTGGCAGTCCTTTCAATGGGCTGGCATTGCCTTGGCGGTGGGGGGCGTGGTCATGTGGATCTTGCTGCACTTCACCCGCATGGTCACCATCCTCAAAAAAGCGGCCGACCGTCCGATTGGGCATGTGGCCAGCGCCGTGATGCTGAACGCCAAACTCAAGAAGGGGGCCACTTTGATGCACGTCATCGCCATGACCCGCGCATTGGGTGAGTTGCTCAGCGAAAAGGACACCCAGCCCGAGGTGTACCGCTGGACTGACACCGGCCAATCGCATGTGACCTGCACCTTTGTAGGGGGCAAACTGAGCACCTGGACGCTGGAGCGACCCGTGAGCGAGAGCGCATCTGAAGACGCACAAGCCGCTGCCCCAAACACCCCCTCTGAGGTGCAATCCAAGCAACCCCCTGCAGCGCCAGGGGTAGACCGCGTCAGCCCTTAAAATGCTTTTTTGCACTGTTTAATGCCTATTTCTTTAAAGGACACAAGATGAGCGTTGTCATTCCTTCGATGTCAGACCGTGACGGCAAAATCTGGATGGATGGCCAGATGGTGGACTGGCGCGATGCCAAGATCCACGTCCTGAGCCACACCCTGCACTACGGCTGCGGCGCTTTTGAAGGCGTGCGCGCTTACAAGACCGAGCAAGGCACCGCCATCTTCCGCCTGCAAGAGCACACCGACCGCCTGTTCAACAGCGCCAAGATCCTGCGCATGGCCATCCCGTTCACCAAAGACCAGGTCAACGAAGCCCAGCGTGCCGTGGTGCGTGAGAACAACTTGGAAAGCGGCTACATCCGGCCCTTGACCTGGATCGGTGACAAAAAGCTGGGCGTGAGCCCCAAGGGCAACACCATCCACCTGATGGTCGCTGCTTGGACCTGGGGCGCGTACCTCGGTGAAGAAGGCATGAAGCGCGGCATCCGCGTCAAAACCAGCAGTTACACCCGCCACCACGTCAACATCACCATGACGCAAGCCAAGGCGGTGAGCAACTACACCAACTCGATCCTGGCCAACATGGAAGTGACCGATGAAGGCTATGACGAAGCCCTGTTGCTCGACACTTCGGGCTTTGTGTCCGAAGGCGCTGGCGAAAACATCTTTGTGGTGAAAGACGGCGTGATCTACACGCCTGACTTGTCGGCAGGTGCTTTGAACGGCATCACCCGCAACACCGTGTTCCACATCGCCAAGGACCTGGGCTTGGAGATCGTGCAAAAGCGCATCACCCGCGACGAAATCTACATTGCCGACGAAGCCTTCTTCACCGGCACCGCCGCCGAAGTGACCCCGATCCGCGAGCTCGACCGCATCCAATTGGGCGCGGGCAGCCGTGGCCCCGTGACCGAGAAAATCCAATCTGCGTTCTTTGACATCGTCAACGGCCGCAACCCCAAGTACGCCCACTGGCTGACTTTGGTTTGAGGAGCAAGAAGAGATGAGCACCCAAGCTGTTGAACTGCTGGCCACCGACCTGAACCCTCAGGGCGGTGTGTTTTGCCCCAGCCCCAAAGCCGACATGAAACTCTGGAACAGCCACCCCAAGGTGTATCTGGACGTGGCCAAGACGGGCGAAGCCAAGTGCCCTTATTGCGGCACGGTGTACAAACTGAAAGCCGGCGAAGTGGTGGGCCACCACCACTGAGGCTCAAGCGTGGCCATCCCTGCGGTGGCACGACCAACCCACGGCGAACACTCAGGTGTTCGCCGTTTTGCTTTGGGGCAGGCTCACTTCAAAACACGCCCCACCGCCTGAACGCTCGGCACACCGGACCTGACCCCCGTGGCGCTCGGCAATCGATTTGACCAGCGAGAGCCCCAAGCCGACGCCTCCCACACGCTCACTGGCACCGGGCAAACGAAAGAACGGCTCAAATATCCGCTCACGGTATTCAGGGGAGACTCCCGGACCACGGTCACACACCGCGAGGCGAACCCCCGGGCCCTGCTGAGTCAAGGTCAGGGTGATGCCACCGCTGTGCGGGTTCTCATGGCCGCTGGCGCCATACCGCCGTGCGTTCTCCAGCAAATTTCGCACCAAACGCCTCAGCAACTTGGCCACGCCGTGCACCTCCAGCTGCGACTGGCCTGGCGGCACGTCCAGCACAGCCCCCACACGCGCACACTCCTCGGCGCACAGGCCGACCAGGTCCACCGCCTCCACGGTCCCGATGTCGGCTTCTTTGGCGTCCAGGCGGCTGGCCAGCAAAATCTCGTCGATCAACTGATCCAACTCGGCCATGTTGCGCAAGATTTCGGCCCGACTGCGATCCCGCTGCAGCGAATCGGCTGCAGGGGTGTTCATCAGCTCCAGCCCCATGCGGATGCGGGCCAAGGGCGAGCGCAACTCGTGCGAAGCGTTGGCCAGCAAAGATTTTTGTGAGGCCATCAGGCCTTCGATGCGCTCGGCCGCTGCGTTGAAGCGTTCGGACAAATCGGCCACCTCGTCAGCGCCTTGCACCGGCACGCGCGCCGACAGGTCGCCCTCACCCCAGCGCTGCACACCCCGCTGCAAGCCTTCCAGCCGCTGGGTCAGGCGGCGCACCACCGGGTACAAGCCCAAGGCCACCGCCAGACCAATCAAGGCGAGCATCCAGAAAAACCCCGAGGGCTTGGCCCACCAGGGCATGTCTTTGCGCAAATGGGGCGGCAAGCGCCCATCCCCGCCCGGCCCCATGCCGGAGATACCGGGCATGCCCGGCATGGCGTGGGGGCGGCCACGCTCCCCGTTGCGGTGGACTTCCAGTTGTAAAGTCCGGCCATCGGGCAAGCTCAGCTCAAACGCCAAGGGTGCCCCTGGTCCAGCCCGTTGGGTCGTTGCCAGCACCTCACCTTGCGCGTTCAGCACCACCCATTCGCGTGGTACAGGCGGGGCGGCATGGTGCTCGACCGTCGCTTGCCAAGCCCAGCCCACCACCAACATCAACAGCGCCACCACCCCCACCACGGCCAGCCAGATGCGCAGGTACAGGTGGCGTGACCAGTGGCGCGAGAAGCTGCGAAGGGGCATGTGAGCGCTCAGTCTTGTTGGCGAGCAAACACATAGCCCACACCACGCACGGTGAGGATCCGCTGCGGCGCTTTGGGGTCGGCCTCGATGGCCGCACGGATGCGGCCCATGTGCACATCAATGGATCGGTCAAACGCCTCCAGCTCGCGGCCGCGCACGGCTTCCATGATCTGATCGCGCGTCAGCACACGGCCTGCGCGCTCGGCCAGCGCCACCAGCAGGTCGTACTGGTAGGACGTCAAATCACATTCTTGCCCCTTGACGCTGACGCGGCGGGCATCCCGGTCGATCTCGAGCGAGCCGAATTGCATGAGCTGCTGAGGCGCGTCATGCGCAGTGTTTTGGCGCCGCAAAATGGCCTTGATACGGGCCAGCAGCTCACGCGGCTCAAAAGGCTTGGGCAGGTAGTCGTCTGCGCCCACTTCCAGGCCAATGATGCGGTCCATCGGATCGCCTTTGGCAGTGAGCATGAGCACCGGCACTTGGCCCATGCTGCCGGGCAGGGCCCTGATGCGCTGGCACACCTGCAGGCCATCCATGTCGGGCAGCATCAGGTCCAGGATCACCAGGTCCACGCCTGGCGATTGCAGTCGTGCCAAGCCGCTCTGGGCGTCGGGCGCGTGGATCACACCGAAGCCGTTTTGCCCCAGATAGTCCGCCACCATGCCCGCCAGTCGCGCATCGTCTTCGATCATCAAGAGTTGTTGCATCGGGTGATGATCTCCTGCAAACGCTGCTTTGTCGTGTGCGTTGGGTAAAGATGCGTAAATTCAGGGCTTGTCACGGACATGCACCCGCGACGCCAACATCACCAACAGCAACACCGGGGCGCCCAGCCAGGCCGTGGCCGTGAAAAAGCTGGCATAGCCATGGGCATCAACAAAATCACCTGAAAACCCGGCGATGAACTTGGGCAAGAGCAGCATCATGGAGCTGAGCAGCGCGTATTGCGTGGCCGAATAGCTGATGTTGGTGAGCGACGACAAATAAGCAATGAAGGCCGCCGAGGCAATGCCGCTGGCCAGGTTGTCGGCCGAGATGACCCACACCAGCGCCTGCACATCGTGCCCCACCCCGCTGAGCCAGACAAACAACAAGTTGCTGGCCGCGCTCAACACCGCCCCCAGCATGAGGATGCGCATGACGCCCCAGCGCGCCGACAGCACGCCGCCCACAAACGCGCCAACCAAGGTCATGATGACGCCGTAAACCTTGGTCACGCTGGCCACTTCGCTTTTGGTGAAACCCATGTCCACATAAAACGGGTTGGCCATGATGCCCATGACCACGTCGCTGATGCGGTACACCGCGATCAGCGCCAGCAACAGCACCGCCTGCCAGCGGTAGCGCAGCCAGAAATCGGCAAAGGGCTCGACCACCGCCCCCTTGAGCCACTCGGCCACGTTGCGCGCAGGCGCAAAGGGCGCGGGCACCGGCTCGGGTGAACCCAGCACCACCAGCATGCCCGGCAGCATGCTGAGCGCCATCACCAGGTAAGCCGCTTGCCAGGCCGACTGAGCGTAGCCCGTGGCTTGTTCGCCTTGAGCCCAGGCTGCGATCCACAGCACGCCAGCCCCCGCCCAGATCATGGCCAGGCGGTAACCCGTCTGGTAGCTGGCCGCCAGGGCCGCTTGGGCGTTCACCTCGGCCGATTCAATGCGGTAGGCGTCAAGCGCAATGTCTTGCGTGGCCGAAGCCACCGCCACCGCCAAGGCGCAGGCCACCAAAGGGCCCAGCAGCTGCGAAGGGTCATTGAACGCCATGCCCACCAAACCGCCCGCAATGACCGTTTGCGACAACAGCAACCAGCTGCGCCGCCGCCCCAGCTGCCGGGTCAGCCACGGAATCGGCAGACGGTCCACCAACGGGGCCCACATCCACTTGACGCCATAGGCCAAGCCCACCCAGCTGAGGTAGCCAATGGTGCTGCGGTCGATGCCCGCTTCGCGCAGCCGAAAACTCAGCGTGCCCAGCACCAGCAGCAAAGGTAAACCCGCCGCAAAGCCCAGCGCCAACATGCGCAAGCTGGCCGGCTGCAGGTACAAACGCAACGCCTCGCGCCAGGTGCGCACCGTTGCAGACGGGGTCTTGTCAAGAGAAGCGACGGGATCGGACATGGGCGGATTATCAACTGCCGACATGGGCCAACATGCGCTCCGGCAGCCGCCGAGTCATCGCCTGTCCTCCATTCGTTATCATTTGCGAACTATGTGCTTTATTTGTGACCTCAAAACCCCCACCGCCCAACCGTCACCCGACGGCGTTACACGCACACCCCCACGCTGGCAAGCACGCCGCGGCTTCCTGTTGGCGGCAGGGGCCACCGCAGCGGGTTCGGCACTGGCCCAGGTCGACGTGGGCTCCGCATCGGGTTTGCGCAAACTGGTGCCGGCGGAAACGCTGGAAGCCTCGGCTCGCCAGCAGTATTCGCAGGTGCTGGCCGATGCACGGTCCAAAGGCGCACTGGCGCCTGAAGGTCACCCGCAACTGCAACGCCTGCATGCGATTGCCCAGCGACTGATTCCGCACACGGCGCAATGGAACCCACGCTCGCGTGAATGGAAATGGCAAGTCAACCTGATTGGCAGCAAACAAATCAACGCCTGGTGCATGCCCGGCGGCAAGATCGCTTTTTACACCGGCATCCTCGAGCAGCTCAAGCTGAACGATGACGAAGTGGCCATGATCATGGGCCACGAGATGGCGCACGCCTTGCGTGAGCACGCACGCGAGCGTCTGGCCAAGAGCCAAGCCACCAGCCTGGGCCTGTCGATTGCATCGCAACTGTTGGGCCTGGGTTCATTGGGGGATGCTGCGGCCAACCTGGGCACGCAACTGCTGACCCTCAAATACGGACGCGACGACGAGACCGAGTCCGACCTGGTGGGGCTGGAAATTGCCGCGCGTGGCGGCTACCGACCCGAAGCGAGTGTGAGTCTGTGGCAAAAAATGCTGGCCGCCAACGGCAATGGCGGCCCATCGTTCCTGTCGACCCACCCCAGCGGTGCCAACCGCATCGAAGAGTTGCAAGCCAATTTACCCAAGGTGCAACACCTGTACCAGCAAGCGTCCCGAGGCTGATCAGGTCCCGCCCACATAAGGGTTGCTCCGGCGCTCTCGGCCAAAGGTGCTCTCGGGGCCATGGCCTGGAATGAAGACCGTGTCGTTGCCCATGGGCCACAGGCGCTGGGTGATGCTGGCGATCAAATCGTCGTGGTTGCCTTGTGGAAAGTCGGTGCGGCCAATGCTGCCGGCAAACAGCACATCGCCCACAAAAGCACGCTTGATCTCAGGCGAGTAAAACACCACATGGCCCGGCGTGTGCCCAGGGCAGTGGCGCACTTGCAAAGTGTGCGCCCCCAGCGTGACGGTGTCGCCATCGGCCAACCAGCGCGTGGGCTTGAAAACACGTGCAGGGGGGAAACCATAGGCCGCTGCGGCGGCAGGCAAACCATCGATCCAAAACTGGTCGGCCGGGTGCGGCCCGATGATGGGCAAGCCGCCCAATTGTTCAGCCAGGTCGGCCGTGCCTGAGGCATGGTCCACATGGCCATGGGTGATCCAGATTTGCTCCAGCTGAAGGCCCAGCGTCTTGACAGCACCCAAAATCAAATCGAGGTCTCCACCCGGGTCGACCACGGCCGCCTGGCGGGTCTGATCGTCCCAGATCAGGGAGCAATTTTGCTGAAAGGGCGTGACGGGGATGGTTTGGTATTGCAGCATGAAAGGATTATCAGGGATGCGCCCGTGCACTTGACCCTGCGCCCGGGTGTACAGTCGGCCCCAGCCAGCGCCTTTGAACATCGGCTTTTGCGCTGCAACGATTGTCCTTTTGCACTCTTCATCTCCCGGCTACCTGACCAAACAGGAAAGCATCGCGGTTTTGGGCGTGGATGACTTGCTCATCCGTTCCCTGCTCGACAAGAACCAGTTCCACGACCCTTTGGACGAGGCCCTGAATTTGGGCATTTCTTCGGCCACCTGGCCTTTGTTTGGTCTGTTGTGGCCTTCGGGCCAGCGCATGGCTGAGCGCATGGCGCAACGGCCCGTGACCAGCGAACGCATTCTCGAAATCGGCTGCGGGCTGGGGCTGTCCAGCCTGGTGGCGCATCGGCGCGGGGCCAATGTCACGGCCAGCGATTGCCATCCGCTGACCCACGCCTTTCTGGATGAAAACACCCGCTTGAACGGCCTGCCCCCGATGGCGTACCGACATGGCTTGTGGGGCACCGCAGCCTTGCGCGAAGACGGCTTGCCGGTGCTGACTTCGGCTCAGGACGATGGCGTGAGCGGGTTGTTTGATCTGATTGTGGGCAGCGACATCCTGTACGAGCGCGACGATGAGGGCACGCTGGCCAGCTTCATCAACGCCCATGCCGCGCTGGTTTCCGAGATCTGGGTGGTGGACCCGAACCGGGGCAACCGCGCCGCATTTCACAAGCACATGGCGCGCGTGGGCTTTGTCATGCACGAGCGGGTGTTGGACCAGGCTGCGCACGCTGACGAAGCGGCCTACAAAGGGCGCATGCTGACCTATAAACGGGGGTGAAACGGGTCAAGGTCAGTTGCTGGCGGCTTGGTTTAAGCTGACGACCATTGCAAATGGCTGAACTGAAAATACGATGACGACCACGCCCCTGAACGTAGGCATTTTGGGCTTCGGCTATGCCTCCGCCACCTTTCACGCGCCACTGATCGCTGCGGTACCTGGCTTGCGGTTGAGTACCATTTCCAGCAGTCGCCCCAACGATGTGCATGCGGCCTGGCCAAATGTCCTGGTGTGCGACACACCTGAAAAGCTGATCGCCAGACCTGACGTGGACGTGGTGGTGGTGGCCACCCCCAACAACACGCACGCACCGCTCGCGACCCAAGCGCTGCTGGCAGGCAAGCATGTGGTGGTCGACAAGCCCTTTACCCTGAACGTGCAAGAGGCTCGCAACCTGATCGCACTGGCCAAGCGACAAGACCGCTTGTTATCGGTCTTCCACAACCGCAGATGGGATGGGGACTTCATGTCGGTTCAGGCGCTGCTGCAGCGCCAAGATTTGGGACGCATCGTTCACTTTGAATCCCACTTTGACCGCTACCGCCCCGTGGTTCCGCAGCGTTGGCGTGACTCGGGGGAGCCGGGCAGTGGTCTTTGGTATGACCTCGGGCCTCATCTGCTGGACCAGGCACTGCAATTGTTTGGCTTACCCCAAACACTCACGCTGGACCTGGCGCAACAACGCGACAACAGCCTAACCGACGACTGGTTTCACGCCGTTTTGCATTACGACGCCTTGCGGGTGGTGCTGCACGCGAGCGCCCTCACCGCTCAAGTGGCCGCCCGGTTCACCGTGCACGGCACCCGCGGATCGCTGACCAAATTCGGACTGGATACCCAGGAAACCGCACTCAAAGCCGGCCTTCGTCCACCCCAAACTGGCTGGGGTGTGGACACCCATCCACTTTTACTGACCCTGTCCGACGACAGCCAAAAGCTGACTGAAAGTCAGCAAGCTTGCGTGCCTGGCGATTACATGCGGTATTACGAAGGCATTCGCGACGCGGTGCAGTTAGGCCGACCCAATCCGGTCCCGGCCGAAGCGGCCTTGCAGGTCATGGAACTGATGGAGCTGGGTTTCATCAGCGCCAAAGAAGGCCGACGGGTCAGCGTCAACCCAACGCAAGACTCACAGGTCTAAGTCGTACTCGACTGTGAAAGGCGCGTGGTCCGAAAACTTTTCGCCCTTGTAGATGTGCTCGGTGCGCGCCTTCTCGGCCACGGCGGGTGTGGCCAGGTGGTAGTCCAAACGCCAGCCCACGTTCTTGGCATAGGCCTGACCGCGGTTGCTCCACCAGGTGTAGCAAGCGTCGGTGGTGTAGGGCTGCAGGCGGCGGTACACGTCGACCACGCCACCCTCGGTGGTGAGCTGCGTCATCCAGGCGCGCTCTTCGGGCAAAAAGCCGCTGTTCTTGAGGTTGCCCTTCCAATTCTTGAGGTCGGCCTCTTTGTGGGCAATGTTGACATCGCTGCACACGATGAAGTCGCGCTCGGCCTTGAGGGCCATCAGGTGCGGGTACATCTTGTCGAGGAATCGGAACTTGGCTTCTTGCCGCTCAGGGCCCGAGGAGCCGCTTGGAAAGTACACGCTGATGATGGACAGCTTGCGACCAGGCGTGTCAAAACGGACCTCGACATAGCGGCCTTCGGCGTCGAACTCGCCGCCATCAAAGCCGATGCGCACGTCGCTGGGCTCGTGGCGGGTGTAGACGCCCACGCCGGAGTAGCCTTTTTTCTCGGCAAACTGGAAGTGGCCTTTCATGCCCGCCAGTTCTTCGAACTTGCCCGCCACGTCAGGCGCTTGGGCTTTGACCTCTTGCACGCAAATACAATCAGGCTTTTCTTGCGCCAACCAGGCTTCGACCCCTTTGGTCGTGGCTGAACGGATGCCGTTGAGGTTGAGGCTGGTGAGTTTGAACAAGGATTTCCCCATGGTGACAGGACAGGCAAGCAGCGCCGAAATGCAGGCGCTCGCTCAGGAATTTGTGCAGTTTGCGGTCGACTCGGGCGTGCTGCGCTTTGGCGAATTCAAGACCAAAGCCGGGCGCATGAGCCCCTATTTCTTCAACGCCGGTCTGTTTGACGACGGTGCCAAGCTCAGCCGACTGGCGCAATTCTATGCAAAAGCCCTGCTGGCCAGCGGCATCGAATTCGACATGATCTTTGGCCCCGCCTACAAGGGCATCCCGCTGGGCGCGGCTGTGGCCGTCGAGCTGGCCCGTCTGGGCAAGAACGTGCCCTTTGCCTACAACCGCAAAGAAGCCAAAGACCACGGCGAAGGCGGCTCGCTGGTGGGTGCGCCCCTCAAAGGCCGCGTGCTGATCGTGGACGATGTGATGAGCGCTGGCACCGCCGCGCGCGAATCGATTGCGCTGATCCAAGCCGCCGGGGCCACCCCCCACGCGATCGCGATTGCCCTGGACCGCCAGGAAATGGCCACAGAAAAACAGGCCGATGGCTCGGTGCAGGATGTGCCCCACAGCGCTGTTCAATATGTGCGAGACACGCTGGGCATGCAGGTCTGCACCATCGCCCAACTGTCTGATTTGCTCGCTTATTTATCAAGCCAGAGCGGAAACACACTGGGCGACCATCTGCCTAAAGTGCAGGCCTACCGCGACCGTTACGGCGTTTGACGCGTCGCCGCGAATTTACGGGCACTGCGCTCCATTGAGCAGCGCAAGTGTTCAAAACACCATCATGTAACAAGCCCTAAAAAGCTATTGGCCTAAGCGCGTTGAACGGGTATTATGGTGAGTTAGTTAACTGTTTTTTATATTGTGAAATTTAAGCTTCTTTCCATCGCAACATGTTTGCTGATGGCAGCCTCCTTGGTCCATGCAGCGCCTGAAGACGAACAGGCGGCAGGGGTGAAGCGCGCGTCCGAACTGGTCAATTTGATGCAGTTGGGCGATCAGATGAAAACCAGCGTGGGCGAAAAAACCAACCTCATGTTGGGTCAAGCCATGACGCTGCTGGGCGTTCCTTACAAAAAGGGTGGCAACACCGCTGAAACAGGCTTTGACTGCAGCGGATTCGTCCGCCACATGTATGAGACTTCGATTGGCCGCTTGCTGCCCAGGCGCGCAGAAGAGCAAGCTGCTGCCACCGACAAGATTGACCGCAGTGAGCTCAACCCCGGGGATCTGGTCTTCTTCAAAACCATGCGCCGCACATTCAGCCACGTGGGCATTTACATCGGCGATGGCAAATTCATCCACGCCCCCAGCACGGGGAAAACCGTGCGGGTTGATGACTTGCGCGCGGCCTATTGGACAAAGCGTTTCACAGGCGCACGCAGGGTTCAAGACACTGCGCCTGCTGACAACGCCAACCGCTGAACAAAGCGCCCACAAAAACGCCACCGCGAAGGGTGGCGAACTTGAGTTTGGTGCGGCTGGCGGGGATCGAACCCACGACCCTTGGCTTCGGAGGCCAATACTCTATCCACTGAGCTACAGCCGCACTGCATGCTGAACGGATTATCTCACGGCTTGTCTTTCTTCCTGACCATTGCAAGCTCGGTGAAGGGTGGGCCGCTATAATATTGGGTTGATTCCGGTCAATCCCAGGCCCTAAGGCCGAGCCCAACAAGAGGATCTCATGAGCGACAACAGCCACGATCAACACGAAGCACACACCGGCCCGGTGAAAACTCCCAAGCAAATGCTTTTGCTGAGTCTGGCTTCTTTCATCATTCCGGTGTTCATCATCATCGGTCTGGTTTTTTACGTCACATCGGCCAACAAAACGGCTCCTGGCGCAAGCGATTCAGAACGCTCGGTGGCCCAGCGCATCCAGAAAATTGGCGCTGTGGAAATCCGCGATGCCAACCGCCCTTTGAAGGCGGGTGAAGAAGTTTACAAAGCCCAGTGCGCTGCTTGCCATGCCATTGGTGCTGCGGGCTCACCCAAGTTTGGCGATGCTGGCGCATGGGGCCCCCGCATCAAGCAAGGCCTGGAGACCTTGGTCACTTCAGCGCTCAAAGGCAAAAATGCCATGGGCGCACAGGGTGGTGGCGATTTCAACGACACCGAGATTGCCCGCGCTGTGGTCTACATGGCCAACAATGCTGGTGGCAAGTTTGACGAACCCAAAGCACCCGCTGCCGAAGGTGAAAAGAAGTAAAGCCATCGCTGCTTCTCAAAAAACCGATCCTCGTGGTCGGTTTTTTTATGCCCGATTCATACCTTTGCCGTCATCGCCTTGTTGTGGGCTGATGACAAAACCAAAACGCTTGGGCAACTCCTGCGACAAACAGTCTTCAGGGATCCAAAGACCTTTTTCTATGGCTTCGGCAACGCACCCCACATCGAGGGTGTGAACCAAACCAAAACCGCCTGTGGTGTGCAAGTAAACACGCCCATCCTCATCCACCAGGCATGCGAGTACCTGTGTGGTTTGGCCTGTGTGCGCAGTTGCCTCGAAGCTTTCGCTCAGCCGCCAGATGTAGGGTGCAACTTCCAGCTCGATGTAGACCCGTTGCGGGCCATTCTGAAAAAACCAGCGACCTTGGGCATCGGCATCGTAGTTGCGGTGAATGAAATCAATCAGTTTTTCATGCCGCAACACCGAGCCTTTGGCTCCCGCTTGGCCACTTTGAAAGGCCCCCAAAAGCTGCACCCGATCGTCGCGCATGTGCCACTGTCCGCGACTGTCCAAGCCCAGCCAACCAAAACAATCGGGCACATGGGGCCACTTGACCATGGCTTGCCGAACAATGTCATCCATGCTGTTCATCCGATTCAAACAAGGGGTGTCCCGCAGCCGCCAAAAGCCAGCCGCCGACGCTGTCGGGCAGACCACGCACATGGCTGGGCCATCGACCTTCGGCGAACCCAACGTGGCCGCCTTGTTCGGGCTGCCACAGCGTGACCGACGCGGAAACGTCGGCCTGCTGCGGCAAACTGCTCGCGGGCACAAAAGGATCGTTGCGTGCATTCAGTGCCAAGGCAGGAATGCGGATGTCCGCCATCAAGGGCTTGGCAGATGCCTTGGACCAATAATCGTCCGTGCTTTTAAACCCATGCAAGGGTGCGGTAAAGACATTGTCAAACTCGTACAGATCACGCGCAGCCATGAGTTTCTGCCGATCAAAAAGCCCTGGATATTGCGCCAATTTGGCGAGGGCCTTGGGTCTCATGCTTCGCAAAAACATGCGGGTGTAGATCTGCCGGTTCAGGCCTTGCCCGATGGCTTGACCACTTTGCACCAAATCCAGCGGCGAGCAAATCGAGGCCACGGCGTCGGCACATTGGGCAGCTGCAGCCCCATGCTCAGCAGCCCAGCGCATCAAGGCATTTCCACCCAGCGACACGCCGGTGGCCACCAAGGTTTGTCCACCGCCCTGCTGATGTTGCAAGCGCAAACGTCGCAACACCCAGTCGATCTCCTGGTGGTCGCCTGAATGATAGGCGCGTGGTGCGTGGTTGATCTCACCGCTGCACCCCCGAAAATGAGGCAACGCAAAATGAAGGTCATGGGCAGCGGCCCAATCGGCGAAGGCCTGTGCGTAATGGCTGTCCGATGAGCCTTCGAGGCCATGAAACAGCACCACCATGGGGCGGTCTTGGCGGCTGGCAGCTTGTTGATCGACATCGATGAAGTCGCCATCCGGCGTCAGCCAACGTTCGCGCTGCTTGGGCAATGCAGGCCCCCAACGCCTGCGCGCATAGAGCGCCGGCCAGATGGTTTGGGCATGGCCGCCTGGCAACCATGCTGGCGCGCGGTACTGCATCGACTCAGTGCAGCACCGTGGGTTTGACACCTACATCGGCCGAATCTTTGGGTGTGCCCGGACTGGCATGGTGTGCCACCATCCGCCAGCCTTGTGGCATCTTCTGGTACACATTGGTCGCAATCACAAAGGCTTGTTTGGCCCCTTGCGGCGTGATCACTTCCACGCGCTCGACCAAGTGATGCACAGCACAGGCCAGCGACACCACTTTGTGCGTTCTTTCTGGATGGGCTTGTACGCTGCCATTGGCAAACATGCCTTCAAACGCAGCGCGAATAGCGCCAGGCCCGATGATTCGCGGCCCGCCCGGGTGCACGCAAACAATGTCGTCTTCTTCTGCCCAACACGCCATGAGCTGCTCAATGTCGGCGTTGTGAAGTGCCTCGTAAAAGCTTTGCTCAATATCGTCTGGTGTGCCACCCACGATGGCGGCTTGCAGTTTGGCGCGTTTCATAGCGCGAAGTCTACACGCCCATTCGGTGTGTTGGACAACAAAAAACCCGGTCACATCGCTGCGCCGGGCTTTGAATGTGGCTGCTGTAGTGCAGTCACCGCTTTTTAAAAGCGAGTTATTTTTTGCGGTACTTGCGCAAGGCAGACAACTGGGCCGCCAAGACAGCCAATTCGGACTGGGCACGGGCCAAGTCGATTTCGCTTTTGGCATTGCGCAGTGCTTCTTCAGCAGCTGCTTTGGCCGCATTGGCTTTCTCTTCGTCGAGGTCTTTGCCGCGAATCGCGGTGTCAGACAGCACGGTCACGCAGTCAGGTTGCACTTCCAGAATGCCGCCAGCAACGAAAACAAATTCCTCGCCGCCGTCTGCCGTCTCGATGCGAACCGAACCGGCCTTGATGCGGGTGATCAGCGGGGTGTGGCGGGGGTAAATGCCCAGCTCGCCAGACTCACCGGGCAAGGCCACAAACCGGGCTTCACCCGAGTAGATGGACTCTTCGGCACTGACCACATCAACGTGGATGGTGTTCATGATTACTCCTTAAAAAGGTGCATTCAAGCGGGCTGCGGGGCAACTGGATCAGCCACCCCGGAGCGCTGCTTTAAGCTGCCTTTTTGGCCTTTTCGAAAGCTTCGTCGATGGTACCGACCATGTAGAAAGCTTGCTCTGGCAGGTGATCGCACTCGCCAGCCACAATCATCTTGAAACCACGGATGGTTTCGGCCAATGTGACGTACTTGCCGGGGGAGCCGGTAAACACTTCAGCCACGTGGAAAGGCTGCGACAGGAAACGCTGGATCTTGCGGGCACGGGCCACGGCCAACTTGTCTTCAGGCGCCAAGTCATCCATACCCATGATCGCGATGATGTCGCGCAGTTCGCGGTAACGCTGCAGCGTACCTTGCACAGCGCGCGCTGTTTCGTAGTGGTCTTGGCCCACAACCAAGGGGTCCAGCTGGCGGCTGGTGGAGTCCAGTGGATCGACCGCTGGGTAGATACCCAAGGATGCGATGTCACGGCTCAACACCACGGTGGAGTCCAAGTGAGCGAAGGTGGTCGCTGGCGAGGGGTCGGTCAAGTCATCGGCTGGCACGTAAACGGCCTGGATGGAGGTGATCGAACCGACTTTGGTCGAAGTGATACGTTCTTGCAAACGGCCCATTTCTTCGGCCAGCGTAGGCTGGTAACCCACAGCGGAAGGCATACGGCCCAACAAGGCGGACACTTCGGTACCGGCCAAGGTGTAGCGGTAGATGTTGTCCACGAAGAACAACACGTCTTTGCCTTCGTCACGGAAGGATTCGGCGATGGTCAGACCGGTCAGGGCGACGCGCAGACGGTTGCCTGGTGGCTCGTTCATCTGACCGTACACCATGGCCACTTTGGACTCAGGCAGGTTCTCGAGGTTCACGACGCCGGAATCGGCCATCTCGTGATAGAAGTCGTTACCTTCACGGGTACGCTCACCCACACCAGCGAACACGGACAAGCCGCTGTGCGCCTTGGCGATGTTGTTGATGAGTTCCATCATGTTCACGGTCTTGCCCACACCGGCACCACCGAACAGGCCAACCTTACCGCCTTTGGCGAACGGGCAAACCAGGTCAATCACCTTGATGCCGGTTTCCAGCAGTTCTTGCGATGGGCTCAGTTCGTCGTAAGCAGGGGCTTTGCGGTGAATGGAAGCGGTGAGTTCCTGGCTGACAGGACCACGTTCGTCGATGGGGGCACCCAACACGTCCATGATGCGGCCCAGTGTGGCTTTGCCCACTGGAACGGTGATGGCTTTACCGGTGTTGGACACGATCAGGCCACGACGCAAACCGTCGGAAGAACCGAGCGCAATGGTGCGCACGATGCCGTCGCCGAGTTGCTGCTGCACTTCCAGGGTCAGCGCGGAGCCTTCCATTTTGAGTGCGTCATAAACCTTGGGCATCTGGTTGCGTGGGAATTCCACGTCGACCACAGCGCCAATACACTGAACAATTTTTCCTTGGGCTTGCATTTTTCGCTCCAAATAATTTGAATTTGCTGAACTGGGGATCAGCCGCTGATCGCAGCTGCGCCAGAGACGATTTCCGACAGTTCTTTGGTGATGGCTGCTTGACGGGTCTTGTTGTAAACGAGCTTGAGCTCGCCAATCACATTGCCAGCGTTGTCCGTGGCGGCCTTCATGGCCACCATGCGCGCAGCGTGCTCTGAGGCCATGTTTTCGGCCACAGCTTGGTAAGCCAGGGCTTCTGCATAACGGATCAACAAATCGTCAATGACCGACTGGGCATCGGGCTCATAGATGTAATCCCATCCATGGGCCACAGCACCTGCTGCCTTGGTGTCTGCTTCCATCTTGGAAGAGGACAGAGGCAGCAACTGGTCGATGGTGGGCACTTGTGCCATGGTGCTGACAAACTTGTTGTAGCACAGGTACACAGCGCTCACCTCACCTGCGGCATAAGCATCGAGCAGCACCTTGACGGGGCCAATCAGCTTTTCCAGATGCGGCTTGTCGCCCAAATGGGTCACGTGCGCCACCACTTTGGCATTGACGCGGTTCAGGAAACCCAAACCTTTGCCGCCAATGGCCACGGCCAGAGGCGTCTTGCCTTCAGCCTGCGTTTCACGCAATTTACCTGTCACAGCGCGCAGCAGGTTGGTGTTCAAGCCACCGCACAAACCTTTGTCTGTGGTCACCACAATGAAGCCGACGGACTTGCCGTCGTTTTGCTTCATGAAGGCGTGCACGTACTCAGGGTTGGCCTGCCCGAGATGAGTCGCAATGGTGCGAATCTTCTCGCTGTAAGGCCGGGCCGTGCGCATACGCTCCTGCGCTTTGCGCATTTTGGAGACGGAAATCATCTCCATGGCCTTGGTGATCTTCTTGGTGTTTTCCACCGATTTGATCTTGGTGCGTAGTTCCTTG